>JAABUN010000409.1_pt1 | contig 113341 bp, 103 predicted proteins | sample 5559311 | NCBI WGS metagenome assembly JAABUN01 (sample SAMN10711877, study PRJNA513370) | rock metagenome | isolation source: Antarctica rocks | place: Antarctica: Victoria Land, Siegfried Peak sud | reverse complement strand
GCGCGGACCTGTTCGCGCTCGGCACGGGGGTCACCGGTGGGCACCGAACCGGCCATTTGCGGGGCGACCAGACCGAGAGTGGCCACGGCCGCAACCAGGGTGATCACCAGCGAACGACGACGCACGACCACTTTCCTCTTCCTCGGCGCTGGGCGACGTTCGTCATGGACCGCAACGCAATCGCAGCATGGCCTCAATGGGGGCATTCCCATCGGCCGCGACCACCGATCCTCAACGCTTGCGACAGGGAAAGCTCTCGGTTCGGTGACGACGAGCGTCGACGAAAGGACCTGTTCGAAGAGGTGCAGCGGTCAGAGCCCGACGCCACGACCGACCCTCTACGATCGGCTCAGCAGGCCTTCGTAGCTCAGTCGGATAGAGCAGCCGCCTTCTAAGCGGCCGGTCGCAGGTTCGATTCCTGCCGGAGGCGCCCAGGACCGCAGGCGGTTCGAGCTCCGCCCGAAAGCTCCGACCGGTCCCTGCAGCAGACGGGCAACATCGATTCCGGCCGGTCTCGCGGCGCCTCACGGCTCCGAGAGGTCGGTGTCGGCGCCCGCTTGGAGGCGGACCTCCATCGGGTCGACGTCCTGCCTGCCGGGCGGGCAGGATACGACACCGACGTCGGAGAGGTGCAGGAACGGTGTCCAACGTGCAGCCCTCCATCGTCACCGGACAAGAGCGTGGCGAGCGGGCCCTGCGGGCGTTGCTCGAGGGAAACCGGCGCTTCGCGACCGGTTCGCCGGTGGGTCATGTGGTGACCGCGGCGCGCCGGGCCGAGCTGGTCGATGCCCAGGAGCCGATTGCGGTGCTGCTGGGGTGCGTCGACGCCCGGGTCCCGCCCGAGGTCATCCTGGACCAAGGGGTGGGCGACCTGCTGACCGTTCGGACGGCTGGTCAGTCGCTGGCCGGGGTGGCGTTGGGAAGCATCGAGTTCGGCGTGCGGGTCCTGGGCGTGCCACTGGTGGTGGTGCTCGGCCACTCCGGATGCGGTGCCGTCCTGGCGGCCATGGGTGATCACCACGGAGACGGCCATCTCGGCCAGCTCACCGGCGAGGTGGCCGGCCGGTTGACCGAGGTGGTGGGTGATGACCCGGTGAGGGCCACGGGCGCCAACCTCCAGGCCACGGTGGATGCGCTGCGCAGCTTGGACACGCTGACGACGCCCGACGGTCCCGCATTCGTGGTCGGCCTGCTCTACGACCTGGCCAGCGGCGAGGTCACCGTCGCCGACGACGGCGGCCTCCTGAGCGGCTGAACACCCACCGCAGCCACGTTCGCTGGCACATCGAGGTCGGAGCGGTGAAGGGAATCGAACCCTCATCATCAGATTGGAAAGTCAATCCGCACGGTTCTCGGCGGACATCGGCGGACAGTAATGGCAGGTCAGAGGGGGTGCCCGTACATTGGCGAACATGGGCGGTAGGTGGCGTCCGCGCGATAGACGCGCGATGGACGCGCGATGGAGCGCCTTCTTAGGGCTTCGGCCGCGTGGACTCGGCCGGCGGTAGTAGTCCTTCGGCTCTCGCTTCGGCGATGAGCTTCCGGGCGAAGGAGGGCGACCCGTAGCCAACGGTCGCCTGCACCGCCGCACCGGTCGACGCTCCCTCCGCCTGGGCCCTTCGGTACGCCGTCGCCGCCTTCTTGACCAGCTCCGCCCGGTCCTCGTTCGCCCCCCGCCCTCCCTGCTCGTGGCCGTACAGGCGTCGTAGCTGATCTTCGGCTGCCCGTTGGCCGAGCATCCGACCCCGCCACACCTCCCTTCCGGTGCCTTTCGGCGACGGGAACGACAGCGCGGCGACGGCTGCTCGGACGAGGCCCCCGAGGTGCGCCTCCCTGGCCACCGACCTCGACCCGATCGGTGGCCCATCGGTGCGGCGCCGCACCGTGAGCGACGTCGCCTCGGGGCGCCCGCTGTCCTGGTCGTGGTCCACCTCCACGGTCACGTCGAACCTGCCAGGCACCTCGAAGGTAACGGTCCCCGGCTGGACGCCGAACGCCTTAGCCCCGTCGCCATAGCGCCCCCGACGAGCTGGCCTTCTGGCTGGGCACCTACCACGGCGCATGGGACGGCTTCGGCGCAGACGCCGACCTGTGCCAGTACGAGCGGGTACTGGCCGACTTCCTCTGGGAGATCGCCCGTAGCCCGATCGAGGGCTCCACCCTGTCCTCGCCGCTGCTCGGTTCCGACGGAGACATGGCGCGTCGCCTGGTAGCCGCTCTGGCCGCCGCCGGCTTCGCCATCGTGGCGACGCGGTGACCGCTCTCGAGGAGGCTCGCGCCTACGGCCGGCAGAGCATGGCCGCAGCGAACGACGTCGAGCCATTGCTGCCGCACATGCCGCGGCGATCGCCGGCGCCGTCATACATGGACGCTCCGAGCATCGGCGATCGCCTCGCCGCAGCGACGATGACTACCAACGAGCTCAAAGCCCAGAAGCCACCGCCAGCACTGATCGAGGGGTTCCTGTTGCTCGACTCCACCGCCGTCATCTACGGGCCCAGCGGATCCGGCAAGACCTTCCACACGGTGGACTTCGCAGGCCATGGCAGCACGGTGGCCGACGCGCATCTCCGGTGGCAGCACGAGGTCGAGGAGTGGGCCACCGAGGCCGGCATCGACGGCATGGTCCTGCTCGAGCGGCTGGGATGGGTCGACGGCGGCATCGGTGGCGGGTGGTTTCGTAGTGCCAGATGACGGTGGTGAGGCCGAGGATGCGTTGCAGGATGCGAGGGGGTCGGGTCAGTGGTCGTAGGCGAGGAGCCCGTGAAGAAGTCAGCGCGCCCGTGAAGGGGTGTCCTGCGTGAGACGATGAGGAGCAATGGGCCAGCAGATGCGCAGTCCCCCACGAGCATCGAACGCCGCCCGAGCGCCCGCCGGGCATGGGCCGGTCCCGTCTGTCGATCGGCGGTCACCTGGCGGGCCGCCCGGGCGAGCGTTCCTCGCCTTCGTGTTGGTCGCGGCGGCCGGAGCCGGTCTCTTCTACGGGTCGATGACCCCGCGCTACTACCCGGCCGACGAGCGCTCCCACACCGCGTACGCCCAGGCGATCCGCAGCGGCGTGCTGCCCAGCATCGACACGACTCTGCCTCAGGATGGCGGACGCACCGCCGCGACTCGCCAGCGCATCTACGTGGCGAACCACCCGCCGCTGTTCCCCGCCGTGCAGGCTGCGGTGGCGGTCGCGGCGGGGTGGGTCGCTATCGACGAGGCGGAGCTGACGGTGGGGCGGGCGCTCAACGTGCTCTTCACCCTGGCCGCCGTCGTCGCCCTCGCCGGTCTCGGCCGAGCCATGACCGGCTCGCGACGCCTGGGGCTGCTCTCCGCGACCCTCTTCGCTGCGATGCCCGCGCTGTGGTCGCTGGCCGCCTTCGGCTACAGCGACGGGCTGGGGCTGCTGGCAACGATCCTCGTGGTCTGGGCCGGGGTTCGGGTTTGGACCGACCCCGGGCGCCACTCGTGGGTGCTTTGCAGCGCCGCCGTGGTGCTGGCCGGGTTGAGCCGAGGGTCGGCCCTCGGGCCCGCGGTCGCCGTCGGTGCCCTGGTCGTCGCCGGTCGCGCCTGGTCCGGTGGGGGTGCCGGGACGCGCGGCGTCGACGGCTCGCGCCCTCGCCCCACGGGCACACCACGAGCTGTCGCCGGCGTCGCGCTGGGCATGTTCGGTCCGGTGACGGTGATCGCTGGGTGGTGGTACGTCCGCAACACCGTGATGTTCGGTGATCCCCTGGCCTCGGGCGCGCTGCTGGAACGGTTCGACATGACGCCCCGCCCCGGCGGCCTGCTCGGGGCTCTGACCGATCTCGAGTGGTGGCGGTACATGTTCACCGACCTGGTGGGCAGCATCTATGCCCCCGCATACTCCGCTCCGCCCCGTCTGGCGCCCTGGGCCTTCTGGATGATCGCCGCGGCGGTCGCCGTCGCAGTGGTCGGCCTCGTGGCCTCGACGCGGTGGCCGCGGACCAAACGAAGGGCGCCCCGCCTTCACGGACTACCGATCGTCGGTGTGGCCGCGGCGGTCGTCGTGCTCGGGGTGTTCCGCCACATCGCCGGGGGCGGAGGTTCGCACCCGCGCTACATCCTGGCCGTGGTGGCGCTGCTGACGGTGGTCGTCATCGCCGGACTGGACCGCCTGCACCCCGCCGGACCCGTCGCCGCTGTCGTGGTGATGACCGCCACGTCGCTCATGTTGTTGGCTCAGAGCCGGCGGTGGATGGCGGAGGAGGCCGAGCGGTTCGGCGAGCCTGCGTACGGGCCGCCTGGTCTCCGCGTCCTCGGAGTGGGCCTCATCGTCGTCGGCGTCGCCGGATCGCTCGTCGTCGCCCTCCGCGAGCGAGGTCGCCAGTGCGATGTCGAGCGCTCCGCACAGGAGCGATCGACCCAGGGCTCCTCCCACACGCGGTCCGCAGCGCGGCCGGGCGGGGGTCAGCGAGAGCACGACTCGTAGTCGACACTGGCCGAGGGGTACGTGGCGGTGGTCCGTCAGGTCAGAAACCTTCAGTTCTGGCTGTTGCCGTAATGACTCAACCAGCCGTCCCCCGTTTCTGCGTCTCGGTGGTCCGTCAAGTCAGACACCTGGGGTCATTTGGGGTGGGCTGGAACGACCTCAGGTTGCCGACCACGGGGGAACCCCCTCCCCAGGTGTCACAAGGACCGGCAAGGTGTGTCCGTCCGAGCATGTGCGGGTCTGGGAGTCGCCGGGCGGAGTTCTGGAAGGTTCGCCGCCCTGGGGGCAGGGGTGCCAGCTAGCCACCACACCGGCCCTCTGGCGTGTACATCATACGGGTTCACCCGACCCATGTCGTCGGGTGCTAAGCGGACTAAGTAGAGTGGTCGGCATGGCCAGAATCCACTACGTGATCCCCGACGACCTTCACCGCCGAGCCAAGGTCGCTGCCGCCGAGCGCGGTCAGACGTTGCGCCAGCTCGTCACCGACGCCATCGCCGCTGCGGTCGACGCCCAGCCCCGGGAGGGCTGACCGGTGGCAGCATCGCCAAGCGGGAGACGAGCAGGGGAGTGCGCTACGACGTGCGCTACCGCCTGCCGGCCGGACAGGTCCGCACCAAGACCCACCGGACCCGCAAGGAGGCCGAGCGCTTCGCCGCCATCCTGAACACCGCGGTGGCCGATCGGCTCATGGTGGTGAACCCCTGGCAAATCGAGAAGGGCGGCGCCGAGCACCACGCCGAGCACCACGCCGAGCGCCCCGTCGTCGGCCCTGCCGAGGTCTGGTCGCTTGCCGACGCCGTGGCAGCCGATAGGCGGTGCATGGTCCTCCTGGCCGGATTCTGCGCCCTACGCCTCGGCGAAGTCCTCGGCCTGGCCGTGCGACACGTCGACCTGCTCCACGGAACCCTGACCGTCGAGCGGCAGCTACAGGAGATCGGCAAGGCCGGCGCACAGACCTTCACCGTCTCGAAGTCCGAGCGTGGCCGGCGGACCCTGGTGCTGCCCGAGGTGGTCGCGGGGGAGCTGCGGACCCACCTCGAGGCCATGGCCGACGCCTCGCCCGACGCTCTGCTGTTCACCGGGGTCAAGGGCGGACCGCTGCGCCGCTACCGCTGGAACCAGGAGTGGAACGCCGCCAAGGCCGCCACCGGGAACGCCGGGCTCCGCTACCACGACCTGCGCCACTCGGCCATGACCCTGTTCGCCGCCACCGGGGCCACCATCGCCGAGCTACAGGCCCAGGCCGGCCACGCCTCGCCCGTCGCCGCCATGCGCTACCAGCACGCCACCCAGGACCGCGCCGCCGCCCTGGCCCAGCTCGTCGATCGGGTCATCACCGCCCCGTCAGAACCCGCCAGCGGATCCGTGCGCGCGATGGACGCGCGATAGACGCTGATCGAGGCCGCTCCCGCCGAGCGTTCTCGCCGCCATTTCTACCACCTGACCTGCGGCGATTCAGCGGAGCGGGTGAAGGGAATCGAACCCTCATCATCAGATTGGAAATCTGAAGCTCTAGCCATTGAGCTACACCCGCAGGAAGGCGCACCGTACCCGAGCGTCGGCGAACGCCCCTGTCGTCACCGCCGGGACCGGAACGATCAGGCCGGGACCACGTCGCCGTTCGAGAGGACCTCGACTCGGCCTCGTTCGAAGCTCTGGTAGCGCCGCTGCCCGAACCCGGCGGGCGTCAACTCGCTGGTTGGGTAGCCGAGGGCACCGCGTGGTCCGCCCCTCTCCAGGTAGTAGGCGAGCACGGTTCCTTGAACCTGGTAGCCGATTGCGCTGCCGAGTGCGTAGATGATCCCGTACCGCTCGAAGGTGGAGAACGTACCTCGGCCGTCGCCCACGCCAGCGGTGTCGCTGGTGGGAAGGCCAACCAGCGACTTGACGTGCCCGTTGGCCACGTATCGGTCCAACACGCCACCGCGCAGACCGTGGCAACCGGTCGGGGCGGAGGACCACGCGATCCCCCGCTCGAAGAACTGACCCCTGGCGCGCGGGTCGTCGGTGGGCAGGAGGTCGCTGATCGGGTAGCCGAAGAGCCCCAAAGGCCCGCCTGTGCCCTGGTGCCAGGCCAACGTCGCCCCGTGGAGCGCGAAGGGGTTGGACCCCCCCTTGTGGTAGATCCGCCCCCTCTCGAAGGTGTGGAGGTAGGCCGCGCCACCAGGAGCGGACCCGATGTTCGAGGTGGGGTAGCCCAAGATCCCGCCGACACCGCCCAGCGACTCGTACTTGAAGACGAACGAGTTCGAGAGGGTCCAACTCCTTCCCGTGGACCGCACGAAGTAGATCCGGCCGCCCTCGAAGCTGGAGTAGCGGGCCCGACCGTCTGCGCTGCCCAGCTCGTCGCTGGTGGGGTACTTGAGCCCGCCGAAGGGCCCGTTCAGGCGGTCGTACTCGGTGAGGATCGCTCCGTGCACCTCGTGGGCACCAGTCGACGGCGTCCAGTAGATGTTCCCGCCGGTGTAGCGGCGGCGTGCACCGCGGCCGTCCCCGACGGGTCCTTCGGCGCCGGTGGGAGGACCCAAGAAGCCGCCGTCGCCGCCCAGCGCCTGGTGCTTCTTGTCGATGGCGGTGCCGCAGTCGGTGGTGAGGCACGGGGCGCCGTGGTCGCGGGTGCGGTTGTCGGTGGCGCTCGACGTGGTGCAGCTCGGGTCGTAGAGCCACGGCACCGTGCAGGTGGCCACCCGGCACACCACCGGGCCGTAGCAGGAGATCTCCTGGTGGCACTGGCCGTAGCGGAACTGGTTGCAGCAGGTCTTGCGGTTGTCGCACGAGCCGCCGGCGCACCGACACGAACACTGGGTGGGACACGAGGCGTTGCAGTCGATGATGTAGCGGGCCCGGCCACAGCAGTACGCCGCGTTGTCGGCCTTCCACCAGCCGGCCACGAAGCTGTTGGGCGGACACGAGTTGCGGCCTCCGTTGATCGTGCAGCAGAACGCCGTCCACCCCTCCGTGCACGAGCCGCACACGTAGCCGTAGGCCGTGCCCGGCTTCAGGATGAAGTCCATGGGGCCGACGGCCAGGGCCGAACCGATCACTGCGGTCCGGGTGAGGAACGAGCGACGGGTGCTGCGCCCGCCGCCGAGCGCCGTCGACGCTCGATGCACCAGGCGCTGGGCGAAACCGCCGGTGGCGATGGGGTCGTGGTTGGCGGGGTCGCGGTGGATGCCCTCGTGGGAGAGGTCGACGGTGGGCACCGCCACCTGGGCATCGGGGCGGGGACGCGAACGGGGGCGGAAGGCGACGGTCATCGGGGCAAGATCCTCGTGGCGGCGAGTGTGGCGTTGGCCTGGGGCAGGACCCGGTTGGCCGCGGACTGGCGGCCCAGGACCGTGTAGCAGCAGAAGGCCCGGTTCTCGACGGTGAAGAACACCTGGGCCCCGGCCTGGCCGGGGAGGGTGCGCTGGAGTGCCGAGGGCGAGAACTGGTCGGGCCTGAGCCTGGTGGGGATGCCCCGGCGCCTGAAGAGGGCCTGGCCGACGCTCTCGGGGCCGTACTCGAAGAGCACCACCAACACGTCGGCCTCGGTCATGAGGTCGACGGCGCCGGACCCGAAGTCGCCGCGTTCCTCGGGGAGGACGAAGTTGGCCAGGTGGACGACCGGGTTGGGCACCTCACCGGACGCACCGGTTGGTGTGGTCTCGCCGGGGGCGGTCTCGCCCGGTGTGGTCTCGCCGAACGAACGCTGACCGGCCCCCGGGGGTGTGCGAAGGGCGATCCGACCCTCCCACCCGGGTGGGAGGTTGGTCTCGATGCCGTGGGCCTGCAGTTTCATGAGGCTCCCATCTTGGTCAACGACAGCCCCGCGGTCCACGACCCTGTCCCGACTTCCCCCGGACGGGTGACGCGGCACACGCCCGGTCCGCCCTACGGGTGGGTGTGGTCGTGGCCATCGGCGTGGGTGTGGTCGTCGTCGTGGTCGCCGTGGTCGGGGGGGTCCACGGCGTAGAGGCTGGGGTCACCGGGGGTGATGCCGGCGTCGTGGAGCTCTCGGTCGATGCGTGACTCCCGCTGGGCGTCGGCGCCGGGCTTGGCCACCTGCGAGCCGGCCAGGCTGGCCACCAGGTCGGCATCGCCGGACGCCTGCGAGAGCAGCGACGACACCTGGTCCCAGTCCGGCCCGGTGCCCTCGCCGCGCACCCGGCCGCTCGGCCCGTGGACGTGCACGAAGTACGGCGAGCCCGGCACGTCGTAGTCGACGAAGGCCTCCGACGACATGACGGTGGCCACGCCGGGAGGGGCGAGCTTGGCCACCGCGCCGGGGCTCTCGGCGTCGGCGCCCTTGGTGACGACCACCAGCCGGGTCCCAGCGGGGAGCCCCAGCTTGCGAGGCTTGCGGAAGGCGTCCCAGAACTTCTGACACGTCAGACAACCCGACGACAAGAAGGCCACGATCGTGTCGTGCTCGACGCCGTTGACCCGCACGCTCACGGTCTCGCTGCCGCCGGCACCCAAACCCGCCACGTCGGCGCTGTGGCCGAGCTCCTCACGGGCCGGCGGCGACGGCACCTGCGGCATGACCTGGAAGTCGCGACCGGTGCGGGGGCCGGTGCCGACCTGCGGGGCGCGGGAGACGCTCCCGTCGAGTCCGGCGCCGAGCTCGTGGAGCCGCTTGAGGATCTCGGCGTGGCTGCGCAGGAGCCCGACCACGAGGAGGGCCAACACGCCGATGACCACGGCTTCGACGACCACCACGACGGTCATCGTGGCACCGTGCCGGGCGGCTGGGGGGCAGTGCCGGGCGGGGGGGCGGCTGTGGCGGGCGGGTGGGCGGCCGCCTGCAGCTGGGGCAGAGCAGTGAGGGCCACCGCCACCAACCAGGCCAGCAGGGCGACGAAGGTCACGAACGGCAGACCGGCCAGGGGTGTCTCCCCGGCGACGGTGAGGATCCCGGGCACCGGGTCGGCCACCGCCACCAGGGCCACGGCGGCCACCGCCAGGTCGACCACGACGTGCAGCCTGGTGAGCGGCGCATCGGAGCTCCCGAAGCATCCGCACGACGCCCGGCCCCGGGTGGCACCGATGACGAGCTGGCTGAACACGGCGAACCCCGCATAGGCCAGCGCCACCAACCCGGCACCGAGGCGGCCGCCCCAACCAAGTGCGTAGACGGTGACAGCCAGCTCGCCTGCGCCGATGGCTCGGGCGGCCAACACGGTGTCGGGCAGGCCGGCGTGGCGGAGCGCGATCCGGGCGGGGGACGGGTCGGTGAGCTTCAAGAAGCCGGCTACGCCCAGCAGCAGCGCGGCAGCGAAGAGGAGGCCGGCGACCGGGGACATGGCGTCGATGGTACTGGTTGTGACTCCCGGCGGTGACTGGCGGCTTGGGTGTCGGCGCGGGTTCGGGGCCACGCCACCCGCGCCGGTACAGTCAGCGCCTCATGAAGGCAACGGTCGAGCCCGTCGAGGGCAACAAGGTCAAGCTGTCGATCGAGATCGACGGTCAAGAGTTCGAGCGAGAGGTCGATGCGGCGTTCCGGCGTATCGCCGGCGAGGTGCGGATCCCAGGGTTCCGGCCCGGCAAGGCGCCTCGGAAGCTCCTAGAGGCACGAATCGGCACCGAGGTGGCCCGGGGAGACGCCCTCGAGCACGCGCTGCCTCGCTACTACGCCGAGGCGGTCACCGAGCACGAGGTCGACGTCATCGCCCCGCCCGACATCGACATCACCGCGGGGCGCGAGGACGGCGATGTGGCGTTCGACGCGGTGGTCGAGGTCCGCCCGGTGCTCAACATCGGTGGCTACGAGTCGTTGCGCGTGAGCATCGACTCCCCGGAGGTCTCCGACGAGGAGGTCGACGAGCGGATCGACCGCCTGCGCGAGAGCTTCGCCCAGCTCGAGGTGGTCGAGCGCGCCGCCCGCCAGGGTGACCACGTGACCATCGACGTGTCTGGTTCGCAGGACGACGAACCCATGGAAGGCCTCACCGCCGACGACTACCTCTACGAGGTGGGCTCCGGCGCGGTGGTGCCCGAGCTCGACGAGGAGCTCACCGGGGCCAAGGTGGGCGACGTGTTGGCGTTCACCGCCGACCACCCGGACCCCGACGAGGAACCGGTGCAGTTCCGGATCCTCGTGAAGGACGTCAAGGAGAAGGTGCTGCCCGAGCCTGACGACGCCTTTGCCGCCGAGGCGTCGGAGTTCGAGACCGTCGACGAGCTCCGCGCCGATCTGACCAAGCGCCTGGGCATGATGAAGAAGGTCCAGGGTCAGATGCAGATCCAGCAGAAGACGGCCGAGGCCCTCGCCGAACTGGTGGACACCGACGTCCCCGAGGCGCTGGTGGACACCGAGGTCCAACAGCGCCTGGAGGACCTGGCCATGCGCCTCCAGGCCCAGGGCATCGGCATCGAGCAGTACCTGACCACCACCGGCCAGGACCAGGCGACGTTCATCGCCGAGCTGCGCCAGACCGCCGCCCAGGGCGTCAAGGTCGACCTCGCCCTGCGGGCCGTGGTGGAAGCCGAGCAGATCGACGTGTCCGACGACGATCTCGAGGTCGAGTACGCCTCGGTGGCTGAGCGGGTGGGCCAGAAACCAGCTCAGGTGCGCAAGCAACTCGAACGCAACGGTCAGGTCTCGGCAGTACGATCCGACCTGCGCAAGCGCAAGGCCCTCGAATGGCTCATCGAACAGGTCGAACTGGTCGATGGGTCGGGGACGACGATCGACCGGGCCAGCCTCGAGGTGGAGCCCGAGCCGAGCGGCGACGCTGGTGCCGATCCCGCCGAAGAGGCCCCCACGGAGGACCACGAGTGACGATCCAGCCGGCGTACAACTACCTGGTGCCCACGGTGGTCGAGCAGACCAACCGTGGGGAGCGAGCCTTCGATCTCTACTCGCGGCTCCTCAAGGAGCACATCATCTTCCTGGGCACGCCGATCGACGACACGATCGCCAACCTGGTGTGCGCCCAGCTGTTGCACCTCGAGTCGGAGAACCCCGACAAGGACATCAACATCTACATCAACAGCCCCGGTGGCGACATCACCGCCCTGTTCGCCATCTACGACACCATGCAGTACATCAAGGCCGAGATCACCACCATCTGCTTCGGCCAGGCGGCGTCGGCGGCGGCGGTGCTGCTGGCCGCGGGCACCAAGGGCAAGCGCCTGGCGCTGCCCCACGCTCGCGTGCTGTTGCACCAGCCCTATGCCAGCGGCGGCGGCCAGGCGACCGACATCGAGATCCAGGCCAAGGAGATCTTGCGCATGCGCGACCTCCTCGAGGGCATCCTGGCCGATCACACCGGCCAGCCCAAGGAGAAGATCGCCTCCGACACCGACCGCGACTTCGTGTTGTCCGCGGCCGAGGCGGTGGAGTACGGCATCATCGACGAGGTGATCTCCACTCGGGAGTTCGCCGACAAGAGTGGCCCCATCACGGCCGCCAGCTGACGAATCGCGAGGGGAACGAGCGTGGCCAAGTTCGGAGACGGCGGCGAGCTGCTCAAGTGCTCGTTCTGCGGGAAGTCGCAGAAGCAGGTCAAGAAGCTCATCGCCGGTCCCGGGGTCTACATCTGCGACGAGTGCATCGACCTCTGCAACGAGATCATCGAAGAGGAGCTCTCCGAGACCTCCGAGCTGCAGTTCGACGAGCTGCCCAAGCCCCGTGAGATCTTCGAGTTCCTCAACGACTTCATCGTGGGCCAGGACCTGGCCAAGCGGATCTTGGCCGTGGCCGTGTACAACCACTACAAGCGGGTGCAGATCGGTGCCGCGTCAGGCCACGACGACGTGGAGCTGGCCAAGTCCAACATCTTGCTCATCGGCCCCACCGGCTGCGGCAAGACCTTCCTGGCCCAGACCTTGGCCCGCATGCTCAACGTGCCGTTCGCCATCGCCGATGCCACCGCCCTCACCGAAGCCGGCTACGTCGGCGAGGACGTCGAGAACATCCTCCTGAAGCTGATCCAGGCCGCCGACTACGACGTCAAGAAGGCCGAGACCGGGATCATCTACATCGACGAGATCGACAAGGTGGCCCGCAAGGCCGAGAACCCGTCGATCACCCGCGACGTCTCCGGCGAGGGCGTGCAACAGGCGCTGTTGAAGATCCTGGAGGGCACCACCGCCTCGGTGCCACCGCAGGGGGGCCGCAAGCACCCCCACCAGGAGTTCATCCAGATCGACACCACCAACATCCTCTTCATCTGTGGTGGAGCCTTTGCCGGCATCGAGAAGATCATCGAGAGCCGCGCCGGCGCCAAGGGCGTGGGCTTCGGCGCCGACATCCGCAAGGTGGAGGACAAGGACCTCGGGAACCTGCTCGGCCAGATCATGCCCGAGGACCTCCACAAGTTCGGGCTGATCCCGGAGTTCATCGGCCGCCTGCCGGTGATCGGTGTGGTCGATCAGCTCGACCAGGCGGCGTTGGTCAAGATCCTGGTGGAGCCCCGCAACGCCCTGGTCAAGCAGTACCAGAAGTTCTTCGAGCTCGAACACGTGGAGCTCGAGTTCACCGGGGACGCCCTCGAGGCGATCGCCAGCCAAGCCATCCTGCGCGCCACCGGCGCCCGGGGCCTGCGGGCCATCCTCGAAGAGGTCCTCCTCAACGTCATGTACGACCTGCCCAGCCGTGACGACGTCGAACGCTGCGTGATCGACGCCGACGTGGTGTTGGAGAAGGTCAACCCCACCCTCGTGCCCCGGCAGTCGGCTCCTCGTGCCAGCCGGCCTCGGCGGGCCGCCAGCTAGCTGCGACGCCGGCACCCCGGGGTCGTCGCCATGATGCAAGCGAGGGACGTCCTCGACGTGATCGACGTCCTGGCCGAGGAGGGCATCACGGTGATCCTCGACGGTGGCTGGGGCATCGACGCCCTGCTCGGCGCCCAGCACCGCGACCACGACGACGTCGACCTGGTGGTCCTTCTGGACCACATCGATGCGGTGGTGGTCACGTTGGAGTCGGTGGGCTTCTCCATGGAGACCGACCGCCGACCGACCCAACTGCGGTTCGTCGATCGGAGCGGTCGGGCCGTCGACCTGCACCTGGTGCGCGCCGACGAGGACGGCGACTTGTGGCAGGAGGCCGCCATGCCCGACGGCTCCGACGCCCGGTATCCCGCGAGCGAAATGACCACCGGGTGGGTCGGTGGTCGTGAGGTGCGCTGCATCGGTGCCGCCCTGCAGGTGGTCCACCACAGCGGCTACGTCCCCCGATCGCGGGACCTCCACGACCTCTCTCTCCTCCAGCGCCAGTACGGCATCAGCCTCCCGGAGGGCTACCGCTGAAGCCGGTTAGGGTTCGCCGCCATGAACCAGATACTGAAGGGCGCGCTCGTCGGAGGTGTGGCGGGCGGCGGGATCGCTGCGCTCCAGGCCACGCGTCGGCCGGCCAGCGCCACCGCCGGATCGCAGTCCGATGCAGTACCGGCCGTCGCCAAGGGTGTAGCCGAGGGTGTCCTTGCCGGCAGCGTCGTGGGGTTCGTGCTCGACCGCCGAGCCCGCTCGGCCGCCGCCTCCCTGGCTGCTGAAGGCGCGACCCGGGGGCGCCGGTTCGCCCGGCGGGCCAGGCCCGTCCTGGAGTCCGCGTACGAGACGGTCAGCGACCAGCTCCAGGACGTGGGCGACACCGTGGCCTCGTCGTTGGTGCCGTCGGTGGTGGCCGCCGTGGACCGAGCGGTCGAAGCCCTTGGCGACGCAGCAGTCGCGCTCGGCGACGCCGTCGACGCATCCCGGCCACCGGTGGCGCAGGCCTTGGCCAGCGGGCGGGCCAGCCTGGCCGATGCGGTCGAGGTCGCCCGCCCGGTCGTCGAGTCGGCCCGACTCCGCATGGCCGACCTGGCGGCCTGAAACCTGGCACCGTCGGGACCGAAGGCGGGCGGCGACGAGAGCCTCGGCGCCGGTATCGTGACGGGACCGTGAACCTCGTTGCCGCCCTGCGCTACCTCGATTCGCATACCAACCTCGAAGCCACCGCCGGCCGGGCCGAGGGGCTGTCACTCGACCGCATGCGCCGCCTGGGGGCCATGCTCGGCGACCCCCAGGGCGCGTACCCGGTGATCCACATCACCGGTACCAACGGCAAGGGGTCGGTGGCCCGCATGGTGACCGAGCTGCTGGAGGCGGCCGGGCTGTCGGTGGGCACCTACACCAGCCCGCACCTCGAATCGGTCAACGAGCGCCTCTTGTGGAACGGCGAACCGATCGGTGACGACGACCTGGGCACGGCAATCGGGTCGGTAGCGGCCGTCGAGGAGATGGCCGGCGTGGCGCCCAGCTACTTCGAGATCCTCACCGCAGCAGCGTTCACCTGGTTCGCCGACGTCGCCGTCGACGTCGCGGTGGTGGAGGTCGGCATGCTCGGCCGCTACGACGCTACCAACGTGGCCGACGGCGCAGTGGCGGTGCTCACCAACGTGGGTCACGACCACACCGACGGTGTCGGTGCATGGCGCGAAGCGATCGCCGGCGAGAAGGTGGGCATCGTCAAGCCCGACGCCACCTTCGTGTGCGGCGAGACCGACCCTGAGCTGCGTGAGCTCCTGGCGGCCACCCCTGCGGCCCGCACCTGGTGGCGGGAGAGCGACTTCGACGCCGAGCAGTCGATGCTGGCCCTCGGCGGACGAGCCGTCTCGTTGCGCACCCCGTCGGGCACCGTCGACGACGTCTTCGTGCCCCTCCACGGCGAGCACCAGGCCGACAACGCCGCCATCGCCCTGGCGGCCGTGGAAGCCTTCTTCGGCCGGCGCCTCGACGACGACCTGGTGACCGAGGCCTTCGCCAAGGTGCAGGTGCCGGGTCGCTTCGAGGTCGTGCACCACGAGCCCACCGTGGTCCTCGACGCAGCTCACAACGTCGACGGCGCCCTGGCCTGCGCAGCAACGCTGCGAGAGGAGTTCACCCTGGGCGGGACCGTCATCGTGGTAGCCGGGTTCCTGCAGGGTCGTGACCCGGAGGGGATGCTCGACGCCCTGGGTGCAGCCGACGCCGGGTTCCTCATCGCGTGCACCCCCGAATCACCGCGAGCCATCCCCGCCCCCGAGGTGGCGGCGGCCGCCGACCGCCTGGGGATCGTGGCCGAGGCCGTCTCGTCGGTCGACCAGGCGGTCCACCGGGCGCTCGGCCTGGCCAGCCCCGACGACCTGGTGCTCGTCACCGGGTCCCTCTACGTGGTGGGCCCGGCCCGCACCGTCCTGCGCACCGAGGTCGACGCATGACCGCTCCCGTGACTGCTCCCGTCACCCCGCTGTCCAAGGTGCGGCCCAACGACCCGTGTTGGTGTGGGAGTGGCCAGAAGTTCAAGCGCTGCCATCGTCCAACCATCGACCGGGTGGCGCCCGGCGCCGTGTCGCCGCGCCGTGCGGTGCCGGCATCGATCGATGCGCCGCCCTGGGCCGAGACCGGCAGTGGCAGCGACCGCAGCGAGCCCGACGTGAAGTCGTCCGACGTGATCGACCGCATGCGCCGCACCGGTCGGCTGGCCGGCGACGTGCTGGCCGAGGTCGGTGCCGCCGTCGCTCCCGGCGTCACCACCGACGAGCTCGACGAGCTCTGTCACCGCATCACCGTCGACGCCGGTGCCTACCCCAGCCCGCTCAACTACAACGGCTACAAGAAGTCGCTCTGCACGTCGGTCAACGAGGTCATCTGCCACGGGATCCCTGACAACCGGGCGCTGCGCGACGGCGACATCGTCAACCTCGACGTCACCTGCTTCCGCGAGGGCGTCAACGGTGACACCAACGCCACCTTCTTCGTCGGCGACGTCGATCCGGAGTCGCGGCGACTGGTGCGCGTGACCCGGGAGTGCCTGGCCCTGGCCGTCGCCCAGGTGCGTCCGGGCCGACCGGTCAACGAGATCGGTCGAGCCATCCAGGACCACGCCGAGGGCGCAGGGCTCGGGGTGGTGCGGTCGTTCATCGGTCACGGCATCGGCGAGACGTTCCACACCGACCTGGCCATCCCGCACTACTTCGACCCCCGGGCCACCAAGGTGCTCGAGCCCGGCATGGTCTTCACCATCGAGCCCATGATCACCGTGGGCGACTGGCGCCACCGCCTCTGGGACGACGACTGGACCGCCTCCACCGTCGACAACAAGCGCACCGCCCAGTTCGAACACACCCTCCTGGTGACGAACGACGGCGCCGACATCCTCACCCTCCGCACCGACGGCGAGTGGTCCGGCGACGGCGGGCCCCCCTCTTCGATTCCTCCCCCCACCCGCCCCACCTGACGCCGCTCACATCGTCGGCAACGTTCCACGACCGCTGACAAGGTCGTCAGAGAGCTGTACTGGGTTGGCTTCACCGCGCCAGGGCGCGGAATTCCCAACCCACTACGAGGTCTTCTCCGAACTGGGTTGGGTTCACGGGGTCAGGGCGCGGGATTCTCAGCCCACTACGGGGTTTGGCTAGGTTCGGCGGACTGTGACCAACCGGACCTTCCTCATGTGCAAGCCCGACGCCGTGGAGCGGGGGCTGGTGGGCGAGGTCATCGCTCGCGTCGAGCGCAAGGGGTTGAAGCTGGGTGCGGTCGAGCTCCGAACCGCTGATGCCGAGCTGGCCGAGGCCCACTACGCCGAGCACGCCGACAAGGCGTTCTACGGCGACCTGGTCTCCTTCCTCACCCGGTCGCCGGTGGTGGCCATGATCGTGGAGGGGCCGAACGACGACACCTGGGAGCTCGGGCGGATCCTGATCGGCAAGACCAAGGTGGCCGACGCCCAGCCTGGGTCGATCCGGGGCGACTTCGCCACCACCACCAACGAGAACCTGGTACACGGCTCGGACGGTCCCGAGTCCGCCGAGCGCGAGATCGCGCTCTGGTTCCCGGGCGCCTGAGAGCGTCGCTCGGCCGTTCAGGCTCCCGGAGCGATGCCAAACGCTCTCCGACTGCCGCCCTGAACGGGTGACACGGGGGTTGTTGCCCAGGTCAGAGGGGTCGTCAGGAGCGATTGTTGCAGTTCGGTGACAAGGGCTACCATCGCCCGTTGGAACGGCTCGGAGGGTCTCCCGTAGGCGCGATACTCCACCCCGCACGGTCCGACTATCCGCCTCTCTCGGCCCGCGGAGGGTCCATGTCCTCTGACAACCCGTTCTCGTCGATCATGGGCCGTGACATGGCGGTCGACCTGGGTACGGCCAACACCCTGGTCTACGTCCGAGGGCGCGGCATCGTCTTGAACGAGCCGTCGGTGGTGGCCATCAACGTGAAGGACGGGCGACCCCTCGCCGTCGGGCTCGAGGCCAAGCGCATGATCGGGCGCACGCCGGCGCACATCCAGGCCATCCGGCCCCTCAAAGACGGCGTCATCGCCGACTTCGAGATCTGCGAGAAGATGCTGCGCTACTTCATCCACAAGGTGCACCAGCGGCGGTGGGCCAAGCCCCGCATGGTGATCTGCGTGCCGTCAGGCATCACCGGCGTGGAGCAGCGGGCCGTGCAGGAGGCCGCCGAGTACGCCGGCGCCCGCAAGCCCGCCCACATCATCGAAGAGCCCATGGCTGCGGCCATCGGCGCCGGGCTGCCCGTCCAGGAGCCCACCGGCAACATGATCGTCGACATCGGAGGTGGCACCACCGAGGTGGCCGTCATCTCCCTGGGCGGCGTCGTGGCCAGCCAGTCGGTGCGGGTAGGTGGCGACGAGCTCGACGAGGCGATCATCGCCTACATCAAGAAGGAGTACAGCCTGGCGCTGGGCGAGCGCACGGCTGAAGAGGTGAAGATCGCCCTCGGCTCGGCTTGGCCGCTCCAAGAAGAGCTTCACGCCGAGATCCGCGGCCGCGACCTGGTGACGGGCCTGCCCAAGACCATCGTCACCACCACCGAGGAGATCCGCGACGCGATCGAGGAACCGGTCGCGGCGGTGTGCGACGCGGTCAAGGTCACGCTGGACAAGACGCCGCCGGAGCTGGCCGCCGACATCATGGAGACCGGCATCGTCCTGGCCGGCGGGGGGGCCCTGCTCCACGGGCTCGACGCCCGGCTCCAGCACGAGACGGGGATGCCGATCGTCATCGCCCCGAACCCACTCGAATGCGTTGCCATCGGGTCGGGTCAGGCGTTGGAGGAGTTCGAGGCGCTCAAGGGCGTCCTCTTCTCCACCAACACCCAGAACTGACCCCCGCCCCCCGGCACCGTGGCCTTTCCCCGTCGCTCACCTCGGTCGTCCAGGTCTCGCTACACCCTCGCCCTGCTCCTGCTCACCGCGGTCACGCTGTTGGTCCTCGACCTCCCCGGCACCGGTCCGCTCCAGCCGGTCCGCAACGGGTTGGCACGGGTGTTCAGCCCGGTCCGGTCCGCCGGTGACGCGGTGTTCGGTCCGGTGGCCGACGCCTGGCGCGGCGCCTTCGGCTACGACGAGCTCAGAGACGAGAACGACCGGCTCCGGGCTCGGGTCGAGGACGAGAAGGGCGACGACGCCGAGTTGGCCCGCCTCGAGACGGAGAACCGCGACCTGAAGCGCTTGGAAGGGGTCACGGTCGAAGGGATCCAGACCAGAGCAGCCCGGGTGGTCAGCGAGCCGTCGTCCAGTTTCGATCCGACCGTCGAGATCGACCAAGGAACCGGCGACGGCGTCAAAGATGGCATGGCCGTCATCACTGGTCTGAGGAGCGGCACGGGCGGCGGGCTGCTCGGTCGCATCGAGGAGGTGCGCGGAGGTCGGGCCAAGGTCCAACTGGTGACCGCACCGGGCTTCGCAGCCGGGGTGAGCCTCAGCACCGGGGAGCGAGGGGTGCTGGAGGGCCAGGGTCGCAACGAAGCGCTGCAGATCGCGCAGATCGCGGCGACGGTGGCGGTGGAGGAGGGCGACTACGTCTACACCAGCGGCATCGAGGACTCCGTGTTCCCCGCCGAACTGAAGGTGGGTCGCGTCAGCGCCGTACGCACATCGGCCGACGGCCAGTTCCAGACCGTGGAGGTCGAGCCGTTGGCCGACCTGTCCTCGGTCTATGTCAAGGTCGTGCTCAAGGACCCGCCCCAGTGAACCCGCTCAGGGTCCTCATCATCGTGGTGGTCGCCCTTGTGCTGCAGGTGTGCTTCTTCGCCCGCTTCTCCCTCGACAGCGCCCGGCCCGACGTGCTCGTCCTGCTGGCCGTGGTGGCCGGCTTCGTGGCCGGACCGGAGCGAGGGGCGATCGTGGGCTTCGCCGCCGGGTTGGCCTTCGACGTGGTGCTGGCCACGCCGTTCGGGCTCTCCGCGCTCGTGTACACCGTGGTCGGCTACACCGTCGGTGTCCTGGGCGCCAACGTGGTCCGCGCGGCCTGGTGGATCTCGCCGCTGCTGGTTGGCGTGGCCTCGGCGGCGGCCATGGTGGTCTACGCCCTGGTGGGCCAGGTGCTTGGTCAGGCGACCCTCGACGGCCCGCCGCTCTTCGCTATCGTCGTCGTGGTCGCCACCGTCAACGCCGTCATGGCGCCGCTCGCCGTCCGCGCTCTCCGCTGGACCCGGACCGACGACATCGACCGTCGTCGGCAGCCCTTCCTCGCCCGGTGACCTCCGACGGCTCGCGCCACCGCCTCGGACTGGTGGCCATCACCGCGTTGTCGCTGTTCGCCGCGCTCTTCGCCCGGCTGTGGTTCCTGCAGGTGGTCGACAGCGCATCGCTCAGCCAGCAGGTCACCAGCAACGCTCAGGTGGTGGTGGTGGTGCCCGCACCGCGCGGTCGCATCCTCGACCGCAACGGCGCCGTGCTGGTCGACAACCGCCAGTCGATCATGGTCGCCGTCGACGGCCAGGAGCTCGCCGACCTCGACGAGCCGGAACAGGCGCGGGTCCTGGAGCGGTTGTCCACCGCGCTGAGCCGCTACCGACCCCCTGACGACCCTCTCACCGTCGAGTTCCTCGAGGCCCGCCTCAACGACCAGCGCTTCAGCCGGTTCCGGCCCGTCCCGGTGGCCGAGGACATCACCGTGGACCAGGAGATCTACTTCCGCGAACAGGCCGAGCGCTTCCCCGCCGTGGTCGTGGAGCGCCAGAGCGTTCGCCAGTACAACTACGGGTCGCTGGCCGCCCACGTGCTGGGCTACCTCGGCGGGCTCACCGAGGAACAGTACGACGACCTCATCCGGACCAAGGGGCCGAAGCCCTACGGGAAGTCCGACGACATCGGCAAGGCCGGCGTCGAGCAGACCTACGAGCCCTACCTGCGGGGCACGCCGGGCCAGCAGGTCTTCGAGGTCGACCCGTTCGGACGGATCGTCCAGGAGATCAGGTCGAAGCGGCGCAACCCCGTGCCCGGCGACGACCTGCACCTATCGATCGACGCCCGCATCCAGTACAAGGCCGAGGAGGCGTTGCAAGCCCAGATCCTGGCGTCGAAGACCCCGACGCCCGCGGGCGCCGCCACCGTGCTCGACCCGCGCAACGGCCAGGTCATCGCCATGGCCTCGTTCCCCACCTATGACCCGACGTCGCTCGTCGGCGGGATCAGCCAGGACGACTACGACGTCCTCACCGATCCCGAGACCAAGATCCTCTCCAACCGGGCCATCCAGGAGGCCTATCCCGCCGCCTCCACGTTCAAGTTGGCCACCAGCTACGCCGGGCTCAAGCTGGGGTTGATCACCCCGGAGCTGGTCGTCAACGACACCGGCGTCTACGACCTCGGCTGCAACGGGAGCGGCTGCCAGAAGCGGAACTCCGGGGGTGGGAAGCCGATGGGTCCGATCACGCTAAGCACTGCCCTCGCCCGATCAAGTGACTTCTACTACTACAAGCTGGGCGTCGAGGCGTGGCGCAAGGCCGGCGACGGAAGCGCGCCCGAGGACGCGCTGCAACAGCAGATCAAGGTTCTCGGCTACGGCGCCAGGACCGGGATCGACCTGACCGCCGAGTCGCCCGGCCGGGTGCCCACCCCGCAGTCCAACCGAGAGCTGGCCGACAGCCTGTGGGAGGCCGACCCGGCCAACTACGGCGGCGACGAGGCGGCCTACCAGGACGCCCGGCGCTGGAAAGCGGGCTACAACGCCGACATCGCCATCGGCCAGTTCGACACCCTCGTCACCCCGCTGCAGACCGCCAACGCCTACGCCTCGCTGGCCAACCCCTCGGGCACCTTGTTCGAGCCGTCGGTGCTGAGCTACGTGTCCCGGTCGCGAGCCGATGCCGAGGTGGTCCTGCCCTACGTGGCCGAGGCGTTGCGGACCGTCGACTACGGACCCGCCCGCCCGGCCCTGCTCGACGGGTTCGACGGCGTCACCCACGCCCCTCTCGGGACGGGGTACAACGTCTTCGGGAACTTCCCGCTGGCCACGTTCTCGGTGTCAGGCAAGACCGGCACCGCCGAGGTGGGCGACGATGACGCCCAGAAGAACGACAACTCGCTGTTCGTGGGCTACGGACCCACGCCGGAGTCGCAGTACGTGGCCTCGGTGATGATCGAGGGAGGCGGTTTCGGGGCCGAGGCGGCGGCGCCGGCGGTCTGGATGATCTTCGAACCGATCGCATCGGGCGCCATCAACACCTTCGTGGTGCCCCCGGGCGGAGCGATCGACGCGGCGCGGGCCGCCGAGTCGACCTCTGGCATCGCCGCCGAGGGAGCCGACTGATGGCTGTCTCCACCTATCGTCCCCGACCCCCTCAGGCCGGCCGCCGTCGCGTGCAGCGACCGATGGCCAACTTCCGGCAGAACCCGGCGTCGCCGTTCCGCCACGTCGACGTGGTGCTCGTGGCCCTGGTTGCGGTGGCGTCGGTCTTCGGTGCGCTGATGGTCTACAGCACCACCCGGGGGCCGATCAGCCCCTACGACACGTCGTACCTCAAACGGGTGACCATGTTCGTCGTCATCGGCGGCGTGGTCATGGCGGCCGTGGCCCTCTTCGACTACCGCAAGCTGCGTGACTACTGGCCGCTCATCTACGGGGCCAGCGTCTTGCTGCTGGCGCTGGTGCTGGTGCCCGGCGTCGGCGAGAGCCGCAGCGGCACCCAGGGCTGGTTCCAGCTCGGTCCGTTCCAGCTCCAGCCCTCGGAGCTGGCCAAGCTGGCCATGATCGTCGGGTTCGCCGGCCTGGCCTCACAGTTTCGCGGCGACCTCGACACCATACGCGTGGCCCTGCTCCTGGGGGTCTGCGCGGTCCCGATGGTCCTCGTGTTGCTCCAACCGGACCTCGGGACCACGTTGGTCTCGGTGGCGGTGGCCTTTGCCATGCTGCTGGTGGCCGGCGTGCGGCCGCGCATCCTGGGCGTGTTGGCGGTCCTGGCGGTGATCGGGACCACGGTGATCTTGTCGTCGGGGGCGTTGGCGGACTACCAGGTGGCCAGGCTCAGCAACTTCGTCCGCCAGGACGAGACGGTGATCTCCAAGGTCGAAGAGGAGACGCGCTACAACCTCGAGCAGTCGAAGCTGGCCATCGGGTCGGGCGGGACGTTTGGAAAGGGTCTCTTCAACGGTCCGCAGACCCGCAACAACTTCGTGCCCGAGCAACGGACCGACTTCATCTTCACCGCCGTCGGCGAGCAGCTCGGCTTCGTGGGCTCGAGTGCGCTGCTGGCCGTGCTGGCCGCCATCGTCTGGCGGGTCTGGCGCACCGCGCAGCTCGCGCGCGACGACTTCGGCATGCTGATCTGCACCGGGATCATGGTCATGCTGCTCGTGCAGATCTTCGAGAACGTGGGCATGACCATGGGCATCATGCCCATCACCGGCATCCCCCTGCCCTTCATGAGCTACGGCGGCTCGGCCCTGCTCACCACCCTGCTCTCGATGGGCCTGGTCCTCAGCGTCCACATGCGACGGTTTTCGTAGTCCTCGTCAGGGACGTCGCTTCGCTCCGTCCCTTCCTCGGAGCTCTTGCATTGGAGCGGCTGACGCCGCGCCGTCTTCGCACGAACGGCGGCGGAGCCGCCGTTCGTGGGTGGGGGGCTCCGCGAGCTCTGCCCCCCACACCCCCCGGGCTCGCTTCGCTCGGAACCACCCCAACCCAAACCCCACACCCTCAACCCCTCAGCCACGGCCAGGAGGGTCAGGTCTTGCGCCGACTCGTTGGGCGCTTTTTTGGGGGCTTCACTCCGGCGGCTTTGGCGAGGGTCCAGACTTCTTCGACCATGTCGTCGACCATGTCCCAGAGGTCGGGCACCAGGTCGCGGCATGACACCAGGCCGAAGTCGAGGGTGTCGAGGTAGCTCTGCACCGTGACGTTCAGACCCTGGCCGTCGACGATGGTGGACACCGGGTAGTAGTGCAGGAGCTTGGCGCCGGCGACGTAGAGAGGTTCACGGGGACCGGGCACGTTCGAGATCGTCAGGTTGACCGGCATGCCGTAACGGTTGGTGAGGCGGGTGGCGGTGCGCATGGCCAAGGCAAACACTGCGGGTGGCGGGAACTGGGCGAAGTCGGTGAGCGCCTCGCCCGGCACTGCGTCGAACAGCTGCTTGGCGTCGACCATGGCCTCGTGAACCAGCCGGACCCGCTCGGTCGGTTCCGGCTCGTGCACCGGGAGCGATGCCATGATCGCCGAGACGCGGTTGGTCCACCGCTCGGCCTCCTCGCCAGTGCGCACCGAGACCGGGACCATGGCGACGAGCGGCGCGTCGGGCAGGGCGTCGTGGTTCTCGAGCCAGGTCCGCAGGCCCCCGGCGCAGACGGCCATCACCACGTCGTTGACGGTGGCGCCGAGCTCGCTCTTGATGTCCTTGATCGTCTGCAGTGGTACCGACCGGAACGCGAAACGGCGATGCGGGCTGATCGGTGCGTTGAAGGGGGTCTGGGGCGGCGTGAACGACGGCAACGGGCCCAGGGCCTGGGCGGTCTCCTCGCGCGAACGCCCGATGTTGAGGACGGTGCCGAGCGGCCCGCGCAGCCCGTTGCGGAACTGGTTGGCCGCCGCGACCATCACCGGGTTGCGGGTCATGCGGCCGAGCTCTCGCCCCGTCCGTGCGGTCAACAGCGCCGCGCGCGCCGGTTTGCGCACGAGTCCACCGAGGCCTCGCAGCACCATCTCGCCGTCCGACGGAACGCGTTCAGGCGTCCACTCGTCAGCTGCGGGCAGGTCGTCTCCGTCGGGATCGGCGTCGAGCATGAGGGTGAGGAGCTCGACCCCCGAGGCTCCGTCGACGGTGGCGTGGTGCACCTTGGTGAGGATGGCGAACCGGTCGTCGGGCAGGCCCTCGATGACGTAGCTCTCCCACAACGGCCGGCTCCGGTCGAGCGGGCGACCCACGATGCGGGCCACCAGCGCGCCGAGCTGGTGGTCGTCTCCGGGAGGTGCCACCGCGGTGTGGCGCACGTGGAAGTCGAGATCGAAGTCCGGGTCGTCGATCCAGTACGGGTGATCGAGGCCGAGGGGCACCACCCGCAGGCGACGCCGGAGGGGTTCCAGCAGGTGGATGCGTCCGGCCAGCTGCCGACGCCAAGCGGCCAACGGTTCGTAGTCGGCGTCCGGACGCTCGTAGACCGAGAAGCTGGACACGTGGCCGAACTGGTTGGCCGTCTCCATGAACAAGAACGTGGCATCGACACCGGTGAGTTGCTTCATGGCGGTTCCTCGTGGGGCGGGCGACGAGCAGCCGAGCGTAGGACCCCAGGTGCCGCTGCGCGTCGGCCGCCCGCCCGAGATGAACCGAGGTCCCGGCGTGCGACGCAACGCGTTCAGAACCGACGTTCGAGACGGTGGCTTCGTGGTTCGGGTCTGGGGATCGTGAGGGTACGGGTCGCAGCGGTACCATTCCTGGTCCATGACCGTCTGGGACCAGCTCGAGCCGTTGCTCGGGCGGGTTCAGAAGCCGGCTCGCTACATCGGCTGCGAGGACGGGGCGCAGACCCCCGTGCACACCCCGGCGGCGGCGTCGTGGTTGCTGGCCTATCCCGACACCTACGAGATCGGGTTGCCCAACCAGGGCCTGCAGATCCTCTACGAGATCATCAACGAGCGCACCGACGGGGTGGCCGAGCGCACCTATGCCCCATGGACCGACATGGAGGCCGAGCTGCGCGCCAACGCCCTGCCCCTGTTCTCGGTCGACAGCCATCGGGCCGCCGCCGACTTCGACATCTTGGCCTTCAACCTCTCGGCCGAGCTCACGTACACCAACGTGCTCAACATGGTCGACCTGGCCGGCTGCCCGGTGCGCTCCGCCGACCGGTCGGCAACGGACCTGCTCATCGGCGTGGGCGGCCACTGCACCTACAACCCCGAGCCCATCGCCGACTTCGTCGACTTCGTGGTCCTGGGTGACGGCGAGGAGGTGGTGGGGGAGATCACCGCCGTGGTCGTGGCCTGGAAGGCCGGCGGCGCCGACGATCGCCTCGACGTGCTCCGGGCTCTGGCCGGCGTCACCGGCGTCTACGTCCCCTCGCTCTACGACGCCACCTTCGTCGACGGCCGGCTGGTGGACATCGTGCCCAACGATCCTGCCGCGCCCGACGTGGTGGAGAAGCGCACCATCGCCGATCTGGGTGCGTGGCCCTACCCGAAGCACCAGTTGGTGCCGCTCACCGAGGTGGTCCACGACCGCCTCAACGTGGAGGTCTTCCGGGGCTGCACGCGCGGCTGTCGGTTCTGTCAGGCCGGGATGATCACCCGCCCGGTCCGGGAGCGCCCGGCCGACCAGGTCCGGACCATGGTGGCCGAGGGACTGAGGCGCACCGGCTACGACGAGGTGGCCCTCACTTCGCTCTCCACCGCCGACTTCTCCGGCATCGACGAGGTGGTGCGCGACACGGTCAACGACCCCGACTGCGGCGGCCAGATCTCGGTGTCGCTCCCGTCGCTGCGCGTCGATGCCTTCACGGTGGGCATCGCCGGCGAGATCCAAAAGGCGCGCCGGACCGGCCTCACCTTCGCCCCCGAGGCCGGCTCGTGGCGGCTCCGCCAGGTCATCAACAAGCTGATCACCGAGGAGGACCTCTACGCCGCAGTGCGCTCGGCCTACTCGCAGGGATGGCGGCGGATGAAGCTCTACTTCCTCACCGGCCTCCCCACCGAGACCGACCAGGACACGCTCGGCATCGCCACGTTGGCCCGCAACTGCATCGCCATCGGTCGGGAGTACCACAAGAGCCCGTCGGTCACCGTGTCGCTGGGTGGGTTCGTCCCCAAGCCGTTCACCCCCTTCCAGTGGTTCGGCCAGAACACCCGCGAGGAACTGCAACGCAAGATCTTCCTGCTGCGCGACGAGCTGCGTCGCGACCACGGCGTGAAGCTCAAGTGGCACGACCCGAAGGCCACCATGGCCGAAGGGCTGGTGAGCCGAGGTGACCGCCGCCTCGGCGTGGTCATCGAGGACGTGTGGCGCCACGGCGGCACGTTCCAGGAGTGGTCGGAGCACTTCGACCTCGGGTTGTGGACCGACGCGCTGGATCGTGCCGGCCTGCGGGAGGAGGACTTCGTCTACCGCCACCGCACCGAGGACGAAACCCTGCCGTGGGACCACCTCTCGGCCGGGCTCCACAAGGACTTCCTCTGGCAGGACTGGCGCGACGCGCTCGACGAGGTGGGCCTCGAGGACTGCCGCTGGACCCCGTGCTACGACTGCGGCGCCTGCACCGGCTACGGCATCGAGCACGTGGTGGCGTCGGCCATCCCGCCGGCCGGTGGGTCCCAGGGCACCGGCCAGGACTTGGATGCCGGTAGCGAGGTACCGGTCACGCTGCTGGCCGCCAAACCGGTGAAGGTCGGCGTGGCGTGAGGATCAGGGTCCGCTTCGCCAAGACGGGCAAGGTCCGCTGGACCAGCCACCGCGACATCGCCCGCGTCTGGGAACGGACCATTCGCCGGGCCCGCCTGCCCATTGCCTACTCGCAGGGGTTCTCGCCGCACCCAAAGGTCCACTTCGGCCTGGCCCTCTCCACCGGGCACGAGTCGATCGCTGAGTTCTTGGACCTCGACCTCGACGACGCGTCGCTGGACCTCCCGACCCCCTCCGCCCTGGCCGCGCTCCCTGCCCGCCTCACTGCGTTGTTGCCCGTTGGGCTCGAAGTGACCGCAGCCGGGATCATCGAGCCCAACGCCACCTCGCTGCAGCAGGCGGTGGTGAGCTGCGACTGGCTGGTCGAGATCCGCGGCGTGGAGCCCGACGTGGTGGCCGGTGCCATCGACGCCGCCCTGGCCGCCCCCGAGCTGACCGTCACCCGCCAGCGCAAGGGGAGGGACGTCACCGACGACGTACGCCCCTACCTGCTCCACCTCGCCGTCGTCGGCCCCACCGACCACGGCACCGACATCGACGCCCACCTGGCCACCCAGCCCCGGGGCCTACGCATCAGCGAACTCCTCGCCGTGCTCGGCACCGATGGGGCCGAAGGCCGGGTTCGCCGACTCACCCAATGGACGCTGCTCGACGGCGCCCGGACCGAGCCCCTCGAGGGCCCGTCCGGCGCGACGTCGGCGCCGCACGCCTCGGCGCGTGCGTCATGAGAAGGGATCGCATCAATGACCGATACCGATGCCGGGGAACGCCCCGACGAGCCAGGGCCCGCCCTCGGCCCCACGGACCACGCCGCGGCCAGCCAGCCTGAGCCGCCCGACCGTCTGCGCGAGGGTCGAGCGTCGGCCGTCGCCGCCGAGGCGGCCCTCGTCCGCCGGCCCCGGATCGGCGACACCCGCCCGGCTCCGCCGTCCGCCGAGCCTCTCGCCGTCGCCGCCGAGGTCGGCGCAGGGACCGACGCAATCGGACGCACCGTGACGGGAGACGGTGACACGGGTCCAGCCAAACGTCGTCGGCGCCGAGGAGGACGCGGTCGCGGTGGATCCGGCGGTGGAGGTGGTCAGGGTGGAGCCGCCAAGGCGACGCCGACGTCGGGTGCGGGCGCAGGATCCGCCGCGGGCGCACGAGGCGGACAGGGTCGGCGTCAGCCGGGGGGCCGGCCCGGGCCCAAGAGCGCCAGCCCTCCCGTCACCGCCGTCACCGACGCCGCACCGGTCGACCTCGACGAGCAGACCATGGACAAACGGCGGGGCAGGGAGCGCAAGGGACGGCCTGTGGGCCGCTATCTGATGGCGGTCCACGTGCAGCCCTCGGCCACCCAGATCGCCGTCCTGGAGGGCCGGTCCCTCATCGAGCACTACGTCTCGCGCCCGGCCGACGAGGTCACCCAGATCCACGGCAACATCTATCTGGGCAAGGTCCAGAACGTGTTGCCGGGCATGGAGGCGGCCTTCGTCGACATCGCCACCCCCAAGAACGCGGTGCTCTACCGGGGCGACACCCGTCACGATCCCGAGGAGCTCGACCAGAAGGGCGGCGACCTGCGCATCGAGCAGATGCTCAAACCCCGCCAGACGATCCTCTGCCAGGTCACCAAGAACCCCATCGGGGTCAAGGGGGCTCGTCTGACCCAGGAGATCTCGCTGCCCGGCCGCTTCGTGGTGCTCGTGCCCAACAGCACCACCTACGGCATCTCCAAGCGCCTACCCGACAACGAGCGCAAGCGCCTCCGCCAGATCCTCGACCAGGCCAAGCCCCAGGGCCATGGCTTGATCGTCCGCACCGCTGCCGAAGGGATCAACGCCGAGGAGCTCCAACACGACGTGGCGCGCCTGGCCGACCAGTGGGCCCAGATCGAGGCGTTGGCCGCCCGGTCGCAGGCACCGACGCTGCTCTACCGGGACCCTGACCTGTCCATCCGGGTCATCCGCGAGGAGTTCAACACCGACTACCGCCAGGTGGTGATCGACGATCCTGCCGTCTACGAGCAGGTCCGCGACTACGTGCGGTCGATCTCGCCGGCGCTGGTGGAGCGTGTCGAGCTCTACGACCCCGCCGATCACGGCGGCCTGCCCATCTACGAGACGCACCACGTGCACGAGCAGCTCCACAAGGCGCTGGACCGCAAGGTGTGGTTGCGGTCGGGCGGTTCGCTCATCATCGAGCGCACCGAGGCCCTGACCGTGATCGACGTCAACACCGGCAAGAACGTGGGCACGTCGAGCCTCGAGGAGACGGTGTACCGCAACAACCTCGAGGCCGCCGAGGAGGTGGCCCGCCAGCTCCGGCTGCGAGACATCGGCGGCATCATCGTCATCGACTTCATCGACATGGAGATCCGCGCCAACCGCGAGACGGTGATCGCCACGTTCCGCCAGGCGCTGGCGCGGGACAAGACCCGCACCCAGGTCTTCGACATCTCCGAGCTGGGCCTGGTGGAGATGACCCGTAAGCGCATCGGCGAGGGGCTCATCGAGTCGCTCTCGGAGGGATGCGCGACCTGCGAAGGGCGAGGCATGGTCTTCGACAAGGAGCTCATCGGTGACTGAGCTCGACCCGTTCCCCTACGGCGTGGCCAGCTTCGAACCCACCGCCTCAGGTGTTCTGCTGTGGACCCGTGCGACCGCCGCCGGTCCCGTCGACTGGGAGTTGGCCACCGACGAAGCCTTCTCCGCAGTGGTCGAGACCGGCCGGTCCGACGCTGGGTTCCTGGAAGGCGGCCAAGCGGGCGCCGACGCCGAGGCCTCGCACGTGGTCTCGGCCGACGGGCTGACCCCCGGCGCCGACCACTTCTACCGGTTCTCGCAGGGCGGACGGTTCTCCCCGGTCGGCCGGACCCGGACGTTGCCCGATGACGACCGCCCGATCCGGCTCGGCTTGGCCTGTTGCGGCGACTACAGCGCCGGTCACTTCGCCGCCTACCGGGCGCTGGCCGACGCCGACATCGACGCCGTGGTCCACTTGGGCGACTACGTGTACGCCGAGGTGGAGGGCGACCTGCGCCCGGTCGACCCCACCCATGAGGCCATCACCCGCGACGAGTACCGATGCCGCTACGCCCAGGTCCGCCTCGATCCCGACCTACAAGCCCTGCACCAGCGCCACCCGATGTTCACCGTCGCCGACGATCACGACTTGGCCGACAACGCCTACGAGGACGGTGCCAAGACCCATGATCCCGAGACCGAGGGGCCGTGGTCGACGAGACGAGACGGGGCGGTGGCCGAGCGGTCAGAGTGGCTCCCGGTCCGCACCGACGGTCCGCCCGGTCGAAGCGCACGAGCCCAGTGGCGTTCGGTGCGCCTCGGTGAGCTCGGTGAACTGGTCCTGCTCGACACCCGCCTGGCCGGGCGCGATCGCCACGCCGACGACGAGGACGGCCCGGACCTCGACGACTCGAACCGATCCATCCTCGGATCGGCCCAGATGGCGTGGGTGGGCGAGCGCCTGGCGGACACCAGTGGCCCCTGGTCGATCGTGGTCAGCTCGGTGGTGATCAACCCGATGCACCTCGACCTTCCGGGGCGCCTGGGGATGAACCGGCCCCTCCCGCCGGGCTATCTGGTCACCGACGGCATCGCCATCAACACCGACGGCTGGGACGGTTATCCCTGCGAGCGCGACAGGCTGGCGGCGGCCCTCCGGGCTCGGGGCCGCGGTGGCGTGCTCCTGTCCGGCGACGTCCACTCGGCGTGGGCGTTCGAGGGTCCGAGCGATGGCGACGGCCCGGTGGCGGTCGAGTTCACCTGTCCGGCGGTGACGTCCAAGCCCATGGGCGAGATGATCCCTGTCGTGGGCGGGCTGGTCGAGGCCATGATGGCTGCCGAGCACGGGGTGGCCTGGGTCGACCTGTTCGCCCGTGGCCACCTGGTGGTCGACATCGACCCTGAGTCGGTCACCGGAACCTGGTACTTCTCTGATTCCGAGGACCCCGCTGCGGCGGCGCAGCGAGGCTCGTCGTGGACCACTCACCTCGACCGACCCGGCCAGCTGGTCCAGGTCGACGCCGACCCCGAGCACCCGGCCCGCCGGAACCCGGCTGAGCGGGGTTCGACCTCCAGCTCCGGCGCCGACCACGCCGACGCGGCCTCGGGCAGCCGGGATCGGACGGTCCCCAGCCCGGTGCCACCTCGTCCTGAGGGGGTGGTGGCCGCTGAGGCCCGACACCGTCGTCGGACGCGCCTGGCGGCAACGGTGGTGGTCACCGTCGCCTTCCTCTGGTGGGAGCTGCACCGGGAGGGTCCTGACCGGTAGCCGCCCGCCCGTTTGGCGGCGATGGGCCAGGTTGGTCCGCCGGGGACCGTGGCCCTACCATGGTCCGTCGGCTCATCGGGCCGCGATCTCGAGCGCACAAAGGCAGAACGATGTACGCAGTCATCAAGACCGGCGGGAAGCAGTACCGGGTGACCGAAGGCGACCAGCTCCACGTGGAGAAGCTCGCCGTGACCGAGGGCGAAGTCGACCTCGTCCCCGTGCTCCTGGTCGACGGCGACACCGTGGTGTCGGCGCCCGGCGACCTAGCCGGCGCACAGGTCACCGCCAACGTCATCGGTTCCTCCAAGGGCCCCAAGATCACCGGGTTCACCTACAAGAACAAGACCAACTCGTCGAAGCGGTGGGGCCACCGCCAGCACTACGCCACCATCGAGATCACCCGCATCAGCCTCACCGAAGAAACGAAGGGCTGAACCCATGTCGAAGACCAAGGGCGGCGGTTCCACCCGGAACGGCCGTGACTCCAACGCCCAGCGCCTCGGCGTCAAGGCCTACGACGGCACGGCCGTCTCGGCGGGATCGATCATCGTCCGTCAGCGCGGCACCCGCTTCCACCCCGGCGAGAACGTCGGTCGCGGCGGCGACGACACCCTCTTCGCCACCGCTGACGGCCGGGTGAAGTTCGGTCGCCGCGGCGGCCGCAAGCTGGTCGACATCCTCCCGGATTGATCCTCGTCAGGGACGTCGCTTCGCTCCGTCCCTTCCTCGGAGCGGTGCGGACGGCCTGACGGCCGGCATCTACGTAGGCTCGCACGACTCCGTCGCACGAACCCTGGTGCTGGGGGCTCCGCAAGCTCCGCCCCCCAGACCCCCCGGGCTCGCTTCGCTCGAAAATCCGTCCCCTGGGCTGATCAGCGGCCCAGCCCCGCGACGCCTCGATGCGCACTACACGGTCTTTGGGAGCGCGGTTTGGTCCCAGCCGAGGTGGTCGAGGGCGGCTCGATGGGCGAAGCGGTCGGTCATTCCCGAGACGTAGCGGACCGCAGCCGCGGTGGCCTCGGGTGAGCCTGGCACCAGGCCGGTTGACTCGGGTAGCAGGCTGGGGTTCGCGAGGTAGAGCTCGGCCAGCGAGGCGATGAGGCGGGCGGCCCGCTCGGCCTGGTCGACGGACTCCGGGCGCAGGTAGATGCGCTCGTAGTTGAACGCCCGGAAAGCTGCCAGGGCATCGGCTTCGGGCCGGCGGAGGGCCACGATGCCGGTCTCGGCGATGGTGTCGACCATGGCGGTGATGAACCCGTGGAGCTGCGAACGGCGGTCGCCCCCGACCACCTCGGCCACATCGGCCGGGAGCTCGTCGGCGGTGACCAGGCCGGCGTCGACGGCGTCCTCGAAGTCGTGGCACACGTACGCGATCCGATCGGCCCAAGCCACGACCTCGCCCTCGGGGGTGAGCGGTGCCGGGCGGTTCCACGAGTGGTTGCGGATGGCATCTAGCGTTTCGGTGCACAGGTTCAGGGGGGCCAGGACCACATCTGCGCCGTAGACGGCGTGGTGGTAGCCGCCCTCGACGAACGGCGACAGCGCGCCCTCCGAGGCGTGTCCGGCCGGGCCATGTCCGCAGTCGTGGCCGGTAGCGGCTGCGGCGGTGAGGGCCACGTTGAGCCCCACCGGCCGGGCGATCGAGACCGCCACCTGGCACACCTCGATGGCATGGGTGAGCCGGGTGCGGAGGTGGTCGTCCTCGGGGGCCACGAACACCTGGCACTTGCCGGCCAGGCGACGGAACGCCTTGGAGTGCTGGATGCGGTCCAGGTCCCGCTCGAAGCAGGTGCGGAACCGGTCCGGCGGCTCCGCCACGGCCCGGCGTCCGGCCCCCCGGGCCCGGGTGGCGTGAGCGGAGAGCACCCGGTCGTCGTGGTCCTCCCGGGCCACCCGCTCAGGCAGGACCTGGCCGTCGTCGGTCACCCGCAGGGGTGCATGGGCGAGGGCCGGAGCGGCGACGGTCGTGTCGGTGGTGGGGCGCGCCATCACCGCCAACCCTACGGAGCCGGGCAGGCATCGGTGTGGACGACGGTCCCGACGGGACAACTCGTGGGGCGCCGGCTCGGGTGCTGCACCGCATGCCCTGCCCGGGCGATCCTCAACCGCTGCGCCCCGCCGAAGCATTCGCTCAACTTCGGCAAGGTCACCCAGACCGGGACCGGTCCGGAGTACGTGGGTGTCTGGATGAAGATGCAACACCCGTTGGTCACCAACATGTTCGGCACCGTCAAGACGTTCACCGACCAGTCAGTCATCCGCCTCGAACCGAGGGTCACGGAATGACCGCAGCACTTCGACGTACCGTGGCCAGGCGGGCATCCAATCAGCACGGGTCCACCGTGGTGGAGATGGCCGTCATCTCCGTCTTCATCGTCACGCTGATCGCCGGCACCTACGACTACGGGCAGGCCTGGCGCTCGGGTCTGGTGGTCAACGAGGCCACCCGCACTGCGGCGCGGGTCGGATCGGCCCAGGGACCACTGCGGGCGGCCGATTACAACGCACTCTCGGGTGCGAAGTCCGCCCTGATGTCGAGCGGCAAGCTCACCGGCGTCGTGCGCGTGGTCGTCTTCCGTTCCACCGCGGCCAACGGCAAGATGCCGGCGGTGTGCAAGACCGGCAGCTCGTCGGACTGCCAGGTGATCTCGGGCGCCGACTTCCGGACCGGCTGGGAAACGCAGTCGGTCAACGCCGCCACCACTAGCGCAGGGTGCCTCGTCGTGGCCACGGTCAAGAACTGGTGTCCGACGACGCGCATCGACGACCAGGCCACCGCTGAGTACTACGGCGTGTGGATCCAGTTGCAGCACCCGTTCGAGTTCCCTCTCCTCGGCAGCGGACAGAACGTCGAGCGCACGTCCACCATGCGCATCGAGCCAAAGGTGCAATGACCATGTCGCTGAGCCACCGTCACCGGACGGACCCGCAGTCCGCGCCCGTCGTCCGCCGCCGCCAGGACGGTTACGTCATGACCGTCTTCGGGCTCATGTTGGTCCCGCTGCTGCTCATGGCCGGCCTCGCGGTCGACGTCGGCTACTGGTACAACCGGGCCTCGGACATCCAGAAGGCCGCCGATGCCGCGTCGCTCGCCGGGGTGGTGTGGCTGCCCGACATGGTCAAGGCGGCATCGGTCGCCAAGGACGTGGCGGCCCGCAACGGGTTCGACGACGCCGCCGCCAACATCGTCGTCTCCGTCACCCGGAGCGCCAAGTCGCCTCGACGGCTCAAGGTGCTCATCACCGACACGACCGTCGGCAGCTTCTTCTACAAGAACCTCGGGGGACGCAACATCGGGCTTTCGCGAACGTCCTTCGCTGAGTTCGTGACGCCGGTGCCGATGGGCAGTCCGCGCAACTACTTCGGGACCGGTCCGCTCCTGACCGGTAATCAGGAGCTCCTGTACCAATCGGTCAACCCGTACTGCACCAGCAAGGTCAACGGTGACCGCCACCAGAGCGGCCACTACGACCCCCTCAACGCAGACGGCTCCACGCTGTCGAGTTGCCCGGCCGCACCCTCCAACACCGACCACCGGACGGGCGGCTACGAGCTCTACATCGATGCCAAGGCGGGGCGGCCCTCGGCGATTCAGGTCCGGCTTTACGACCCGCGTTACAACGAATCTCCCGTCGAGCCCACTCCGCCGGCCGGCTCGCCCAGCGTCGCAGCCGACGAGCCCTGCCGTTACGTGACCCGGTGGCAGTCGTTCGCCACCGACCTGGGCTCGGTACAGGTGGTCGCTGGCCCGATCTACTACTGGAACGGCAGCGCCTACGTCTACCTGCCGGACGGACAGAGCGTCAGCGCCCGGTACGTGGTCCGCCAGGAGACCGTCTGGCTCTGCGTCGGGCCCGACTCCAAACGTAGGTCAGGCAACGAGGACTACACCTTCTCCCTCTACAGCCCGGACAACACGCCGCTCGACGACTCCGACAACCCGCTCAAGTGCAGCAAGACCTTCAGCCGCGACACCGCCTTCGACGGCTACACCTACCTCGGGTCCCGACGGTGGAACACCCTGTGCGACATCTCGACGAGCGATGCCACCGGGCGCTACATCCTCCGGGTCAAGAACGCCGGCACCACCGCCAACACCGCCGACGGTTCCAACCAGTGGGGCGTGGTGGCCAAGTACGCCGGCTCGACCGGAAACGGCACCTGCGACGGCCGGACCGACACGCTGTGCCCCCGGGTCTACGGCAAGGACGCCATCTCGGTCTTCGCCAACACCGCCGCAAGCACGGCGTCGTTCTTCCTAGCCGAGATCGGGCCGGAGCACGCCGGCAAGAAGCTCAAGTTGGAGCTTTGGGACCCGGGCGAGGGCGGCTCGACCATCCAGATCATGAAACCCAAGGGCACCAACTCCTTCACGCCGGTCGACTTCACCTGGAAGGTCGGCACCGGTACCCCGGCGACCACCAACACCCTCGACGTCACCAACTCGGTCTTCAACGGCAAGTTGGTGGAGATCACCGTGGATCTCACCGGCTACGCCCCGCCCGCTGACAACGAGTGGTGGCAGATCAGGTACACCTTCACCTCTGGCACCGTCACCGACCGGACCACGTGGTCGGCCCGGATCATCGGCGACCCGGTCCACCTCACCGAGGAGAACTGACGCCCTGACGGGCACCGTTCGCACGGTCCGCGCCGCACCAGTCGAGCGTTCGCCAGCCGAGCCTTGTGGACCGCCTTCGGCGGCCGGTTTCCGGTTCCGTCGAATCCGGTTCTCGCTGCGCTGCGGCATTCGACGGCGTCTGCGCAGTAACTCGCAGGCTCGCAACGGCGCAGACGTTTCGGGGCAGGTGGCACCTGTGCCGTGATCGCATCGTCACGTCGCCCAACGGCACGGCTGGGGAAGAAGGTCCAGCGAAGCCGACCGGTAGCGTCGGGGGCCATGTCCGGATTCGTCGACGAGGCCCAGCTCAACGTACGGGCCGGCGATGGTGGCGCCGGGGCCGTGGCGGTGCGCCGGGAGGCGCACGTCCCCCTCGGCGGTCCCGACGGCGGCGACGGGGGCAAGGGCGGCGACATCTGGTTGGTGGCCGACCGCAACGTGTCGTCGTTGCTGGCGTTCCGCGACCACCCGCATCGCAAGGCCACCAGCGGCGCCCACGGGCAGGGCAAGCGTAAGCACGGCCACGGTGGCACCGACCTGGTGGTGGCGGTACCCGAAGGTACGACGGTGTACGACGGCGACGGCGAGGTCCTGGCGGACCTGGTCCGTGCCGGCGACCGGTGGCTGGCCGCCGGCGGCGGCCGCGGCGGCCGTGGCAACGCGCGCTTCTTGTCCAACCGCCGCCGGGCGCCGTCGTTCGCCGAGCAGGGCGAGCCCGGTGAGCAGCGGTGGCTCAACCTCGAACTGCGGCTGCTGGCCGACGTGGCCCTGGTGGGGTTTCCCAACGTGGGCAAGAGCACGCTGATCTCGCGGATCTCGGCGGCCAAGCCCAAGATCGCCGACTACCCCTTCACCACGCTCGAGCCCAACCTCGGTGTGGTGCGCATGGACGAGGGCGACGAGATGGTGGTGGCCGACATCCCTGGTCTCATCGAAGGGGCCAGTGAGGGGCGGGGCCTGGGCCACCAGTTCCTGCGCCACATCGAGCGGGCCCGGGTGATGGTGGTGCTGATCGACCTGGCCGCTGGCACCGAGCACGACCCCGCCGAGCAGGAACGCATCCTGCTGGGCGAGCTGGAGGGCTACCGGCCCGAGCTGGTACGACGGCCTCGGGTGGTGGTGGGCAGCCGGTCGGACATCGCCGATCCTGGGCGGGCCGAGCAGTGGGACGGACCGACGTTCTCGGCGGTCACCGGCGACGGGATCGCCAAGCTGGTGGGAGCCATGGCGGTGGCCGTGCGCCAGGCGCGGGCGGTCGAACCGGAGCCCGAGCCCTACGTCGTCCACCGCCCGTCGCCCGAGGGACTTACCGTCGGTCGCATCGACACCGGGGCCTATGTGGTCTCGGGACGCGCCGTGGAACGCGCCGTGGCCCTGTCGGACATCACCAACCTGGAGGCCCTCGCCTACGTGCAAGAGCGGCTCAAGAGCCTGGGCGTCGACAAGGCCCTGGCCAAGGCCGGTGCCCAAGAAGGCGACACCGTCCACATCGGCGGCTTCACCTTCGACTTCTACGCCGACTGAGCGCCCTCGCCGACCTGCGGCGAACTGAGTTGGGCAATGGTCGCTCCGACGGCCGAAACCCAGCCCCCTTCGCCGAGGGGAGACCGCAGCAGATGGTGACGGCGATGGGTCGGGTTCGACTCGGGTGACCTCCGAGGGGCAACCTCTCGCCAATGACGCTGGTGGTGGCCAAGATCGGGACGTCGTCGATCACCGACGACGACGGTCGCATCGATGCCGTGGCGGTGGGGAAGTTCTGCGCCGAGGTGGCCTCGCTGCACCAGGCCGGGCACCGAGTGGTGGCCGTGACCTCGGGGGCGATCGCCGCCGGCCTTCCGGCGGTGGGGCTGGGCGGTGACCGTCGGCCCACGGACTCGGTGACGCTGCAGGCAGCATCGGCGGTCGGCCAGAGCCGGCTCATGCGGGTCTACGACGACTGTTTCGCCACCCACGACCTGGTGGCCGGCCAGGTCATGTTGGCGCCGCTCGATTTCGGCATCCGCCGCCAGTACCTCCATGCCCGTGGCACGTTGCTGCGCCTGCTGGAGCTGGGCGTGGTGCCGGTGGTCAACGAGAACGACGCCATCGCCGACGACGAGATCCGCTTCGGTGACAACGACCGGCTCAGCGCACTGGTGGCCCACTTGGTGGGCGCTGACGTGCTGGTGCTGCTCACCGACGCCGCCGGCCTGCTCACTGCTGATCCGCGGGTCGATGCTGAGGCGTCGCTGATCGAGGACATCGTGGAGTTCGATGCCGAACTGGAGGCCCTGGCCGGCGGCACCGGTTCGGTGCGGGGCAGCGGTGGCATGGCCTCCAAGGTGGCGGCGGCCAAGATGGCGTCGTGGTCCGGCGTCCGGGCGGTGATCGCGGCGGCCCACCGCGACGGTGTGCTGACCGACGCGGTGGCGGGCATCCCCGGCGTGGGCACCGTGGTGCGACCCCGTCCGCAACGCATGTCCGCTCGAAAGCTGTGGATCGCCTTTGCCGTCGACACGACGGGGCGTGTGGTGGTGGACGACGGTGCCCGACGCGCCCTCCTCGAACGAGGCGTGTCGCTGCTACCCGCTGGGGTGCGCGAGGTGGAAGGCGCCTTCGTGGTCGACGAAGCGGTGGAGATCGCCGGACCCGACGGGGTCACCTTCGCCAAGGGCTTGGCCCGCGTCAGCGCCGCCGACCTGCGCCGCACCGCCGGCCGCCGTACCGCAGAGCTGGCCGATGGCGTCTCGCACCTGGTGGTCCACCGAGACGACATGGTGATCGTCCCGTAGATCCAGCTCCTGGGGTCCGAGGTGCCAGCAGTACAGGACGACAGGCGTACCTGAGTGCTGGCACCTCGGCCCGAGTGGCGACCGAGTCTTGGAGGCGGCAGCAGAAAGGGTCGACTGGCGTACCCCGGTGCTGGCACCTGCCTCCGAGCGGCAGACCGTGCCCGGGTCAGACGCCGGGGGAGGGCTGCTGGGTGGGTTCGGCGGGTGCCTCGGCCGGCGCGGTGGCGGGCTGGGTGGCTGGGGTCGTGGCCGCGGCGGGAGCCGTGGTCGGTGCCGCCGGGGCGGCTTCGGCGATGCCGAGTTCGGCGCGGATCGACGCCAGGCGGTCCTGGGCGTCGAAGTTGGCCGCCGCGCTCTCGATCTCGATCATCCGGCTCTCGGTGGAGGACTCGGTGAGCTCGCTCATGCCCTTGGCCCGGGCGTAGCGGCCCTCGATCTTGTCGCGCACCTCGTTGAGGGTGGGCACCTCCTGGCCGACGGTCTCCGACAGCGACGCCATGGCCTTGTTCATCTGCTCTTGCATCTTGGCCTGCTCGAGCTGGCCGAGGAGCTTGTTGCGTTCGGTCAACTTCTTCTGGAGGAGTTGACCGTTCTGGGCCACTGCCGCCTTGGCCTGGTCCGAGGCCTGAGCCGCGCCGTAGTGCATGGTCTTGAGCTCTTCGACCTGGCCCTCGACCGAGATGAGCTGGGTGGCGATGGTCTCCGCGGCCCGGGTGTACTCGGCCGCCTTGGCCGCGTCGCCGCTCTTGGCTGCGGCATCGGCCATGGTCACCGCCTGGCGGGCATTGCCGTTGAGCTTCTCGAGCTGGTCCATGGCCCGGTTCAGCTGCATCTCGGTCTGCTTGGACTGGGCGATCACGTTGGCGGCGTGCTCCTTGAGCCGCCGGTGCTGGTCGTGAGCCTCGGTGATGGCCTGTTCCAGCTGGATCTTGGGGTCGGCCTTCTCGTTGAACTTCTGGTTGGTACCAGCCGTCACGTAGTTCCAGAAGCGCTTGAAGAACTTGATCATCGTGGCAGCCTACGCGCCCGGGCACGACGGTCCGCCGAGACGCCTACGGCGCTGTCGCGTCGACTGGATCGGTGACCGGTTGGGCCACGGGATCAGGCGAAACGGCGAAGCCCCGGTAGGCGGGCGAAGAGCTCGCTGATGCCCTCGATGCGCAGGACCGAGATGGTGACCACGTAGACGACCGCCCCGACCACGATGCTGGCGGCCACGGCGGGGAACACCATCAGCACCGAGCCCGGGGAGATGGCCACGACGGTCCCGAAGACGAACCCGCCCATGAGCGCGGCGGCCACGAGGAGCTCCACCCACGTGCGCCCCAGCGCGCGCCAGTCGAACCCGGGACTGTGGCGGGTGAGCAACACGGTGGCCGTCACCGCGGCCACCGAGTAGGCGAGGGCAAAGGCCAGGGCCAGGCCGACCACGCCGTAGAACCGCACCAGCACCACGGCGGCCACGATCCTGATCACGTTCTCGAAGCCGTTGATGAGGAACGGGGTCCTGGTGTTCTTCATGGCGTAGAACGCCCGGAGGACGTAGATGTACGACGAGAAGCCCGGCAACCCCAACGCGAAGGCGGCGATCACCGCAGTGACGCCGAACGCCCGGTCGAGGTCACCGGTGGCGGTGAACGTGCGGTACTCGAGGCCCTTGGGCAGGGCGATGTAGGCCACTGCGGCCGGGATGACGAGCAGGCCGATGAGGCGGAAACCGAGGAGGAGTTGCGTGTTGAAGCCGCGGCGGTCGCCGCGCGCATCGGCCCGGCCGAGCAGCGGCTCGAAGGTGACCATGATCGACACGGCCAGCAGTCCGTGAGGGAGGTGGAAGAACTGGAAGGCCGTCTGGTACTGGGTGGAGCCGCCCGAGCCCGGCTTGGAGAGGATGGTGATGATCACCAGGGCGATCTGGTTGGCGACCACGTAGCCGAACGTCCACCCCGAGAGGCGCACGGCCCGGCGAACGGCCGGGTGCTTCAGGTCGAACCGGAAGTGGAAGTCCACCCCGGAGCGGCGGATCGACGGGTAGAGCGCCAAGGCCATGACGACGATCCCGGCGGTGGTCCCGATGCCCAGCACCAGCAGGATCGATCGGTCGGCGAGGGCGTCGGCCAGGGTGGGCTTGCCGTCGACCATGACGAACACGGCCACCAGGGCGGCGATGGCGATCAGGTTGTTGAGCACGGGCGTCCAGGCCGCCGCCAGGAAGCGGTGGCGAGCGTTGAGCGCTGCTGACCAGACCGCCATCAAGCCGTAGAAGAACACCTGGGGGGCGAACAGGAGCGCCAGCGGGATACCTGCGCTGATGTATTCGGCCTGGTTGGCGTCGGGTGATCCGGTCGACAGGAGGAGGATGAGCAACGGGCTGACGACCGCCGCCAGGAGGGCCACCACCAGGAGGGCGACGATGGCGAACGAGATGATCGCCGAGGTGGCGTCGCCCTGGCGGCCCTGCTCCAGGTCGTCGGTGAACAGCGGGACGAGGGTGGCCGTGAGGACCCCACCCAGGATCAGCTCGTAGATCATGTTGGGGGTGTTGTTGGCGCTGAGGTAGACGTCGCTGAGGCCTTCGACGAGCAGCGTGAACACCAGGGTGGTGCGCACCAGGCCGGTGATGCGTGAGATCAGGGTGCCGCTGGCCACGAACAGGTTGTTGCGCAGCAGGCGAGGAGGCCCGGCCGCTACGGCGGCCCGGTCCACCAGGCCGGTGTCGTCGGTCTCTGGTGCATCGACGGCCGGGTCGGTGCGTCGGGCTGCGTCCGGGTCGCGGTCGGGCTCGGCCGGCGGCTCCGGCTCGTCCGGTCCGGAGCTGGTCGTCGGTGGGTCTGGGTCAGCCCCCTTCGATCGAACGCCGGGAGCCGTCGGGCCGGCGAGGCGGACGCCGTCCTCGTCGTCGACCCAAAGCCCGGCGTCGGGTTCCGGGTCCGGGTCCGGGTCCGGGTCCGGGTCGAGCGTGGAGTCGGAGTCGGGGCCCACCTCGGGCTCGTGAAGGGGTTCGGCGACGGGCTCGGTGAGGTCCGTTGCGTCCATCGGGACGGGATCGGTGGGCGGCTGGGCCGTGGCGTCGGCGCTGGACTCGAGCGGGTGGCTGATGATCGGGTCGGGGCGGCCGAGAGCACCGACCGTGCGAGGCCGGACCACCGGGGTGGGCCGGTTGGGGACACCAGGGGTGATGGTTCGAGGACGGTGGATGCCGTCGCTCGGCGGGGACTCGGGTTCGGGCGTCACGAACCGGGTGAGGCCTGGCTCTGGCCACCCTGCTCAGACGCTGGGGGAGGAGGACGACGGCTGGAGCCGGGGCGACGGGTGTTGGTCGGAGGCGGCGGGAGCGACGCAGCCGGTCGGGCTCCTGGGGCCTCGGCGGGTGCGGCGCCGCCGGCGTCGATCCGGTCGACGTCCTCGATCGCCATGCGCAACGATTCCAGATCATCGACGATGGCACCGACGTCGTCCTCCAGGTCGGCCGCGTCGGCCAGGCGGTTGGAGACCGAGAGCTCGACGGCGCGGGTGACGCTCTCGTCGAGGCGGGCGTTGATCAGCGCCAGCTGGTCACGGGTGCCGGCCACCAGCGCGTCCATGCGAGCTGCGGTGGCCAACTGGCTCTCCAGCGCGGCCAGGGTCCGGGCCTGGGTCTCGGTGGGCTGGGCGGTGCGCACGGCGTGGACGGCCTGCTGGTACTCCCAGTTGACCTCGCGGTCGTCGATCCGCCGGCGGGCATCGGTCACCACCTGGCCCTGCTTGGCCACCCGCCAACACTCGGCTACGGCCTCGTCGAACTGGTCGGCCATGGTGGCCATCTCGTCTTGGAGGGGCCCGGGCTGGAAGCTCTTCACCGCCTCCGCGAACCGGTCACGGGCCTGCATGGCGTCCTTCACCGCATGGCGCCACGGCTCCTTCACGCCGAGGGGGTCGATCCGCTCGGCCTTGTCCTTGCCCGGGATGGCCAGGGCCACTCGGCCGCCGTAGCCCAGGGCACCGCCGACGATGGCGGCGACGGGCACGATCAAGCCACCGGTGCCCACCGTGGCGAGGAGACCTATGGCGGCGCCGGCACCGAGGGACAGGATGCCGCTGGGCGAGGTGAGGGCCCGAGCCACGGCCGGCGAGTAGAACCGGTCCCGGAAGCTGCGCGTCGCCATCAGGAGTTTCTACTTCCTCACCGGGACCGGCCGGGGTGGGACGGTTCCGACCACCGGCGCGGAGCGCTCAGAAGTTGGATACCACGGCCGTGAACACCTTGGTGATCGTCTCCGGGTCGCTGGCGTCGTAGGCCGCGGCGTTGGTGGCCTGAGCGATCTGCTCGAGGGTGTCGAGGTCGGCGCCCTCGCCGTAGGCGATGGGGAAGATCCGCACCGGCTTGGCGTTCTCCCCCTGGGTGCCGTTGTCCAGGTCGCTCAACAGGGTCTCGAGCTGGCGGCTGTCGTCGGAGGTGTCGCCGTCGTCGTTCTGGCCGTCCGTGAGCAGCACGACGGCGTTGATCCTGGTGGGGTCGTAGTCGGTCACCAGGTCGGCGAACGATGCGTCGGCCACGTCGTAGAGCGGCGTGGCGTTCAGGGGAAACTGGTCGTTGATGAGGTTGGCGAGCCGCTCGCGGTTGGTGGACATGGCCTCGACCGGGAGCAGGTCGAGGTAGTTCTCGTCCTCGCCGGGGCCGAGGTTGGTGGTGAAGATCCGCAGGCCGACCTCGTCGTCGGCCTTGAACTCCCCGAGCGACTCCACGGCCGCCTTCTTGGCCAGGTCGAGCTTGGTGGGGCCACCGAGGTCACCGGAGTCGGCCGGCTCCTTCATGGAGCCCGACACGTCGAGCACCATCAGCACCCGGGCACTCTTGCGCTGCTCGCGCCACTTGGCCAGCAGCGACAACATGACCGGCGGGTCCGGCACCTGCAGCAGGGTGGACGGCTGGTCGGGGTCGACGCCGTTGTCCTTGGTGATCGGCTGGCCGACGGCCACGTCGGGGTTGCCGGGACGGAAGCCGAACTCCAGCACCTGCTCCTGGCTGTCGGGCTGCTGCACGAACTCGATGAACGCCTCGGCGCCCTGCTTCTCGGTGGCGTCGACCCAGTCGGCGTCGAGGACGTAGAGCGGGCTGTCGCTGTAGAGCGTGCCTTCCTTGGGATAGATGGCCACCAGCGGCACCCGGGGCTTGCGGGGCTTCTCGCCGGGCTCGAGGATGCCGTCGGGGTTGCCCTGGTTGTAGTCGATCACCGACTTCTCCTCGACGGCCACGGCCGACGCGTAGAGCAACGACGTGCCCTCCCGGTCGGTGCGGAACCAGTTGTTGAGGAAGTTCATGGTGATGTCGCCGTAGTGGACCACCGACGACTCCACGTCGGTGGCGAACTTGGCGGTGGCCGGGTCGTCGAGGTCCTCCTGGGACAGGCCCCGGTTCTTGCCGGTGGCTGCGTAGGCCTGGCCGATGAGCGCCGAGAGCCCACTGGTGGAGAAGTTGGGGTTGGTCTTGCCCAGCTTGAAGTCGCCCCACTCGGGGTGGCCGTAGGCGGCCCACCCCTCCGGTGAGGTGGCCAGCGCAGCGAGGTCGGCCCAGCCCACCGGGGTCTCGGGGTACCCGAGGGCGGCGGCCATGGGCTCGGGCATGGCGATCACCAGCGGCGTGAGCTGGAAGGAGACGGCGTCGCCGACCAGGGGAGACTCGCCGTCGTCGGCCAGGCGCTGGTTGAGGATCTGCCCCCAGCTCGACGCCGCCGGCGACCAGATCACCGGCCGCTCGCCCTCGCCGCTCTCGGGCCACCCGTTGGCCAACACCTCGGTAGCTCCACCCGACGCCTTGGAGTAGGGCCGGGCAAATGCGCAACCGTCGCCCAGCTTGGCGGCATCAGACCCGTTGAACGACCCGGCCAGCGCGTTCATCAGGTCGATCTTCTCCGACGACACCGCCACGTCGATGACCGTGCAGTCACCCGGGTCCCCCAGCTCGGAGGTCTCGCCAGCCTCGCTCCCGCCACTACCGCAGGCCGCGGCGACCAGCGCCGCGGCTACCAGCACCGCCGCACCCCGCATCACCCGGTTCGACCGCTTCGAGTCCATGGTCACCATCATGCCGTCACCCAACCTTGTCGCGTGCGGCATAGAGGTTCGGGTGAGGTTCAAACCAGCTCCGCTCGAACCTTGAAGAGGAAGCCGGCCAGCTCGTCGTTCACCAGTTCGAGTGGGCTTCCCGCCACGCCGAGTGCCCCGAGGGCTTCACCGCTGGCACCCTCGCGAACCTGTTCAGGCAAGTCGCCAAGATCGAAACCCGCATGCGAAACCAGCACGACGCTGACCCCGGCATCCGGGGACATCTCGACCACCGACAAGTTGCCCCCCCGGACGGTCTCGGTCGCTGCGTCCAGCGCTCGTCGAGGACCGACGACTGAACCGACTTCTCCCCGGCCGCGAACAACGAGCAAGTCGGTCTGACTTGCGACTGCGGACTGGCCCGCAGGAGGTCCCTCGAGGAGGCGACTCAGAGCGCTTGTGTCGACATCGTTCAGGTCATTGAGATCAAGCGACTTCGCTATGGGGGCGAGGCGGGCCAGCCCCTCGGCAGAGGATACCTGGCCGACCCCGATCGAGGCGGGAACGTCACCCGACCTCCCGAGACAAAACCAGGTGATTGCTCCGCCGCACGACTCCGCAAGCGCAACGCGCTGAGCGGTTTCGAGCAGGAGCGCTAAACGATCCGACATCACAACGTTCCCTGCGTCCCACGGCTCCGGGGAGCCTGCCTCCTCGGCATCGAAGTTGGCGATGCGTGGTGCCGGGTCCCAGGTGATCCAGCCGTCGATCACGCGATCGCCGACCCTTGCTGCGGCCGCCTCGTCGCCCAGGTCAAGCTCTGGTGGGTCAGCGGCGATCCGTTCGTCGGCCACCAACGCGTCGCACACGGCCATGAGGTCCGGGGTGCAGGCCACCACGGGACGACCGCCACCACCACCGCCACCGCCACTCCCGGACCCGTCGTCGCCGGCGATGAGGGAGCGGGCGACGAAGGCCGCCGCCACCAGGGCGATGGCGCCCAAGATGGCGAGGATCCGCTCCTTCATGGGCGAACGCTACCGGCGGCCACCGGAGCGACTCGGGTCACGAGGTGTTGCCGTGACGGGGCCCCTGGCCCGGCTCGGCGATGTCGGCTCCGGTAAGGGTGCTGAGGTGCTCGTCGGTGGGATCGGTGAGCTCCACCACCCGGCCGGCCTGGCGGGCCACCGCGTCCTCGAAGAGGTTGCGGGCCAGGCGGCCGTTTCCGAAGCCCTTGTCGCGCGGCACCGAGGCGAACCAGGCCCGGACCTTGGCCTCGGCGGTGTCGTCGGGGTGGTAGCCGGCCTTCTCGCCGATGGAGGCGAAGATGGCCCACAGCTCCTCGTCGGTGTAGTCGGGGAAGAAGATCGTCTTGGGGAAGCGCGAGGCCAGGCCGGGGTTGGCGGCGATGAAGTCGGCCATCTCGTCGGGGTAGCCGGCGGCGATCACCACGAGTGAGTCGCGGCGGTCCTCGATGACCTTCACCAGGGTGTCGATGGCCTCTCGTCCGAAGTCGTTCTCGCCGCCCCGGGCGAGGGCGTAGGCCTCGTCGATCAACAGCACGCCGTCGGTGGCCTTGTCGGCCACCTCCATGACCTTGAGGGCGGTCTGGCCGACGTAGCCCGAGACGAGGCCCGACCGGTCGGTCTCGACGAGCTGGCCCTTCTCCACCACCCCGAGCGACCGGTAGATGCCGGCCAGCAGGCGGGCCACGGTGGTCTTGCCGGTTCCGGGGTTGCCGGTGAAGACCAGGTGGCGGCTCTGGGGCGACGTGGGCAGGTTGCGCTCGGCGCGGAGCTGTTGCACCCGGAGCAGGTTGGTGACCAGGCGGACCTCGGTCTTGACGCTGTCCAGGCCCACCAGCTCGTCGAGCTCGGCCAGCAGTTCCTCGATGGGTCGAGGCGGCGGCAGCTCGGCCTCGGCATCGGCCGCCGCAGCGTCCGCTGCCCCCGTGGTAGCCGCGGCGGCACCGGGCTCTCCGGGAGCGGCGCCGGTGGCCCCGGCGACCGGTCCCGGTCCGCCCGGTGAGAGCGGCGACGCCGGCAGGCCGCTCATGGCTGCCAGCAGCAGGCTGCGGAGCGAGTCGATGGCCTGCAGCTCGGCGCGCGACGGCGAGGCATCGAGCGCCGCCACCGTGAAGGCCAGGTGCAGGGCCCGGTCGTAGTAGGAGCGGCTGAACGCGGTGCCGAAGCGGCGGTCCGCCGTCACCAGGATCTCGAACATGGGGGAGGCCTGCTGGAGCCAGGTCGACCGGCCCACCAGCAGCGAGCTCCGGCGCAGGTCGTCGGGCTTGGCCCGCGCCAACTGGTCGGGCATCCAACGGCCGAACGCAAAGATCACGCCCCAAAGCTCGTTGTCGGTGTGGCTGCGGTCCACGTCGATCAGCGCGGTCACCAGGTTGAAGGCCTCGGTGGCCACGTCGTGGTCGAGGCGGCGCCCGTCGACCGTCGGCAGGCGCCCCACCACGTCACGAAGGCCCACCGAGACCTCGAGGACGAAGGCCTCGGCGGCCCGCTGGATCTGCTTGGGTTCGATCACCGGGCTGCGCTCAACCCCGCGGCTCCCGCCACATGAACCACGACGGCGGTCCGTCGGGCAGCGTGACCACCTCGCGGACCTCGAAGCCGTGCCGTCGGTAGAACGGCACGTTCTGCTCCTTCGACGACTCGAGGTACGCAGGGACGCCCTCTTGATCGCATCGGTCGGTGATGGCGCGGATCAACGCGCTGCCCACGCCCCGACCCTGGTGGGCCGGATGGGTGCCGAGCAGGGCCAGGTACCAGTGACGGGGGGCCCGAGGGTGCCGCTTCTCCATGACCGCCCACATGCGCGCCGCGGTCGGGATCCGACTCCGGAACAGCCGCAGCGACGGCACCGCCAGGCCGGCCGATTCCCGCATCGACGGCTTCCAGTGGCCCGGCGGCGCCCACACGGCGGCACCCCGGAGCTCGTGGTCGACCAGGACCTCGCCTCGGCCGCGAAGTTGGAGCCGGGCGTCAGTGGCGAACCACGACGAGGCGCGGGCCGACCAGTCGGCCGCCGGGGAGGCCATCGCGGCCCAGACCGGGTCGTCGGCGAACGCCGCAGCCAGCGTGGCCCCCACCTGCTCCACTTCGCGGAGGGTGGCCGAACGGACGGTGAGCACCGGCCAACCCTACCGGTGGCCCGCCGGGGGAGCGGAGGGCCGGCCTGGGCGCATCGGTCGGTCGCCATTAGCGTGGCGGCGTGTCCGACACCACCACCATCGCGGCGCTCGGCCGACGGGCCAAGGCTGCCTCGCGGATCCTGGCCACCGCCTCGACCACCCAGAAGGACGACGCCCTCCGTGAGGCGGCCGACCTGCTCGTCGACCGCACCGACGACGTGCTGGCCGCCAACACCACCGACGTGGACCGGGCCACCGACGCCGACGTGGCCGCCACCGTGGTCGACCGGCTCCGGCTCGATGCGGGACGGGTGCAAGCCATGGCCGGGGGATTGCGCCAGGTGGCGGACCTGCCCGATCCGGTGGGTGAGGTGCTCGACGGTTGGGTGCGGCCCAACGGCCTGCGGATCAGCCGGGTTCGGGTGCCGCTCGGGGTGGTGGCGATCATCTACGAGAACCGGCCCAACGTCACCTCCGACGCGGCCGGGTTGTGCCTGAAGTCGGGCAACGCCGCCTTCCTCCGCGGTTCGTCGGGAGCGATCACGTCCAACCTGGCCATCGCTGCGGTCCTGCGGGAGGCCTACGCCAAGGCCGACCTGCCCGCCGACGCCCTGGTCCTGGTGGACGACACCTCGCGTGAGGGTGCCGTCGAGTTCATGCAGCAGCGAGACTCGATCGACTGCCTCATCCCTCGTGGCGGGCCGTCGTTGATCCGCTCGATCCTCGACAACGCCACCGTGCCGTACGTGATCGACGGTGACGGCAACTGCCACGTCTACGTCGATGCCGCCGCCGACCTGGAGATGGCGGCCCGGATCATCCACAACGCCAAGACGCAGCGGCCGTCGGTGTGCAACGCAGCCGAGACGCTCCTGGTGCACCGCGACGTGGCCGGCGCGTTCCTCGCTTCGCTACCTGACGTGCTGGACGGCGTGACGCTGGTGGGCGACCCCAGCGCCTTGGCCCTGCTGCCGCCGGCCGTGGGCGCCGCCGAGGCATCGGAGGAGGACTGGGCCAGCGAGTTCCTCGACCTCAGGTTGGCGGTGAAGGTGGTGGCCTCGATCGACGACGCCATCGCCCACATCGCCCGCTACGGCTCGGGCCACAGCGAGGCCATCGTCACGGCCTCGCTGGCCGCCGCTGATCAGTTCACCCAGGAGGTCGACGCCGCGGCCGTGGTGGTCAACGCCTCGACCCGCTTCGTCGACGGGGAGGAGTTCGGGTTCGGTGCTGAGATCGGCATCAGCACCCAGAAGCTCCACGCTCGCGGCCCCATGGGCCTTCGAGAGCTGACCACCGCCAAGTACCTGTTGCGGGGCGAGGGCCAGATACGCGGCTGACCCGCGACGCTGCCCGGCGGACTGCAGCCGCGTCGACGAGGACGTTCAGCCGACGGGCAGGGCGTCGTGCACCCGGGCGCCGAGCTCCGAGACCTTCGCCGAGGCGACCTCGGCCAGGGCGTGTCCCCGCTTCGACGCCGACCTCTGCATGGCCTTGGCCTGCTTGCGCGCAGCCTGGCCGTAGACCTCGGCGTCCTTGCGAGCCGCCTTGCCGGCGGCCCTGACCTTCCGACGGCGGGCCTCGCCGGCCTCGGCCGCGTTGACCGCGGCCAGGCGACCAGCCGCCTTGGCGTTGGCCTTGACGGCACGCGAGCTGAGGGCCGCGTTGGCCTTGGCCGCCTTGGTGGCGATCTTGGCCTCCTTGCGGACGTGACTGGCCCGGTAGGCCAGGCCGGGGCGCCCTTCGGTGTCGACCGCAGCCAGGATCAGCCCGCCGAGGAGGCCGACGTTCTTCATGAAGTGGAGCTGCTGCGCCTTGCGCTCGTCGCCCTCGGCTTCCCAGAAGCGGTGGCCGGCCAGGGTGGTGGGCACGATCGAGGCAGCCAGAGCGGCCGACGAGAGACGCGGGAGCTTGCCAGCGGCGAGGAGGACGCCGGCGCCCACCTGGACCGCGGCGTTCACCTTCACGTACGTCTCGGTCTCGAACGGCAGCGACTTGCCGGCCGCCAGGTCGTGCACCGTTGTCTGGGCGGTGCTGGCCGCCGCCTGCACCTTGGCCGCTGCGGCTCGGGCCTTCTCCGCGGCGGTGTCGGCCACGTCGGCCGCCTTGTCGACGGGGCGGTCGGTAGCGGTGACCCCACCGGCCGCATCGGTGACCGCATCGGCGGCGTCGCCCACCTTGGCGGCAACGTCGGTGGTGGCACTGGTGGCGGTGTCTGTGGCGGTGTCGACGGCGTCGGATCCGGCTGCCGCCACCTTTTGGGCGGTGGGTTGTGCGGCCTCGGCGATGCGGTCGACCACCGGCTCAGCGAGCTGCGCCGGCCCGCCTGGGTCCTTGAGGGCGTCGACACCTCCGCTGATGAAGACGGAGGCGAGCATCGGACGGGCAAGTCGACGTACCAGCATGCGGGCATTCTGCCGACCGATGATGGGCCAGGTCCACCCCGAGGCCGCTGCAGGGTGGCGAACGGCCGACGGCGATGCTCGCGCGTCGCAGGGCGGGCCGAAACGTCGGTCCTCCGGCACCCGTCTGTCGACCGCCCATCGGGTTGACCGGCCGGTCAAGTCGACCGGTAGCGTGGTCCGATGACCGACCACCGCTTCGAGTCCGTGCAGGAGGTCCGCGACGGCCTCCGCAAGGTCGACTACCTGTCCGACGAGGGCATCGCCGGGATCGTCTACCTGGCCGACCGGCTCCGCAAGCCCATCCTGGTCGAGGGGCCCGCAGGCACCGGCAAGACCCAGCTGGCCAAGTCGGTGGCCGAGATGACCGGTGCTCGCCTCATCCGCCTGCAGTGCTACGAGGGCCTCGATGAGGCCAAGGCGCTCTACGAGTGGAACTACAAGAAGCAGCTCCTGCGCATCCAGGCCCAGCGGGGCGATTCGGCGTGGGACCAGGTGGAGGAGGACCTCTTCTCCGACGAGTTCCTCCTCGAACGACCGCTGCTGGAGGCCATTCGTGCCGAGGAGCCGGTGGTGCTGCTCATCGACGAGGTCGACCGGGTGGAGGTGGAGACCGAGGCGCTCCTGCTCGAGATCCTCTCCGACTACCAGGTCTCCATCCCCGAACTGGGCACGATCGAAGCCACGCAGATCCCGCTCGTGTTCCTGACGTCCAACAACACCCGCGAGCTCTCCGAGGCCCTCAAGCGCCGGTGCCTCTTCCTTCACGTCGACTACCCCGACATGGAACGCGAGAAGGAGATCGTGCTCACCAAGGTGCCCGACATCACCGAGAACCTGGCCGACCAGATCGCCCGCATCGTGCGGTCGCTGCGCCAACTCGAGCTCAAGAAGGCGCCGTCGGTGTCTGAGACCCTCGACTGGGCCAACACCCTCATGTTGTTGGGCGTGGAGCAGATCGACGCCGAGGTGGCGTCGAGCACGGCCAACATCCTGCTCAAGTACCAGTCCGACATCGCCAAGGCGGTCCGGGAGTTCGCCGCCGACAAGCAGGGCATGAAGGCGTTCGCCCCCGGCCCGAAGTAGGGCGATCGTGGTGACCGAACCTGCTGAGCCGACGGGCCCCGCCAGCGCCAACGGCCGGGATCACCACGACCGTGCTGCGGTGGCTGTGGTGGGCGAGCCCATCCTCGACCTGTTGAACGGGTTCATCGGCGAGTTGCGCGAGGCGGGTCTTCCGGTGAGCCTCACCGAGAACCTCGATGCCATGGCCGCCATCCGCCACATCCCGCTGGAGGACCGCGAGGCGTTCAAGTACGCGCTGGCCGCCACCTTGGTGAAGAACAACGCCCACTGGCGGTCCTTCGAAACCGTGTTCGAGGTCTACTTCTCGCTGCGGGGCGCCAAGTACGGCCTCGACGACGACGGCCTGGAAGCGGACCAGGCGGACCTGCTCGACGAGGACGAGCGTGACGGCTCCGGAGACCAGGGGAGCGGGCAGAGCGGCCAGGGCGGCGGCGATGCCCTGACGCCCGAAGAGCTCCAACGGCTCCTGTACCAGGCGATGATGAAGGGCGACGAGTCGCTCATGAAGGCCATCGCCCGCCAGGCGGTGAAGCGCTTCGCCGGCATGGAGCCCGGTCGACCGGTGGGCGGCACCTACTACCTGTACCGGACGCTGCGGAACCTCGACCTCGAAGGCCTGCTCGAGAAGATGATGGACCAGCGCCGTCAGCAGGCCGATGACGACGGCCAGGAGCTCTCCAGGCTCGAGGAGCGCCTCGAGCTCGACGAGTACGAGCACCGCATCGACGCTCTGAAGAAGGAGATCGAGGCGGAGATCCGCCGTCGCCTGGTGGCCGACCGGGGCATCGAGGCCATGGCCAAGACGCTGCGCAAGCCGCTGCCCGAAGACGTCGACTTCATGCACGCCAGCCGCGAGGAGATGGTTGGGCTGCGCAAGGCGTTGGTGCCGCTCACCCGGCGCCTGGCCGTGCGCCTAGCCCGCAAGCGTCGCCACAACCGGCGGGGACCGCTCGACTTCCGTCGCACGGTGCGGGCGTCGCTGTCCTACGGCGGGGTGCCGGCCGAACCCAAGTTCCGCCACCCCCGTCCCCACAAGCCCGAGATCTTCGTGATCGCCGACATCTCCGGGTCGGTGGCCGCCTTCGCCCGCTTCACGCTGATGCTGGTGTACGCGATCAGTGGCCAGTTCTCCAAGGTCCGGTCGTTCGTGTTCATCGACGGCATCGACGAGGTCACGTCGTACTTCGAGGGCGTGGAGGACGTGACCGAGGCCGTCCACCGGGTGAACACCGAGGCCGACGTGGTCTGGGTCGACGGACACTCCGACTACGGCCACGCCTTCGAGGTGTTCCACAACAAGTGGGGCAAGGAGATCGGACCCAAGACCACCGTGATCATCCTGGGCGACGCTCGCAACAACTACCACGCCTCACAGAGCTGGGTGGTCAAGGAGATGCAGCACCGGGCCCGCCACGTCTACTGGCTCAACCCCGAGCCTCGCAGCTACTGGGACACCGGCGACTCCATCGTGGGCGACTACGCCGCCCACACCGACGGCGCCTTCGAGTGCCGCAACCTCCGCCAACTGGAGAAGTTCGTCGAGAAGCTGGCCTGACCCACCGAGCGGGGGCCCACCCGCTCGAACTTTGGGTGCCAGCGCGCCAAAACAGCGCGCTCATGCCCGAAGTTCGGGTCAATCGCGTTGCGGTCAGGTCTGTTGTGGTCAGGTCTGGAGCGACGAGGGGCAGCGCTGCCAGGTCTGGGCGTCGGTGCCGGAGCGTGACAGGGCGATGGCGGTCGACGCCAGGGCGGTGTGCGAGAAGGCCTGGGGGAAGTTGCCCAGCATGCGCTTGGCCTCGGGGTCGTACATCTCGCTGAGCAGGCCGACGTCGTTGCGCAGGGCCACCAGGCGGTCGAAGATCGCCCGGGCCCGGTCGACCTTGCCCTGTTGGAGCAACACGTCGGCCAACCAGAAGGTGCACATGAGGAAGGCCCCCTCCTGGCCACCGACGCCGTCGTCGGTGGCCGACGGGTCGTAGCGGTGGACGAAGCCGTCGTGGGTCAGCTCCCGCTCGATGGCGGCGACGGTGTTCACGACCCGCTCGTCGTCGGCGGGCAGGAAGCCCACCAGCGAGACGAGGAGCGCGCTGGCGTCGAGGGCGCGACCGTCGAGCTCCTGCACGAACACCCCCCGGTGGTCCACCCCACGTCTCAGGACCTCGCCCCGGATCTCATCCCGGAGCGCCTTCCAGCGGGCGACGGGTGCGTCGACGAAGCGGCTATCGGCCATGCGGACGGCGCGATCGATGGCCACCCAGGCCATCACCTTGGAGTGGGTGAACTGGCGCCGGCCGCCGCGCACCTCCCAGATGCCGTCGTCGGGCTCGTGCCACCGACCTTCGACCACGTCGATGAGCGCCCGCCCGACCTTCCACACCTCCGCCTCGCCGGCGCCCGACGCGTCGTGGACCTGGAGGGTGTGGCTCTGGAACAGGGCGTCGATCACCTCGCCGTACACGTCGAGCTGGAACTGGTCGTGGGCGCCGTTGCCGGTGCGCACCGGAGCCGATCCCTCGAAGCCGGGGAGCCACCCCAGCTCAAGCTCGGTCAGGCGGTGCTCGCCGGCCGGGCCGTACATGATCTGGACGTCCTCGGGCCGCCCGGCCACGGCCCGGAGGAGCCATTCCCGCCACGCCGAGGCCTCCTCGGTGTAACCGGCGTCGAGCAGCGAGTTGAGGGTGAAAGAGGCGTCGCGCAGCCAGCAGAAGCGGTAGTCCCAGTTGCGGTGACCGCCGATGGCCTCCGGAAGCGAGGTGGTGGCTGCAGCCACGATCCCGCCGGTGGGTGCGTAGGTCAGGCCCTTGAGCACGGTGACTGAGCTGCGGACCGGTTCCTCGTAGGGCTCGAAGGTGGCGCAGCCGACCGACCAATCCTCCCACCACCTGGTGGTGCGCTCGATCGACTCGGCGACCCCCATCGGCTCCGGCGACTCGGCGTGCGACGGGCTCCAAGCCAGGTCGAAACCCACGTCGTCACCCTCGCCCACGCTGAAGGCGGCCATGGTGGCCCAGCCGTCGGGACGGAGCTCGATGGGACTGGTGAGGGTGAGCGCGTCGGGTCCCGCCACCATCCGCAGGCCGCCGTCGATTCGCCGGACCCAGGGCACGATCGAGCCGTAGTCCATCCGCACGGTGAGGTGCATGGCCATGGGCACCCGTCCGCTCACGCCCCGGACCAGCCGGACGACGTCGAGGCGGTGGTCGTTGCGCACCGGCATGCAGTCGATGAGGTCGACCACGCCGTCGTCGGTGGTGAACCTGGTCTCCAGCACGAGCGTCCCGGGCCGGTACCGACGTTCGACCGAACGGACGTCGCCCGCCGGTGCCAGCATCCAGCGACCGTGGTCGGGCGTACCCAGCAGGGCGGCGAAGCACGCAGCCGAGTCGAACCGGGGGAAGGTCAACCAGTCGATCGACCCGTCGCGCCCCACGAGCGCCGCCGACTCGGTGTCCGAGAGCAGGGCATAGTCCTCGATGCGATTGCTCATGAGGTCGATCCTCCGGTCATGGCCCGTGCGAGACGAGCTCGTCAAAGGCGGCGAAGAGCGCAGGGCGTTCGTGCTCGGCTCGCAGGCGTAGGGCCAGGCGGCGGCTGGTCACCAGGAGGTCACGGGCGGCGCGGCCGGGCCAGGGACGGGGAAGGAGCTCGGGCGGGAGCAGGGGATCGCGGAGGAACACCTCCTGGAAGGCGACCACCATCTGCAACGCCCCGGGCAGGAAGTCGGCGTCGGAGATGCGGTCGTGGCGTTCGCGGAGTCGACCCAGGATGGGCACCACGTGCTCGTGAGCGGCCACGAACCGGGTGTAGGAGACGGCCAACTCGTCGACGGGCCACAGCGTCCGGGCCAGGTCGCGCGCCGCGCGCACCCCACCCACCTCCAGATCGTCGGTGCCGGCCAGGCTGAGCCGGTCGACCACGTCGAGGTGCACCGCGATGTCGCGGACCTCTTCCTCCCACGGGTGTGGCGACACGTAGAGCCCGTTGTTGACCGCCGCGCCACCAGCGTCGAGCAGCCGGTCACGGAGGCGGTCCCTCGATGCCCGCTTGTCCTCTGGGATGGCAAACGCGGCCAGGTGCCACCTCCCGTCCCAGCCCTGGCCCTTCCGGTCCTGGCGGTAAGCGAGTTCGTGGCGGCGCAACGAACCGAGTCGCAGGACGTCGCCGGCTGGCGTGGTGCGGAACGTGGCCGTGCGCCCGCTGCCGTCGCGTTCGAGCAGTCGCTCGCTGAGCAGGCGGCGCAGGCACGAGCGCAGTTGCTCGGTGGTCTGCCCGCACGCTGCAGCGACGTCGTAGAGCGCAGCGGCGTCGATGGTGCCGTCGGGTCGGGCCATGCCGAAGACCAGCACCCTGGTCGGGACCTCGACGGCCGTGGCACGCACGACCGTCATCGTTGACGGCCATCGGGTCGTGGTCAAGCGTCGGTGGTCAGCCCCTGATAGGCGGCGAAGACGAGGAGGGCACCGCGGAGGTCACCCACCAGGCCGTCGGCCATCTGGTTCATCACGTAGGCCACCGACAGGCCGGCGTCGAGGTCGATCACCGCGATGGAGCCGCCCCACCCTCCCCAGAAGCAGGCGCGGGGGTTGGGGCTGAGGGGGATGGTCTCGTTCATGAGCCCGAAACCGGTGCCCAGCCGCATCTTCATGCCGAGCACGGCGTCGACGTCATGGGCCTGCTCGACGAAGATCCGCTCCACTCCCTCGGCTGAGAGCAGGCGCACGCCGTCGACGGTTCCGCCGTTGGCCAGCGCCGAGTGGACCCGCGCCACGGCGCGAGCGTTGCTGGTACCGCCGGCTGCCGGGATCTCCGATGCCCGCCACTCCCGGGTGTTGCACTCGGCGCCGCTGATCGGGGCGCTGAGGAGGCTGCGCCCGGCGATCGACGTGAGGTCGAGGTCGGCGCCGCCGAGGCCCACTCCTGGCGGCACCATCTCGCCCACCCGGTGCTCCTCGGACGCCGGGAGGCCGATGTGGAAGTCGGCGCCGAGCAGCTCGGCCACCTGTTCTCGGAAGAAGGCGCCGATGGTGCGGCCCGTGATGCGGCGGACGACCTCACCTTCGAGGTAGCCCTGGGTGAGGGCGTGGTAGCCGGAGTAGGCGCCCGGCTCCCACCACGGGGCTTGGGCGGCCAGCACGCCCACCGCCTTGTCCCAGTCGTACAGGTCGTCGGCTTCGATGGTCGGGTCCCAGCCCGACAGCCCGGCGGTGTGGCCCATCACCTGCGCAGTGGTGATGGCGTCCTTGCCGTTGGCGGCGAACTCGGGCCAGCAGTCGGCGATCGGAGCGTCCAGGTCGAGCTCATCACGGTCGGCCAGCATCAGGAGGCAAATGGCCGACATGGTCTTGGTGGTCGACCACACGTTGACGATGGTGTCGGAGGCCCATGGCCGGCCTTCCCCGTCGGCGTCGCCGGCCCACAGGTCCACCACGGGTTCACCGTGGAGGGTGACGGCCACGCTGGCGCCGCGCTCGAGACCGTTGGCGAAGTTGGCGGCGAACTGCTCGCGCACGGCGTCGAAGCGCTCGCTGCACTGGCCCTGGATCTCGGTCACATCTGCCTTCCGGCGTGGGAACCGCGGGACCCTACCGGCGCCGGGAGACGTTGGGCAGCGGTACGGTCGGACGCTGACGAGGTCGCGACCCGAAGGAACCCATGGCCGACGACGAGTTGATCGCCACCATCCACAGGTTGATGGCCGAGGAGCGCGAGATCCGCGACGGCGGCCAGCCCGACCCCGACCGGGTGGCCCACCTGGAGGAGACGCTCGACCAGTGCTGGGACCTCCTTCGCCAACGTCGGGCCCGCCGCGAGAACCACCAGCCCGACACATCCGACGTGCGCCCGGCCCAGGTGGTCGAGGGCTACCAGCAATGAGTGGGCGAGCCGACAGGCGAGTCCGCTCAAGGACCAGCACGGGTCGAGGCGCCAGCCGAGTCCGCTCAAGGACCAGCATGGGTCGAGGCGCCAGCCGAGGCAGCTCAGCGGCGGCGCACGATCCCGGTGAGCGTCCCGGCAGCACCTGGTCGTGCCGCCGATGAGCACCCGGTCCTTCCTCCTCGACGACGCCCTGTGGGGTTACGTCGTGGACCACAGCGTCAAGGTCGACCACGTCGTGTCCCGCCTCACCGAGCGGACGGTGGCCCTCGGGGCTGCGGCGACCATGCAGATCGGCCCCGACCAACAGGCCTTCCTCACGATGCTCACCCGCTTCGCCGGGGTCGCCAACGCCGTCGAGGTCGGCACCTTCACCGGCACCTCGGCGTTGTGCGTGGCCCGGGGGTTGGCGCCGGGGGGCCGCCTCCTGTGCTGCGACGTGAGCGAGGAGTGGACGGAGATCGCCCGGGAGGCGTGGGACGAGGCCGGTGTCAGCGACCGCATCGACCTGCGCATCGCCCCGGCGCTCGAAACCTTGCAGGCCCTGCCGCCAGAACCGGTGGTGGACCTGGCGTTCATCGACGCCGACAAGGGCGGCTACCACGCCTACTACGAGGAGTTGGTGCCCCGCCTCCGCCCGGGCGGCTGGATCGTGGCCGACAACACCCTGTGGGGTGGGCGCATCACCGACGCCGCCAACGCCGATCCCGACACCAAGGCCCTGCGCGCCTACAACGCCCACGCCGCGTCGGACGAGCGGGTCACCACCGTCCTGTTAGCCGTGGCCGACGGCCTCACCATCAGCCAGAAGCGCTGAACCACACCCCATCACCGATCGCACTGACATCGGCGTCGGCGTCGGCGATTCCTGTCGATGTTGGTCGCTCTGCGCCCACGATCGACAGGAATACCGAGAATGGGGTCGGCTGGCGGGTAGTCCGACCGGTCACGGCATGTGGAGGCCGCACTCCGTCTTGTCGGTGGCGCGCCAGCGACCGGCGCGAGGGTCCTCGCCGGGCGCGACGGGGGTGGTGCACGGCATGCAACCGATCGACGGGTAGCCCTGGGCGGTGAGCGGGTTGACGATGATGTCGTGGCGGGCGATGTAGTCGGCCACGTCGCCGTCGGTCCAGGTGGCGATGGGGTTCAGCTTGACCAGGCCGCGCAGGTCACGGGAGATGATCGGCGCCGACTCGCGCCCGGCCGCCTCGTTGCGGCGCAGGCCGCTCATCCAGGCGTCCTTGCCCGCCAGGGCCCGGTCGAGCTGGCCGACCTTGACCGCCGAGCAGCAGTTCTCGGGGTCGGCCTGCCACAGATCCTCTTCCTGGCGGGCCACGGTCATCATCCGCAGGTTGAGCCCGTAGTGGCGCCGCACCTGCTCCACCGTGGCCAGGGTTTCGGGGAAGTGATAGCCGGTGTCGATGAAGACGACCTCGATGGCGGGGTCGACCCGGGTGGCCAGGTCGATGAGGACGGCATCGGTCATGGACGCGCTCATGGCCAGGTGGTGACCGAAGTTGTCGACGCCCCACTGGATGATCTTCGACGCAGGGAGGCGTTCGAAGCGGTCGTTGAGCTCGGCCAACTCGGCGTCGGTGTGGTCGACCTTGTGGGTGGAGAGACGCAGGCGGGTTCCGCTGGAGCTCGTCAGCGTGTGGACGGGGGTTTCGGAACGGCGGTCGACGATGGTCACGTGGCGCACTCGGATTCGCCGGTCTCGGCCACGTATGGCCCGGTCTCGGCGTAGTCGACGTAGAAGTCCGGGGCGTCGTCGGGCAGGGGGAACTCGTCGAGCTCCTTGAGGTCCGCACCCAGGGCCTTGACGCCGCCGGACCGATCCATCCACCCCCGGAACGTCTCACCGACTTCGCGCTCGGCGGCGAAGCGTCGTACCACCCGGACCGCCGCTTCGGGGGCGTTCTTGGCCGGGAGCCGCAGTGCCCGCTCACCGAAGTGCACCTGGGTCTCGCCGACGTAACCGCCGAGCAACATGGTGTAGCCGGGCGCGGACTTGCCGTGGGCCCGGCGCTCGGCACCCGAGAACCCGATGTCGGAGATGTGGTGCTGGCCGCAGGAGTTGGTGCAGCCGGAGATGTTGGTGCGCACGCCGCCCACCTCGGCCAGGCCCTCCTCCTCGAGGCGGGCGCTGATGGCGTCGGCCAGCCCGCGTGACTGGGTGACGGCCAGGTTGCACGTGTCGGCTCCGGGGCACGACACCACGTCTCGTGCCAGCTCGGCGCCGGGCTCGGCCATGCCGATCGCTTCGAGGCGGGCATGGAGCTTGGGCAACTGCTCCTCTGTGAGGCCGAGGAAAGCCAGGTTCTGGCGGTTGGTGAGGCGAACCTCGGCACCGAACTCGCGCTGGATGGATGCCAGAGCCCGGAACTGGTCCGACGTGATGTCGCCGAGCTTGGCCCAGGCCAGTGCCGAGACGGTGCCCTTGGCGGCGCCTCGGACCACGTTGGCCTCGTCCCACCGCTGGTAGGGGTCGCGCGCCGTGATGGCGACGGGGGTGCCCTGGCCGATGGGGGTGGGGGTGACGTCGGCCGCCACTCCGGCGGGGGCGTCGCCTGCCATCTGCACGAGCTCGGGGATGCCGCCGGGCCACGACGACGAGGCCAGGAGGAACTTGCGCTCCTTGAGGATGCGTCGCTGGGTCTCCTCCCACCCGAGGGTCTGGACGACCCACTTCATCCGGGCCCGCAGCTTGTTGTCGCGGTTGCCGGTGTTGTTGAAGACCCGCAGGACGGACTCGATGGTCGGGAGCAGTTCCTCTCGGGGCGTGAAGTCCTCCAGGGCCAGGGCGGGAAACGGGTTGGCACCCAGGCCACCGGCCACGAAGACCCGGAACCCGCTCTCGACGGTGCCGTCGTCGGCGGTGCGGGTGGCGGCGACCACGCCCACGTCGTTGAACATGGCCTGGCCGCAGTCGGTCTCGCAACCCGAGAAGTTGATCTTGAACTTGCGGGGGAGGCGCTGGCCGATCGGGTTTCGCACGAAGTGCTCGTAGGTCGCCTGGGCCCAGGCGGTGATGTCGAGGTGCTCGTGAGGGCAGGCGCCGGCGAAGTGGCAGCCCATCACGTTGCGGACAGTGTCGCCGCAGGCTTCACGGGTGGTGAGGCCAACCGAGGCCAGCTCCCGCATGGCGTCGGGCACCCGCTCCAGAGCCACGAAGTGCACCTGGATGTTCTGGCGGGTGGTGATGTGGCCCCAGCCCCGCGAGTACTCGTCGCACAGGCGGGCGAACAGGTCGAGCTGTTCGGGGGTGACACCGCCGTAGGGGATCTTCACCCGCAACATCTGGTGATGGCCACCCTGGCGTTGGCCGTAGATCCCGTTGGTGAGACGGAAGACGCGGAAGACGTCCTCGTCGATCGCGCCCGACAAGTAGCCGGCCAGGACCCGCTCGAACTTGTCGATGTCGGCGGCCTGGCCGGGATCGACCTCGCGCTGGAGCATGGATGTGCCTTCCGGTCAGCGGAGACTCAGGGTGCAATAACCGACCTACCGAGTCAACTATTCCCCCATGCTCCCAAACGAGCACCGCTCCGGTCAACAACGGCAAGCCCCGGCCCAGCCGTGCCAGGAGCTCTCAGACGCGCAGGAGCTCGGCCACGGCGAACGCAAGGTCGATCGACTGACGACCGTTGAGGCGGGGGTCGCACATCGTCTCGTAGCGGGAGCCGAGGTCGGTGTCGAGAACCTCCACCGATCCGCCCAGGCACTCGGTCACGTCGTCGCCGGTGAGCTCGACGTGCACTCCACCGGGCCACGTGCCCTCGCTCTGGTGGGCGGCGAAGAAGCCGGCGATCTCGGCCAGGATGTCGTCGAAGCGGCGGGTCTTGTGGCCGTCGGGAGCCTCGAAGGTGTTGCCGTGCATCGGGTCGCAGGCCCAGACCACGGGGTGGCCGGCGTCGCGGACCGCCGCCAGTAGCGGGACCAGGCCAGCTTCGACCTTGGCTGCCCCCATCCGGGTGATGAACGTGAGCCGGCCGGGGACGCGCTCGGGGTTGAGCCGCTCGCACAGGGCCACGGCTTCGTCGGCGCTGACCGAGGGGCCGAGCTTGCACCCGACCGGGTTGCCGACGCCGGAGAAGAACTCCACGTGGGCGCCCTCGAGTTGGCGGGTGCGCTCGCCGATCCAGACCATGTGGGCCGAGCAGTCGTACCACTCCCCGGTGATGGAGTCCTGCCGGGTGAGAGCCTCTTCGTACCCCAGCACCAGGGCTTCGTGCGAGGTGTAGAAGTCGACCTGGTGGAGGTGGGGTTGGGTGGCGGTGTCGATCCCACACGCCTTCATGAAGCGCAGGGCTCGGTCGATCTCGTCGGCCACCCGCTCGTAGCGCCGACCCTCGTGGCTGGAGGCCACGAACTCCTGGTTCCAGGTGTGGACCTGGTTCAGGTCGGCGTACCCACCCTTGGTGAAGGCCCGCAGCAGGTTCAGCGTCGACGACGACTGGTGGTAGCCCTGCAGCAGGCGGTTCGGGTCAGGGGCCCGGGCCGCGCCGGTGGGCGTGATGTCGTTGACCAGGTGGCCGCGAAACGACGGCAGATCGACCCCGTCGATGGTTTCGGTTGGTGACGAGCGAGGCTTGGCGAACTGCCCGGCGATGCGCCCGACCTTCACCGTGGGTACCCCGGATGAGTAGGTGAGCACCACCGCCATCTGAAGGATGACCTTGAGCTTGTCGCGGATGGCGTCGGCGCCGAAGGCGTCGAACGACTCGGCGCAGTCGCCGGCTTGGAGCAGGAACGCCTCGCCCGTCGCCACGGCGCCGAGCTGTTGGGTGAGGGCCCGGGCCTCGCCGGCGAAGACCAGCGGTGGCAGGGTCTGCATGGCCTTGAGCACGGCGTCGAGGGCGGCCTCGTCGGGCCAATCGGGCTGCTGGGCAGCGGGCCGGTCCCGCCAGGAGGTTGGGGACCACAAGGACGCAGCGGCGGACACGGGAAAAGGGTGCTCTACGAGGACGCTGGGCGCAAAGCGAGTTGACCGCTCAAGCGGCGTCGATGCGAGACGCCGCTTCGGTCCGCACTGCGTGCACGGCTCGCTTGACCATCCGGCGAGCGGCCTCGGCCGTGACGCCCAACTCCTCGCCGACCTCGCGGTAGGACTTCTTGCGTCCGTCGTGGAGACCGAAGCGATGCTCGACCGCGAACCGGGCTCGTCCGTCCAACACGTCGAGCAGGCCGGTGACCATGCGGTCCTCCTCGTTGGCCAGCGCCAAGTCCTCCGGGCCCGGGTTGGCGTCGGCCAGCAGGTCGACGAGCTCGGAGCCGTCGTCGTCGCCGACCACCCGGTCGAGCGAGGTCGGGGTGGCCAGGCGGTGCAGGCGAGCGTGCTCGTCGTCGAGCTCGTCACCGTCACCCGACACCTGGCGGAGGGCGGCACGCAAGCTGGCCGAACGGTCACCGGGGAGGCGGACGAGGCTGGCCTTCTGGTCGAGGGCCCGGCCGATGGCCTGACGGATCCAGAATGTGGCGTAGGTGGAGAACTTGAAGCCCTTGCGCCAGTCGAACTTGTCGACGGCGTGCTCGAGACCCAGGTTGCCTTCCTGCACCAGGTCGAGCAGCTCCATCCCCGGCGGCAAGGGGTAGCGGCGGGCGATGCTGACCACCAGGCGCAGGTTGGCACGGATGAACCGGTCCTTGGCGCGCGCTGCGGCCCGGTCGAGGCGCCGGTCCTCCATGGACCCGTCACCGGTGGCGATCCGCTCCCGGGCGGCCACGCCGCGTTCGATGATCTGGGAGAGCTCGCGCTCTTCCTCGGCGGTGAGCAGCGCCACCGCACCGATCTCGTTCAGGTACTGACCAACTGAATCACTCATCGTGGCCTCTTCAACCAGTTGGGGCTTGCGCCCATTCCCATCGGTCCGCCCTCCAGCGAAGCGCAGACCATCAAGTTGCTTCCAGGTAATTTGGAACCGTGCCTACCCACGACCTTCTTCCCGACGAACCGGTGACACGGGTCACCCGCGTCCTCGACGGCCGTCGCGAGGAGCTCCGGTGACCGTTCGGAGCGGACGACATCGGCGGATCGGGCTCTTCGGTGGGACCTTCGACCCGCCGCACGTCGGTCACCTGGTGGCAGCCGGTGACGCCCGCCAGGCCCTGGACCTCGACGTGGTCAGGCTGGTGGTGGCCAACGCGCCGTGGCAGAAGATCGTGGCGCGCCGCATCAGCGCCGCAGACGACCGCCTGGCCATGGTCCGAGCGGCGATCGCCGACGCCGATGGCCTGGAAGCCAGTGACGTCGAAATATCTCGGGGAGGGCTGAGTTATACCGCCGACACCCTCCGCGATCTTCGAACCGAGGAGCCTGACGCCGAGCTGTTCGTGATCCTGGGCAACGACGCAGCCGCAGGGTTCTCCACCTGGGACCGTCACGAGGAGGTAGCCATGTTGGCGAACCTGGTGGTGGTCGACCGGCCGGGCACCCCGACCCCGATCGACGACGGCTTCGGATGGACCCGGATCGACATCCCCGAGCTGGAGATCTCCAGCACCGAACTGCGCCAGCGAGTGGCTGATGGCCGTTCCGTGCGGTACCTGACACCCGACGCCGTGGTGACCTGCATATCCGGGCGTGGCCTCTATCTTTGAGGCGATGACCTCGGAGCCACTGCGCACCACGTCGCGCAGCCGCCCCGACGCCACGTTCCGCCGGCAGGCCCTGACCGGCCCGGACCCGTCGATCGAGTCCAACGGCTCCGTCGACGACCCCGTCGGAGGTGCGCCAGCGGGCTGGTCGCCGCCCACACGTCGGGAGAGCCTCCGCCAGGCCCTCGCCGAGATCCCCGATCTCGGTGTCGACGATTCCGGGGACGTCGTCCCTGGTGACGACCTGGCCAGCAGGTACCCGCCCAGGACGGACCAGCCGGATGCGACGGTGGGTCGGCCGGCGGAGCCCGAGGATCCGTCCTTGGTCCGGACCGACGCGGAGCCCGAGGACCTGGCGACCCGTCAGAATGCTGTCCCGACCCGAGGTCGCCGAGCCCCTGGTCGGCGACGGACGACCTCGGCGCCCACCCGCCCGCCCGGGTGGCGCCGGGCTGGGTTCGCGGTGTTCCTCGTGGCCCTCGTGGTGGCGATCCCTGTCCTGGCCGGCACCGGCTATCGCCTGGTCACCGAGAGCACCGACGGCAAGCTGGGGTCGAGCGGGGCGTCTCCCTCCGAGCCGGGCTACGAGGAGCTGGTCGACTCGACCCCGACCGCCGTGGTGGTGCAGACCGATGTCGATGGCGCGCTCGTCGGCGTCACCTTCATGGCCCTCGGGGCGGGGGAAGGCGGAGGATCGGTGGTCTTCCTGCCGGTCGACACCCTGCTCGTCGACCCGGCGTTCGGTATCAACCGCCTGGCTTCGAGATTCGAGTTCGACCGGGCGCGAACTGACGAGGCTGCGTCGATCGTCGTCAACGAGGTGGGAAAGATCCTCAACGTCGGGATCGACGAGGTCATCGAGTTCGACGACCAGGGTTGGTCCAACGTGGTGGCGCCGGTGGCACCGTTCGCCATCGACAACTACGACACCTTGGACCTCGCCGGGCTGCCCTTGGAAGCCGGCACGGTGCCGCTGGGTGCTGATCTGGTCGGCCCGTACCTGGGCGCGCTCCAGCCCGGCGAGGACGAGCTGGCCCGCATCGCCCGCCAGGAGCAGGTCTGGCGGGGGTGGCTCGAGGCGGTGGCGTCGTCCGAGGTGGCCGATGCGGTCCCGGGAGAAAGCACTTCCGGGATGGGCCTCTTCGCTCGTACCCTCGCTCGAGGAACGGTCGACTATCGCGTCCTACCTGGTGAGGCCGAGGCGGGAAGCCGAAGGTACGAGCCTGACGAGGAGGAGGTGGGCACCTTGGTGGCCGGCGCCGTGCCAGCCCCCGACCCTGCCACGCCAGGTTCGCGCCGGTCCGTCCGCCTGCTCAACGGCGTCGCCGCCGGACCCATCCCGGCCGAGCTCTCCCGCAAGGTCGCGGCGCTCGACGCATCGGTCACCGTCGTGGGCAACGGTCCGAGCTTCGGACGGGACAAGACCTCGATCGTGTACGCCGACCCGGACCAGGAGGGCTACGCCAGGGACCTCCAGGCCGCCTTGGGCGCCACCGGCTCGGTCCGCCTCGACCGTGAGGCACCCGACAACCTCGACATCACGGTCGTGGTCGGCCGTGACGTGTTGGCCGACATCGCTCCTACTGCGCCGTCGAGCGATCCCGTCGCCACGACGGTGCCGACCACTGCTCCATCCCTCGGAGGCACCTGAATGCCCGAAGCCGTCGCCCCAGCCGAACCGATCGAGTGGGCGGTCGTGGCGGCGCGGGCCGCCGACCAGAAGGCTGCTGATGACGTCGTCGTCCTCGAAGTCGGTCCGGTGATGGCGGTGTGCGAGCACTTCGTGATCGCCTCGGGCTCGAACACCCGCCTGGTCCGCACCATCACCGACGAGGTGGAGGCGCAAGTCGCCCGGGCCGGCGGCCCGAGGCCGTTGCGCGTCGAGGGCCTCGACGACCTTCGCTGGGTCCTGATGGACTACGGGGACTTCGTGGTCCACGTGTTCCTCGACGAGACCCGCCGCTACTACGACCTGGAGCGCCTCTGGTCCGACGTCCCCCGCACCCCGTGGGCACCGGTCGGCGGGGGATCCGGACCGGGCCAAGACAAGTTGGACCGCCCTCCCAGCCGCCCCTAGGGTTGCCCGTCCTACGGGGCTATAGCTCAGTTGGTAGAGCGCTTCCATGGCATGGAAGAGGTCAGGGGTTCGATTCCCCTTAGCTCCACGAGAGGGGTTTCGTGTGTTCCGGTAGCCGTCTTTCCGGGCAATGGGACGCTTGAAGCCTTACCCTTGCGGAACGGGTAGCGGTACACCGCGTCAGCTTCTGCGGTCTCGACCCTCCGGAAGAACTCGGCTGACAAGTGATGCCATGGACAAGCCGGCCATCATGGCGAGCACCGGTGCGACCGGCACATGGAAGCGAACACCACCGAAGAAGACGAGCGGCACCGCGAGCAAACCGATCCCGGATGCGATCAATATCCGACGGCGGACGTCCCCTTCCCTGATGGCGGCAGGCAGGGCAGCCAAGACGAGTGCCCCAAGGGCGACCCAAAAGACATCGGCGACGAGCCGGAGAAGGCGTTGCGTGCCTTTGGGAATGAAGGTCTGCGCCCCGTATTCCTCCACCGCAAGGAGGCCTTCGTGGTCGTGACGCAGCAGGTGACGGGTCTTGGAGACGAGCAGGCGAGCCTCTCGATCGGGGTTGTTGACGGCGTAACGCAGTGCTCGACCAGCGTTGCCGCGGTCCCGCCGGACCTCCCGCTCATCGACGGGCTCGTTCTCGTATGGGGGCCAACAGAACTCGAAAAGGTCATGGTATCTACCGGTCGACTCTGGTTGATGGCCGATACAAAGGTTGTCACCATTGTTGGTTGAGATGAGAACCAAGCCGTTCATCGTTGCGGTGCTTCGAATGCTCCAGGGCAACACGACGACGACCACCACGGCGAGCACGAGCGCACCCTGGGTGGCCGCTCGTCGCCAGCCGATCTCGGCCCACAGCCAACCTACGAACATGACCGGGACGAGGACGAGGGCGATGGGCCGAACCATCGTCGCGGCGGCCACGAGCAGCGCGAACGCGACGAGCCGTGGAGTGGGAACACCCGTGCGCGTCAGGGGGCGCCCGAGGATCACGGTGAGAGCAGCGGCGACGAGAAAGGTGAACACGCTCTCGAGGTATGCGGTGGCTGTGTAGAAGATGAGATTTGGCCACACCGCCACCAGCCCAGCGGCGAAAAGTCCGGCACGTCGGCCCGTCAACCGGGACCCGAGGACGTATACGAGCGCCACGGTTGCCACGCCGGCAGCAACGTTGAGCCACACCGCCGTTCCGAGCGTCGTGGACGACGACGAGATCCCCCTGCTGAACCAGTAGCCGGCGCCGAGAATGGCAGGATAACCTACTGGGTAATAGGCCGTCGGGGTATCGGAGAACGGGATGCGATATCCCTTCCCGTCGGCGATATCAGAGGCGTGGCTGAGATAGGAAAACGGATCTCCGAGGCTCTGCGGTGACTTTGCTGCATAAAGGATCCACGCCACCCGAACCACAGTGGCCACTACGAGAATCGTTGCGAGCGGCGCCCACTGAAAGCTTCTCAGCGACCACATTCGGTTGGACCGCTGAATCACCCGAGAACTCCTTGGCTCGCGCTCGCGTCCGGCCTTGCGCCGGCTGGTCCGAGCCTTGCGCTGGCAGAGCGTAGTCTGTCACCGTTACGAGCGGTCCTCCGATCGAGACCCGCAAACTTCTGCGATATCGCCTGCACACGAGTGCGACTGAACCGTGCCGGTTCCGCCGTCGAGCAACCCTGCGGCCGACTTGGGGCAAACCTTGGCTGCGACCAGGACGACGTCGCTTCCAGGACGAGAGCGTGCGGTGGTTCGCCGAGACCGTGGTCGCACCGATGAAGGAGAACCCATGAGCCCTCCACTCGAGCTCGAACCGCCGGCCGGCGAGGACCGGTCGGCTCGGGCCGCCTCACTGCGATCTCGTGCCGCAGTCCAAGCCGGTGACCGCGAGGCGTGGCTGGCGCTGTTCACCCCCGCGGCCGTGGTGGCCGACCAGGCGGGCCGCATCGAGAGCCTGCGCGCCTACTGGCAGTTCGACCAGATGCGCTTCGAACCGGTGCCGCCCGCCTTGTCGTGAGCCGGCTAGGACGGTGGGTCGTGGTAGGCCTCGGCGAGCCAGGCTGCGACCTCGGCGTCGACCTCGTCGGGGTCGCTCACGTTGACCACGTGGAAGTAGCGGTGCCCGTGAGCGATCACCTTGCGGGTGATCAGCGGATGGCGGACCTCACGGCGTAGCGAGAACGAGAGCGCGACCCAGCGGGTCATGGGCCGGAGCTGGGCGAACGTCCGGGCTCGCTTGAGGAAGACGCCGACCGACACCGGCTCGACGTGGACCGCTCCGACGCCCTCCAGCGCAGCCATCACGGCCTCGAACACCGGCCGCTCGAAGGCCGGACCGGTGGCGAAGTACTCGTCGACGCTCATGGCCGGGGCGCACTCATGGCCTTGCCCGCGACGGGCGAACCGCCGGCCGCACTCCGGACAGGTCCATGCCGCCACGGCCGAGACGGTAGCGGCGGGCGCGTCGCCAGCCGGGACATCGGCGACGGCCGGATCGGCAGATGTGGCGCGATCAGAAGGCCAGGGCCGCCCCGAACGTCTACGCTGCGGCTAGCTGGTCAACCCCCGATGGAAGGGACACGTCCATGAAGAACAAGAGGGTGCTCATGCGCCTCTCCGCCCCGTTGTTCGCCTTCGCCCTGCTCGCCACCGCGTGCGGCAGCGATGAGGGTGACACCGCCGGTGGCGGCGGCAACGGCGACGAAACCACGACGACCGCCGAGGGGGACGAAACGACCACCACCGCCGAGGGCGACGAGACCACCACGACCGCCGCGGACGGCGGGGGTGGCCAGACGCTCGCCGGCCTGAAGGGCACCACGCCGCTCGTCGACCTCGACGACGCGTTCAAGGATCGCCTGCTCGAGGTCGACCCCGCGCTCAAGGACTTCAACTACGCCGCTGAGTCCTATGACGCGGCGGTGATCATCGCCTTGGCCACCCTCGTCGCCGGCTCCGACGGCATCGAGTACGCCGGCGAGATCAACGGGATCACCCGAGGCGGCGAGAAGTGCATGGACTTCGCCGCCTGCAAGACGATCATCGAAGCTGATGGCGACCCCGACTACGACGGCGCCGCCGGTCCTGGGGAGTTCTCCGGCAACGGCGAGCCCACCGTGGCCAGCTACGGCATCTTGGAGTTCGGCGACGACAACATGATCGACGACGCCGCCACCGAGTACCAGGTGGCCAACGCGCCGGCCGAGGCCGACGTGGACGAGGTCCCCGTCGAGGGCACCCGGGCCGGCGACGGCACGCTGACGATCGGCACGCTCCTGCCCGAGACCGGCTCGCTGGCCTTCCTCGGACCGCCGGAGTTCGCCGGCGTCGATCTCGCCGTCGCCGAGATCAACGAGGCCGGTGGCGTGCTCGACAACGATGTCGTCGTCGTCGACGGTGACTCGGGCGATACCGAGACCGACACCGCCAACACCACGGTGGACCGGCTGATCGCCGCCGACGTGGACGCCATCATCGGCGCTGCCTCGTCGGGTGTGACCTCTACGGTGATCGACAAGATCACCGCAGCCGGCGTCGTGCAGTTCTCCCCGGCCAACACGTCCAAGGAGTTCTCCACCTACGACGACAGCGGCCTGTACTTCCGCAACGCCCCGTCGGACATCCTGCAGGGTGCGGTGCTGGGCGAGCTCATCGCCGGCGACGGTGCCACCACCGTCGGCATCATGAACCTCGACGACCCGTACGGCACCGGCCTGGCCGAGGACCTCACCACTGCGCTCGAGGAGTCGGGCGTAGAGGTGGTCGAGTCGATCACCTACGACCCGGCAGCGCAGACCTTTGACGCCGAGGTCGAGCAGATCGCCGCCGCCGACCCCGAGGCGATCGTGGTCATCGGGTTCGACGAGTCGTCCCGCGTGCTCACGGCCCTGATCGAGGCGGGCATCGGCCCGGGCGAGAAGATGGTCTACGGCACCGACGGCAACATGGGCAACGCCCTGGGCGAGAACTTCGAAGCAGGCGAGTAGCCGCGCCACCCCCACCCAGCGCAGAACCCCGGAGGCCCGGCCGCACGGCCGGGCCTCCGTCGCGCCCGGCCTACCTCGCTGCGGCCAGCGTCCCTAGGTAGAGCTCGATGACCTTGGGGTCCACCAGGAGGTCCTGCCCGGTGCCGGTGTAGGCGTTGGTGCCCTGGTCCAAGACGTAGGCCCGATTGCAGATCTGCAGGCAGCGGCGGGCGTTCTGTTCGACCATCACGATCGACACACCCGCCGCGTTGATCCGGCGGCAACGGATGAACACCTCGTCCTGGTACAGCGGCGACAACCCGGCGGACGGCTCGTCGAGCAGCAGCACCTTGGGGTCGGGCATGAGCGCCCGACCCATGGCCACCATCTGACGTTCGCCACCCGAGAGCGAACCGGCGCGCTGCTTGCGCCGCTCACCCAGCATCGGGAACAGCTCGCACACCACGTCCAACCGCTCGTCGAAGCGCCGGGAGTCGAGGTAGAGCCCCATCTGGAGGTTCTCTTCGATGGAGAGGCTGGGAAACACGTTGTTGGTCTGCGGGACGTAGCCGATGCCGCGCTCGACGAGCTTGTTGGCCTTGAGCCCGGCGATGTCGTCGCCCAGGTAGTGGACGGAACCCTCACGTATGGGGATGAGGCCGAACATCGACTTGAGCAGCGTCGACTTGCCGGCGCCGTTCGGCCCGATGATGCCCACCAGTTCGCCGTCGGCCAGCGTGAGCGAGCACCCGTTCAAGATGTTGACGCCAGGGACGTAGCCGGCCACCAGGGTGTCGGCGTCGAGGATGACTGCGGCGGTGGGCTCCGCCGGTGGGGCCGGCGCCGCTTCGGGATCCGGGCCGGCGGCTTGGTCGGTCACGGCTGCTCAGCTCCGCCCGGGGTGCGCTCGGCCCACAGTTCGGATTCGATGTCGGAGAGCACCTCGTCCTCCTCCTCGACACTGAGCGGCGCGTCGTGGTGCGTGCCCAGGTAGGCGTCGATGACCTCCTGGTTGGCCCCGATGGCGCGCGGCGGGCCCTCGGCGATGATGCGGCCGGCGGCCATCACCACCACCCAGTCGCTGATGTCGTAGACGACGTCCATGTCGTGCTCGACGAACACCACCGTCCGGCCTTCGTTGTCACGGAGGGACTTCACGTGTTGCAGCAGCGATTGCGTCAGGGCCGGGTTCACACCGGCCATGGGCTCGTCGAGCATCACCATGGCCGGTTCGGCCATGAGGGCACGGGCCATCTCGAGCAGCTTGCGCTGCCCGCCCGAGAGCGATCCGGCGAAGTCGCCCCGCTTGTCGTGGAGCTTGAACCGGGTGAGCAGTTCGTCGGCGCGATCCTCGATGGCGCGCTCCTCGGACTTCCAAAGGAAGGGCAACAGCGCCGGGAGGAACCGCTCGCCGCGCTGATCGGTGGCGCCCAGCTTCATGTTCTCGAGCACCGACAGCTTGGCCAGGGACTTGGTGAGCTGGAAGGTGCGGACCATCCCTCGCCGGGCCACCTTGTAGGCGGGCACGCCGGCCACGTCGGTGCCGTCGAACTTCCAGCGACCGTGGTCGGGGGCGTCGAACCCGGTCAGCAAGTTGAAGAGCGTCGTCTTGCCGGCGCCGTTGGGGCCGATCAGCGCGGTGATGGCCCCGCGCTGGATCTCGAGGTGGTCGACGTCGACGGCTGTGAGGCCGCCGAAGCGCCGAGTGACGCCGTCGACCACCAAGATGGGATCGGGCTTGGCCACACCGACCTCCGCGGCGACCCGAGCGAGTGGACCGCCGCTCGCGGCCGGGCCATCACCGACGTTCGGATCGGCGCCGTCAGCGGGCATCGAGCTCGAGCTCCCGCTTGTCGCCGAAGAGGCCTTGGGGCCTGAACACCATGAGCAGGGCGAGGGCCAGGCCCACCAACATGAAGCGGACCTGGCCGACCTGCGTGCCGGTCATGATCGAACGTGGGATGAGATCGTTGCCGACCGCTTGGCGCAAGAAGTTGTCGGTGAACGAGAGGATCATCCAGAACAGCATGGAGCCGATGACCGGGCCCCAGATCCGGGCCGTGCCCCCGAGGATCAAGGCGGTGTAGGCGAAGAAGGTGAAGGCGGTGGAGAAGTTGTCGGGCTGCACGGCCCGGGTGGCCACCGCGTTGACGAACCCCCCGAGGGCTCCGATGACGCCGCCCAACACCAGGCTCTGCATCTTGAACGACAGCACGTTCTTGCCCAGGCTGCGCGCCGCTTCTTCGTCCTCCCGGATCGACTTGAGCACCCGGCCCCACGGGCTGCGGATCAGCGCCCAGATCAGCAACGAGCTGAGCGCCACCAGCGACCAACCGAACAGGATGTACCACCAGGTGTCGCTGGCGAACTCGAACGGGCCGGGCCCGTAGCGGCCGTCGGGGAGCGGGTTCACCGAGTAGAAGCCGTCGGCGAAGCTGTTGAGGCCGGTGGAGCCGCCGGTGTAGTCGGACAGGGTCACCGAGCGGGCAGAGAGCCGGATGCCCTCGCCCGCCGCGATGGTCACGATGGCCAGGTAATCCGAGCGCAGGCGAAGGGTGGGCAGGCCGAGCAGCAGGGCGAAGATCACCGCGAAGGCGATGGCGACCGGCAGTCCCAGCCAGACCGACTGGTCGAAGTAGGTGACGGTCATGGCTGCGCCGTAGGCACCCAGGGCCAAGAAGCCGGCCTGACCGAAGTTGAGCAGTCCGGTGAACCCGAAGTGCAGGTTGAGGCCGATGGCGGCCAGCGCATAGACGATGGCGTCCTTGGTGACCGCTGCTCGGAGGGTGTTCTCGAAGATGCTGGCCCAGTCCACGGTTCAGCCCACCCGCTGGGCGCGACCCAGGATGCCCTGAGGCCGTACCAACAAGATGAGGATCAGCACCAGAAGGGCCGGCACCGTCTTGAGCTCGGGCGAGATCCACAGCGTGGAGACCTGGACGACCAGGCCGATGATGAAGCTTCCGACCAGGGCGCCGAAGGCCGTGCCCAGCCCACCGAGGGTCACGCCGGCGAACATCAACAACAGCAACCGGAACCCGCCCTGCCAGCTCACCTGTTCGGCCAGCCCCAACATGACGCCGCCCACTGCGGCGAGCGCACCACCGCACACCCAGACGAACAGGATCACGCGCTGCACGTCGATGCCCGAGCTGGCGGCCAGGTCGGGGTTGTCGGCCACCGCCCGCATGGCCTTGCCGATCTTGGTGCGCTGGAGGAGCAGGCCCACGCCTATCAGGATGATCAAGCTGAGAGCGATGATCCAAAGGTCGCGAGGAACCACCGAGATGGGACCGATCTCGATGCGCTTCTGGAGCGAGAACTCGTTGTAGGGCTTGGTCCGTCCGCCGAACTGGTAGAGGAACACGTAGCGGAACATGATCGACAGCCCGATCGACACCACCATCATGGCGATCAGCCCGGCACGACGACGGCGCAGAGGTCGCCACACCCCGAGGTCGAACAGCCCGCCGGCTAGCCCGCCCACCACCACCGCGATGAGCGCGGAGGGGACGAGGGCCAGGCCCACCGTCTGGTTGAGGAACCACGCCGCCAGGGCCCCCAGGGTGACCATCTCGCCGTGGGCGAAGTTGGTCAGGCCGGTGGTGCCGAAGATGAGCGATAAGCCGATGGCGCTGATGGCGATGATGAGCCCGAAGCTGATGCCGGCCACGGTGAGGGCGATGGCCCGGTCGGTGGTGGTGGCCACCTCGCGGGGATCGTCGCCCAACGGGAAAAGGATCGGCTTCTTCTGCCCCGGGTTGAGGGTGAACGGCTGCTGCTCGCGGTCGTCGCGCCGGAGCTCGATCCCGTCGGGGAGGGTATCGATGTCGATGCGGGCCACGTAGGGCCCCGCCTCAGGAAGCTCGATCTCCCATTTGCCGTCGGCATCGGTCTCGGTGGAGCCCAGCTCCTCACCGCCGTCCGGTGCGCTCACGGTGATGGTGACGCCCTCGACCGGCTCGTTCTCGCCCTTGACCTTGATCACCAGGCGGCCCCGGGCCCCTTCCTCGAGGTCGGCGGCCTGGGCCGAGGCCGGACTCGAACCGGCCAGCGACGAGGTCACGACGACGACGAGCAAACCGAAGATGATGAGGCCGAAGCGCCGGGCGACCGAGGGCGGGCGAGTGATCAGCGGACCTTACTCACGCCACCAGGACCAGGCCGGCGATCGGCCTCTCCGTCGTCGAGGCGAGCCACGGCGCGGACAGGTAGCTGGTTGGGACGTCCGAGGACAGCGCTGGCAGGCTCGGGCCATGTTCGCCCCGCTCCAGGAGCACTGGGACACCGACCTGCGCAGCGGGGACCCGCTCGGGTTTCCTGGCTACGCCGCCAAGCTGGCGTCGCTCGACCACGAGTCGGTCGACACCGGCCTGGCCGATGGCTTCGTGCTGATCGAGGGTGACTTCGACGTGGTCGGCGGATCGATGGGCCTGGTGCACGGGGAGAAGGTGGTCCGGGCCTATGACCGCGCCGTCGAAGCGCGCCTGCCCGTGGTGGTGGTGACGCGTTCGGGCGGTGCCCGCATGCAGGAGGGAATGGTGTCGCTGGTCCAGATGGCGCGCACCGCGGCGGCGGCTCGCCGCCACGGCCGGGCCGGGCTGCTCTCGATCTCCGTGCACCGCTCACCCACGACGGGCGGCGTGTTGGCGTCCTACGGGTCGCTGAGCGACCTGCGGGTGGCCGAGACGGGGGCCACCCTCGGATTCGCCGGACCCCGGGTCGTCGAGCAGACGACCGGGGAGGCGGTGGACGACACCTCCCACACCGCCGCGTCAGCGTTCGCAGCTCACCTGGTGGACGCAGTGGCCGATCCTGACGACCTGTCGACCTGGGTGCAGGGCGCGCTCGGGCGAGAGGCCACGCCCCTGCGGGCCTACCGGCCACCGACGCCGATCCGCAGCGGCAACCCGCCGGCCGCGTCGGCCGGTCCGACCAGCGCAGCGTGGTTCGAGGTCCAAGCGGCCCGGGCCATGGGCCGGCCCACGGGCATCCACGTGGCTGCTGCGGCCTCGACGTCGTGGACCGAGCTCGGAGCGGGCACCGACCCGGCGCTGCGCACCGCCCTGGCCACGGTCGGCGTCCATCGGGTGGTGGCGGTGGCCTTCGACCGGTACGCCGGCGGCGGCCGTCCCGGTCCCGACGGGTTCCGGTTGGCGCAGCGGGGCATCGCCCTGGCCGGGCGCCTGGGGTTGCCGGTCATCACCTTCGTCGACACCCCCGGCGCCGACCCCAGCTCTGCCTCCGAGAACGGGGGGATCGCCGGTGAGATCGCCCGGACCTTTGCCGCCATGGCCGAGGCACCCGGCCCGACGGTGGCGGTCTGCGTGGGCGAGGGCGGCAGTGGGGGAGCCCTGGCCCTCGCCGCCGCCGACCGGTTCTTGATGCAGGAGCACGCCATCTTCTCGGTGATCGGGCCCGAGGGAGCGGCGGCCATCCTCGATCACGATGCGAACAACGCCGCTGCGGTGGCGCCCCACCTCAGGTTGACCAGCGCCGACCTGTTGGACCTGGGCGTGGTCGATGCCGTGGTGCCCGACTCGGTCGAGGCGACCGTGGCCGCAGTGCACCACGCGCTTGACGACCTGGGAACAGGTCCAGCCGAGCGAGGGGGGTCGAGACGGCGGGACCGCTTCGACGAGGCCACCGCCCGGTGGCTGAGGACCTCGCCCGGGGACCCTTGACCACGCGGTCGCTGTGGCACCATGAGCCGGTGCCCACCGCTGCCGCCAACGGGATCGAGCTCGACTACGAGACGTTCGGCGATCCCTCCGACCCAACTCTGCTCCTGGTCATGGGGCTCGGCGCGCAGCTCACCGCATGGGACGAAGGGTTCTGCGCCCTGCTGGTCGATCGAGGCCACCACGTCGTGCGCTTCGACAACCGCGACATCGGCTGCTCCACCTGGATCGACACCCCGGGGCTCGACACGTCTGCTGCCCTCCTGGCCGCGCTGGGCGGCGACACCTCGGTGGCTCCCTACCTGCTCACCGACATGGCCGACGACGCCGCCGGCCTGCTCGACCACCTCGAGGTCGAGGGGGCCCACGTGGTCGGGGCCTCGATGGGCGGGATGATCGCCCAGACGTTGGCCATCGCTCATCCCGGGCGGGTCCGGTCGCTCACGTCGATCATGTCCACCACCGGCGAGCCTGCGGTGGGGGCAGCGGCACCCGACCTGCTGCCGCTGCTGCTCGGGGAGCGGCCCCAGGACCGTGAGGAGTCCATCGCCTACAGCGTCGACATCGCTCGGGCCATCGCCAGCCCCGACCACTTCGACGAGGCCCGCACGCGCGATCGAGCCGTGGTGGACCACGACCGTGGGGTCAACCGCCTCGGCGTCCCCCGCCAGCTCCTGGCCATCTTGTGCTCGGGCTCGCGCGCCGACGGCCTGGCCCGTCTGGACCTGCCGGCTCTGGTGGTCCATGGGCGCCAGGACCGCCTGGTCGACTTCAGCGGTGGCCAGCGCACCGCCGAGTTGGTGGCCGGTGCCGACCTCCTGGCCATCGACGACATGGCCCACGACCTCCCCGTGGCCCACTGGCCCCGGATCGTCGACGCCATCGCCGCGGTGGCCGGTCGGGCGTCCTGAGCCGACCACCACCCGTCGATCGCCCGCATACCCCAAACCCGTCCACGAGGAGCGTCATTCATGGGACCGCTGGCCGGCACCAAGGTCGTCGAGCTTGCCGGGATCGGGCCGGCACCCTACGGCGCCATGCTCCTCGCCGACCTCGGCGCCGACGTCGTCCGCATCGACCGCGCCGCCAACGTGGTGGGCGGCGATCCCGCCTCGCCGCCCAGCGACCTGCTGGCGCGCGGCCGTCGGTCGGTGGGCGTCGACCTCAAAGATGGCGACGGCGTGGCAACCGTCCTCGACCTGGTGGCCGGCGCCGACGTCCTGATCGAGGGGTTCCGTCCCGGGGTCATGGAACGGTTGGGGCTCGGCCCCGACATGTGCCTCGGGCGCAACCCGGCGCTGGTCTACGCCCGGATGACCGGGTGGGGCCAGGAAGGCCCCTACGCCCATGCCGCCGGCCACGACATCAACTACATCGCCCTGGCCGGTGCCCTCGAACCCATGGGGCGGGCCGGTCAGCAGCCCACCCCACCGATCAACCTGATCGGCGACTTCGGCGGTGGAGGCATGCTCCTCGCCTTCGGCGTGTGCGCGGCGTTGATCGAGGCCCGTCGCTCCGGTCAGGGCCAGGTGATCGATGCCGCCATGGTCGACGGGGCCGCCAGCCTGATGACCATGACGTGGTCGTTCCGTGCCATGGGCATGTGGGACGACGAGCGGGGCACCAACATGCTCGACACCGGCGCCCACTTCTACGACACCTACGAGACCGCTGACGCCAAGTACGTGTCCATCGGCTCCATCGAACCGCAGTTCTACGCCGAGCTGCTGCGGTTGACCGGCATCGAGGCCGGTGGCCTCCCCGGGCAACACGACAAGAGCCAGTGGCCGGCGCTCAAGGAGCGCTTCGCCGAGGTGTTCCGCCAGAAGACCCGCGACGAGTGGTGCGAGCTCATGGAGGGCACCGACGTGTGCTTCGCCCCCGTGCTGGCCATGGCCGAGGCCCCGCAGCACCCCCACATCGCCGAGCGGGCCACCTTCACCGAGGTCGCGGGCGTCACCCAGCCCGCCCCGGCGCCCCGCTTCAGCCGGACCCCGGGCACCATCGAGCGCCCACCCCCGCACGCCGGCCAGCACACCGATGAGATCCTCGCCGAGTGGGGAGTGTCGCCCGAGCGCGTCGCCGAGCTTCGCTCATCGGGCGCCATCGCCTGACGGAGCTCGCCTGAGGGACGCACCGGTAGCGTGTGCGGCGATGGGAACGATCGTGAGCTTCCACGCCCACCCCGACGACGAGTCGATCGGCACCGGCGGCACCCTGGCCCGCGCCGCCGATGCCGGCCATCGGGTGGTGCTGGTGTTCGCCACCCGGGGCGAGCTGGGCGAACCGGTCCCCGGCGTGCTGGCCGAGGGCGAGCAACTCTCGCTGCGGCGCACCGCCGAGACCTACGAGTCGGCCAAGGTGCTCGGCGTCCACCGGGTGGAGTTCCTCGGCTACACCGACTCCGGGATGATCGGCCTCGACACCAACGACGTGCCCTGGTGCTTCTGGCAGGCCGACGTCGACCAGGCCGCCCGGCGCCTGGCCGTCATCCTCGAAGAGGAGCACCCCGACGTGGTCACCATCTACGACGACCACGGCGGCTACGGCCACCCCGATCACATCCAGGTGCACCGGGTGGGCAAGCGGGCCGCCGAGTTGGCCGGGGTGTCCGTGGTGGCCCAAGGGACCATGAACCGCGACCTCATGGCGCGGGCCATGGCTCGCGCCCAGGAGATGGGCGTCGACGTGCCGGAGGACGTGGTCGAGGAGTTCGCTGACGCAGGCGGTGACCCCGAAGGGGCCGACGTCGACACCGAGGCTGCGGCCGCAGGAACCGCTACGAGGAGGGGACCGCCGCAGATCGACCGGTCCACGTTCGGAACCCCCGAGGCCGGGCTGACCCACATGGTCGACACGGTGGCGGTCCTCGACCGCAAGCGGGCCTCGATGCTCGCCCACGGGAGCCAGATCGGCCCCGACCACTTCATGGCGTCGATGCCGGCCGAGGCGTTCGCCTACGTCTTCGGCAGCGAGTGGTTCATGGTCGACGACATGCCGGCCGGCGATGCGCCGGCACTGTTCACCGAGCTGTTCGCACCGCTTCATACGGGCTGACCCGGCCACCCTCGCACCCACCTCGAACTGGTCGGCTCCCCCATCCCGAGATGTCGCGCTACGTTCACCTCTTGTTCACGGAGATCGAGGGGAGCGCCCATGCGCGCAGCACGAATCATCGGCCTCGGGTCGGCGGCGGCGCTGGCCGTCGGGTTGTTGGCGGCGCCGATGGTCGTCCAGGCGCGCCCGGTGTCCAACGCTGGCGCCGCGGCGCCATCGGCCGGCCGGGCCGTCGACGACGAGGTGCACCTGAACGAGGTCCAGGTGGTCGGGAGCCACAACAGCTACCACCTCATCCCGTCCCAGGCCGAGGTGGACCTGCGCCGCTCGTTCATCGGTGACGCCGATGATGCCCTGCAGTACCGCCACGTCGCGTTGCCCGAGCAGTTCCAGAGCCAGAAGGTCCGCCAGATCGAGCTCGACGTCTTCCTCGACCCGGCCGGCGGCAAGTACGTCAACCCGTTGCTGCGCTTGGCCGCCGGCACCGGCCCCTACGACCCGGCGATGAACGAACCCGGCATCAAGGTGCTCCACGTGCAGGACGTCGACTACGAGTCCACCTGCCTCAGCCTCAAGGCGTGCCTGGGAGAGATCGAGGGGTGGAGCGACGCCAACCCGTCGCACCTGCCCATCGCCGTCCTGGTCGAGCTCAAGGACTCGGAGGTGCCCGTCGCCGGGTTCCCGTTCGTGGTTCCCGACCCGTGGAACGCCCCGGCCATGGACACCCTCGACGCCGAGATCCGCTCGGTCATGGACCCGTCCGACCTGATCACCCCCGACGACGTGCGGGGCGTCCGTCCCACCCTCGAGGAGGCCGTGCTCACCGACGGCTGGCCGACAATCGGCGAAAGCCGGGGCAAGGTCATGTTCCTCATGGACAACGGTGGCGACTACCGGACCGACTACCTCGCCGGCCATCCGACCCTCGAGGACCGGGCCGTGTTCACCAACGGTGAGCCCGGCAGCCCTGACGCTGCGTTCGTGAAGCGCAACGACGCGGACGACCCCTCGATCCCGACCCTGGTGGAACAGGGCTACGTCGTGCGCACCCGCGCCGACGGCGACACCGTCGAGGCCCGGTCCAACGACACCACCAAGCGGGACCTGGCCTTTGCCAGCGGCGCCCAGTGGGTCAGCACCGACTACCCCGTACCCGGCCTGGCCGTGGGCTTCGCCAGTCCCTACTTCGCCGAGATCCCCGGCGGCACCGTCGCCCGCTGCAATCCGATCAACGGCCCCGCCTCCTGCGTCGACGCCGAGCTCGACACCATCTTCGACCCGGTGGCCCCGCCGACCACCGTCCCGCCGACCACCGTGCCTCCGGACGCCACCACCACGACGACCGGCGCACCCGCACCGTCGGGCGAGGCCCCAGGTGGCGTGTCGCCGGCTCCAGGAGCATCGCCGGTTGCCGGGCGCCCCGCCTTCACCGGCTGAGCTCGATCCCTCCACCTGCTCCAGGCGTAGGCCGCATGGCGGCAACTGGCCGACTTCGGCGCCACCGTGCGAGGGTGGGATGATGACGACGATCAAGATCAATGCCATCACCGTCCCCGCCGACAGCGGCGACGAACTGGCCAAGCGCTTCGCTGCTCGGGCGGGAGCGGTCGACGGTCAGGACGGCTTCGAGGGCTTCGAGCTGCTCAAGCCCACCGACGAGCGCAACGTGTGGCTGGTCCTCACCCGCTGGCGCGACGAGACGGCGTTCGAGGCGTGGATGGCGTCGGCGTCCTTCGGTCACGGTCACGGCCAGAGCCGGCCTCCCGGCGGGAGCGGAGGCGGAGGAGAGGCAGGATCCGAGGCACCAAAGCCACCGGTCTCCACCCAGGCCGAGCTGTGGAGCTTCGAGGTCGCCGACCTGTCCGGTCCGCCTGCTCCTTGAACCTGCTGGCGGCCGCCGACGCCGTGCGAGCGATCCACCTCGACTGGGCCTGGGTCGTGATCGTCACCAACGCCGTTGCCGGAGCGTGGGCCCTGGCCGCGCACCGGTTCACCCAGCTGCGCGTGAAGCAGCTCTGGTGGTTCACCGCCCTGGCCCAGCTCACGGTGTTCGTCCAGGTGGTGTTGGGTGTGGTCCTGATCCAGGGGCTCGACACTGAGCCGTACCGGTTCCACATGCTCTATGGCTTCAGCGCCGCGTTCACGGTGGCCATCATCTACAGCTACCGGGCCCAGCTCCAGCCCCACCTCTACGTGCTCTACGGGTTCGGCGGCCTGTTCCTCACCGGACTCTCACTCCGGGCCCTCGACGTGGGGCCCACCTAGAGCTGCGCACATTGGTGTGAGATCGACCACATGGGCGCAGCGGCCCCCGCGCGCCAGCGACCGTGCTTGCTGGGTCGGACGAGCGGATCAAGCTGACCGGGCTTCAGCCACGGCCTACCCGCTCGTCATCTGAACGGCGGATCGGCGCAGCCGCGACGGTCAGTACGCCACTCGGCCGAAGCCGACGCGGTTGCTCGACCACCAGTCGATGCTCTGCTCGTTCACCGGCACGCCCGGCTTCTGGGCCTGGACCATCCGTCCGTTGCCGACGTAGATGGCCACATGGCTGACGGATCCGCTGGCGGCGTAGAAGACCAGATCGCCCGGACGGAGGTCCGACTTGGTGATCCGCCGGGTCTGGGAGTACTGGTCCCGCGCCGTGCGGGGGAGGCTCACGCCAGCCTGCTTCCAGGCGTACGAGGTGAGACCGGAGCAGTCAAAGCCGCCTTCGGCGCGCGACTCGCCTCCGTACCGATACGGCTGGCCGAGCTGTTGGCGGGCAGCAGCCGCGGCAGTCTCTCCGGGGCTCCCGGCCTTGGCGCTTGGAGCCGGTTGGCACGCCGTGATCCCGGTGACGGACACCAACAAGAGCCCGAGGAGGGCGAGGACAGGACGACGAGTGTTCACGGTTCGAGCTGGCTCCCGGTCGAGGATGACATCGTTCCGATCGGACTATGACGCCGGAACAACATGACCGTAACCAGACCGCAACACGCGATCCAGTCGGGCCCCGCTCGCCCATCCCGACCCGACTGCCGCCGACCCGTTTCCGTCAGCGAAGTGGGTTGGAAATCGCCTGTCCTGACGACCGACCAGAACCCCACCCACTTCGATGCCGACGAGCGGGTTTGGGGATCGGCTGCGGTGGCCACCAGAACTCAACCCACTTCGGGATGGGGCGTGGGGCCAGGGGCTAGAGGTTGACCACCGGCATGGTGGTGGTCTTGGTGATGCCGTCGAGCATCTGGACGCGGCTCACGACCAGGCGGCCGAGTTCGTCCATGCTCGGCGCTTCGACCCGGACGACGCAGTCGTAGGGGCCGGTGACGTCATCGGCGCCGATCACGCCGGGAAGGAGGCGGACCTCGGTGGCCACCGCGGCGGCCTTGCCCACCTCGGTCTGGATGAGGATGTACGCCGACACCGCCATGCGCTAACCGGCCAAGCGCTTCTCGAGCTCCCGCAGCTCGTCGGCCAGCTCGGTGGGGAGCCGTTCGCCGATGGCGGCGAAGTGCTCCTCGATGAGGGGGATCTCGCCCCGCCAGGCCTCGTTGTCGACTGCCAGCAGCTCGGCGAGCACATCGGCGGGCACGTCGAGGCCACTCAGGTCGATCCCGTCGGTGGTGGGGACGCGACCGATGGCGGTGTCGACGGCGTCGGCGTCGGCGTCTCCCTCGATGCGGTCGAACACCCACTTGAGGACCCGGCTGTTCTCGCCGAACCCGGGCCACAGGAACGAGCCGTCGACGCCCTTGCGGAACCAGTTGACCCAGAACAGCTTCGGGAGCGTGTCGGCGTCCTTCGCAGCGTGGCCCACGTCGAGCCAGTGCTTCATGTAGTCACCGGCGTTGTAACCCATGAACGGCAGCATGGCGAAGGGGTCGAAGCGGACCTCACCGATGGTGCCGGCGGCCGCCGCGGTCTTCTCGGAGCTCATGATCGAGCCCAGGAAGGTGCCGTGCTGCCAGTCGAAGGACTCGGTGACGAGTGGGACGTTGGTGGCCCGGCGGCCGCCGAAGAGGATGGCCGAGATGGGCACCCCTGCGGGGTCCTCCCACTCGGGGGCGATCGACGGGCACTGCGAGGCGGGCGCGGTGAAGCGGGCGTTCGGGTGGGCGGCAGGGGAGGAGGACTCGGGAGTCCAGTCGTTGCCCTTCCAGTCGACCAGGTGGGCTGGGACCTCCTCGGTGAGGCCCTCCCACCAGATGTCGCCCTCGTCGGTCTTGGCCACGTTGGTGAAGATCGAGTTCTCGTCGAAGGTGCGCAGGGCGTTGGGGTTGGTCGTCTCGCCGGTGCCGGGAGCCACGCCGAAGAAGCCGGCTTCGGGGTTGATGGCGTAGAGCCGGCCGTCGTCGCCAAACTTCATCCAGGCGATGTCGTCACCGACGGTCTCGACCTTCCAACCCGGCAGCGATGGGATGAGCATGGCCATGTTGGTCTTGCCGCACGCCGACGGGAACGCGGCAGCCACGTAGCGCTTGACGCCCTCGGGGTTGGTGACGCCGATGATCAACATGTGCTCGGCCATCCAGCCCTCGTCGCGAGCCATGGTGGACGCGATCCGCAGGGCGAAGCACTTCTTGCCGAGCAGGGCGTTGCCGCCGTAGCCCGAGCCGTAGCTCCAGATCTCCCGGGTCTCGGGGAAGTGGGAGATGTACTTGTTGTCAGCGTCGCAGGGCCAGGCCACGTCGGGGCGACGGGCACCGTCGGCATCGACCAGCGGGTAACCGACCGAGTGGAGACAGGGGACCCACTCGTCGTCGCCCAGCACGTCGAGGGCGCCCTGGCCCATGCGGGTCATGGTGCGCATGGAGACCGCCACGTAGGGGGAGTCGGTGAGCTGCACCCCGATGTGGGCGATGGGTGAGCCCAGCGGGCCCATGGAGAACGGGACCACGTACATGGTGCGGCCCGCCATGGCCCCCCGGAAGTGGCCGAGGAGCACCTCTTTCATCTCGGTCGGGTCACGCCAGTTGTTGGTGGGCCCGGCGTCGATCTCTTGCGCCGAGCAGATGTAGGTGCGGTCCTCGACGCGGGCCACGTCGCCCGGGTCGGAGAGGGCCAGGTAGCTGTTGGGCCGCTCGGCGTCGCTCAACCGCTCGAAGGTGCCCCCGTCGACCAGCTCCTGACACAGCCGGTCGTACTCGTCGGCCGACCCGTCGCACCAGTGGATGTGGTCGGGCTGGAAGACCCCCGCCCACTCCTTCACCCAGGCCTCGAGCTTGGCGTTGCTGGTGGTTGCAGTCATGGTGAGCCTCCGGGTGGGGGAACAGCAGCCTCTTAGACCTCGGGCGGCGGGGCGAAGCCCGGCGTGCCCATGTCGACCTCGGACCCCAGGCTGAGCGATGTGGCCCGGCCGGCGTCGTCGAGGACGAAGATGACCCGTTGCCCCTGGCGGAGCATGCGGAACGGTGAGCCGACGAGAGACCCGGCCGCCAGGTCGTAATCGGCCAGGTCGGTGTCGCACATGATGATCCCGTCGCCCGTTCCCGGGTCGTAGGACTTGATCACACCTTGCACGAGACGACCTCCACCTGTCCTTGAGGTGAAATGAGCCTACTTTGGAGAGTCACCGAGGTGCACACGGCCGACAGGAGTTCGCCATGCCAACTTGACATGGCGGTCATCGCCGCCAGCGATGGCTCAGACTCGGGTGGCCTTCATGACCTTGCCGGCCTTGAGGCAACCGGTGCACACGTCGACGCGGCGAATGGTGCCCGGCTTGACGACGGCGCGAACCCGTTGGATGTTGGGGTTCCAGCGTCGCTTGGTGCGGCGGTGCGAGTGGCTCACGCTCATGCCGAACGACGGCTTCTTGCCGCACACTTCACACGTCGAGGCCATCGCTGCGCTCCATCATCTCGTCACCGTCGGGCCCGGTGGGGCCGACGGGCCACGCTAGAGGGGCGCCGCCGGCGGTCACAAGCCGAGCTCACCGACGGGGGGAGAGAGACGGCCGGAGCGAGAGGCCGATGACGACCGGCTCGACCGCGGCCGGTCAGTAGGCTCCGCCGCCATGACGACGCTCGACCGGTTGAGCGCTGAGGACCTCCGACGGGTGATCTCGGGTTTCCGCGACGCGCTGCGCGCCCACGAGGACGGCATCAACCGGCTCAACGTGTACCCGGTGCCCGACGGCGACACCGGCACCAACATGGCCCTGACCATGGAGTCGGTGGTGGCCGAGATCAACGGCTTGGACCAAGACCCGCCGGACCTGTCCACCCTGTGCCGCGCCATCGGTCACGGCTCGCTGATGGGTGCGCGAGGCAACAGCGGCGTCATCCTCTCGCAGATCCTGCGGGGCCTCACCCAGGTGCTGGCCGAGGCCGATGCCATCGACGGCGCCGCCTTCGCCGAAGCTCTCACCGCGGCAGCCAAAGGCGCGTACGAGGCGGTGGGCAACCCGGTGGAGGGCACCATCCTCACCGTGGTCCGCGAGGCGGCCGAGGGGGCCGCCACCGCCGCCACCAGTACGTCTGACCTGCTCGAGGTGGTCGACGCCGCGCTCACCTCCGGTCGCGATGCGCTGGCCCGCACCCCGGAGATGCTGCCTGTGCTGGCCGACGCCGGGGTGGTCGACTCCGGCGGCACCGGGCTCCTGCTGCTCCTCCACGCCGTGCTCCACGAGGTCGACGGCCGGCCGGTGCCCGAGGCCGCCGTCACCGAAGCCGTGGCCGACGCCGGCCGCGTCGACGCCCTCACGAACCTGGCCCACGGTGCCCACGCCGAGGGAGGGCTGGCCGACCTGCGCTACGAGGTCATGTACTTCCTCGAGGCGGCCGATGCCGCCATCGGGACGTTCAAGGACGTGTGGGCCGGCATCGGCGACTCCATCGTGGTGGTGGGCGGCGACGGGATCTACAACTGCCACATCCACACCGACGACATCGGTGCATCCATCGAGGCAGCCATCGAGATCGGCCGGCCGTCGAAGATCCGGGTGACCGACCTGCTCGAAGAGGTGGAGGAGGAGCGCTGGGTCCGCGAGGCTCCCGATGGTCCGAAGCCCGAGCGCGACCCGGTCACGACGGCAGTGGTGGCCATCGCCACCGGCGAGGGCATCAAGCGCATCTTCCACTCCCTCGGCGTGCAGCACGTGATCACCGGGGGCCAGACGATGAACCCGTCCACCGCACAGATCCTCGATGCGGTGGAGGCGGCCAACGCCCAAGAGGTGGTGATCCTCCCCAACAACAAGAACATCATCGCGGTGGCCGAACAGGTCGACGCCACCACGACGAAGACCGTGCGGGTGGTCCCCACGCGGGGCATCGCCGAGGGCTTCGCCGCCCTGATCGCCTACGACCCCCAGGCCCCGAGCCACGAGAACGCCTCGGAGATGGCCGAGGCCGCCGCCAACGTGGTGGCCGGCGAGGTCACCGTCGCCGTGCGGGCCTCGTCGTGCGACGTGGGCCCGATCGCCGAGGGGGACTTCCTCGGCATCGCCCGGACCGGCATCTGCGCCGTGGCCCCGTCGGCGGCCGAGGCGGCCATCGTGCTGCTCGGAGAGCTGCTCGCCGCCGACCACGAGATCTGCACCCTCATCGAGGGCGAGGGGGCCACCGCCGGCGAGACCCGTCGGATCACCGAATGGCTCGGCGAACACCACCCCGACGTCAGCCCCGAGATCCACCACGGAGGCCAGCCGCTGTACCCGTACTTCCTCGGCGTGGAGTAGGTCTCACCGCTGTGACCGGTGAGGGTGGGGCGAGGCGCGATCCGGGCCGGGCCGACGACGACGCGGCCTTGCCTCGCGCCCAGGAAGAACGGGTGGAGGGGCTACCCCTCCACCGGCTCCTGGGCTCGTGGACGTGGGCCCGGTGGCTGGTGCCGGTCGTGGTGGTGGGGCGGGTGCTGGCGGTGATCGGGTTGCGGCCCTACCGCCGCAGGCCAGGATGTTGGCGCCGGCCGACGGCTACGGGTCGGCCCGGCCGGTCATCCCCGAGCTGGTCGAGCAGGTGGTCTTCGAACCAGGCGGCACCGGGGTGGTGCTCACTGCGGTGGTGGTCGTCGGGTGGAGGCTGGCCCGGCGTCAACAGCGGGACCGGCGCTGGGTCGTGGCCCTGGCGCTGGTGGCCGTCTCGTTGGCCCGCGGGAGGACGCCTCGTTCTCCTCATGAGCGAACCGAAGGTCGACCAGTTCCACAAGGAGAACGGGCGACGGGGGCTGCCTATCCTCGGGCGAGATGAACGACGGGCCCATCACCTACGCAGAGTTGGCCGGGTACCCGTTGTCGGTGATCGCGGCGCTCCAGAGCCAACCCAAGAAGGTCGACCGGTTGGCCGAGCTGGGCATCGAGAACGTGCTCGACCTGTTGACCACGTACCCCCGTCGCCACATCGACCGGTCCCGTCAGGAGCGCATCCGAGACCTGTTGCCCGGCGACCAGGTCATGGTGCTGGGCACGGTGGCGCGCATCTCCAGCCGCCGCACTCGCGGGCGTCCACCCAGGACGCTGGTGACCGCCGAGGTCGGCGACGGCTCCGGCTACCTGCAGATCACCTTCTTCAACCAGGGCTGGCGGGAGCGGCAACTGCCGGCCGGCACCGAGGCGGTCTTCTTCGGCAAGGTCGACACCTTTCAGGGTCGCATGCAGATGGCCAACCCCGTGGTGGACTTCATCGGCGACAAGACCGGTCGAATCATCCCGCTGTACCCCCAGAGCGAGAAGCCCCGCATCACCAGCGACGACGTGGCGTCGTGGGTCCGGGTCGCCCTGGCCAAGACCACCAAACGGGGCCTGGCCGAGCCCTTGCCCGAGCGGTACCGGCGCCGGTGGAACTTCGTCGACCGCACCCAGGCGCTCGAGGGCATGCACGCTCCCGAGGCCATGGCCGAGGTGTCGGCCGCCCGTCGGCGCCTGGTCTTCGATGAGCTGTTGCGGGTCCAGCTGGCCCTGGTGCTGCGCAAACGGGCCCTGGAGCGCACGGCCAAGGGCTTGGTCCACGACACCTCCGGCGAGCTGGTCCGCCGCTTCCACGACGCACTGGCCTTCCCCCTCACCGGCGCCCAACAGCGGGTGATCGACGAGATCTCCACCGACCTCGGCGGCAGCCACCCCATGCACCGGCTCCTGCAGGGCGACGTGGGGGCCGGCAAGACGGTGGTAGCCGTCTCCGCGCTGCTCACCGCCATCCAGGGCGGCCACCAGGGAGCGCTCATGGCCCCCACCGAGGTCCTGGCCGAGCAGCACTTCGCCGGCATCAGCACCCTGCTGGCCGTCCTGCGCGTGCCCGGCGACGTCGACGAGGGGTCGTTGTTCGAGGGCCTGGCCGCCGAGCGGCCGGTGCGCGTCGAGCTGCTCACCAACCGGACCACCGCCGCCGGCCGCCGCAAGCTGGCCGAGGCCTTGGTCGACGGCAGCGTCGACCTGCTGATCGGTACCCATGCGCTCATCGAGGACAAGGTGGCGTTCCGTTCGCTGGGTGTGGTGGTGATCGACGAGCAGCACCGCTTCGGCGTGGAGCAACGAGACGCCCTCCGGCAGAAGGGCTCCGAGGGCGCCAGCCCCGACGTGTTGGTGATGACGGCCACGCCGATCCCCCGCACCGCAGCCATGACCGTCTACGGCGACCTCGACGTGTCGATCCTCGACGAGATGCCCCCGGGGCGGACACCCGTGGCCACGACGTGGGTCCGAACCGCGTCGGCTGCGGACGAGGCCGAGGCACCGGTGTGGGACCACGTGCGGGACGAGGTGGCCGCCGGGCGCCAGGCGTACGTGGTCTGCCCGCTGGTCGAAGGGTCGGAGAAGCTGGAGGCCACCTCGGCCGAGGAGACGTTCGAGCGCCTCCGACTGGTGGACCTGGCCGGGCTGCGGGTGGGGCTCCTGCACGGCCGCATGGTCAGCGCGGAGAAGGAAGCCACCATGGGTGCCTTCCGCGAGCGCAGCCTCGACGTGCTGGTGGCCACCACCGTGATCGAGGTCGGCGTCGACGTCCCCAACGCCACCGTGATGGTCATCCTCGACGCCGACCGCTTCGGCATCGCCCAGCTCCACCAGCTCCGCGGTCGGGTGGGCCGCGGGGCCGACGCCTCGAGCTGCTGGCTGGTGGGTGCCGGCGCCACGCCTGACGGAGAGGCCCGCCTGGAGGCGCTGGTCCGCACCACCGACGGCTTCGAGCTGGCCGAGGTCGACCTGGAGCTGCGGGGCGAGGGCACCTTGATGGGGGAGCGCCAGAAGGGCCGCAACGACCTCAAGCTGGCCTCGCTGCGCCGGGACAAGGAGTGGGTGGTCCGGGCCCGCGAGGTGGCCTTCGAGCTGGTCGACGCCGACCCGACCCTGACCCACCACCAGGCCCTGCAACAAGAGGTCGCGCTCTTCCTCGACGACGCCGAAGCCGACTTCCTCCTCAAGTCGTAGCGGGCAGCTGGAGGCGAGTTACCACGGTCCGTGGCGAAATCTAAGTTCTCCGCACGCTGAGTGGCGGTAAGGCCAAAAATGCGCCATAGTGGGGCGGAAGGTCGCAGGTCCGCCCTGGAGTTGCGAGCGTCGCAGCTGCACCTCCTGAAGGAGCGCCATGCCCGCATCAAACACACCCGAAGCACTGGACACCCCGCACGGAGCGGCTCGTGCCGGGCGAGGCCGGGTCAGCCGAGCAGTCGCCGTGGGTCTGGCGGTGCTCCTCACCGGATGCCTCACACCCCCGCAGCAGACGATGCTCGACGACGTGAACCGCGACCGTCAGGCGCAGGGTCGCACGGCCCTGCCCACCCAGGCGGAGCTGATGACCAAGGCTCAGGCCTGGTCGGCGCAGATGGCCAGGGACGGCAAGATCTCCCACTCCCGGCTCAGCGACGGCATCACGGTCTGTTGGGATGCGTCGGGCGAGAACGTGGCCCAGTCGACCACCCTCGCCGGGCTCGAGGCGCAGTGGATGGCCTCCACGGGCCACCGGACCAACATCTTGGACCCGCGGTGGACCCACATCGGCGTGGGCGTCACCAAGGTCGGCGACCAGTACTTCGGCGTGCAGGTCTTCCTCCAGGTCTGCTGACGCTGGACGACCGCGCCGATCGACGAGCCGCCGGGGCCCTCCACCGCTGCGGCTGGACAGCACGCCGACGACGACCACCTGCTGATGAACACCGAGATCGGGCGCCAGAAGTTTCGCAACGTGCAAGTCGACCCCCGCGTCACGGTTGACGGTGTTCGACGCCGGGAACCCGTACCGGTACGTCGAAGCGCGAGGCCGCGCGTGGTGGCCACGGTCGGCGGGGACGAGGCCCGGACCGACATCGATGACCTCTCGCAGAAGTACACCGGCGGTCCCTACGCCAACCCGATCGGCACCGAGCGTGTGGTGCTGCAGATCGCGGCGGACAAGATCCACAAGAACGGCATCTGAGCGCCAGACCAGGTCCCATCGAGACGGCCGTTCGACTCTTCGTCGGAGACGGTGAGGGTGCCCCCGGCCCATGGTTCCCAACGGCAGCGGACCACCGGGTGGCCCGGTGGTCCGCTGGTGGGGCGTGCTCAAGTTCCTGAGGCCCTGGACCGCAGCATTTCGACCCCGGAGGCCGACCTACTCGGCTGAGGCCTCGGTCAGTTTGGGTGACGGTGCGACACGGCCGGCACACCCGGCCATGGGTCGACCCGCACCATCGGGTCAGCCGGTGAAGTTGGGCTGCCCCGACGACCGGGACAGCCCCGGGGGCGGTGGGCGAGCCGCTGCCGACGCCGCTTGGGGGGGGTGTGGCCGGTGTGGTGCTGGGGGTTGTTCGGCACCGGTCCGGGTGATCTTGAGGGTTCCGGGAAGAAGGTGGTTACCCGTCGGGGCGGCCGTCCGACTCCTCGTCGGGGACGATGAGGTCCCATCGGTCCATGCAGTCCTCGCAGCGGTACACGACGAGGTCGCCAGGCCAGAACCGCCCGGTGTCGTCGGGTCGGCTGAGCAGGTGCGCCACCCCACCACAGTCGATGCAGGTGATGCGCCCAGTCACCAGCGCATCGCCTGAGGCGTCGGTCGGTCCGGCGTCGGCCATCAGGTGGCGAAGCTAGCTCCGTGACCGGCGGCCGCCGTCTCATCGGGCGTCTACGGCGGCTGCGAGACTGGCGGGGTGCCACGTCGTTCCCAGCCGGACCTGAGCGGGCGGGTCGTGGTCGTCACCGGGGCCAACACCGGGATCGGCAAGGAGACGGCGATCGCCTTGGCGGCCCTGGGGGCGACGGTGGTCATGACGGCCCGCACCCGTTCCAAGGGGGAGCAGGCACTCACCGACGTGAAGCGTCGGTCGAGAAGCGATGCGGTGGAACTGGGCGATCTCGACCTGTCGTCGTTCACGTCGATCCGCGCCTTTGCCGCCTGGCTCCTCGAGCGCCACGACCGCGTCGACGTGCTGGTGGCCAACGCCGGCCTCATCCTCGACACCCGCCGGGAGACGGCCGAGGGGTTCGAGGAGATGATCGGGGTGAACCACCTCGGGCACTTCCTGCTCACCGAGCTCCTTCGGGAGCGCCTGGTGGCCAGCGCTCCCGCCCGGGTGGTGGTGCTGACGTCGGTCGCCCACCGCCTGGCCGTCACCGGGCTCAACCGGGCCGACCTGCAGCGCACGCAGTCCTTCGAGGGGTTCACCGCCTACGCCCAGTCCAAGCTGGCCAACGTGCTGTTCGCCCTGGAGCTGGCCCGGCGCCCCGACGGAACCGGCGTGACCGTCAACGCTGTCCACCCGGGGATCATCAACAGCCACTTCGGCGCCGACGGCGACACCGGTGCGCTCGGCGCCGTCCTCTCGGTGGTGGGCCGGTTCGTGCTCCGCTCGCCACGGTCGGGCGCCCGGACCTCAGTCCTGTTGGCGTCATCCACCAAGCCACGGATCGCCTCGGTCACCGGCGGCTACTTCTCCCATGGTCGTCGCTGGCCACCGTCGGGCAAGGCCCGCAGCGTCGAGGAGGCGCGGTGGCTCTGGGCCGAGAGCGAGCGGCTGGTGGCCGCCGTCTCGACAACGCCCTCGTGACCACCCGACGTCGGCCGCCACGGCGGCCCCGGCGAAAGGCGGCCATCGTCCCCACCGGGACCAGCAGGGCCGCGCTCCGGGTGGTGGCCGGATCGGCGAGGGGACGACGGCTCGACGTCCCGGCTGGCGCACCAGGTGGGCCAGCCACCCGTCCCACGCCTGACCGGGTGCGAGAAGCCGTCTTCAACGCCCTGACCAGCCTCGGCGCCGTGGACGGGGCCCGGGTGATCGACGCCTACGCAGGCAGCGGCGCGCTGGGCATCGAGGCGCTCTCGCGTGGTGCGGCCCACGTGACCTTCGTCGAGGCTGACGCCGCCGCCCGGTCGGTCGTCTCGGCCAACCTGGAGGTGACCGATCTGGCGTCGCGATCCACCGTCACCGGAGGCGACGGAGGCCGGGCAGCGGTGGCCGGCGGCCCGTGGGACCTCGTCCTGCTCGACCCCCCGTACGCCTTCGAGGAGTGGGATGTCCTCCTCACCGAGTTGGCTGGAGCGCTAGCGCCTGAAGGGGTGGTGGTGGTGGAATCAGACCGGGAGGTGGCCCTGCCGACGGGGCTGGTTGTCGTCAGGACGAAGCAGTACGGCAGTACGGTGGTCACCTTCGCCACCCCCGCCGGAGCCACCTCGTGACCCGCGTGCTGTACCCGGGATCGTTCGATCCCATCCACAACGGACACCTTGAGCTGATCGAAGTGGCGTCGCGCCTCTGGGACGACGTGGTGGTGGCCGCCATCCGCAACCCGCAGAAGGGCACCGGGCTCTTCGACCTGACCACGCGCCAGGAGCTGGTGCGGGCTTCGGTGGCCCACCTGCCCAACGTCACCATCACCAGCTTCTCGAGCCTGGTCGTCGACCTGGCCCAGGAGATCGGCGCCGACTTCATCGTGAAGGGCCTGCGCGTGGTGTCCGACTTCGAGTCCGAGCTGCAGCAGGCGCAGATGAACCTGGCCATCTCCGGGGTGCACACCGTGTTCCTCCCCTCGGCCACCACGCACTCGTTCGTGGCTTCGAAGCTGATCCGCGAGATCGCTCGCTTCGGTGGCGACGTCGCCTCCACCGTTCCCCCGCCCGTGGCTGCCGCGCTCAAGGAGCACTTCGCCTGATGCCAGCGCTGACCCGGGCTGTCGACCCGCGGACCCGGCCGCAGGCCACACGAACTGCGACCCGCTGGTCGGACCAGGAGCGACCACGATGAGTGACGACGATTTCCCCTACGACCTCGACGCCGACGACGAGGCACCGACGTCGCGCGGTCGCAAGATCCTGCGAGGTCGTGGCCAGCCACTCGACGCCGAAGAGCTCCTGCGTCGGGTGGCCGACCTGATCGCCGGGGCCAGACCCATGCCCCTGTCGGCTTCAGCCATGATCAACAAGGAAGAGGTGTCGGAGCTCCTCGAAGAGGCCATCGAGCGTCTGCCCGACGAGCTGCGCGAGGCCCGGTGGCTGCGCAAGGAGCGCGAGGAGTACCTCACCAAGATGCGCACCGACGGCGACGAGATCCTCGCCGCGGCCCGCGCCCATGCCGAGCGCATGGTGCAGCGCACGGAGGTGGTCAAGGCGGCCGAGCAGCGGGCCCGGCGCATCATCGACGGTGCCGCCGCCGAGGCCCGCCGCCTACGCCTGGAGTGCGAGGACTTCTGCGACCAGAAGCTGGCTGGCTTCGAGATCGTGCTGGAGCGCACCCTCAAGATGGTGGGCTCCGGTCGCGAGAAGCTCCAGGCCAACAACTCAGGCCGACCCGACCAGTACGAGCTGGATTCGCCCGAAGCCGACGACTACTTCGACCAGCCCCGGACGTGACCGCCCAGCCGGGCCCGCCCGTGCTCCGGGTGTCGGTCACCGAGATCCGTCGCCGCCTCGGCACCCGCTTGGCGCTGCGCTCAGAGCTCGAAGCCGACGGGATCGGCCTCTCCGACGTCCGGGTGGTCGACGGCTCCGACCTCGTCCTCGAGGGGGAGCTGGAGTCGATCTCCGAGGGCGTGGTGCTCACCGGGTCGGTGTCGGTGCCGTGGGTGGGAGCGTGTCGGCGATGCCTGACCGACGTGGCCGGGGTGGCATCGGTCGACGTGCGCGAGGTCTACGAGACCGTCCCCGTCGACGGTGAGACTTGGCCCTTGGTCAACGACCAGATCGACGTTGGCCCACTCCTCCACGACACCGCCCTGCTGGCCCTCCCGCTGGCACCCCTGTGTCGCGACGACTGCCAGGGACCGGCACCGGACCAGTTCCCCACCGTCGCCGCGAGCCAGGACCAGCCGCCGAGCGCAGCTCCTGGAGAAGACGAGCCAGCCCGCGACCCACGCTGGGCCGCCCTCGACGACCTCGAGCTCTGACCGCTCCCCTCCCGGAAGTGGGTTGGATAGACGGCGTCGGAACGCCCAGAAGTCAACCCACTACGACCGTGGCGGTGGGGGGCGGGTGCCTGGGTTCGACTTCGACCGTCGCCGGGCTCGCCGCTACCATCGTCCGCTTGCGTCAGGTGCACCGCCGTGCCTGAAGATCTCGACCACCAGGACCACGACGATGGCTGTCCCCAAGAAGAAGACCTCGAAGGCCAAGAGCCGGAGCCGGCGGGCGTCGGCGTGGACGCTCGACGCGCCGTCACGCAGCCTGTGCCCCCGTTGCGGTTTGGCCAAGGTGCCCCACGTGGTGTGCGGCAACTGCGGTTGGTACCACGGCCGCCAGGCCATCGACGTCGACTGATCCCGGTCACCTCGTGAGCGACCAGGGCCGCCTGCCGGTTGCCGTCGACGCCATGGGCGGCGACAAGGCACCGGCCGAGATCGTGGCCGGCGCGGTGCGAGCCCGCGACGAGCTCGGTGTGGCCGTCGTGCTGGTGGGCCGCCCGGACGAGCTGGGTGACACCGCCGGCCTGGAGGTCATCGGCGCGTCCGAGGTGATCGCCATGGACGCCGATCCGGGCCGCAGCGTGCGCACCATGAAGGACTCCTCACTCGTGCGAGCCGCCGAGGCGGTGCGCGACGGGAAGGCCTGCGCCATGGTGTCGGCCGGCAACACCGGCGCCACCATGGCCTCCGCCCTGCTGCGCATGAAGCGCCTGCCCGGCGTGTTCCGTCCAGCCATCGCCACGCCCATCCCATGCCCTGGCGCCGAGCTCCCCACCGTGTTGCTCGACGCCGGCGCCAACGCCGAGTGCTCGCCCGAGTGGCTCGTGCAGTTCGCCCAGATGGGCGCGGTCTACGCCCGCCACCGCTACGCCATCGAGTCGCCCCGGATCGGCCTGCTCTCCATCGGCGAGGAACCCACCAAGGGCACCCCGCTGGTGAAGGAGACCCACGCCCTGCTGACCGAAGGCTCGTGGGCCGAGACCAGTGGCGGCACCTTCGTCGGCAACGTGGAGGGGCGCGACATCATGTCGCCCGACGTCGACGTGGTGGTCACCGACGGCTTCACCGGCAACGTGGTCCTCAAGACCCTCGAAGGTGGGATGAGGTCGCTGGTGAACGCCATCCTCGGCGCGTTCGACAGCAGCGACGAGACCCGGGCAGCCGGGGATGTCCTCTTCCCGGCCCTCCTCCCCCTCTACGCCCAACTCGACCCCGACAACACCGGCGGGGCCATGCTCCTCGGGCTGAACGGCCCCTGCGTCATCAGCCACGGCTCGTCGTCGGCGACCGCCGTGGTCAACGCGGTGAAGGTGGCGGTCGAGGTGGTCGATGGCGACCTGGCCGGTGCCCTCGCCCGCACCATCCGCCCGGAGTAGGCCTGCGGCCTCCTCCGGCCGGATCTCGCCCTGGGTTGGGCCTCACTCGTGGCGCGTCGGCGACGAGGGTGCCTGCTCCTCGGCTAGGCCTCGGAGTTACCCACGCTCTTCTTTCCGCTCTCGGCCTCCTTCGTCGGCCGGGCCGCTCGGGCCCTCTCGCCTGCGGCGAAAGCTGGCGCTGGGATGAGTTGTGGTTGCGGGTTCGCTGTCGAGCCAGGCGGACAAGGTGGCGGGGAGGGGGGCGCCTCGGAGGCGGCGGTCGGTGGCCTGTTGATGGAGGCGGGCGGTCAGGGTGTCGGTGTCGCCGTCGGGGAGCTCGGCAAGGGCCACGTCGCGCTCGGCGGCGTCGGTGCCGAACAAGGAGGGGAGGGGACCGGCCAGGGCTCGGAGGGCCATGCGGGTCCGGGTGAGGTCGGTGCTGAGGGCACAGCACCCTTCGTCGAGGCCGAGCAACGTGTCGGCCGCCCGCAACCAGCCGTAGTCGAGCGCGATGGCGATGAGGGCGGGGTCGATGGTCAGGGCGTCGTGTACGTCGATCTCGGGTACCACGAGGCGGACCTTGTCGCCCCACCCGCCAGGAGGCGACAGCTCCTTGCGCAGGGTCTCGTTGGTGGCGATCTCGGCGGTGACCCGCCGCAGGATGTCGACCACGGTGCGATCGGCGAACGAGGCGGCCCGTTCGATGGCCGGTGAGCCGGCGGAGATGGCGATGGCCCGATCCACGCCGAGGTGGTCGACGAGTACCTCCAGGGGCAGGATCTGGCGGACCCCGCCGTCGACGTAGTGCTCGTCACCCAGGCGGACGGGTGGGAAGGCGATGGGGATCGACGCCGAGGCCAAGATGCCGTCGGCCACCCGGACCGGTGGGAGGTCCAGTGGCTGGTCGTCGCGATCGTGAAGGGCGCCGGTCTCGGTGACGTAGCGCAGCTCGCCCGACTCCAGAGAGACGGTGCCCATCCGCAGGGCGATGCCCGACGCCGCCAACCGCTCGATGTCGAGCTCGGCCTCGATGATCCTTGCGACGGGGGCGAGGGAAAGCAGTGACTGGGCCTTGAGGGCGTCGCGCACGGCGTCGAACGTGCCGTCGGCGCCGGCCGGTCGGCGCACCAGGCTGGCCACCACCCGCAGGGCCACGCGGATGCCGGTGGCCGCGTTGCTGGTGCTCCTGACCTGGCTGCGGATGGCCGACGCCCACTGTGCCGAGGCCAAGATCCTCTCCAGCCAGGGTTCGGGCTCCCACATGTGGGGGTTGACGTGCAAGGACCGCCACAGGCGCTCGAGCCCGTCGATGGCTCGTTCGCCGTCAGGACCGTCGCCGTGGGCGAGCTTGGCCGCGTTCATGGCTCCGGCCGAGTTCCCGGTGACCGCCACCGGCTGCACCTGGGCGTGGTCGTAGATGAAGCGAAGGGCGCCGGCTTCGAAGCTGCCGAGCGAACCGCCCCCGCTGATGGCCAGGCCCACCCGCCGGCCGTCGAGGTCGGCCCGCAGGTCGGTCAGGGCCGCAGTGGCCGCCGGGCCCCAGCTGGCCTCCAGCTCGGCGGCCGAGGGGCGGGGGTCGGGGACCCCGAGCGCCGGCCCCGACAGCAGCGCCACCGCGTCGGCGACGGCGGCCTGCTCGGGCGACAGGTCGAGGACCGCCTCGTGGCCCTCGTGACCCTCGCCGCGCTGGTGGGGATGGTCGCCGTCGTCGGGCGTCAGGTCGCTCATGGTGTCCGAAAAGGTGCTGGGACGCGGTCGGACCATCATGGCGCCCCGGGCTTGGTCGCCTGCTACTGGACGGGCGGATCCCTGGAACGGGTCGGCACGGTCGAGAGAACGACGACTCGACCCCCACGTTCGGGTGAGGACCGGTCCCATCCATTCACAAGCGCACAAAGTTGGACTTGGTACAGTGCTGCGCCTTGCCCGTCGTCGACCAGGAGAACACCGTGCCCGCCGAAACCCACGTGGAGCAGGGGCCAATGAGCCGCCAGGAGGTCTTCGAGCTCGTCCGGGACCGCCTGGCCGACATCTTGGAGACAGAGCCGTCGGGCATCAGCGAGGGCGATTCGTTCAACGACGACCTGGGCGCCGATTCGCTGGCGCTCATCGAGTTGGTCGAGGAGCTCGAAGAGGAGCTGGGTGAGCGCTCCGTCGGGTTCCGCATCGAGGACGAGGACCTCGAGGACCTCAAAACCGTCCGCGACGCCGTCGACTACGTCTTCGCCAAGCTGGACGGCAAGTAGCGGGTGTCGCTGGGGCGCCAGGCGTCCGACGACGTCGCGACGGGAATCGGGGCTTCGGCCCGGCTCGACCGCGTCCGACCGCCCGCGGTTACCAGACCGACCCATCCCATCCCGGCTGCCGCGATGGCTTCGTTCAGCGCGCGCCTGGGCCACCCTTTCCTCGACCCCGACCTCCTCGGCCGCTCGCTCACCCACCGTTCCTGGTGCGCCGAGCACGCCGGGTTCTCGTCGAACGAGCGCCTCGAGTTCCTGGGCGACGCCGTCCTCGGGATCATCGTCACCGACGGCATCTACCGCCGCCACCCCGATGCCGGCGAGGGCCAGATGTCGCGCATCCGGGCCTCGGTCGTGTGCGCCCCGGCGCTGGCCGAGATGGCCGTCGAGCTGGGACTCGGCGAGGTGCTGCTGCTCGGCAAGGGCGAGGCCTCCTCGGGCGGGCGCGACCGCCCGTCGATCCTGGCCGACGCCATGGAAGCGGTCATCGGCGCCATCTACCTGGACGGCGGCCGACAGGCCGCGCAGCTTCTGGTCGAGCGGCTGATCACGCCTCGACTGCTCGACGCCGGCTCGCTCGACCACAAGAGCCGACTCCACGAGATGGTGGCCCAAGAGCACGACCGGCAGATCCGTTACCAGATCACCGAGGACGGTCCCGAGCACGACAAGATCTTCCGAGCGGTGGTGTTCCTCGACGAGGACCCGTTCGGCACCGGCTCCGGCCGGTCCAAGAAGCAGGCCGAGCAGGACGCAGCCCGAGAGGCGTGGCAGCTGCTCGGACCATTACGCGGGGTCGCCCCCGCAGAAGAGGAATCCGATGGCTGAGGTGCCCGAGATCGAAACCCTCCGACGCGACCTGGACCGCGAGGTGGGCGGCAAGCGGATCAAGACCGTGGAGGTGCCGGGCTCGGGCGCCATCCCGCGCCACACCAACAAGAAGCAGTTCGTCGGCCTCCTGGAAGGCACCAAGATCGCTTCGGTGGTGCGTCGGGACCTGCTGCTGGTGGCCAAGCTCGACACCGGCGACGCCCTCGTCTTCGACATCGCCGGCGGCGGAAAGCTGCGCCGCCAGGCGGCCAGGGAGGCCGTCGACAAGGCCACCAAGGTGGTCCTCAGCTTCACCCAGGGCGGCCACCTCCGTGCCATCGACGACACCGGCAACCTCGAAGCCTTCGTGGTGCCGTTCGACCAGTTGACGACGGCGGTCCCGGCACTCGGGACGCTCGGAGTGGACGTGCTCGACGAACCGGTCTCGTGGACCGTCTTCGGTGAGCGGATCCTCCGCCACCGCGGCACCAAGTTGCGGGCCCTGCTCATGGATCGCACGGTCGTGGCCGGGGTCGGGCCCGTGTACGCCGACGAGATCCTCTACGCCGCCGGGCTGCGACCCGACCGAGATGTCTCGTCGTTGTCCACCCAGGAGATCCGCCGGTTCTTCCGAGCCCTGGTAGAAACGCTGCACGAGTCGGCCAAGCACCGCGGGGTCACCACCTCCGACGGCCAGTACGGCGACCTCACCGGCAAGCCGGGCGGGTGGACCGCCGAGCTCCAGGTCTACGAGCGCGACGGGCTGGCCTGTCGCCGCTGTCGGGGCCTGGTGTCGAAGGTTCGCCAGGGCAACAAAGCGGTCTACCTGTGCGACGACTGCCAGGTCTGACCGACGGTTCCACCCCACGACCTGCGGCGGAGCATCCTCACGCTCCGAACTTGCGCCATGCTGTAATGTGACGCACCGTGGCATCCGATGGCGCTCCAGGACCTCCTCCGGACGAGTCCCCCGGAGAGGGCGCGGCCGAGCCGATCACCCTCACCGATGCCGACGGGTCCGTCACCAGGGTCGCGCCGTGGTCCGCGTGGAGCCGGAGCCAGGTCCGCTCGGCAGGTGGCGAGACCGCGCTGATCACCCGGCTGGACCAAGGCCAGCTCTGGTTCGCCGCCGGGCGGAGCCGAAGCCTCTGGCACCACGAGGTCCATGTGGGACCCGCGGTGGTGTCCACCCCACGAGGACGTTTCCAGGTGACCTCCGAGCCAGACGGTGGCGCCACCATCGTGTGCCTGGCCGGGCGCACCCGGGTCGTGTCCGGCCTCTGCGATCCGGTGGTGCTGGGACCCGACCAGACCGCTGCGGTGGCCAGCGACGGCGCGACCCTCGTCGTGGTCGATCGCCTCCCTGCAGGGACCGTTCCCGACCATCATCGACCTGTTCCCGAGTCAGGCCCACCGAAGGCTGGTTCCCCGCCCGTTCCCACCGAGCCAGCCATCCCCCTCCCCGCAGGCGACCCCCGCGACCACGAGGCCACGTCCGACTCATCGGCTGTCGTCTGGTCCGACGCGGGGTCGAACGAGGCCGACGATGCCGAACGCGTCGACGGCCGTCGACGCCGCCTGCCGTGGATGGCCGAGGTCATGGCGCTGGCCGCACTCCTTGCCGTGGTGGTCGCTGCGGTCCTCGTCTTCGGTCGGGGCTCGTCCGACGATACCGATGTGGCCGAGGCCCCGGGCGTCACCGCCGTCGAGACGACACAAACCTCCGACTCGCCTACGACGGATTCGCCCACGACCGATCCGCCGCCGAGCGTTCCCACCACCTCCACGCCCACCACTGCACCCCCCGAAACCGCGGTCCCCACCAGCACAACCGTGGCGCCGGCGGCCGCCGCGCCCGGCACGGCCCAGGGGGAGCTGGTTGGCTGTCGAAGAGGTGAGGGCGGCGTGACGGCGACCATCTCGGTTTCGCACCGCTCCGGCGGTCCTGGTCGCTTTGCCGTCATGGTTGGCCTCGTCGATGCCGCCGGGGCGATGTTCGCCGAGGGCTCGGCCGACAGTGGGGTGATGGACCGTGGGGCCACCGCCCCGGTGGACGTGTGGGTCCCCGTCGAGACCTTGCGGTCCGGCGCCTGCGAGCTGCTGGGCGTGGCTCCCGCCTGACCCGTCAGCGGGGAGGCTTCGTGGACGGTGGACGCCCGAAGCCGGATCTCGAAAGCCGGATCTCGAAAGCCGGGGCTCCAAAGTTCGCCGAACTACCCTGCCCTGTCGGCCGTTGCCTCGGAGTCGTTGGTGGTCCTCAACTCATGATCCTGAGTCGTGACCGGTGAAGCGGTGGTGGTGACCTCGTGTTCCTGAAGTCGTTGACCATCAAGGGGTTCAAGTCGTTCGCCGACTCGACCACGCTGGTCATGGAGCCCGGCGTCACGGTGGTGGTCGGGCCCAACGGCAGCGGAAAGTCGAACGTGGTCGATGCCATCGGCTGGGTGCTCGGCGCCCAGGCCCCCAGCGCGGTCCGGTCCCAGAAGATGGACGACGTCATCTTCGCCGGCACCCAGAAGCGCCCTGCCCTCGGTCGGGCCGAGGTGTCGCTCACCATCGACAACACCGCCGGCGTGCTGCCCATCGAGTTCACCGAGGTCACCATCACCCGGATCCTCTTCCGAACCGGCGACAGCGAGTACTCGATCAACGGTGTGCCCTGCCGGTTGCTCGACATCCAGGATCTGCTCTCGGACTCGGGGGTCGGCCGTCAGCAGCACGTCATCATCAGCCAGGGCCAAATCGACGCCGTCCTCAACGCCCGGCCCGAGGACCGTCGCCTCATCATCGAGGAGGCGGCCGGGGTGTTGAAGTTCCGGCGGCGCAAGGAGAAGGCCGAGCGGCGGCTCGCCTCCACCGAGGCCAACCTCACCCGTCTGCACGATCTGCTGCGCGAGGTTCGCCGCCAGCTCCGCCCCCTGGAGAAGCAGGCCGACGCCGCCCGGCGCCACGGCGACGTGGTGGCCGAGCTCACCGCCCTTCGCGTGCACCTGGCCGGCCAGGAGCTGGCCCGCCTGCGAGCGCGTCTGGGGCAGGGACAGCGCAGCCGTCACAGCCTGGAGGTGGAGGAACGCAAGGTGCGGGCCGGGCTGCGCGACCTCGACGCCGACGTGGCGGCAACCGAGGCCCGGCTGTCAGCGATGGGCAGCGACGACCTCGGTGATGCGCTGGTGCGCTTCGAGTCGCTGCGCGAGAAGGCCCGAGGTCTGGTGGCGGTGCTGGCCGAGCGGAGTCGGGGCATCGAGCGCGACCGCAATGCGTCGGTCGATGCGGACGTGACCGCCAACCTCGAAGCCGACGCCGCTCGGCTCCTCCACGAGCTGCGTGAGGTAGAGGCGCTCGGAGCCGAGCTGGCGCCAGCGGTCGACGAGCTGGCCCGGGCCGAGTCCGACCTGACGGCGGCCCGGGACGCCTTCGGTCGGGACTGGTCCGAGGACGCGCCGACTGCCACGGGCGCGGCAGCCGAGGTGCGCGGCGAGCTTGCTGCGGTGCGGGCCGGGGTCGATCGGAGTCGGACCGAGGCCGAGAGGGGTCGGGCCCGCCTCGACGGGCTCGGCGAGAAGCTGGCCCGGTTGTCGGCCGAGGTCGACCGGTCGCGGAGCGAACTGTCCGAAGCGGAGGCTGGCGCCGCGCCGCTCGAGCAGCGCATGGCGGGCGCCGAGTCGGCCCGGGTGCGAGCCGAGTCCGCGTTGGAGGCCGCCGAGGATGCTGCCCGAACCGCCGAAGCCGAGCGACATTCGTGGACGGCGCGGGCCGAGGCCCTGGCATCGGCCCTCGACGAAGCCCGAGCCCGTGCCGGCGCCGAGCGACTGGCAGGCGTCGACGGCGTGGTGGGCACCCTCCTCGACGTGGTCCAGGTCGACCGCGGCTGGGAGGCGGCGTTCGAGGCCGCGGCCGGGGAAGCCATCGCTGCGGTGGTGGTCGACTCCGTCGACTGCGGCCGGCGAGCCCTGGCCGAGCTCAGCGCCGGCGACGTCGCCGGTGCGGTCCTGGCCCTCGGCGCCGGCCGTCGGCTGCCTTCGGTGGCATCGGATGCAGACGCTGTCCGCTCCCACGTGCGCGGCACTCGACCAGGGGTAGACGCTCTCCTCGACGCGCTGGTCGGCAACAGCGTCGTTGCGACCCGCTGGGAGGACGGGGTCGACCTGGCTCTGGTCCACCCCGAGCTTGTCGTGGTCACCCGGGCCGGGGACCGCTTCGGACCGACCGGCTGGAGGATCGGGGCGACGGGATCGGGCGCCACCGGTGGTGCGCTCGACGAAGCCCGGGCCGCAGCCATGTCCGCCACCGTTGCCGCCGAAGGTGTCCGCGCCGAGGTGGCCGACCGCCGGGCTGCCGTGCGCGACGCACGACTGGTGGAGGCCACCGGCCTCAGGGAGCGGGAGGACAGCGCCTCGCGTCGCCGGGTCGCTGCCGAGGCCGTGGCCCGGCTCGAACGCGAGCAGGGGGAGACCGGTCCCGACGCCGAGGTGTTGCGCGACCACGTGGCCGAGCTGGAAGAACGGGCCCGCCGCGACATCGACCGGGTGAGCGAGCTCGACGCCAGGCTGCCGACGCTGGAAGCCGAGGAGGCGGCCGTGGCCGAACAGGGACGAGCCATGGCCGAGGCCCGGAACCGCCTCGACGAGCGGGCACGGTCGGTCAGCCGGATGCGCAGCGAGCTCGACGGGCGCGCTGCCGGGCTCGACGACCGCCGCCGGTTCCTCGAACGGCGCGCTGCCGAGATCGACCAACGACTGTCCCGCCACGCCACCGAACGCCACCAGGCCGAACAGCGGCGCACCGAGCTCGACCGGCGCGAACAGGCCACGACCGCCCTGTCGACCTACGTGGCCGAGCGGCTCGACCTGGTGGAGGGCGAGCTGGGCGGCCTGCGAGAGCAGCGTCGTGAGCAGTCCGAGGCCACCCGGCGGGTCACCACCCACCTCGATGCGGTCCGGCGGGACCGCTCGGCTGCGGAGCGGTCTCTGGCCGAGATCCGTGAGCGGGCGCAGCGCTCCGAGATCGAACAGGCCGAGATCACGTTGCGCCTCGAGCATGCGGTGGAGGCGCTACGGCGAGACCTCGATCTGGAGCCGCAGGCGGCCATGGCTGCCCCGGCCCCGGAGCTGCCGGAGTCGGTCACTGCCTCGGCGCGCGTGCGCGAGCTCGAACGGGACCTGCGGATCATGGGGCCGATCAACCCGTTGGCGCTGGAGGAGTTCGTGGCCCTCGGCGAGCGCCACCAGTTCCTCCAGGACCAGCTCGAGGACGTCAAGTCGTCCCGCCGGGACCTGTCCAAGGTCATACGGGCCGTCGACGCCGAGATCGTGGCCGTGTTCGCTGCCGCGTTCGCCGAGGTCTCGGAGAACTACGTGCAGCTCTTCGAGACCCTGTTTCCCGGCGGCAAGGGGCGGCTGAAGCTCACCGACCCGGAGAACCTGCTCGACACCGGCATCGAGGTCGAGGCCCGCCCGTCGGGCAAGAACGTCCGCAAGCTGTCGCTGCTGTCGGGCGGCGAGCGGTCGCTGGTGGCGCTGGCCTACCTGTTCGCCGTGTTCCAGGCCCGGCCCAGCCCGTTCTACGTGATGGACGAGGTCGAAGCCGCCCTCGATGACGTGAACCTCTCCCGCTTCCTGGGCCTGGTCCACGAGTTCCGCGGCGACGCCCAGCTCATCATCGTGAGCCATCAGAAGCGCACCATGGAAGCCGCCGACTGCCTCTACGGCGTCACCATGGCCGCAGGCGGCTCCAGCCGAGTGGTCAGCGAAAAGGTCCACGGCTAGCGATGCGGGTCCGGGCCTGTCGGTGGGCCCTGCGACCATCTGTCAGGGCGAGAGCCGGATCCCTGGTCAGGGGCAGACACCTCGGGACTGAGCCGAGCGTCTGGTGAGGGTGAGCGTCGCCTGGTCCGCGCTGACCCGTTTGGCGGCGCGCAACCATTCGGCAACGAGGGGTCTGGTGCCGGTCGAGACCTCGATGCCGCTGCCATCCTTGGTCGACAGGGAGGCGACGGTCGAGGCCAGTCCGGCGGCGCTGCGCCGCCGGTTGGCGAGGACCCCCGACACCGCGTCGGCGCTCGGTTGCTTGAGCTTGTCGAGGTCGATTGCGATGGCGCCGCTGCGCATCGCGTCAGCCGCACGCCGGTCGAGGCGATCCAGCTCGGCCCGCCGTGCGGGCGAGCTGTTGATCCGGGCCAGGACCACGGCCCCGGGGGGGCGTTCGTCTGCTGATGTGGCGCGGGGGGTGAAGGTGATCTCTTGGCGGACCGAAGGGTCGGCGCACCGACGGGGGCCGAACCGGAAGAGGTTCCCGTCGCCGGGTGCGTAGGTGAAGTCGATGCCCCGACGTTGGAGCTCCGCGATGAAGAGGTAGTTGTGGCTATTGAAGGTCATGCCCTCGTAGCGGATGAGGACCCTTCCCTCGATGGGGTCGGCATCGAGGCTGGCCGCGAGCTGCTTCACGAACGACCGACCTGCCGCCTGCTGCTCGAACGACTCCCTGGACAACGACGCGAGGCGGTTGGTCACGACCGAGCCGCCTGCCCCGGCCGCCAAGAGCACGACCACCAGGCCACTGTTCACGATGCGCCTGCGGTATGCGGGCGACCCGGTGATCGGCCAGAGCATCGTCGCCAGCGCCGCGATGGGGACAAGCGCGAGGAGCATCGCCACCGGCCAGGCCCAGTAGTAGTTCTGCGGCGCGTACGCCGCAAAAACCGCAGGAGGTATCAGCGTGGCCGCGCCGATCGCTGAGCCCAAGGCCACGCCGGCCACGCCGGCCAGCGCGGCGATGGCTGATCGACCGCCGACCCAGGCCCATGCCCAGGTCGCGACCACCAGAAGCGCCCACGCCCCGACGGTGAGCCACGATGTCGAGTCGACCTGCACCGACCAGGCCATGACCGGGGTGCCCAGCTCCGATCGCCCCATGGACCCGGGCATCCAAAAGGGGCGAGCCAGGGTGAAGTCGCTGACCAGCTGCACTCCCAGCCCCAGGCCGGGCCCGCCTCCTGTGGCGCCGGGCTGCCCCGCCACCTGCCCGAGGTTGCCGCGCCCGAAGAACTGGTCCCAGACCGTCGGGGCCCAGCTGACGAGACCGACGGCGCCGGCGAACAGCAAGGGACGCCAGGTACCCGGCTGGCGCCAGCGTCGGCGTGCGCCGAAGGCAAAGGCGACCGTTCCGGCGGCGGCCACGGCCATGGCCTGGACGATGAAGGTGAAGTGGGTCTGGACCACCAGGCTGGCGGTGAGGACCACGAGCGGCGCCGCCCACGCTCGACCGTGCCAGAAGGCCACTGTGGCCCAGAGCAGGCACCAGAACGGCAGCAGCATCGCCAGTTGCTGCCGGGTCTCGAGCAACGGCACGTTTCCCAGCGTCGCGATCAGGACCAGCGTGGCCAGCATGGATCCCACCGCTCCCCACCGCCCGAAGACCGACCGGGCCGAGGCCCAGACCCCGGCCACCGCACCCGCTCCCAGGACCGCAGCTCCGAGGGCGCTGCCCCAGTAGGGGTCGAGCCGGGTGAACGGGGCCAGGAGCACGAGCTGGAGCGACCCGAGGTTGTTGACGTCGCCATCGATGGAGGCGGACCGGCTCGACCACGCGCCGACGAAAGGATGGTTGGCGGTGAACACGTCGCGCGAACGGACGGTGAGCTGACCGGAGTCACCGAGCGGCACCCACCCAGTCACCAGCGCCCAGACGAGGACGGTGACGAGCGGTAGCAGGCCCATGGCCAGGGCCAGGAGCTCGACCAGCTCCACCGGTCGTCGGCGCGCGGGTCGCTCGCCCGGTCCGGAGGGGCGGTCACCGCTGGCCGTTGCGGTGTCCTCGGGCTCTGCGCTCACGGCGGTCACCTGGCCACGAAGTACTTGGCCTTGGGGTGGTGGCATATGATGGCGCTGGTGGACTGCTCGGGCTGGAACTGATAACCGGTGTCCTCGTTGACCACGATGCCGATGCGCTCGGCCCCGAGCAGCTTGGCCACCGTCTCGTTGTCCTCCAGGTCCGGGCAGGCCGGGTAGCCCCAGGAGTAGCGGCCGCCGCGGTACTGCTGGCGGAACAGGCCGGCCAACGACGGAGCGTCCTGGTCGGCGAAGCCCATCTCCTCGCGGATGCGTCGGTGCCACAGCTCGGCGGTGGCCTCGGCCATCTCCACGCCGAGGCCGTGGAGCATGAGGTACTCCTGGTATCGGTCGGCCCCGAACAGCTCGGCCGTGCGCTCGGAGACGCGCTCCCCCATGGTGACGATCATGAAGGCCACGTGATCGGTCTCGGTCGAGCCGAGCGGGCGGAAGAAGTCGGCGATGCACAGGTACGGCTCTCGTGAGGAGCGCGGGAAGGCGAACCGGGCCTTCTCCACCTGCCTCGACTCGTCCTCCCACACCACCACGTCGGTGCCGTCGCCGTTGGCCGGCCAATAGCCGTAGACCACCTGGGGGACGAGGAGGTCGTCGGCACGTGCCTTGTCGACCTGGTCGCGCAGCTCGGGACGCATGCGTGCCTTGAAGGCGGCGTCGTCCTCGCCGTCTGCGGGTCGGAACCCCCATTGGTTGCGGAACAGCGCCGTCTCGTTGACGTAGGCCACGATGTCGTCGAGGGGGATGCCCTTGACCACCCGGCTGCCCACGAACGGGGGGGTGAAGATCGGGTTGTCGGTCTCGACGGCGGGGGAGCGGTCGGGCACGTCGACGACGGCAACCTCGTCGGGCTCGGCCACACCGGCGCGAGCCCGCACGGTGGACTCCGACGGCACGTTTCCCCAGTCGGGGTCGTCGCGGTCGGGGTTGGTGCGGATCTCCAACAGCCGGTCCATGACGTGGAGGCCCTCGAAGGCGTCCTTGCCGTAGAAGAGCCGACCGTCGTAGACGTTGCGCAGGTCGCGCTCCACGTACGAACGGGTGAGAGCCGCGCCGCCCAGCAGCACCGGGATGCGTGAGAGCTCGCGATCGTTGAGCTCGGTGAGGTTGTCGCGCATGATGAGCGTGCTCTTCACCAGGAGTCCACTCATGCCGATGGCATGGGCCTCCACCTCCAGGGCCTTCTCGATCATCTCGGTGATCGAGATCTTGATCCCGATGTTGTGGACCTCGTAGCCGTTGTTGGTGAGGATGATGTCCACCAGGTTCTTGCCGATGTCATGGACGTCGCCCTTGACGGTGGCCAGGACGATGCGGCCCTTGGAGGCGTCGACACCGTCAGCCAGCTTCTCCATGTGTGGCTCCAGGTAGGCCACCGACGCCTTCATCGTCTCCGCGCTCTGGAGCACGAACGGGAGCTGCATCTGGCCGGACCCGAACAGCTCGCCCACCACCTTCATGCCGCCCAAGAGGTGCTCGTTGATGATGGTGAGCGGGGCGATGCCCTCGGCCATGGCCAGATCGAGGTCCACCGTCAGGTTCTCGCGGTCGCCGTCGATGATGCGATGGTGGAGGCGGTCGCCCACCGGCCAGCCGGACCGGTCCTCCCTGGCCTCCTTCTGAACCGTGACGTCGGCGAAGACCTCGAGGAACTTCTGGAGCGGGTCGTAACCCTCGTCGCCATCGGCCAACACGCCGGCGGTGCCCCGCCGGTCGTAGATGAGGTCCAGGGCCACGTCGCGATGCTCGTCGGGGATCTTGCTCAGCGGCATGATCTTCGAGGCGTGGACGATGGCGGAGTCGAGCCCCACCTGGGTGCACTCGTGCATGAACACGCTGTTGAGCACGTGGCGCGAGGCAGGGGAGAGCCCGAAGCTCACGTTGGAGAGGCCGAGGGTGGTGAAGCAGCCCGGGATCTCGGCCTTGATGGCCTTGATGGCCTCCATGGTCTCGATGGCGTCGCGCCGGAGGTCGTCGTCGCCGGTGGAGAGCGGAAAGGTGAGGGCGTCGAAGATCAGGTCGCTGTTCTCGAGGCCGTAGGACTCACGAGCGAGCTCGGCGATGCGCTTGGCCACCCGCACCTTCCAGGCCACGTCGCGCGCCTGGCCCTCCTCGTCGATGCAGAGGCAGATGACCGCAGCGCCGTACTCGCGGGCCAGGCTGAACACCCGGTCGAGCCGGGAGCCGGGCGCGAAGCCGTCCTCCAGGTTGGCCGAGTTGAGGATGGCCCGTCCGCCGATCCACTGCAGGCCGGCCTCGATGACCTCGGGCTCGGTCGAGTCGAGCACCAGCGGGGCGTTGGCCTGGGTGGCGAAGCGGCTGGCCACCTCGTCCATGTCGGCGGTGCCGTCGCGGCCCACGTAGTCGACGCAGACATCGAGGACGTGGGCGCCCTCTTTGGTCTGCTGGGTGGCCATGGCCGTGCAGGTGTCGTAGTCGCCCTCGAGCATGGCCTCGCGGAACTTCTTGGACCCGTTGGCGTTGGTGCGCTCGCCGATCATCAGAAACGAGAGGTCCTGGTGCAGGGCCACGGGGGAGTAGATCGACGAGACCGACGGCTCGTGGTCCACGGTCCGGGTGGCCGGGGTGAGGTTCGGCGCCATGTCGGCCAGGAGCTTGATGAACTCCGGCGTGGTGCCGCAGCAGCCGCCGATGACCTGGACGCCGAGCTCGGTCACGAACCGGCGCTGGTGGGCTTCCAGCTGCTCGGCCGTGAGGTCGTAGTGCATCTTGCCGTCGACCACCGAGGGGAGCCCAGCGTTGGGCAGCACCGAGATCGGCACCCGGGAGTGCTGGGAGAGGTGGCGGATGTGCTCGCCCATCTCGGTGGGACCGGTGGCGCAGTTGAGCCCGACGATGTCGACGTGGAGCGGGTCGATCGAGGCCAGGGCCGCTCCGATCTCGGTGCCCACCAGCATGCGGCCGGTGAGCTCCATGGTCACCTGGGCCTGGATCGGCACCGAGCGCCCCGCCTTGGCCATGGCCCGGCGCACGCCGATGACCGCGGCCTTGAGGGCCAGCAGGTCGAAATGGGTCTCCAGGATGAAGAGGTCGACGCCCCCTTCGAGCAGGGCCTCGCCGGCCACCTGGTAGTGGTCGCGCAGCTCGGCGAAGCGGATCTGGCCGAGGCTGGGAGACTTGGTGCCGGGGCCGAGGGACCCGGCCACGTAGCGCTTGCGGTCAGGGGTGGAGAAGCCGTCGGCCACCTCCCGGGCGATGCGGGCGTTGGCCAGGGCGATCTCGTGGGACCGCTCGGTCATGTCGTATTCGCCGAGGGGCACGCCGAAGGCGCCGAAGGTGTTGGTCTCCACCACGTCTGCGCCCACCTCGAGGTAGGCGGTGTGGAGGGCGGCGATCACGTCGGGTCGGGTGACGCCGAGGATGTCGGTGCAGCCTTCGTTGGCCTCGCCGCCGTAGGCGTCGAGGCTGAGGTCCTGGGTCTGCAGCCACGTACCGGTGGCACCGTCGTAGACGACGACGCGCTCGGCCACCAGGTCGAGGAAGGATGAGCTCACGGCGGTCACGCTAATGGTGGCTCCCAGCTCGGCCGCGGTCCGATGTCCCCGAAGTGGGCTGGGTTCTGGCTGTTGAGGCAACCGATTCCCAGCCCAGTTCGCCAGGGCGGGCGTAGGGTCGGGGCCGGTATGAAGATCTACACGCGGAAGGGCGACGACGGGACCACGGGCCTCTACGGCGGCGGTCGGGTGGCCAAGGACTCGGCCGCTCCTGAGGCCTACGGCACCGTCGACGAGGCCCAGGCCGCCCTCGGTGCGGCCCGGGCGGCGGGCGAGCGCGGCGGGGAGCTCGACGAGTTGCTGGTGGCCATCGAGCGCGACCTCTGGGTGCTGATGGCCGAGTTGGCCACCGACGTCTCGAACGCCCACAAGCTCGTCGACGGGACCAGCCGGGTCACCAGCGCCATGGTCGACTCGCTGGAGGTCCGGATCGACGACTACTCGGCCCGCTTCGAGCCGCCCGCCGAGTTCGTCGTACCCGGCGAGAACGCGACCGCAGCCCTGCTCGACGTATCCCGCACCGTGGTGCGCCGGGCCGAGCGGGCCTCGCTGCGCGCCGCCGCCGACGGCTCGCAGGTGGTGCCCTACCTGAACCGCCTCTCGGACCTCCTCTGGACCCTCGCCCGCTGGGCCGAGGGCCACTCGCTCACTGCCCGGACCAGATCCTGAGAAGCACCTTTCCCGCCGGCGATCGCTCCTCGCCCCGGCCCCGTTCCGTCCCGTCGCACCCACCGCCACCCAGGAGCCCCCCATGCCCATCCCGATCACGGTCGACCACCAGGCGGCCGTCCCCGCCGATGTGGACCTCGTAGCCGTCGGCGTCCGCGTCGGCCACGAGGGCGTCGACGCACCCGGGCTCGACGTCGACCTGGCGGACATCGCCGGGTTCGAGGCCAAGGTGGGCCAGACGCTGGTGGCGTCGACCGCTGACGGCGTCCGCCTCCTGGTGGGCCTGGGCGACGAGGCTGACCCTGCCGAGCTCCGCCGCATCGGTGCGGCCACCGCCAAGGCGGCGCTGCGGTGCGAGACCCTCGCGGTCGACGCCCTCGACAACCTCGACAGTGGCCGGCGGGTAGCCGCGGCGGCCGCCCTCACCGAGGGTCTGGCCCTGGGCACCTACTCCTTTGCCGACTACAAGGACCCTGCCCCTACGACGGTGATCGCCGCGATCACCGTCGTGGCCAAGGGTGGCCGCAAGGTGACCGAGGCCGTCGAACGGGGCGCGGCGGTGGCCCGGGCCATGGGCCTGGTGCGCGACCTGGTGAACACCCCCGGCGGCGACCTGACCCCGTCGGCCTTTGCCGACCAGGCGGCCGAGGTGGCCGCCGACGTCGGCCTGGAGATCGAGGTGCTCGACCGAGTGGCCATCGCCGCAGCCGGCCTCGGTGGCCTGTTGGGCGTAGCCCGGGGCTCGGGTCAAGAGCCCCGGTTCGTGAAGCTCACCCACCGCCCCGACGGCCGGATCCGAGGCACCGTCGCCCTGGTGGGCAAGGGCGTCACCTTCGACTCGGGCGGCCTGTCCATCAAGACGGCCGGCGGCATGGAGTGGATGAAGGGCGACATGGCCGGGGCGGCCACCGTGCTGGGCGCCATGAGCCTGGTGCCCATGCTCGCCCCCCGGATGGCGGTCACCGGTTACCTGCCGCTCACCGACAACATGCTGGGTCCCGACGCCACCCGGGTGGGAGACATCCTCCGCCTGCGCAACGACAAGACCGTCGAGGTGCTCAACACCGACGCCGAAGGTCGGCTGATCCTGGCTGATGCCCTGGCCATGGCGGCCGAGGACGGGCCCGACGCGATCATCGACCTGGCCACCCTGACCGGCGCCTGCGTCGTAGCCCTCGGCGACCGCACCGCCGGGGTGATGGGCAACAACACCGTGCTCCGGGAGCGGGTTCTGGCCGCCGCCGATGCCGCCGGCGAGGCCATGTGGCCCCTGCCATTCCCCGAGCACCTCCGCAAGGGCCTCGACAGCGAGATCGCCGACCTGCGCAACATCGGGGCCAACGGTTCGGGAGGGGCGCTCACCGCCGGGATCTTCCTCCGCGAGTTCGTCGACGACGTCCCGTGGGCTCACGTCGACATCGCCGGCCCCGCCGACACCACCACGGCCTGGGATGAGCAGGCCCGCGGCGGCACCGGCTTCGGTGTCCGCACGCTGGTCAACCTCCTGGCCACCTGGTCCAAGCTCCCCTGACGGGGCCTGGCGGGGTCGGGTCGGGGCCGGCGTCCGTACCATCCCTCCCAGAACGTTTGGTTCTCGTGCGTCGGTGACCGGGGTTGGGGAACGGCGCGGCGGTGCCCGCCCCGGGAGCAGGGGGCGGACACCGGTGTCACCGGGACGGAGGGGGCCGGTGACGATCTGGACGACAGCGGCGACCGGCGTGGTCGGCGAACTGATCAGGCCGCGTCGCCGGTCGGTGGGATGGCGTGGGCCGGAACCCCGGGTGGCGGGGTGTCGGAGGGGGAGAAGGTGGCGCGGCGGACCGGCGCCACCGGCGCCACCGGCGCGCCACGCTGGCGGACCAGGGCCCAGCGAAGGGCCTCGTGGGCCAGTGCGGGGTGGATCTGCCAGCGGTGGAGCTGCTGCTCGATCGCCTCGTCGGACTCGCCCAGCTCGGCCAGGCTGAGCGCCAGGCGGCGGGCTCGGCGCCGCTGCTGGTCGAGGTCGGGGGTCCGAGCGGCGGCCTGCTGCCAGGCCGCGTGTTCGTCGCGCAATGGGCCCGGGAGGCGGTCGAGCTGGGTGCGGTTGAGCGGGGCGACGCGCCGGCGCACGCCCAGCGCGCCGGGTCCTGCCGACCGGGTGATCTTGAACTGGGTGGCCCGGGCGATGGCTCGAAGGAAAGGGCCGTTGGCGCCGCCGCGGTGGCCCAGCCCCATGGCCGCCGCGGTGTCGAGCAGCGGAAGGTCGAAGCCGTCGGGGTGGTCGTCGAGCACGGCGGCCAGGTGGCGCAGGAGGAAGGTGGTGGTGGGAACGAGAGCGTCATAACGCCAGAAGGGCGTCTGAGGCTGACCGGGGGCCTGAGCAGGAGGTCGGAGCCTCTGAGGATGGATTGGTGACTTTCCGCAGCCCGCCGAGCGAGGTGCCTCGGTCCGTCGTGGCCTGCGGTTGGAGTACGCCACCCTGGGCTGGAACATCGTGGGTGTCCCGGTGCTGTTTGCTTCGGCGGTTGTATCCGGGTCTGGCGCGCTGGTGGCGTTCGCTATGGACTCGACGATCGAGATCTTTGCTTCCATGGTGGTGATCTGGGAGTTGAACGGCGACCCGGACCATGGCCGAACCAGGCGTGCGATAAGGGTCCCCCCGCTGACCGGTCACCTCGAATAGGAGGTAGCTATGTCAGTGATGCAGGAACAGGAGCCGGTGAGGTCTCGGCGCTCGTTCACCGGGGAGTTCAAGCGTGATGCGGTGGCGCTGGTCATCGACGAGGGCCGCAGGGTCATCGACGTGGCCCGCAGTCTCGGTGTCGGCGAGGGCACGTTGGGGAACTACACCTACATCGCCACCACCGGGCTGGTGATGCCCGCCGGGGATCCGGCATGGGCTCAGGCGGCGCCGGTCTCAGCTGAATGACCCCTCTCCGTCGCCTTTCCCGTCCTCCAGGGCCTCAGCCGCTGGTGGGGCCGAAGGAGCCGTAGAGCTGCTCCACCGCCGCCGACGCCGGACCCTCCTTGGCACGCTGCGTTTCCG
>JAABUN010000408.1_pt1 | contig 113356 bp, 114 predicted proteins | sample 5559311 | NCBI WGS metagenome assembly JAABUN01 (sample SAMN10711877, study PRJNA513370) | rock metagenome | isolation source: Antarctica rocks | place: Antarctica: Victoria Land, Siegfried Peak sud | reverse complement strand
GAAAATTCTCGTCTCTTTGATGATTCCTGCTTAGTCTGCTATGTTCTTCTTCAGACAAAGTTTTGACAAATTTTGTTGGCACTTTCATTCCTTCATTATACCTCAGAACTTTGTCTTGCCTGCTTAATGTATAAATTTTCGATGTGAAAAAGATTGTAGGAGAAAACGGGCGAGGACAAGCCGTCGCCCCTACGGTTTATGTCGCTTTATTTGATAATTTCGAGACCAGAAAAATTGAAAATAAAGTAAAAGTAATCGCCGCCGAGACGAGACAAAATTGACAAAAAGCCTCGATAACAAACGCTTGCAGATAAACGAGCCACGCCGTAAAAATTGCCATCAAAACGACTTGAACGCCGAATATTTTCCACATCGAACGGTTGCCGAACGCCGCCAAAATCGCCAGAGAAAACGCCGCGAAGTATGCCAGCGCGCCGAAAGCGGCAAGCGGAACGCCCGCGATTTCAGCGTAGGAACTCGTCAAAACCTGCTCGCATCCGGCGACGATGCTGCACGGAACTTTTTCGCCCGTGTAATGATGCACGGTCAAAAAAACGGCGTCGGCAACGCCGCCTAATGCAACGACAGCCGCCAGAATCGGAAGCCTGGCGACTGTGCTGCTGTCTTTTTCTATAACCGCTTTTATTTCGTTCATTTGTTTCCGGCGTTTGTCGTGTTTGTTTGATTCGTTCCGTTCGGCTGTGCCGCGCCCGATTGCGCTCTTTGCAGTTCCGCGTCGATAACCTGACGCATCGGCGCAACGTCGAACTGTTCAAAGGCGAGCGGTCTGCCGTTGATAAAAATCGTCGGCGTGCCGGTGATATTCAAATCGCGTCCGCGCGCGATGTCTAAATCTATGCGGCTTTTGGTCGCCAGTCCGAGCATATCGGTTTCAAATTTATTAACGTCCAGACCGAGCTTCTGCGCGTATTCACTGAATAATTTTCGCGCTTCGGACGAATTCGCCCACGCCTGCTGGTTGGTGAAAAGCTGATTCTGCATATCCCAGTATTTGCCCTGAATTCCGGCAGCTTCCGCCGCCGTCGCCGCGTCGTAAGAGTTTTTATGAATCTGCGTCAGCGGAAAGCTGCGGTAGATAAATTTTATCCGGCTGCCGTAAATGGCGTTGATTTCCTTCATCTTTGAATGAACGGCGGCGCACGTCGGACATTGGAAATCGGCAAATTCTTCGACCGTTACGGCGGCGGTCGGCGAGCCGAGCATATTCGGCGGCTGCGCTCCCGGCGACGCTTTTTGGTAAGCCTGCAAAGCGCTCGTATCGACTTTCTTTTTATTCGTATTACTCGAACTCGTTTTAACCGGCGCGGCTTTTGAATTCTGGTAAAGATACCAGCCGCCGACAATTGCGGCAAGCAAAACAAGACCGATAATGACAAGCGGCAAACTGCTGTTACTTTTATTTTCGTTATTCATTATTTTTTGTGAGTCGTAAATCGTGAATCGTGAATCGTTGTTCTTTTCTATCCACAATTGACGATTCACGAAATTTATCTTAGCGCTTTGATGCGTTTCCGTCCGGCGCGGCGCTCTTCTAAAATTTCGATTGTTTCTTTGACCTTCGTGTAGATTCCGTCGGCGTCCAAGCCGTATTTGGCGAGAAGAAGTTTAGCGTCGCCGTGCGTTACGATGCGGTCTGGAACGCCCATTCGGACGACTTTTACTGTGTCGAGCATCGAGTTTTCTTCCAGCAATTCCATTACCGCCGAGCCGAAACCGCCCGCGAGATACGCTTCTTCGACTGTTACGATAACGCGTTTTGTCTGCGCTAAAGCAAGAATCAGTTCCGAGTCGAGCGGTTTGACGTAACGCGCATTTATAACCGTCGTATTAATTCCTTCTTTTTCAAGAAGTTTCGCCGCTTCCATCGACGGATAAACCATTGAGCCGTAAGCGAGAATCGCAATTTCGCCCGCGCCGTCGCGCAAAATTTCGGCTTTGCCGATTTCCAGTTGTTTCGGCGCTTCGGAAATATCGACGCCGAAACCGTTTCCGCGCGGATAGCGAATCGCCGCCGCGCCATCGTGTTCAATCGCCGTAAGCAGCATATCGCGCAGCTCGCGTTCGTCTTTCGGCGCGCATAAAACAATGTTCGGATAGCCGCGCAAGTAAGCAATATCTAAAAGACCGTGATGCGTCGGACCGTCCGCGCCGACGATTCCGGCTCTGTCCATCGCAAACGTAACATTCAAATCCTGCAAGCAAACATCGTGCAGAATCTGGTCGAAACCGCGTTGCAAAAACGTCGAATAAATCGCCGCGACAGGTTTCAAACCTTCGCAAGCCATTCCCGCGCAAAAGGTTACGGCGTGCTGTTCGGCGATTCCGACATCGAAGGCGCGTTCGGGAAACTTTTCTAAAACTTTATCGACGCCCGTTCCGTCCGGCATCGCGGCGGTTAATGCAACGATTTTTTCGTCTTTCGCCATAAGCTCGCACATCGTCTCGCCGAAAATCTGCGTGTAAGTTTTCGGCGAAATTTTCGTAGATTTCGGAAACGCGCCGGTTTTTTTATCGAACGGTCCGGTCGCGTGGTAGGCGTAATAATGTTTTTCGGGATTCGGAAAACCTTTGCCTTTTGTCGTCAGCGCGTGAACAATGACCGGCGCGCCTTCGACTTTTTTCGCTTCTTCGAGCGCGCGGACGAGCATCGCGACATTGTGTCCGTCAACGTAGCCGATATATTTAAATCCGAGTTCGTTGACGAGCGCGCCCGGCAGAACCGCCGCCGCAATCGCGTCCTTTACGGTTTTGGCGGCTTTCCGCAGACGCTCGCCGAAATGCGGAACGCTTTCGAGCGTGTCGCCGATGTCTTCCTTCAATTGCTGGTAACTCTGCGCGCCTTTTATGCGATTTAAATAACGCGCCAAACCGCCGACGGCGGGCGCAATCGACATTTCGTTGTCGTTCAATAAAACAATTAAACGCGATTTTAAGTGTCCGGCTTGATTTATCGCTTCCATCGCCATTCCGCCCGCTAAACTGGAATCGCCGATAAGCGCACAGACGTTGAAATCGTCCGCGTTTTTATCGCGCGCAACCGCCATTCCGAGCGCGGCGGAAAGCGAAGTCGAAGCGTGTCCCGCGCCGAACGTGTCGTATTCGGACTCGTCGCGTTTCAAAAATCCGCTCAATCCGCCGTATTGTTTAATGGTTTCAAACTGGTCGCGTCTGCCGGTTAAAATTTTATGCGCGTAAGCCTGATGTCCGACATCCCAGACCAGCTTGTCTTTCGGCGTGTCGAACGCGTAATGCATTGCAACTGCCAGCTCGACCGCGCCGAGACTCGCGCCGGTGTGTCCGCCGGTGCGCGAACAGCTTTCAATAATAAACTGCCGCACTTCGTCGGCGACTTCCTGCAAATCTTCAATCTTTAATTGTCGTAAATCGGCGGGCGAATTTATTTCCGATAAAAATCTCATTTTAGGTTTTTCCCTTGCAACCGTCTCCAAACTTCACATTTTAACTTGCCCGGCGGCAAATGTTAAGCGGCGGAAAATTTAATTTGGAAACGGGCGATTTGCGCGGCGCGGCTTTCTCTTTACAATTCTTTACCCGACAAGCTGAAAAACTTTCGGCTAAACTATAAACCGGCGCGTCTAAACCGGTGAAAAGCGAAAGCAGTTCATAAAAATTCTAAGAGGTAAATAAAATAATGTCATACAAACAAAAAATCGGTTCGCTGATTGCGGCGGGTTTCGCAGTCGTTTCATTTTCGGCGTTTGCGTCCGCGCAGGACAACACGCAGCAACCGCAGGATTCGACACAAAGACAGGAAAGAGGCGAGCATCGCGGCGGCTTTGGAAAGCACGACGGCGAAGGACGCGGCGGACATCGCGGCGGCAAAATGGGAATGCGCGGCTTGCGCGAATTAAATTTAACAGACGCGCAGAAACAACAGGTGCGCGAGATTATGGAAGCCAATCGCGGTAAGGGAAACGCGCAGGATTTTCAGGAAATGCGCCAGCTTTCCGAAGCGAGACGCGACGGCACAATCACCGACGACCAAAAACAGCGCCTGCAAACTTTGAGAGAGCAAAAGCGCCAAAGTATGGAACAGACGCAGCAGCAGATTCTGGCGATTTTAACCACCGAGCAGCGCGCGCAGCTCGAACAGTTAAAAGAAGAAAAACGCGGACAAATGAAAGAACGCCGTCAGATGCGCCGGAATCAGCAAAATTCCGATACGCCGAACGACGATAACTAACATATTTCCTTTTGAAAATTAAAAACAAAAAATGGACGCGAAAATTATTTTCGCGTCCATTTTTCGATTACGGATAAAAGAATCTAACCGATAAACATTTCGTCGTCGGTATAAACGCGGTCGATCTGTTTCGGCGCGGGCGCAAACAACACTTCCAGACCTTTTCTGACGCCAGCCATAATCGCGGCAATCTCGCGCGCCGGAACGACGACTTTTTCCTGTATGAAATCGGTCGTCGTAACTACCTGCGACTGTGTGCGGTCAATCGTGCGGGAGACGAGCGCGATTTTGTCTTTCGCCTCAATCGCCGCTCCGCCGACAAGCTGTTTTAACTCGGCGACTTCTTCTTTAATAAGTCCGGCAGATTCGGAAAAATATTTCGTCGCAACCGAAAGATTGGCGGAAATTTCCGTAAACTGTTTCGAGATTTCCTTGCCCTGCTCGCCGATGTCGTTGACTTTCGCCATCAGCGGCTCGACTTTTTCTTCGACTCGACTAACCGTGCCGACGACTTTTTTAACCGTCAGAGCAATGCCAATCAAGGCAATCGCCATCACGATAAAGCAGACGGCGATAACGATTGAGGCAATCATCATCCAGAATTGTGGCTCGTTGGAATTCATAATTTAACTGTTTTCTCTTTTCATTTCGGGCAGTTTATTGACCGGCTCGCTCGGTAATTCGAGAAGTTTATCGTCGGCGATTTTCTCGTCAATCGGATACGTCGGGCGACCTTCGGTAATCGATTTCGATTCGCTGCGCCGTTTTTCTTCCGTGTAGGCTTCCTTGCCCGCGTCGAGCGCGGCGGAAAAAGGATTTGCAGTGGACGAAACCGCGCCCTTTGCTCTTTCGGCGATTCCGCCCGCTTTTTCCTGTGCGGTCGAATAAAGCTCGCCCGCTTTTTCGCGCGTAACTTCGTAATAATCGCCGGCTTTTTCACCGACTAAAACTGCTGCTTCCTTGCCCTTTTCAACGCTTTTTCGCGTAACGTCGGCAATGTCGCCGCGCAGTTCCGTGCCTGTTTTCGGCGCGAAAAGCAATGCCAGCACCGCGCCGATTCCGCCGCCGATTAAGATATAGCTCAATTTGGTTGTCGCGCTCGTCTCTTCGCGTTTGTTTTCGTATCCGACGCCTTCGTATCTTTCGTTTTCGTTTCTCATAAATTTTCTCCCTTCTCTGCAATATAATCGCAGTCCGAATCCGGCAAATTTTCTATTGTTAAAGAATATAACAGAAAATCCGTTTTATGAGCAAAAATCTTTATAAATTTATTGACGGTCGATTGCAAATTTGCGCCTTGACGGTTCGCGGAATATTCTGCAAATCCGGCAGGATTTCAATCGATTGCCAGATTTGCGGAGAAAACATTTTCCGCGCCGTTTCCGATTGGTCAAAGCCGATTTCCATTAATAAAAACGCCGCCGGTTTGAGAAATTCGGGCGCGCCTTCGACGATTTTTTGAATAATCATCAGACCGTCGTTGTCGTCGGTCAGCGCGATAATTGGCTCAAAGCCGCGCACTTCCGGTTGCAGATTTTCTAATTCTCCGCGTGAAATATAAGGCGGATTCGAGATGATTAAATCAAACTTTTCGCCCGGCAGATTTGCGAAAACGTCAGACGTTTTTAATTCCAGTCTGCCGGAAACTTCGTGCCGTCCGGCGTTTTCCGCGGCAACTCGCAGAGCTTTTTCGGAGATGTCCAGACCGACCGCGCTCGCCGTTTTAAGCTTTTTCAAAATCGAAACGGCAATACAGCCCGACCCGACGCCGACTTCGCAGAATCTCGCCGCTTTTTTTTCGCCGAGAATTTCAATCGCGTTTTCGACGACGATTTCCGTTTCCGGGCGCGGAATCAACACGTCGCTTGTTACCAGAAATTCGAGTCCGTAAAATTCCTGTCGTCCCGTAATATACTGCACAGGCTCGCGCCGCGCCCGCCGTTTTATAAACTCCTGAAAACGTTTTTCCTCGTCGCCGGAAAGCTCGTATTCGGAATGAGCGACAAGAAAAGTTTTGTCTTTTCGCAGAACGAAACAGAGAAGCGAAACGGCTTCGCGGCGCGGTTCGGCGATTTCGCTTCGGCTCAAGATTCGCGCGGCGTTTTTGAGTTGTTCGGCAATATTCGGCAGAGTTTTTTATCGGTCAAACTTTTTCTGTAATTACGGACTTAAAATCTAGCACGATTAAAAATAAATTTCTTAAAGGCGCGGCAGTGTAAAGCTGAATCTCGAACCGATTCCGGGTTCGGATTCGACCGCGACATCGCCGCCGTGCTGTTCGACGATTTCCTTGACTAATGACAATCCCAAACCTGTGGATTCTTCCTCTTTGTCCTGACCGTCGCGGGCAACGCGATAAAACTTCTGCCAGATTTTTTCCTGTTCGCCTTTCGGTATGCCGTAGCCGCGGTCTTCGACGACGAGACGCAGAACGTCCGATTCGAGAACGGTCGAGATGGTAATCGAAGTTTTCTCCGGGCTGTATCTGATGGCGTTGTCAACCAGATTTGAAACGGCGCGGACAATTAAACCTTTGTCGGCGGCAATCGGCGGCAGATGCAAGGTTGCCTGTTCGATAAGACGAATGCGCTTTTGCCTAGCGCTCTGCTTTAAATCGTGAACCACTTCGCTGACAACGCTGTCGAGTTTAACCGCCGTTTTTGAAACGTCCTGTTTGTCCGATTGTTCGAGATTGGAAACCGATAAAAACGTCGAAAGCATTTTCGACAAACGCTGCGATTCGTTGCTGATAATCTCTAAAAATTCTTTGGATTCTTCCGACATTGTGTCGTCCGCCAGCAGAAGCTCGGCAAATCCGCGAATGCTCGTAACCGGCGTACGCAGTTCGTGCGACATCAGAGATGTCATATCGCTGCGCAGCTTTTCGTTTTCCTTGAGCGCGGTAATGTCGCGCAGAGTAATCAAAAAACAAGCGGGTTTCATCGGAATATTCGTTTCGTGAATCGATTCTTCGTTGGTCGGAACTTTGACGAGCGAAATTTGCAGATTCAGAGTTTTGTTGGTGTCGGGAAAATAAAGCTCGCATTTATACGTATCGCCCGTTTGCAGAACGCGGCGAATCGCCAGACTCGGCTCGTTGAAAATATATGTTTTGAAACGGTCGAGCAGACTGAAAAGGTCGGTTTCGTAAATTTCCTGAGAATTGAGTCCGGCGAGATGGCGCATCTGCCGGTTGAGATACGCCAGCGTTCCGTCGAGATACGCGATGGCGTGCGCTTCTTTGAGATGCGAGCTTGCCAGCGCGCTGAACGACTGTTCCTTGATAATGCCGTTGATAAGACTGATAATATCGAGCCGGTTTTCAGCCGATTGAGTCGAGAGAAAACTCCACCAGAATTGATTCGGCAGGCTTTTGCCGCGCAGTTCTTTGCGCTTGAAATTGCGCGCCAGCTGACCGCTGAACGCTTCTAAAATATTTCGGTCTTCGGTTTGAAAATTCTGCGGAAACCGGACGAATAAAACGCCGACAATCGTATCTTCGTCAATCAGCGGAACGGCGACGCGCGCCGCTTTTCCGTTTTCTTCATCCGTCTGCGCGATTGTCCGCCGCGCGCCCAACGCATCTTCGCAAAGCTGCACGTTTTCGCGCCACGTCGATTGCCGCGAAACGGCGGAATCAGTTGTTTTATCGGCTCGCGCCCGACCGATTGGATTTAATTTGCCGCCGATGTCGTAGCTGAAAACAATCGCTTCGCTCAAAGGCAGAACGGTTTCGAGCAGTTTCAGACCGCTTTCGATTCGCAAATCCGCCGTTTTTCCTTCCAGAAGATGTCCGGTCGAAGCCAGAGAAACCAGCTTTTCCGTCAATTCCGAATCAATCGCCCAGATTTTCCGCAGATGAATCGCAAAAATCGTGAAAAACGTAACCAGAAAAACCGGCGGAAAAAGTATGTCCGCGTCGAGCAGCTTTATCGAAACCAGCCAGCCGACGAACCAGACGAGCCAGAACGCGCCGAAATACGGCAAAATTCTTTTTACGCTGAAATTTCGGGCTAAAAGTCCGGTAATCGCCGCGCCGCCGAGCAGAAGTAATATTTTCCACCACGAAAATGCCTGGTAAAAATTCGTCTCGCCGGTAAATACCGACGCGGCAAACGTCGATACCAGCAAAATCAGAACGGCGACGGCTATAAAGAAAGAAATTACGAGCGTGTTTAAAACGCCGTCGCCTTTTGAAAATTTCATATACTTGCAAATAAAACGGAAAGTGTCCGGGAAGTCGAAATTGAAAAGCTAAAGAAGGAAAAAATGTTTGGCGTCGAAACAATATTGTTTGACAAATTTATTATGCAATAAACCGAAACTCGTTTGCAACTGTTTATTTACCGCTCGTTTCCGCGCGCGAATCGTCTGCCGGTTTTCAGTTCGCCTTCGCTTGCAAGTTTCGATTCGGCTACGTAACCTTGCTTTAATATGTTTTACGATACGATAACGCCGCGCGAGCTTGCCGAAAAACTGAAAAACGGCGAAAAGACGAATTTAATCGACGTGCGCGAGCCGCTCGAATACGAAATCGCGCGCATCGAAGCGGCGAAACTTTTGCCTTTGAGCCGTTTCCGCGAGTGGATTGATAATTTAACTGCCGCTTCGGATAAGCGGGAAGAAACAATCGTAATGTGTCATCACGGCGTCAGAAGCGCGCAGCTTTGCGCCTTTTTGGTGCGGAACGGTTTTGAAAAAGTCTTCAATCTCGAAGGCGGAATCGACGCGTGGTCGGCGGAAATCGACGCGAATGTTCCGCGCTATTAACTCGACCGGCAGCGAAAGGTTTTTGCCGCGGAGACACGGAGAAAACAGCAAGTTTTGCCGAAAATTTCTCCGCGTTTCTCTGCGGAAACTCCGCGCTTCTGCGATGAAAAAATCTTAAATTGCATAGGACTTTCTCACCTCGGAGCGCGGGCATCTTGCCCGCAAAGATTGCGCGAGCAATCTAAAGACGCGTCTAATCAGGATTCGACGCGGAGTTTATACGGCGGTTTGGAGACGCTCCGGCGTGTTTAAGAGCGGGCAGGATGCCCGCGCCCCGACAAAGACGTTTCTCAAATTTGAGAAAGTCCTGTTGCAATAAAAATTCAGCGCCGCTTTCGTTAAGGTTTTGCCCTTTGAGGCGAAAAACTACATAATAGCCGTTGATTCGAGCGGTTAAATTAAATGAATTTTTTTTCAGACATCAGACGTTTATTATTGATTTTGTGGCTCGGCGCGGCGTGTTTTTTCAGCTTCGCGGTTGCGCCGAGCGCGTTTGCGGTTCTGCCGTCGCGCGAAATCGCGGGCGCGATGGTTTCGCGTTCACTGGCAATTGTCAATTACAGCGGCTTAATCGTCGGGCTGATTCTGCTGGCGACTTCTTTTATCAAACAAATCGGCGTTAATCGCTTTCAAATCTGGACGGAAAGATTTTCGCTTTTAATTTTAATGCTCGCCTGCGCCGCCGGACAATTCGTTATAGCGTTATGGCTTTCGATAATCAAAGCGCAAATCGGACGCCCGATTGACGAAATCGCGGTTGACGACCCGTTGCGGATTCAGTTTAATAATCTTCATCAATATTCGGTCTGGGCGCTGGCAGCCGCGATGCTTGCCGCTTTAATCGCGTATTTTCTGATGGCGCGAAGAACGAATAAAAACTTAATGACGGATAAAACCAATGTTCAATTCAATTAGAGAAAATATCGAACGACGGCTCGGCGTCAATGTTCCGAAAGCGGAAGCGAGACAGCCGATGTTAATCGAAAACGCGAGCGAATTTTCGCGCCGTTTCAGCAAGTGGCGCTCTAACGACAATCTCGACAATTACCCGTTCGTCGTCAACGAACACGCGCCGTTCGTTCCGGCTCGCCGCGCTTTGCCGATGCTCAATCTGGCGCTGATTTCCTCAGCCGGAGCATATATTAACGGCACGACGCCGTTCGATACGAACGACGGCGACGGCGACGCGACTTTCCGCGAAATTCCGATTGAAGTCGGTGCGACAGATTTGATTTACGCCGCGCGCGGCTACGACCCGACCGCCGTGCGCGAAGATATGAATTCACAGATTCCGGTGGCGCGTCTGGTTGAATATGCCGGAAACGGCGTTATTGGAAATCTGAACAACGTCTGGTGGAGCTTAAACGGTTATATTCCGAACGCGCGGCTCGTTTCCGACCGGCTCGCGCCGCAGATTGCCGATAGAGTTTCGCGCTACGAAGTTCAGGCGGCGCTTCTGATTCCCGCGTCGCGCCTGTGTCATCAAACGATGGGAATCATCGCCCGCGCTCTGGAAACGGCAAACGTTCCGACGATTATGCTGTCGGTTGACGGCACGATGACCGACCGCGTGCGCCCGCCGCGCACCGCGTTTTACGACGGCAAATTCGGTTCGGTCGCCGGTTTTCCGAATTTTAAGGAACATCAGCTCCGCATTCTCGATGAATCCCTGCGCTGGATTGAAACTTTCGACCAGCCGGGCGCGAAAAAACTCGGCGTTAAATTGGAAAGCGAAGTCGAGCGGGAACGCGGCGAGCGATAAACCCACCCGGAGCGCGGGCATCCTGCCCGCAAAGATTGCGCGAGCAATCTAAATAAGCTCGATAAAGTTCAATGTTGATTTTTATCTAAACCTTTGCAAACGCTTGGAGCGTTTAAGAGCGGGCAGGATGCCCGCGCTCCGACAAAGACGTTTCTCAAATTACAAAAAAGCCTTGAACATTTGCTCAAGGCTTTTTTGTAATTTGATGAAAAGTTCCGATTTTTTAATGCTTGAATTTCTTCACGCGTTTCGCCGACTATTTTCTGAACATCGGCTTTCTGCCGGTCGGAGAGTTCGAGACGGTCGAAGATTCGCTCGAATCGCTCCGATTTTGCCCCTTGCGGCGGAGACGAATCAAACCAAACGTGATAAGCATTTAACGCGAGCGCGCCGCCGACAAAACCGAGAAAAAATATGCACAGCGCCGCCGTTCTTATTTGCCGGTCAAATTTGTTGTCGCTCATAAATACTACTTTTCCACAACTTTTTCCACAGTTTTTTTATTTGTCCGCGCCGTAGACGATTTGAAAAATCTGCTCGTCGGTCGGCTCTCCGGTCGGAATTTTTTCGTTCAAAATAACCATTTCCGTCGAATAATTATTAAAAATATCCGCGTTGGCGGCGTTTGAAACCTGCGTAAAATCGGGCGCGAAAATTTCGGCGGCATTTTATTTTAACGGAGAAATATCTGACATATCGCGTCGGCGTGCGAATTTCTCTGCCGTTCGGCAACCGCGTCGCCGAAGCAAATCTGGGAAACTCGCTCGCGCAGGGAAGTCAGCTCGTCAACCAACGGGCGCAAGCCGAGCAGTTGATTGAAGCCGCGACGTGAGAAACACCACGCAGTCTCTGCGTTCCGCCGAAGCGCGTCTCCAATCAGCCGCCGCTTCACGCGCTTCAGCCGAACAGCTTTTTGAGAGCGAACAAAGACAATTTCGCGCCGGAACGTCAATGGTTTTTCTCATCTTTCAACGGCAAACCGAACTGCTCGCCGCCCGAAGCCGCGAACTACAGGCGCAGACCGATTTAAATAAAGCAGTCTCCAATTTTCGCCGCGCAACGGGAAACACGCTTAACAACAATAATATTGAAGTAAAGTAATTTTGTAGGGGCGACGGCTTGTCCTCGCCCGCCGTTTCGATTGAAGTAACGTCGAGTTTAACCGAAATATTTCGGGCGAGGACAAGCCGTCGCCCCTACAATTTTTGCGACATTGAAAAAATATTTGGTTTTTTCATTGAACTTGCCAGGATTTTACCGCTTCAATCGGATGAATCAGCATCCAGCAAAAACAACCAGAGCGAACGCCAAAATTTATATAGTTTCGGCAAAGACTCTTTTGAATTTGCGTTGAGGTTCGACGGGATTTTTAACGAAGCGTTCGAGAACTGCTCGCATTTCGCCCGTAAATTCATACGCGGGAATGTCGTGGATTGAGATTTGATTGTTGCCGTAAGCCTTGACGATTTCGGAGAATTCGTTCTTGTTGCGCGTCCAGAGTCTGCCGTGTTCGCGGTCGTCGGTCAGCGTGAAAATTCCCACGGGGTCTGGAAATCTCGGTCGCCACCAGCGCGTCAGATTTCCGCCGCCCCACATATCGGAGTCGGTCAAACCCCACCACGAAACGCGTTCGATTCCGCTGGCGGCGCATTGTTCTAAAACCCATTTGAAAAACGTAATTCTGTCGCGCACATTGCCGCGCACGTTCGTCTCGCCGATGCCGAGCTGTATATCGGGCAAGCGTTTTTTGTAATCGACGATGACAGCCGAAAGACTCGGCGGATTCGGATTGATTTTATGCGTCGGATGCCCGCCGCGATTGCGATACCAGATTTTGAAACAGTGCGCGTAAAAATCCAAATCTTTTTGATACGGCTGAGCCGGATTTTTCTGAAACCACAAAATTCTGTCGGAATTCGCGCCTTTTTCGACGAGTTTTTGAAAAAATGGATGCGCTTCATCGATTCTGCCGCGCAGCAGATTGTCCATTCCGAAACGTTCGTGTTCGCGCAAAAATTCGACGGAAGCGACGAGTTCGGCGTCGGCGTTTTCGACAACGGCGTCGTGGTCAATCGGTTCGGGCTGGAAAAATTTGATGCGCGGATTACGTTTTTTAAGCGCCCCCGAAACAATCGAAATCGCTTCCGCCATATTCAAAAATACGTCGCTCCAGCGATGCTTTGCCCAAAAACCGACTTCGGTCGAATGAAAAAGCGCGGTTACGGCAGGCTCGTTAATAATAGTGTAGCGTTCGACAAGAGGAAACGCTTTTTGAAACGCCAGCGCAAAATGCAGTAAATGATTGGGAAATTCTGGATTTGCAAAGCCGTTTTCGATTAGTTTCGGAACTTTGTGATGACACAAATCAATCGTCGGCACAAATCCGCGCCGCCGCATCGATTCCATAATCGGCGCTATTTTCTCAAAGTCGTAAGTGTAAGGCGCGACAAGAACTTTGTCCCAGCAAGCCGGATAACGAAGTTCGCTAATGCCTAATTCCTGCTGCAAATCGAAATCGTATTCAAAGCGTTCGTAGTGCCTGGTCGCGTCAAGAACATCGCGCGGCTCGCCGAAAAGCCTCTTGGCGTTTCCAATCGGCGTGCATTCGTAGCCGACGGCGAGACGCGGCTGTTTTATCGTAAAATTTTCGATAGATTTTCCTTCCACAATCTTTAACACCTCAAATAAATACGGCGAAGTTTGCGCATTTATACTGCATAATCCTTCGCCGCAAAAATTTAAATCTTAGAGCGTGTTTGGAAAATAAAAATGTCGATTTTTAGAATCGTATTTAACCGCAGATGAACGCCGATGCTCATCTGATAAAAGCAGATATTTATATGATTTATCGGTTCTTATCCGCGTTTATCCGCGTTCATCTGCGGTTAATTTTCCCGCTTCCAATCATTTACTGTTAATTTCCAAAAAGGCTCTTAGAAAGAGTTTAAGGCAAACCCTTTACACCAGTCTGTTACAAGCCTTACACAAAACTATAAATCGAGCGACTTTAAATAAGCGCGAAAATCAGCGCCCAAATCGTTTCGCTTGAGAGCAAATTCAACCGTCGCGATTAAAAAGCCGAGCTTGTCGCCGGCGTCGTGGCGCGTGCCTTCGAGCTTGACGGCGTAAAACGGCTTGCCTTCGCCGAGCAGAATCCGCATCGCGTCGGCAACCTGATATTCGCCGCCCGCGCCCGGCTCGATTTTTTCGATAGCGCCGAACAAATCCGGCGTGAAAATATAACGCCCGATAACCGCCATATCCGACGGCGCGTCTTCAAATTTCGGTTTTTCGACAACCGATTTTATTTTGAAAACATTCGGCTCGACTTCTTCGGCGTCGATAACGCCGAACCGCGAAATCGCTTCGCCCGCAATCTGCATCGTCGCCATCACCGGCGCTTCGTATTTTTCATAAACGTCAATAAGCTGCTTTAACGCGGGCGTTTCCGAATCCATTACGTCGTCGGCGAGCAGAACGGCAAACGCTTCGTCGCCGACAAAATCCTTCGCCTGCAAAATGGCGTGTCCCAAACCTAAAGCCTGTTTCTGGCGCGTATAAGTGATTTTCGCTAAATCCGAGACACTTCGCGCAAGCTCGAACATTTCCATCTTGCCGCGTTCCTTCAAAACCTGTTCAAGCTCGAAAGAAATATCGAAATGGTTTTCAATCGCCGTTTTATCGCGCCCCGTAATTATTAAAATCGATTCGATTCCCGATGCGACCGCTTCTTCGACCGCATACTGAATAAGCGGTTTATCAACCAGCGGCAGCATTTCTTTCGGCGATGATTTCGTCGCGGGCAAAAATCTCGTTCCTAAACCGGCGGCGGGAAAGACGGCTTTGCGAATTTTTTTCTGCATAAAGTTAGATAAATCTTTTTTCTTTATTAGACATTATCGGAAATAAGAAATATTTGCCCACGAAACACACAAAACAAACGAAAATAAGAAAATCATTGTTGGTTTTGCTTTTTTAGCGTTTTTAGTGTGTTTTGTGGGCAAGTATTCTTATTTCCGATAATGTCTATTATTTATAAATGTTTGGTGTAAACCTCGAATTGTAGGCGAAAACCGGCTTGGAAACAAATCTTCAAAATCTACTGGTCGCGGGCGCGAAAAAATTCGATGGCGCACACGCGGCGAAAAATCGAAAAATGAGTCAAGAAAATGAGTGCAAAAAGCGGCGCGAAAGGTTAAACTTTATATCGCTCAATCAATTTGTTTTGAGACCCGAATTTTACAATGAAAAAAATATTTCTCGCTCTAATTTTTACGATTCTCTTTTTTAATGCTCAGACGAATCAGGCGCAAGTCGCGCAATGTTCGAGCTTAAAAGTTACAACCCTGCCGCTTTCCGGCGAATACGGCGGCTACGGAAAATTTACGGTTACGCGCCGGAGCGTTGCCAATCCCGACCCGAACGCGCCCGCGCCGGTTTCCGTATTCGTGCCTGACAACGCGACCGCGCAGAATAAAGTTCCGGTCGTTTTTTTCGCGCACGGCTTCGGCGGTTTCGATTATCAACTTTACGAATCGCTGCTCCGCCAACTCGCGAGCAACGGCTATGTTGTTGTTTTCTCGCCCTACACGTCGAGCGTTTTTACGACGCACGCCGCCCGTTACAACCAGATTTGGAACGGATATACGGCGGCGGTCGGTCAATACGGAAATGTTATGGACACGACGCGCGCCGGTTTTGCCGGACATTCCTACGGCGCGGGCGCGACGCCGGAAATGGCGCGCCGCGGTCTGGCGCAGGGCTGGGGCGCAAACGGTTTGTTTATGTTCATAATGGCGTCTTGGTATAACTGGGGGACGAATATGGAACAGATTCCGGCAAGCGCCAAAATGGTTGTGCAGGTTTACTGGGACGACCGGACGAACGAGCATCTGATTTCGCAGAACGACATCTGGAACAAACTGCCGCAGATTACCGAGCGCAAATGGGAAGTTATAAAGCCGTCGCAAACGTTTTGCTCGCTCGGCGCGGGACACAGCCTGCCGCTGACAAACGGCTTGGGCGTAACCGAAGCGGCGACCGACGCTAACGATTATTGGGGCGTCTGGCGCAGGCTTCACGCGCTCGCCGACTATACTTTCAAGGGAAATCAGACGGCGAAAACAATCGCTTTCGGCGCGGATTCTTTTATGGGCAGATGGCGCGGAGTGTTCGGCGTCCGCCGCGTCTCGCCGCTCGAATCATACGATTCGCCGGTGCTGAACCCGAACTTGTCGCCGACCTGGAGATGGGAAAATAAATGCGCGGTTGCCGACGCAGGCGCGTCCTGTCCGTAAAAAAAAGAAAAAATCTATGTCGAAAGGCGGCGGTCTTTGACCGTCGTTTTATTTTATGCCGATAATAAAAAGCGTTTTACAGTTTTTAGTTTTATAAACGCGCTTCTAATCAAGGAAGACTTCAAAAATATGCTCGATTTGAATTTCGTCAGGGAAAATCTCGATGCCGTAAAAACCGCTTTGCGGAACCGCAATTTTCCAGCCGACAGTCTGGAAAAGTTCGTCAAGTTAGATTCCGAGCGCCGCCGCGTCATCGGCGAAGCTGACAATCTTAATCAGATTCGCAATGTTTCGAGCAAGGAAATCGGCGCTCTTATGCAGTCCGGCAGACAGGGCGAAGCCGAAGCTAAAAAAGCGGAAATCGCCGGTTTGAAGGAAAAGCAGATTGAGCTTGAAACAAAGCGCGACGAATTCGATAAGGCGATGCGCGAGCTTCTCGCCGGTTTGCCGAACGTTCCGACAAGCGATGTTCCGGTCGGCGTCGACGAAGCGGCGAATGTTGAAATCCGGCGTTGGGGCGTATTGAGAGAATTTGATTTTGAGCCGCAAGACCACGTTGATTTAGGCGAAAAACTCGGCATTCTGGATTTGGAACGAGCGACCAAAATCGCCGGTTCACGCTTTGCGATTCTAAACGGCGCGGGCGCGCGTCTGAGCCGCGCTCTGGCTAATTTTATGCTCGACGTTCACACAACCGAACACGGTTACACCGAAACTATTCCGCCGTTTCTCGTCAACCGCCAGGCGCTTTTCGGCACGAATCAACTGCCGAAATTCGAGGACGATTTATTTCACATCAAAGACGAACGCGGTTTCGCGCTGATTCCGACGGCGGAAGTTCCGGTTACGAATTATCACGCCGGAGAAACATTAAATGCCGCCGATTTGCCGAAATATTACACGGCTTACACGCCCTGTTTTCGTTCCGAAGCGGGAAGCTACGGGCGCGACACGCGCGGCTTGATTCGCCAGCATCAATTTGAAAAAGTCGAATTGGTAAAACTTGTCCTGCCGGAAAATTCCGTCGAAGAACACGAAAAACTAACCCTAAACGCCGAGCGGATTTTGCAGCTTTTGGGTTTGCCGTATCGAACCGTTGTTTTATCGACCGGCGATATGGGTTTCGGCGCGGTCAAAACTTATGACATCGAAGTTTGGCTGCCGAGCCAGAAAACTTTCCGCGAAATTTCAAGCTGCTCGAACTGCGGCGATTTTCAAGCTAGACGAATGAATCTCAGATTCAAGCGTTCCGGCGGCGCGAAACCGGAATTTGTTCACACCTTAAACGGGTCGGGTTTAGCCGTCGGGCGAACGTGGATTGCCGTTCTTGAAAATTATCAGCAGGCGGACGGCTCGATTTTAGTGCCGGAAATTCTTCAGCCGTATATGAACAATCTGGAAAGAATAGAGAAATAACATCTTTGCAAAAAAAGAAAAGACAGCGCCGACTCAAAGTAAGTCGGCGCTGTCTTTTCTTCTTCCACAGACCAATTTTTTATTACTTCGTTAAGCCTTGTTTGTTAGCCGCGTCTTTTGCAGTCTGCGCTACATCTCCGGCGTTGTCTTTAACTGTATCGGCAACTTTTCCGGCGCTTTCTTTAACTGTATCGGCAACATCACCGGCGGCATCCTTAACGGTATTCGATACTTCTCCGGCAACTTGCTGAACTTTACCGATAGCTTCACGCGCCGTTTCTTCCGCTTTTTGCAGTAAGTTTTCGCGTGTTTCACCCATCAAGCGGTTTTCTGCTTTAGTTGAAGGAAACGCCATACCGACAGCCGCGCCGATTGCCAATACAACCGCGCCGACGGCAAGCGGATTTTCGTCCATATAATACTCGTATTGCTCTTGTGCCGAGCCTGCGACATCTTTGGCTTTCGAGCCGAGATTGCCGACTTGTTTATATGCTCCGCTCGCTGCGCTGCTGACCGTATCTGAAACTGTTCCGGCAACATTGCTGACTGTTTCGGAAACCGTTCCGGCAACATCGCTGACCGTCCCTGAAACCGCGCCTGCCGCATTACTGACGCCATCGTAAGCCGAACCGGCGGCACTGCTGACACCCTTATAAGCTGAATTAGCCGCGCCGCCTACTTTATTTTGAGCGTTTTCAAATGTCGAGCGTCCGCCTTTTGACGAAAAATCTCGTCCGCCGCCATAATTGTCTGCCGTGTCGAAATCATTGTCATAATCGCCCTCGTAGTCCGTTTCATAACTATACGTCGAGCGTTTTTTTGAAGAAAAACCATTGACCAGAAGCATTCCGAGACCCAATCCGATTAAGGACAAAGCAACCGGATTCTGACCGGCGGCGCGTCCCGCGTTTGTTTTACTTAAATCGTTCATTCCTTTGTCTATATAAGTCATAATTGTTCCCACCTTTCCTATTGTCGCATCATAAACGGAATCTTTCGCCGTAGTGATGGCGCTGTTAATATGATCAGAAACTTCGTCCTTTACCTGCTCGCTAATGTTTGCAAAACTAAGCCTTTCCTGAATAGCGTTAATCGTGTCTCCCAAATTGCTGCGGGTTTCCTCGATTTGCTCGCGTATCTGTTCGGTGTCATCGGTTATTTCATCGCTCGGCGTCAATTCCCCATCATTCGTCGCCGCCGTATAGTCTGTCGAACGATTTTCCAGATAAACATTGTCTGTCGTATCGGTCGTTCGGATAACCGCACTGGTCGTGCTGTCTCTTATCTGCGTTTCCTCTTCGTTTAACTCACCTGGTCTTTCAGCCATTGTGCATCCTCCTTAATCGTTTCGACCGTCTGTGTCGGCGTTAGTCCGGTATTTTTCAAAGCGCTCAGAGCCGACATAATTAACACTGCCGCCGCGATTGCTATTACCACGCCGATAATCAGAGCCGCCAGAAAATAACTATCCAGCAAGCGTCCCAAACCGATAATCAACGCCGCCACAAAAGAGAGCAACGCCGCGTAAGCGACAGCGCCACCGACCACCAGATAGCCGACGTTTTTGCCAACTTTTACTGCTTTCTGTGTTATCTCGACTTGCGCTAAAGCAACTTCCTGCTTGACTAAATTACTGGTTTCAGTGGCAAGCTCGGAAAAAAGATCGCCTAGCGACTTTTCTTCTTTCACAATCGTTTCCTGTGCCATAGTAATTAGCCTCCTTTATTTTGCGGCGCGGTATCGACAGACGTGCCGCCGGCTCTGTTATCCTTACGCACAAGCGGTTTTACCTGTGTATTCTGGTGCAGATTTCTAACCTGGTCGGCAGTATTTCTTCTCGGATTGGCATTGCCCATTACATTTTGCGCGCGTACCATCAATGACTGGTTCGAGTTTCCGCTTTTGATAAATCGTGCCGCTAAAATACCGAGCGTAAACGCGCCGCCGAGAAACAAAGCCGGATTGCTTTGAGCTAAGTTTTTAATGTCTCTGACTAAACCGTTAAGGTCTCGTCTATCGAGATAGCCGGTAATTTGTTCAACCTTGTCGGCTACCGTGTCGCTGTACTGAGCCGCCACATTTGCAATGCCGGTCGGCTGGTCGCCGCCGCGAAGAGTTTCTCCGACCTGACGAATAGTATCTGCCACGCTCGACAAGCCTTCGGTTAAATTCGTTTTTTGTTCGTCAATAACCGATGTCGCCTTTTCAGTAGCAAAACCGTAAGCCTGGCTGGCAACCGCGCCGGTCGATTCTTTCGCTTGATTCAAAACGTCTTTGACCGCGCCGGTATCACCGCGCACAATATTTCCTACCTGGTCTGCAAGCTGGCTGTCTTTTCCAGCACCGCCCTGCTGAGCGCCGCCGCCTTGCGCTTTCTGACCTTCGCCGCCTTGTGGTTTGGCAGCGGCAGAACCGGTATTCGGTTGATTATTCGGTTTATTTTCGGTATTCGGCGCGCCTGCGCCGCTCGACTGTGTTTTATCTGTGTTTTCCATTTTTTAGAATCCCCTTCCTCAAATTATTTTTTTATTAATTTTGGTTCTGCCTCGAAACAACAAAAATATTTTTCGTTGTTTTTCGCTTGATTAAAACACAGAACCGCATTTCCAAGTTGATTTTTGTCGTCTGTATTAAAACCAAACGAAATCTAGTCTGTTTGCATCCATATCGCAATAATTATGCCAACGATTGAATTTAGAGCGGCGCTTCGATAATAAAACAAAAAAATTATTTCAAAGTTTGTCGTTTATTCTTTATGAAATTATTATTTTACGCCCGTAAATTATTTAGAGATATGCAGAGACCTTTTTTCCGTCGATGCGGTGATGAAATCGATTGTATTATTTCAATCCGAGCGGCATCTTTGAAGCTGTCCGTCTTCAGGTTGTCTTTTTCGCTCTTTCCTTCCTTTCGTGCAGAGCGTTTTCCGCAATTTTCGCTATCCACCAAAAAGAGCCTTGCGCGCCGAGATGCTCGAACATCAATTTAAAAACCTTCGGATGAATCCGCGCCGTTTTCGTCAGAACCTTTTTGAATGAATCAAACGGAATGCGGTCTTGAAAAAGCTCGCGGCTGATTTTAACATCTAATTTACTCAAAGCCGACATCACGGCGTTCATCGTTTCGTTGACGGCAAAGGATTTGCTGCGAGGCATCGGACGCATAAACTCGGCGAGGCTCGACATCTGCGCGACACGCGGCTCATAAGCGTTTATCTTCGACAGGGAATTTTCGTCAAACGCATTTTCGCGCAAAGCGTTTTCAATTGCCGAAGTGAGTTTTCGCAAATTTCTGACGTGCGAGCCGAAGCCGCAGAATGTCAGCGGCGAAGACAATCCGGCAGCGTCGCCGACGAGCAAAACTCTGTTTGCGGCAGTTTTTTTGATGTTGTTCCAACCCGCGTGATGAACGCTCGGAATATAGCCGAAAACCGGCTTGACGACGCGCCAGGCGCCGGTTTTTTCCTTGTAACGCGGCAGTTTTTCAAAGTAATCTTCAAACAAACGAAACAAAGATTTTTCGGCTTTTGATTCGACTGAATCATAAAAAAATAAATAAGTCGTGTATTCGTCTTTGCCCGCATTTCCGGCGAAACCTTCCCAAATCAACTGGCGATTGTCCGAGCTGTCTTCGGTCGAAACAAGAATTTCGCCGACAGAAAAATCAACCGTTTTTTCGTCCGCGCCGCGCGCGAAACCTTTAGCAACAGTTCCGACCGTCGGGCAAACGTGCGTGATGGATTTCCCGCCGTTTATCTGCCGCGAAACCGGCGAATTGGTTCCCGTCGCGTCAACGAAAAGTTTCGCCGCAAAAAGTTTTCGCTGCCCGTTTCTTAAATCTTCGCACTCGATTAAAACTTTATCTTTGTTCGAGTAAGCGCGAACGAAACGCAGATTATCGACAATTTTTGAATCGGTTTTTTCGAGTTTTCGAGCGGCGAGATTTAATAATTTATCGGCTTCAATCGCCACGTCCAGAACATTGTCCATAAAAAGCGGCGGCGTTTTTATTTTTGAATTGGCGTCGTAAAATTTTACGAATCCGGTTTTGTAGCGATTGGCAACGGCGGTTTCTATTTCGTCTCCGGTAAAAAGTCCGACGCGGACGAATTCCTGCAATTCGTCGTCGGAGATGTTCCAGTCGCGGTGCGTTTTTCCGACCGTGTGCGCGTCGAAAACCAGAACTTTGCGATTGTATTTCGTCGCCATTACAGCCGCGTGCAGTAAACCCAAAGTTCCGCCCGCGTAGACGATTTCAAATTCGCCTTCGATTTCCAAACCTTTCGGCGCTGAATCAAATCGAATAATTTCTTCGGTTCGGTCGGGATTTTCCCGAAAATCGTTCCAGCGCCGTTCAATTTCCCAAATTCTTTTAAGCCACGCTTCGCGGTTCGGCAATGGAGCGAAATTTTCCACCGTTCGCGGAAATTGTCGCCGGAGTTCGTTTAAGTTCGGGAAATCTTTTTGCATTTGAATAAATTAGAACAGGCTCGGCGCGTTTTTTCAAAATCGAAATCGATTGATTAACCGGCTTTAGCTATCGAAAGATTTCTGTATAATTACAGTTTGCAAAACAATTGGAATTTGCATCTAAAAAGCTATGAAATACGAAACAATGCAGGCGGTTCTCGATAAAGAAAAAGTCGGCGCGGAAGAAGCGCGCGCTCAGTCGAACGGTCTTGACAGATATATGGCGATGCCGGACGCCGAACTGCGCGAGCGCATCGAAAACGCCAGAAAAATCTTAGGTTCGCGCGTCATCATTTTAGGTCATCATTACCAGCGCGACGACGTTATCGAACACGCCGATATTACGGGCGATTCCTACCAGCTTTCGGTCGAAGCCGCAAAAAGAAAAGACGCCGAATTTATCGTCTTTTGCGGCGTGCATTTTATGGCTGAATCGGCTGATATTCTGGCACAGGAAAACCAGCGCGTAATTCTGCCGGATTTGGGCGCGGGCTGTTCAATGGCTGATATGGCGAGCGTCGAACAGGTCGAAGACGCGTGGGAACAGTTAAGAGAAATCGGCGTTATCGGCGAAGGGAAAACGGTCGCGCCGATGACTTATATGAATTCGAGCGCGGCGATAAAAGCCTTTTGCGGACGACACGAAGGCGTCGTCTGCACGTCGTCGAACGCCGTTCCGCTGTTCGATAAATATTTGAAAGAATTCGACAAAATGTTTTTCTTTCCAGACCAGCATCTGGGCAGAAACACCGGCGTTAAATTCGGCATTCCGCTCGATAAAATGGCTTTGTGGAATCCGTTTGAAGAACTCGGCGGCAATTCGGAAGAAGATTTGCGCGAAGCGAAACTTATTTTATGGCGCGGTCATTGTTCTGTTCACGGCAGATTTAAACCGTGGCACGTTGACCAAATTCGCAAAGAAATTCCTGGCGTAAAAGTTCTCGTTCACCCCGAATGTATGAACGAAGTCGTCGATAAATCAGATTTAAACGGCTCGACATCGTTTATCATCAACACGATTGCAAATTCTCCGAGCGGTTCAAAATGGGCTGTCGGCACGGAATTAAATTTAGTCTTGCGCCTGCAAAAGAAATTTCCCGAAAAAGAAATTCGCCTGCTCGCGCCCGATTTGTGTATGTGCGCGACGATGTATCGCATCGCGCCGCAAAATCTCGCGTGGGCGCTGGAAAATCTCGTCGCGGGAAATGTCGTCAACGAAATCAAAGTTGACGACGAAACGAAACATTTTGCCAACATCGCGCTTGAGAGAATGATTTCCCTAACGGAACAAAAACAAAAAAATTAAACCACGAAGGAACACGAAGTTCACACGAAGAAAAATTTTTGTGCAGGATTATTAAAATTGGCGTGAAAACCGAAAAATTTTTAGTTAAAAAAGAAAATCTTCGTGTAATCTTCGTGTTCCTTCGTGGTTAAAAAAATGGCGGAAGTTCAAGACAAATTACCGGAAAATGTGCGCGGAAGATATTACGTTGACGCGCAGTGTATCGACTGCGATGTGTGCCGCGATATTTCGCCGATAAACTTCACCCGATACGACGAAAACGGTTATTCGTTTGTCTGCAAACAACCCGAAACGCCCGAAGAAATCGAGCTTTGCGCCGAAGCGTTATTGGCGTGTCCGGTCGAAGCTATCGGCGACGACGGTTAGAATTTTATGACGAATAAAAATCAGCCGCCGGCGACGAGAGCCGGAATTTTCGGCGGACATTTTTTGCAGTTTCGGCGCAATCCGCCCGAATTTTTGCAGAAATTATCAAAGCTCGGCGACGTAACGACTTTTAATCTCGGCGGTCAGGCGGCGTTTTTCGTTAATAATCCCGAGCTTGTCCGCGATTTGCTTGTAACGAGCAATCACAAATTTATTAAAGGTCGAGCTTTGCAGCGCGCTAAAAAACTGCTCGGCGAAGGTCTTTTGACGAGCGAAAATTCATTTCATCTGCGCCAGCGGCGAATGATTCAGCCCGCGTTTCACCGGCAGAGAATTAACGGTTACAGCGAGGCGATGATTGAGTTTGCCGAAAAAATGTCAGCGGAATGGCGCGGCGGCGAGACGCTCGATATTGACAGGGAAATGATGCGTCTGACGCTTAATATCGTCGGCAAAACCTTGTTCGGCGCGAATGTCGAAGACAGCGCGAACGAAGTCGGCAAAGCGATGACGACGATTGTTTCAATGTTTAATTTATTGCTTTTGCCGTTTGCCGAACTGCTCGAAAAACTGCCTTTGCCGCATACTAAACGCTTCAAAAATGCCAGAAAGACTTTGGACGAAGTGATTTACAAAATCATTGACGAACGGCGAAAATCCGGCGTGGACGCGGGCGATTTGCTTTCGATGCTTTTGAACGCTCAAGACGAGGAAAGCGGTTTAAAGATGACCGACGAGCAAATCCGCGACGAATGTATGACGCTTTTTTTAGCCGGACACGAAACGACATCGAACGCGCTTGTCTGGACGTTTTACCTGTTGTCGCAAAACCCGCAAAGCGAGGCGAAATTTCACCGCGAATTAGACGCGGTTTTAAATAATAAACCTTTAACGCCCGAAGATTATACGCAGTTAAAATATACGGAAAATGTTTTAGCCGAATCGATGCGCTTGTTTCCGCCCGCGTGGGCAGTCGGGCGATTGTCGATTGAAGAACACGAATTCGGCGGTTTTACGATTCCGAAAGGCTCGCTCGTTCTCGCCAGCCAATATGTAATGCACCGCGACGCCCGATTTTGGGAAAACGCGGAAAGATTTCAGCCCGAACGCTGGGAAAAAGTTTCAATCAAAGAAGCGGGCAATAATTTCGTCTATTTCCCGTTCAGCAAAGGCGTCCGAAGCTGCATCGGCGAGCAGTTCGCGTGGACGGAAGGCGTTTTGCTTCTCGCCGCTTTGGGCAGAAATTGGAAATTGAAACTCGCGCCCGAACAGAAAATCGGAATGCAGGCAATGATTACGCTGCGCCCGAAGTTTGGAATGAAAATGCGGATTGAGAAAAGATGATTTTGACGATTAAGGTTATTTAGTCAATCAAAACAGCTTTCCCGTCTTTCCAAACGGCAATCGGATTTCCGGCGCGTTTGTGCGCGAGAACGGCTTCGCGGACGGCGCGCTGCAAGGTTTCGGTGATTTGTTTTTCGTCGGCGAAGATTTTTTCAATTCGGTCTTCTTTGCCGTTTTTGTTATTTTTGCTTTTCATATTTTTTTCTTAAATTTTTCCAAATACTCAGGTCGAAAACTTCTTCTGTTTTTAACAAACTTCCTTTAGCAATCAACTTCAAATCTTCCGTGTCCGAATTATCGTAAAAAAACCAATTGTCGGCAATCGTTTTGTAAAGCGCGAAAAAGTTTTGCAAGCCTTTTTCATAACGCCTTTTAATTGTCGTTTCAGGAATATTGTGTCCGCCTTGCCGGACTCTTTCGGCAACGCGTAAAACAGCGAGTTCCGAATTTTCCAAATATAAAAAAATCAGTTTGAATTTGTAACCGTTTTCGCGCATTTTGTTCAAACGCGGAACGAAACTGCGTGTTGAAAGCGTTGTTTCAAAGGCAAAATCGACGTTTGCTTTAGTCAATTTATCAAGTCGCCGAAGCATAATTTTGCCGGCTGTGATTGCAACCGTCTCCGGCGCGAATGCCGATAAACCTTGCGCTAAAGTGTCGGCATTGACAAATTCTTCAATGCCGAGCTTGTCGCGCAACAAATAAGGCGCAACGGTTGATTTTCCCGCGCCGTTTGCTCCGGCGATGATAATAATATGAGGCATTTATAGATTACAAATATTTTTTGCCTTTCAGCTTTTCCGGCAGCAAATCCTTCGCCGTGTATTTTTCGTAGCCTTCGCCGTAGCCGAGTTCTTTCATTAGAGAAGTAGGAGCATTTCTTAAGTTCATCGGAACGGGCAGGTTGCCGAGTTTTCGGGCGTCTTCGAGCGCGGCTTTGTAGGCGTTATAGGCGCTTTTGTCCTTTTTGCACTGCGATAAATAAACGACGCCGTGCGCCAGATTTATTCCGGCTTCGGGCAGTCCGACGGTTTCGACGGCGCGGAAAACGGCATTTGCGACAACCAAAGCCGTCGGCTGCGCGATTCCTATATCTTCGGACGCGAAAATAACCATTCGGCGGGCGATAAATTTCGGGTCTTCGCCCGCTTCAATCATTCTCGCAAGATAATAAATCGCCGCGTCGGGCTGTGAAGCGCGCATCGATTTGATGAACGCGCTGATGACGTTGTAATGCTCTTCGCCTTTTTTGTCGTAACGCAAAAACTTTGACTGAAGCGTGTTTTTGAGCGTTTCGACATTGACTTTATTTTCGTAGAGACGCGCCGTGTTTTCAATCATCGTAATCGCCTGGCGCGCGTCGCCGTTTGCTAATTCGACGAGCCAATCTTTCGCCTCGTCGTCTAATTTAAAGCCGGTTCGGTCGATAATCTGCCGCATTTCGTCGGGCGCGAGTTCCTGTAAAACAAACACGCGCAATCTTGAAAGAAGCGCCGGAATGATTTCAAAACTCGGATTTTCCGTCGTCGCGCCGATTAAGACAAGCTCGCCGGATTCGACAAACGGCAACAAAAAATCCTGCTGCGCTTTATTAAATCGATGAATTTCGTCAAGGAATAAAACTTTCGGGCGATTTTCTTCCGAAGGCGATTTTATTATTTTGCGAATGTCTTCCTTGCCGGCGGAAACGGCGGAAAGCTCGTGAAAATCGGCGTGAATCGCGCCCGCATACATTCGCGCCAGAGTTGTTTTGCCGACGCCGGGCGTTCCCCACAGAATAAACGAAAAAATATGTCCTTGCTCGATTGCCATTCTGAGCGGTTTTCCCGCGCCGACGAGATGCTTTTGTCCGACGAAATCACGGAGCGTTTCGGGTCTGATTTGGTTGGCTAAAGGCTGCATAAATTCGATTATAGCAAAAAGAAAACACGGATTGCGGTAGCGGCGGCTGTCTGCGCCTCGTAACCGGGAGCGCGGGCATCCTGCCCGCAAACGTCGCTCGAGAGCGGCGTAACGCAAGTTTATCCAGAAGGCAATATTGAATAAACTTGATTAGTTCGCGCTTTCGCGCTCTAACTAGCGGACAGGATGCCCGCGCTCCGACTTTTTCAATTTGTCCGCTTGATAATCTCTCGAAACGCAAGAGCGTCTTCCGTCATTTGAATATTGTTAAAGAAGACGTAAGAAGTTTTGTTTTTCGGCAAAAGCGCGTGGAGTTCTTCGAGTTCTTCCGGTTCGTATTTGTAGCGCCAGCCGCCGCGCCCGTGCAGTCGATAATAAATTTTGTCGGGCGTCGTCGTGATTTTTGAAAATGGGTCGACGACGTGGCGCAAATCGAACTTTTCGCAAACTTCTCTGACGATTTTGTCCGTCCAATCCGCGCCGCGCGGCTCGAAGGCGAAATCCAATTTGCCGCGCTCGATTGACGAAAAAAAGTTTTCGAGATTTTCGAGATTTTCCGTGTATGGTTTAAAGCTCGCCGGACATTGGAAAAGAATCGTTTTTGCCTGCAACGCTTTCGCGCAAGCCAAAGTGGTTTCCCACGCTTCTTTGACAATCGCGGTCGGCTGAAAGCGTCCGGCTTCGGCGCGTTCGGTTTCGGTTAATTTGCGTTTCAGGCGTTTATACGTCGGACTTTTCGCTTCGTGCGTGATGAGCTGCCAGGCTTTTACGGCAAACTCGAAATCTTCCGGCACTTCGGCGCGCCAGCGTTCGAGCGTTTTTATCTGCGGCGGCTGGTAAAACGTGTGCTGAATCTCAACGCACGAAAACATTCGCGAATATTTGTCTTTCGTAACGTGAAAGCCGCACGTCCCGACGCGTATTTTGCTTTTCATAAAGTTTATTATCCAACCGATATACTTGGAATTTCAGTCATAAAGAAATAAAATAAACGACTGTTCCCGAAAGCGGAAATGAAGTCGCGGAGGTTGAAAATATTATGCGAGATTGGAAAATATATTTTTTGCCGGTCGCGGCGGCGGTCGGCGTGGTTTTCGCGGCTGCCCTTTTATATCGGTATTCGGTTTTGCCGCGATTGACGGTCGAAGCGCAGCGCGTTGTCGTAACTTCGGATTTGAAAACACCGGCGACGCTTCCGGCTGCAAGCGAGCGGGCGGCGAGCGACGAAAAACAATCGAAGCCGCTTTTTATTGTCGCGCCGGTTTCGGCGTCCGGTTTGAAAACGGCGGCGACTGAAAACGCGCGGCTTCAGTTTAATCTGCAATGGGCGTTCGGCGGCAAATCGCAATACGGCTGGTTTATCTACGCGCCGCTGATACAGCAGACAATCAATACGGCGAGCGGCGCGGAAACGCCGGAATTTGCGGGCGCGGTCGCCGTCTGGCAGCAGCAGTTCGGGCTGCCGACAACCGGCAGATTAGATGACAAAACGCTTTACAAAATGGTCGAATGGTGGCAGTCGCGCCGTTTGAACGACAGCACATATCCCGCGCCGAACCAGTTATTAGCCGCGCCGATTGCCGATTTCTACGACCCGTCGCGCTCCGCCGATTTGCTCAAAGTCGAACGCGAAACCTACGCCGCGTATAAAAAAATGGTCGCGGCGGCGGCAAAAGACCCGACGCTTAACTTAAAGATGACGAACACGGGCGAACTCGCGCCGGACGAAAAATTTTTGAGAATAGTTTCCGCCTTTCGCTCGCGTGAATATCAGGCGCAGCTGCGAAAACAGTCGCCCAATTCGGGACGCGCCGGACTCGCCACAAACAGCCCGCATTTTACCGGACACGCGCTCGACATCTACGTCGGCGGCGAGCCGGTTATCACTAAAGACATCAACCGCGCCCAACAGGTGCAGACGCCGGTTTATAAATGGCTGGTCAAAAACGCCGAGAAATTCGGATTCTACCCGTATTACTATGAGCCGTGGCACTGGGAATACGTTCCTAACCGGCTGAAAACCTATTAGGAACTAGGCAATAGTTTTAGATACAGGACTATCTCACCGGGAGCGCGGGCATCCTGCCCGCAAAGATTGCGCGGGCAATCTAAAGCAAGCCCGATAAAGTTCAATGTTAATTTTTATCTAAACTTTTGCGAACGCTTGGAGCGTTCAAGAGCGGGCAGGATGCCCGCGCTCCGACAAAGACGCTTCTCAAATTTGAGAAAGTCCTGAGATAATAGAAAATAAAAAGGTGTCGGAGAATAAAACTCCGACACCTTTTTTCCTAAAACCTATCACATTGTTTCTATGTTTTACGTCGCCGCAGACCGCTGCTTCCTTTCGTGCTTTTCGCGGGAGCGATTTTTGTTTCGCCGCCGCGCAGAACAACCGGCATTACTCGCCCGCCGCTGGTTTCGCGTCCGGCTTTGACGTTTTCAAGAGAGACGACGAACTGCTTTTTGGCAACGGCGCGCGCCATTATATTTTCCAAATCCTTATCGGATATGTGTTTTGAATCGACGCCGCTCGATTCGATTTCGGCGCGCAGATTGGCGATTGTATTCGTGTCGCGCTCGTAAACGTCCGGGTAAATATGCAGTCGTCCGGCTTCGACAACCTGCGTGTCGTATGTAATCTCGACCGGAATTACTGGGTCGATGTTCGCCTGCAAAGTTTTCAGATTCGTTTTCGCCGCCGCGATTTGTTTCGGCTTTACGGGAAGCGAGCGCGCCGCGACGATTTTTTCCGCCAAATCGTATAAATCCGCCTTGAGCATTCGCACGCAGCCGTGCGAGACGAGACTGCCCAAATCGCCGATGCCCTTCGCCTGGTGAATCAGAAAACCGTCGCCGAGCGGAATTTTTAATTTGCCGATTGGATTGCGCGGGTCGGTCGGCTTGATAACCTCGCCGACCTGGACGCCTTTGCTTTCCTTGACCCAATCGCTGTTCGGCGGAATCCACGTCGGATTCCAGATAACGGCGGACGCCGAGCGCTGACCGATATAAATCGGATGGTCTTTCATACCGACGCCGACCCAGTAAGTTTTAACTTCCTTGCCGTTTTGCCAGAGCGTCAATTGAAATGCCGGAACGTTGACCGTGATTTTCAAATCGTCGCCGTCGCCCGGAACGAGCGCGGTTTTTTCAATCGTGCCGCCGGTGAATTTATCCGAACGCGCCGATTCGCGCTTTGTGAGCCGGTTATAACTCTGTGCCGAAATTGTGCCGGCGACGGCAAAAATCAGCGCGAGCGCGGTAAATATATTTTTTTTCGTCAAGTTCTTCATATTGCTTTTTGATGCCGTCCGCGCCGGAAAATGTTTATGAAATCTTTGGGAACGCGAAACGCATATTCAAGATGATAAAACGCGGGCGGGCGTTGGTTGCATTTAATATTATCAGGACTTTCTCAAATTTGAGAAGCGTCTTTCGGAGCGCGGGCATCCTGCCCGCTCTTAAACACGCCGGAACGTCTCCAAACCGCCGGGCTAAACTCCGCGTCGAATCTTGATTAAACGAGTTTAGATTGCTCGCGCAATCTTTGCGGGCAGGATGCCCGCGCTCCCGGTGATTATTTGCGCGGCGCGGTATTTTCGCGCAGGAAATCGAGCAGAATTGGTTGAACGATTTGAGCGCCCCAGCCGTCGAAATTGTAATCGAAACCGTGCTGGGCGTAGGAAATATAAACGGTTTCGTGCGGAACTTTCGCTTCTTCCAATTTATCGCCGAGCAAATTCATATTCTCGTTTCTGACAAGCTGGTCTCTCCCGCCGTGAATTAAAAGCGTCGGCGTGGTTTGATTGTTGACGTGCGAATCGGGCGACGCTAGAAGAAATCTTTCGCGCATCTCCTCCGATTCGTGCGGACTGCCGCCGAGAAATTGCGAGAGCGTTTTTTTGCCGTTTATGACGCGCTCGTTCGCCGGATTATCAAAACTCCAAATCAAATCGGTCGGCGCGTAAAACGAAACGACGCCGCGCACGTTTTCATTATTTTCATTTGCAGCCATATTTTCGCCCGTTTCCGCGTTCGGACAGCTCGATGGAAGCCGCGCATCGTTTGCCGAATAAGCCGCGAGCAAAGCCAGATGCGCGCCTGCCGAACGTCCGAGCAAAACGATTTTGTCGGGCGAAATTTCAAACCGCGCCGCGTTGCTTTTGACCCAAACGACGGCGCATTTTACGTCGCCGGTCGCCGTCAGATAATTCGGCTGCGGCGCTAATCGGTAATCGATGTCGAAAACCGTGTAGCCGTTTGCGGCAAGCCATCGATTCCACTGCGGAAAATCGCCGCGCCCGCCCGCGTTCCACGAACCGCCGTGAACGACAACGACACCCGCGCCGTTTTTTTGAACGTCATCCGGCGGCGAATAAACGTCGAGCTGCAATTGCTGTTCGCCGACGTTCGCAAAGGTGAAAGTTTCCTTTCCAATTCGGTCGTTTTGAAACTGAAAACTGTTTAAATATTGTCGCAATGAAAGCGAAACGTCGTGCTTTAGCGCCGCCGAAAACGCGCTGAAGAATGGATAAAGCGAAATGAAAAGGGCAATCGCGCCGGTTAAAACAACCGCGAATTTGAGTTTTCCGCGCCCGAAAATCAGCCCGCCGAAAATGCCGAAAAGCGCGACCGCGCCAAGTATAAAACTCCATTCGCCCGCCGCGACCGAAAAAAGCCAGACGTTATAAGACGGCGCGGGAACGATTATCCAGACAACCGAAGCGAGCGCGACGACCGCCGCGACCGCCGATAAAAAATTTAACAATCGATGTTTTGATGGCGTCGATTCGACGTTTTGCTGTTTTTCCAATATTTCACCCGAAGTTTTTCAAAAGTTTGTTTATAATAACACTGGGAGCGCGGGCATCCTGCCCGCTATTAGAGCGCTCCAAGCGCGAATAAATCAAGTTTAACCAATGTTGCTTTTCGGCTAAACTTGCGTTATGCCGCTCGCACGGCGTTTGCGGGCAGGATGCCCGCGCTCCGACAGGCTGAAAATTTATGCGAAAAGCTCTTACTTTATTGCTGCTTCTGTTTTTAGCCGTTCCCGTCGCGGCGCGGGAAATCTGCGATTTAAGGTTGAATGACGCGCCGACTTTCTTCGGTTTGCGATTGGGAATGACGCCGACGGAAGTAAAAGGCGTTTTCGGCAAAAGCCTGAAGCTGAAAATCAGAAAAGAAGGCTCGTTTTTCCAAAATTTTATCAAAAAAACGCCGCCCGCGTTTTTGCCGGACGTGCGCGCTTTATATCTGCGGTTTTTCGACTACAAACTTTATCAAATCGAAATTTTCTACGAAGGAGAAAACAGAACTGCCGGATACGACAAGCCGGCGCTTGCCGAATTCGTCCGTATTTTGTCGGCGAATAAGAATTTGCCCGATGCTGTTCGGGAAAACAAAAAAGCTCAATTGGAATTGAATTGCGCGGAATTTTCGCTTGTCGCCGATAATGTTCTAAATCCGAGAATCGAATTGACTGACGAAGCGACGCGGGCGCGGTTTGAAGAATCCGAGCGGCGCAAAAAGCGTTAAAACCGACAAATGGAGCGTTATCTTTCGGCGGCTAATCGTGCTAATTTAAGTTTTATGGAAAGCGAAGAAACACAACCGGAAAACAAAGTCGGCGAAATGCGCAAACGGCGCGAAACGATGCCGGACGGCAAGCGTTATATTATTTTTTACACGTTCGGAGACGAAGAAACCAAACCGCAAAACGAGGAAAAGAAAAATGTCTGAACTCCGCTGGAATCCGCTTCTCGGCGAATGGACGGCGACGGCGACGCACCGCCAAGACCGCACGTTTTTTCCGCCGCCCGGATATTGCCCGCTCGACCCGACGCAGCCCGGCGGCTTTCCGACCGAAATTCCCGAATCGACTTACGATATTGTCGTGTTCGAGAATAAATTTCCGAGTCTTCAGCCGAATCCGCCCGCGCCCGCCGTCGAAGGAAGCGAGCTTTATCCGGTTCGCCCGGCGCGGGGCGTCTGCGAAGTCGTCGTCTACACGCCCGAACACGATTCGAGTCTGGCGCAACAGCCTGTTTCGCAGATTTATAAATTGATGCAGGTCTGGCGGGACAGGTTTAATGATTTAAATAACCACGAATTTGTCGATTACGTTTTTATTTTCGAGAACAAGGGCGAAGCTGTCGGCGTAACTCTGCCGCATCCGCACGGGCAGATTTACGCTTACCCGTTCGTGCCGCCGCGAATGCTGCAAAAGGTCAAACAATGCCGCGAGCATCGGACAAAAACCGGCAGAAATCTGATTGCGGATATTTTGGAAGACGAAAAAAAAGACGGACGCCGAATCGTCGCCGAAAACGAATCCTTTACCGCGCTCGTTCCGTTTTTCGCCCGTTATCCGTATGAACTGCATATTTACCCGAACAACCACGCCGAAGCGCTGACCGACTTTTCGTTGAAAGAATTGAGTGATTTGGCGGCAATATTTAAGCAGGTTTTAGTCGCGTTCGATAAACTTTTCAACGTCAGCTTTCCGTATATTATGGCGATGAACAATCGCCCGTCGGACGGCGCGGATTATAGCTTTTTCGATTTTCATATCGAATTTTATCCGCCGATGCGGACGGCGACGAAGCTGAAGTTCTTAGCGGGCAGCGAAGCCGGCGCGGGATTGTTTATTAACGATACTTTGCCCGAAGAAAAAGCCGCCGAGCTGCGAAATCTCATTGAACACTGAATATTCGATATTTAACATTTACGGGACATTCTAAAACATTGAATAAAAAGCGTCTTTGTCGGAGCGCGGGCATCCTGTCCGCTCTTAAACGCCAAAGCGTTCAAAAGACGTTTGAGTAAAATTCGGTATTAAATTTAATCGAAGGCTTCTGAGCGCGCCGCCGCGCGCTTTGCGGACAGGATGCCCGCGCTCCCGGTGAGAAACAAAAGTTGAAATGGTAAATAATAAATGAAAATTGACCTGAAAAATTTACAAGCCGAATTTCAAACGCTTTACGGACGTGAGCCGCGTTTTTTTCGCGCTCCGGGCAGAGTTAATCTTATCGGCGAACACACCGACTATAACGGCGGTTTTGTTCTGCCGATGGCGATTGAGCGCGGAACGATTGTCGCCGCCGCCGCGCGCGATGACAGAAAAATTCTGGTTCGTTCTGTGAATTTAGACGAGAAAGGCGAGATTGATTTGGACGCGCCCGAACGAAAAATGCGCGGTTCGTGGCTTGATTTCGTCGAAGGCGTCGCCAGAATATTAGAGCGCGAAGGCGTGAAATTGCGCGGCGCGGATTTGCTCATATCGTCGGACGTTCCGCACGGCGCGGGACTTTCTTCTTCCGCCGCTCTGGAAATTTCCGTCGGTTTGGCTTTGACGGAGATTTCCGGGCAAACCGTTGATAAAGTTACGCTTGCGCTTGCCGGACAAAGCGCCGAACACGAATTTGTCGGCGCGAACGTCGGCATTATGGACCAGTTCGTTTCGGCGTTGGGGAAAGGCGGACACGCGCTTTTAATCGACTGCCGCAGTCTGGAAGCCGTGCAGATTCCGTTCGCGTCCGACGATTTGGCGATTGCCATTTGCAACACGAACGTCAAACACGAACTCGCGTCTTCGGAATACAATCTGCGCCGCGCCGAATGCGAAGCGGGCGTGGAAATTCTGCAAAAATTTCTGCCTGAAATTATGCAGTTGCGCGATGTGTCGGTCGAAGATTTTGAAAAATACGAATCGAATCTGCCGGAAGTTATCAGAAAACGCTGCCGCCACGTCATTACGGAAATCGCCAGAACTCTGGACGCCGCCGAAGCGCTTAAAAAAAACGATTTTGTCGAATTTGGACGGTTGATGCGGCTTTCGCACGAAAGTTTGCGCGACGATTACGAAGTAAGCTGTCGCGAACTCGATTTGCTGGTCAAAATCGCCTGCGAATCGGACGGCGTTTTAGGCGCGCGTATGACCGGCGGCGGTTTCGGCGGCTCGACCGTGAATTTAGTGAAACGCGAAAATCTGGCGGCGTTCACCGAAAAAATTTCGGCGCGGTATTTTGCTCAAACGAACATTGAAACGGACGTTTATATTTCAAAAGCGGCGAACGGAGCAGGTGAAATATACATCGGCGAGTAATACCGCAATTGGATAATCAAGCAAAATTTTACCGCAGAGGCGCAGAGTAGAGACGCGGAGTTTTGCAGAGTTTTTTTTCCTTTTCTCCGCGCTTTTGCGATAAAATTTTGCTTGATTTCAGCAACCGGCACTTGTGATAAAATTCGATGGAAAAAATTGCTTATAAAAATTTGCCGAACTGCATTCGGCTGACGAACGGCACGGTTGAAATCGTCGTTACGACCGATGTCGGACCGCGAATAATTTTTTACGGTTTCGTCGGCGGCGAAAATATTTTGGGCGAGCATTTCGATGCGAAAGTCGAAACGGCGCTCGGCGAATTTAAGCCGTACGGCGGGCATCGCCTGTGGATTGCGCCGGAAAATATGCCGAATTCCTACGCGCCCGACAACGCGCCGGTCGAATACGAATTTGACGAAGCGAGAAATTCGATTCGACTCGTCCAGTCGCTTGAACCTATAACGAAAACGCAAAAGGAAATCGTCGTAACTTTGGACGAAACCGGCAGCGGCGTTACGGTCTACCATAAGATTACGAATCGCGGCGATGAAGAAATCGAGCTGGCGGCGTGGGCTTTGACGATTCTGCGCAGCGGCGGCGAAGCATTGATTCCGAACGAGCCGTTCGCGCCTTACAGCGGCGAAAATTTGCTGCCGGTCAGAAATTTAACGTGTTGGTCTTACACGGATTTTACGGATTCGCGCTGGCGGTTTGACAAAGATTTTATTCGGTTGAAAGTTGACGCGGAAAAAAGCGAGCCGCAAAAAATCGGCGTTTTGAGCAAACAAGGCTGGGCGGCGTATCATTATAAGAATCTACAATTTACGAAGCGTTTTGAATTTCACGAAAACGCTTTGTATCCCGATATGAACTCGAACACGGAGCTTTACACGGCGGGCGATTTCGTCGAAGTCGAAACGCTCGCGCCGCTTCGGAAACTCGCGCGGGGCGAAGCGACCGAACACGCCGAGCGGTGGGAACTGTCAAAAAATTAAATGAGCTGCAATTTTTGCCGTCCGCAGAGAAATATTAAAACAGCTTACGGTCAGCGCGGCTTCTGATGAAAAAGAGACAGCCGCAAAAAGGCACAGAATTTACAAAAATATTTAGGGATTGGTTCAAGTTTTTTGTGATTTTTGCGCTTTTTTGCGGCTAATCTTTCAGGCTTTTCAGTTTTTATTCGTCTGTAAAGGAATTTGAATCAAGTATGCCGGGCGGCACGAGCAGTTCGCCGCTTTTAGGGTCGATGATTCCGTTGGTTTCGTCTTCGATGCTCGTCGCCTGCGTGTAAATATCTCCGGCAATCGGACGCCGCCTCATTTCGCGTTTGAAAGTTCTGATTCGGTCGGCGCGTTCGTCCGGCTGACCTTCGCTCGGTCCGCCGTAATTGACGAAGCCGAATCCGCCCCACTCGCTAATGACGAGCGGCGCTTGCCCGCTGTAAAAATACGGGTCGCCGACAATCAGCGACTGCGCCGCGACGCCTTTGGTTTCTCCGGCTACGAGGCGGTCGAGAACCGAAGTCCACGCCGCCGAATCGGGCGTGTAGACGTGAACGCTCAAAAGGTGCGAGCAAAGTTTTCCGCACCGCGAAACGTGATTCCAGCCGTCGTTATCGACAACCAGCAGCTGCGGGTAATAAAGCCGCATATAATCGAACGTATTCGAGATGTAACGGCGCGTTTCGACGTTCGTCGTGATGTCTTCGGCGCCCCAGTCTTCATTATACAAACTCAAAATTACGATTGACGGATGCGAAGCGACAAAAACGAGCATTCGCTGAAGTTCCGCCCAATGATTGTCGCGGCTGATTTGCGTCGAGCTGTGCGGCGACGGAATTTCAACCCACAGCATCAAACCGATTTCGTCGGCGATAGCATAAATTCGCGGGTCGATTCCGGCAATATGAACGCGCACCAGATTACAGCCGAGCCGTTTCATCGCCAGCAGATGCCGCCGCATTTCATCGAACGTCGAAACGCCCGGTTGGTAAAGAATGCCGTCGAGATAAATCATCTCGTTGTTGAGGTAAACGTGCCGCCCGCGCGAGCTGATTTTACGCAGTCCGAAATTAGTTTCGATGCCGGTAACAGTTTCGTCCGGCGCGACCAGTTCAGCTAGTAAATGATAAAGATTCGGAGCCGACGGCGACCAAAATTTAGCCTCCGGCATTTCGACCGGAACGCGCTGCTGTTTTTCGCCCGCTTCGAGCGACAATTTAAACTCGGCTTGTATCGGCTTTTCGGCGGAATCGGCAGCGCCGTTCTTTTCAGGTGTAATAGTGAGCCGCAAATTATAAACGCCTGCTTCGTGAACGCGCGTCGTTAAATCGAATTCGACCAGCTTATCGCGCAGGCTGCTGATGACGCCGAGCCGCGAGCGCAGGCGATTGCGCCCGACCTGTTCAATCCAGACGCTTCTGACCGCGCCGGAAATCGTCTGATACCAGATGCCGCCCTGTTTATAAACGCGCGATGCCTGTTTGCCGCGCGGAATCTGCGAATCAATCGTGTCGGAGACGCGAATGGTCAGACGGTTGACCGGCTGAAGAATTTCCGGCGGCAGCTCGTAGGAAAACGAATTATATTCGCCGTAATGAACTTCTTTGCCCTCGATGGTTTTCAGCGCCACGCCGTTGAGCCAGACGCGCGTTTCATAGCCGCACGCGCCGAAAGTCAGCTGCGTCAATTTGTCGGACGAATTTCTCCAGTCTTCCGGCACGCTGAAATCGCGTTCATACCAGGCGATTACTTCATCGCTGGTCGAATATAGCGCCTGTCTCTCCTTAACGTCTTTGGCGGCGGCGAGATGCGATTCAATCGAGCCGGGAAACGTCGCCTGCTCCTGATATTCGTGCCGCACAAACCAATATTCTTTAAGCCCCCGGTCTTCGCCGTCGAGCGCGAACCGCCACTCGCCGTCAAGCAGCTCAAACGCCGTCCGCCGCACAATCGAGCGCGGCAGAGGATTGATGCTGTCGGAAACCGCAGTCGTCAAATCCGTTTGTTTCACTTCGTCGTTTAATTTTGTCATAGGCAATCTCTTGCCAAAATTTTACCCGCGTTTGCCTATTATGGCTATCCGAAGACGTTAAATTTTTGCTGTAGGAATTTTAATTGGATTAAACGGATTTGAGAAGAAATTCAGGAATTATAAAAGATATGCGAAGAAGGCATCGTAACCGCCCGCAATGGGAAAATAATCGTCGCCGCCGAACTTGTCCGTCATAATCAGGACTTTCTCAAATTTGAGAAGCGTCCCTTTTGTCGAAGAGCGGGCATCCTGCCCGCTCTTGAACGCTCCAGGCATTCGCCCAAAGTTTAGATAAAAATCAACATTGAACTTTATCGGGCTTGCTTTAGATTGCTCGCGCAATCTTTGCGGGCAGGATGCCCGCGCTCCGACTCAAATTTGAGAAAGTCCTGAAGGAGTTAAAAAAGGTGATAAGATTGCCGAGGGTCGGAGTCGAACCGACATGGGATTGCTCCCGCCAGATTTTGAGTCTGGTGCGTATACCAATTTCGCCACCCCGGCGTGCGAATATGAATGATAAAACGATTGGCGGCGGGTCGTCAACCGATTGCCGTCGGTTTGGTTTCGGCGGGCGGCTTAAAAAATCGATTCGAGGGAAAAATCAATCGCCGCTCATTTCAATTTCAACGGCGGTTTAACTACAATTATTAACGACAGCAATTTATAGACGGGCGACGGTTAATATTATGTCTCTGGAATATGAAAAAACGGAAGAGGACGAAGCCCAGATAACGGCGGAAGAATATCTCCGGCAGCAGAAACAGGCGATACGCACACGGTCTTTGTGGTTTGTGGCGGGCGGTTTTCTGATAACGGCGTTTCTGTTGTCGCGGGTGCTGCTCGGCGTCTCGACGCTCGACGATTTGTTTCACGACATTTTTTTCGTTATCGGGTTGTTCGGGCTAATCGGCGGCGCGTGGGGAATTTATTACGCGCGGAAATTGGCGCTTGAAGATTTGATTCCGTCGCCCGAAGCGGTTGAATTTCTGCGGAGCGAGCAGTTGACGAAGCCTTATTATTCCTACGTTTTGATTGCCGGCATCGTTGCCGTTACGCTCTGCCAGACGGCTTTCGTTTTGGACGAATCGGTTGAAGCGGCGGGTTTTGTCAAACCTTATTTCCTGCACGGAGGCGAGTATTGGCGAATTTTAACCGGCGGCGCGCTGCACGGCGGTTTTCTGCATTTGTATTTTAACGGGCAGGCGCTCTACGGCTTCGGCAGCTTAATGGAATCGCTCGCCAACCGCGCGCATCTGGCGATTGTTTTTCTGCTGGCGATTGTCGGGGGCGGTTTGTGCAGCTTAGTTTTTATGCCCGAAGGCGTTTCGGTCGGCGCGTCCGGCGGAATTATGGGTTTAATCGGCTATATGGCGATTTACGGTTATCGCCGCAAACGTCAGCTGCCGCCGGATTTTCTGAAAACTATGCTGATAAACATCGGATTTATCGCCGCTTTCGGCTTGATTGCTTATCAGATTGTCGATAATTTCGGGCATCTGGGCGGTCTGGTTACCGGCGCGGTTTACGGATTCGCGCAGATTCCGAAGGATTTGCACAAAAATCCGCGCGCCGTCGGCACTTTGACGGAAGTCTTCGGGTTGATTGCTCTGGGAATTTTCATTTTTACGTGTGCTTTAAGCATTCTGCTCATCGCCAAAATAATCAGTTTATAAATTAATCGACAAGTAGAATATGGCGAGAGTCCGCATTCACCAGCACGTCAATCCGCTCGCGCCGTTTTATCGCGTCGCGCCGCAGCCGTTTCAAATAGAAAAAGTTTTTGCAAATTCCGAATTGCCGCTGCATCTCGACATCGGCAGCGCGCGCGGGCGATTTCTCTTAAAAATGGCGCAAGCCGAGCCGCATCGCAATTTTCTCGGCGTCGAAATCCGCGAGCCGCTCGTCGCCGAAGCCAATCGTCTCGCCGCCGAGCAGAATTTGACGAATCTGCATTACGCGTTCTGCAACGCCAGCCACGCGCTCGACGTTTTTCTCGAAAATCTGCCCGTTGACGTTTTGAATGACGTAACCGTTCAGTTTCCAGACCCGTGGTATAAGAAAAAACACGCCAAAAGGCGAATGGTTAATGAAAAAATAGTCGAAACGGTCGCCGCGCATTTGAAGGCTTCGGGCAGAATCTTCGTTCAGACCGACGTTGATTTTCTGGCGGAAGAAATGTTTGCCGTCTTCAGGAAAAACAGCAGTTTGCGCGAAATCGAAACGGGCGAAAATCCTTTTTCCGTTAAAACCGAGAGGGAAAACGCGGTCGAGGAAAAAGATTTGCCGGTTTATCGAAGAATATTTGAGAAGGTAATTGAAAATGAACAATTGATAATTGAAAATAGATAAGAAGGGCAAATTATCGATTTTAAAAAATTACCGGTTCAAATATGTAACTCGTAAAAAATAATTGTTCGCGTTAATTTTCATCGCAAAGATAAATTTGTTTTCCGCCGAACCGGCGACGAAAACAACGGCGTGTTAAAAGCCTTAAAATTTATGAAATTAGTTCTTGAGAGACAAATCCAGCTTGCCTTCGTCTGCGCTTTCGCGCTGCTGCTGGTCATCGGTTTTTTCACATACCGAAACGCGCGGGCGCTCGGCGAAGCCATAAAAATTGAAAGCCACACGCGCGAAGTTCTGCTGCAATTGAAAGACACGCTGAAGCTGGCGATTGAAGCGGAAACCGGCGGGCGCGGGTTTATCATCACCGGCAATGATGAATTTCTGGCGGCAAACAGAGACAACAGCGCAAAAATCAACCAAAATTTAACCGCTTTGCGCGCATTGGTTTCCGACAATCCGAAGCAAATTCAGGAACTCGACAATCTGGAAAAAGCCGTCAACGAAAAAAACGCTTTCGGCAGAATGCTGATTGACACGCGACGAAATCAGGGAATCGAAGCGGCGGGCAGGCTTGTCGAATCGGGACAGGGCAGAGAGATAATGAACCAGATGCGCGTCTCCGGCGAGAAGATGCGGGACGAAGAACAAACGCTTTTGCAGGAGCGCGAAGCGGATTTGAATAAAAGCATCGCCGACACGATATTTTTCCTGTTTTTCGGAACGGGCGCGGGAATCGTTTCCATCGGTCTGGCAAACTGGGCGATTTTCCGCGAGGTGCGAAAACGCCGCCGGGCGCAGGATGAACTGCACGCGGCAAACAAGGATTTGGAAATGCGCGTCGGGGAAAGAACGCTTGAACTGACGGGCAAAAACGCGGAATTAAAAGAGCAGATAAAACACCGCGAGCAATCGGAAAGCCGCCGCCGCATCGCGCTCGAAGCCGGAAGTTTGGGAACGTGGATTTTAGACCCGAAAAGCAATCGAGCCGAAGTGGACGAGCGCAGCCTGGCGCTGTTCGGACTCGCCGGAGAGGATTTTGACGGTTCGGGCGAAAAAGCGTTCAGCCGCATTCACGCGGAAGATTTCCCCAATATCGAACAATTGTTTCAGAAATCGGTTTCGGAGCGCGTCAATTTCAACGTCGAGTTTCGCGTCAATATGCCGGACGGCGCGGTGCGCTGGAATCAATGCCACGGTCAGCCGCAGCTGGACGAAAACGGCGAGATTACGCAGATTATCGGACATTGCCGCGACGTAACCGAACATAAACGGAACGAATCGGTTTTGCGCGAGAGCGAATTTTTCAACCGCGCCGTTCTCGATTCGCTTTCGGCGCACATCGCCGTCGTCGATAAAAACGGCGTTATAACCGCCGTCAACGAAGCGTGGCGGAATTTCGCCCGCTCAAACTGTCTGGAAGAACAAACCGGCACAACCGGCGTCGGACAGAATTACGTAAAAGTTTGCCGGAACGGTCTGGCTTTTGACAAAGACACGAAAGAGGTTCTGGAGAATCTGGAAGCCATTCTAAAGGGCGAAAAAACCGGATTCGCCTACGAATATCCGTGTGATTCGCCCTCGGAAGAACGCTGGTTTATCCTTCAGGTAAGCGCGATGCGCGGCGAGCAGGGCGGCGCGGTCATTTCCCACATCGACATAACCGACCGCAAAAAAGCCGAACAGGCTTTGAGCAAAAGCAAGGAACAACTCGATTTTATTCTCGAAAATTCGAGACTCGGCGTCTGGAATATGGATTTGCAAAGCGGCGCGGCAATCCGTTCGCCGCGCCACGACCAGATTTTCGGCTACGACGAACCGCTGACCGAATGGACGTATGAAACGTTTCTCGAACACGTTCTGCCCGAAGAACGCGACGACATTGACCGGCAATTTCAGGCGGCGTTAGAGGAAAATAAGGCGTGGGATTTTGAAGCGCGTATCCGCAGAGGAAGCGGCGACATCGGCTGGATTTGGGTGCGCGGGCAGGCATTAGGCGGCGACAACGGCGAAATAACGCAGATGCTCGGCACGGTTGCCGACATCACGACGCGCAAGAACGCCGAAATCGAATTGAAAAACAGCGAGCAGTTTAACCGCAGCATATTTGAAAGCAGCCCGGACTGCATTAAAGTTCTCGAACTCGACGGCACGTTAAAAAAGATGAACGCCAGCGGCTTGTACATTATGGAAATCGACGATTTTGCCGATTTTGCCGGAAAACAGTGGATTGATTTCTGGGAAGACGACGAAAACGAGCTGGCGTATCAAGCCGTTCAAACGGCGGCGAAAGGCGGAATGGAGCATTTTGAAGGTTTCTGCCGGACGGCTAAAGGAAATTTGAAATACTGGGACATTACAGTCGCGCCCGTTTTCGACGCCGGCGGCAAACCGAACCGGCTGATTTGCACTTCACGCGACATAACCGAGCGGCGCGAAGCCGAGCGCGAGCGCGAGGAATTATTAAAGCGCGAGCAAACCGCCCGCCGCGAAGCCGAAATCGCCAACCGTATGCGCGACGAATTTCTGGCAACCGTCTCGCACGAACTCCGCGCGCCGCTCAACTCGATTTTAGGCTGGGGACGCCTGATGGAAAAAGGCAAGCTCGACGAAACGACCACGCAGAAAGCCGTTCATACAATTGTCCGCAACGCCGAATCGCAAAATCGTCTGATTGAAGATTTACTCGACGTGTCGCGCATCATTTCCGGTAAATTGCGGCTCGAAATAATAACTCTCAAGCCGGTGAACGTCGTCGAATCGGCGCTCGAAACCGTTCGTCCGGCGGCGGAAGCCAAAGGCATAAAACTCAAAATAAAGGAAACGCCCGACGTGTCGCACATCGCCGGCGACCCGAACCGCCTTCAGCAGGTTATCTGGAATCTGCTCTCGAACGCGATAAAATTTACGCCGAACGGCGGCGAAGTTTCCGTCGGCATCGAGCGGCGCGACGATTACACGGAAATAAAAGTAACTGATTCCGGCGTCGGCATAAAAGACGAATTTCTGCCGCACGTTTTCGACCGTTTTCGCCAGGCGGACACCTCGAGCATCAGAAAATTCGGCGGTCTCGGACTTGGGCTTGCAATCGTCCGCCACATTACCGAAATGCACGGCGGCACAGTTTCGGTTGAAAGCGGCGGCGAAAACAAAGGCTCGACATTTATCGTGCGCCTGCCGATATTATCTTCAATTTCCGAAAACGAAAAAGACGGCGCGGACGCGGATTTTTCGCAGCTGATTTCCGAGCCAGCCGAAAAAATCAAGCTCGACGGGCTTTTGATTTTAGTGGTTGACGACGAAAAAGATACGCGCCAGCTGCTCGTCCAGGCGCTGACCTTTCACGGCGCGACGGTTGAAACCGCCGCTTCGGTCGGCGAAGCCTTACAGATAATCGAAGCGAAAAACCCGGACGTTTTAGTTTCCGACATCGGAATGCCGGACGAAGACGGCTATTCGCTGATTCGCAAAGTCCGCGTGCTTTCCGACGCGCAGCACAAAAATATTCCAGCCGTCGCGCTAACGGCTTTCACGCGTGCGCAGGACAGAATGCGCGCGCTGTCCGCCGGTTATCAAAACCACGTTTCAAAGCCGGTGGATTTAGACGAACTTGCAACCGTCATCGCCAGCCTGACCGGACGACTGCAAATAGACGGCGAAGTTTAAACGCGCCTTTCACCGGGAGCGCGGGCATCCTGCCCGCGCTCCCGGTGAAAGACAAATTTGCCGGGATTTTATAGTAAGCGAAAATTTAATATTTCAAGGAAACATTTATCTTAAAGCATCAGCCAATCGGAATTTTTGATTCGGGCGTCGGCGGTTTGACCGTTTATCGAGCGCTACATAAGCAATTGCCGAACGAGCGTTTCGTTTATCTCGGCGACACGGCGCGCGTTCCATACGGCACGAAATCGCTCCACACCGTCGAGCGTTACGCGATAGAAAATTCGCTCTTTTTAGCCGGACGCGGCATAAAACTTCTGGTTGTCGCCTGCAACACGGCGTCGGCGCTGGCATTGCCGAAAATCCGCGCCCGAATCGGCATCGAAACAATCGGCGTCATCGAACCCGGCGCAAATAAAGCGGTCGATTTAACTAAAGATAGGGAAAATCCGCGAATCGGCGTCATCGCAACCGAAGCGACCATTCACAGTCGCGCTTATTCCGAAGCGATAAAAAAAGCCAATCCGAACGCGGAAATCGTCGAAACGGCGTGTCCATTGTTCGTTTCGCTGGCGGAAGAAAACTGGACAAACGAGCCGGAAACCGTTTCAATCGCCCGCAAATATCTGCAAAAAATAATCGAAAAAGAAGTTGACGCGCTCGTTCTAGGCTGCACGCATTACCCGATTTTGCGCGGAGTGATTCAGACGACAGTCGGAAAAAATGTTATGCTCGTCGATTCGGGCGAAGCGACAGCCGAAGCGGTTGAAAAATTACTAAACGAAAAAAATCTGGCAAACGACGATTCGCCGCAACGCGCCGGAAAACGAAGTTTGTGCGACGATTTAGACCATTTCTACGTAACCGACGCCGCCGATAGATTCGCCCGCGTCGCCGAAAGATTTCTGGGCGCGAAACCCGCTAAATTAGAAGCAATCGAAGTTTTCGGCTTTGATAAATTAAAAGAAAAATTAACCGCAGATGAACACAGGTAGACACAGATTAGGACAAGAGAATTAACAGGGATGAGGAGGATTAAGAGGATAAAAGAAATATAAGCAAAGGCATAAATTTTTTTCTTTTTATCCCATAAATCCCCTTCATCCCTGTTAAATTATTTGTGCTTACCTGCGGACGAAAATCATAAATGACATACACAAGAACAGACAACAGAACATTTGACCAATTAAGAAACACGCGCATCACGCCGAACGTTTCGCCTTACGCCGAAGGCTCGGCGCTTATCGAAGTCGGCGGCACGAAAGTCATCTGCACGGCGAGCGTCGAAGAACGCGTTCCGCCGTTTCTGCGCAACAAGGGAAGCGGCTGGGTTACGGCTGAATACTCGATGCTGCCGCGCGCCACGCACACGCGCACGAACCGCGAAATCAATCGTCCGTCAGGCAGAACGCAGGAAATCCAGCGGCTTATCGGGCGAAGCCTGCGCACGATTGTCGATTTAAAGGCATTGGGCGAGCGCCAGATTTTCCTCGACTGCGACGTTATTCAAGCCGACGGCGGAACGCGCACCGCGTCGATTACCGGCGCTTACGTCGCGCTCGCTCTCGCCTGCAAAAAACTTTTGAGTAAGGGAACGGTTAAAAAATCGCCGCTCATCAGCGAAGTCGCCGCCGTCAGCGTCGGTATCGTCGAAAGCACTGCGATTTTAGATTTGTGCTACACCGAAGATTCCGCCGCCGAAGTCGATATGAATATCGTCTGCACCGGAAGCAGAAAATTCATCGAAATTCAAGGCACGGCGGAACGCGAACCGTTCGATCGCGAGCAGATGAACCAAATGCTCGAACTCGCCGAAAAAGGCGTCAGCCAACTTTTCGAGATTCAGCGCAACGCTTTGAACGGCTGAAAATTCTTTCCGGTTAGTTATTAAAATCCGCTAAACTTCTCGCAAAAAGAATTCGCCTATGTTTCACGAAGCACAACAAATCGGACTTTACACTCTAATTCGTAAACTCGGACGCGGCGGTTTCGGCGAAGTCTGGCTTGCCGAAAAACGCGCCAAATTCGTTACCACAAAAGTCGCCGTCAAACTGCCGCACGACGAGCAAATCGACCCTGAAACAATCAAACAGGAAGCGCAGCTCTGGGAACAGGCGAGCGGTCATCCGAACATTTTGCCGATTATCGACGCCGACGAATACGACGGTCAAATCGTCATCGTCAGCGAATACGCGCCCGACGGTTCTTTGGACGAATGGTTAAAAACGCACGGCGAAATGCCAATTGAAAAAGCGGTCGAGATGATAATGCGGTCGAACGGGTCGCGGTGATGAAATGGCAAACGGTTTTGTTCTACGGTGTGCGCGAAATTTATCGGTAAAATCTGGATTGAATTACCGTTCACGTCGTCAATTACCGATTCGTAACTTCCGTTGATTGTCAGTTTTCCAGCGGCGGTTTTGATTGAGATTTCTCAAAGGCTGGCGATGCTGATGAAGATTTCGTTCTGTCCGGCTTCGATTAAAGTTTTGGCGGTTTGGCTCAAGTTTTTGGCGTCGGAAACGAATCACAGGAAAACGTGAGTATCGATGAGATACTGCATCACATATACTCCTTAAAATCTTCGAGCGGCGCGTCGAAATCGGGCGCGATTGTAAATTTTCCTTCTGCGCTTCCGGCTTTTCGGTTTTCGGGTTTTCGGTTTTGCGCGTCGTATTTCGTTTGCAAAAATTCGACGTAATGAAGAACTTCCTGCTTTAATTGTTCGGGAAGCTGCTGAATCCGCGCCAACATTAACTTTTCTTTAGTCATAAAGATATTTTCTCTCAACTTATCAGATTTTCCAAAACTACTTTTGAGATATTAGCTTTTTGCTTCCAATTTCAAATTCAACAATTGATTGAGCGAAACGGCTTGCCGCATTGATTCAGAATGCGAGTTTGCAATGCGGATATTCGGACTTATCAAATTTATAGTAAAATCAAAATCGAGGAAATTTAATTATGCTGACGGCAATCGAAACAACGGGAACAATCGGCGCGAATCAGCAAATCGTTTTGGACGACGAACTGCCGGGCAACACGCCGCACCGCGTGCGCGTGATTGTTCTTTTTGACGAAAACGCGCCGGACGGAAATTTAAAAAGGCGTCGCAAAGCCGGAAGCGCGGAAGGTTTGATAAAGATGTCGGATGATTTTGACGCGCCGCTCGAAGGTTTCGAGGAATATCAGCCGTGAGAAATTTGGCGGACATCAAACGGCTTTTGCTCGACACAAACGCTTTTCTTTATTTCATTAACAATGATTCCGCTTTGAGCAAAACAGCTAAGAATTTGCTCGAATTAGAAATTGATTTGCTGATAAGCGCGGCGAGTTTATGGGAAATTGCGATTAAGTTCAGCATCGGCAAACTCGCTTTGCCCGATTCGTTCGGAAATTTTATTCCGGCGCAAGTCCGGCAAAACGACATCGAGATTTTGCACGTAACTTTGCCGCATCTTGAAAAAGTTTCCAGCCTGCCGTTTCATCACAAAGACCCGTTTGACTGTTTGATAATCGCGCAATCTATAGTTGAGAATTTGCCGATTGTAAGCTCGGACGCGGCTTTTGATTCGTATAAAATCGAGCGTATTTGGTAAAGATTTTACAAACCATTGGAGTAAAAAAATTGAGCGAAAAACAATTTGCAGGAAAATCGGCAATCGTAACGGGCGCGACGCGCGGCATCGGCAAAGCGATTGCAATGGAGTTGGCGACGCGCGGCGCGAACGTGGCTTTTAATTATGCGAAAAGCGCGGACGAAGCGGAAAAATTAAAAGCGGAAATCGAAAATTCGGGCGTGAAGGTTTTTGCCGCGCAATGTGATGTGGCGAATACGGAAGCGTCGGCGGAATTTGTCAAAGCGGTGAAAGACGCGTTTGGAACGATTGATTTTTTGGTCAATAACGCCGGAATCACGCGCGACGGGCTGATTTTGCGGATGAAGGAAGACGATTGGGACAGCGTTATCGACACGAATTTGAAAGGCGCTTGGAACTTCTCGAAAGCGGTTTTGCGCCCGATGATGAAAAACGAAACGGGCGGCGCGATTCTCAATATGTCTTCGATTTCCGGCGTCGTCGGAATGCTCGGACAATCGAATTATTCGGCGTCGAAAGCCGGAATGATTGGACTTACAAAATCGCTTGCCAAAGAAGTTGCGAGCAGAAATATTACGGTCAACGCGCTTGCTCTCGGCTTAATCGAAACTGAAATGGCGTCTGAGATGAACGCCGAATACCGCGAGAAAATCCTGGAGAATATTCCGCTCAAACGATTGGGAAATGTGCGGGAAGTCGCTCTAATCGCTTGCTTTATGCTGTCGGACGCGGCGCGTTATATTACGGGTCAAGTCATCCAAGCTGACGGCGGTTTGGCGATGTGAGACGATTTTAGATTTTAGGTTTTGAATTTTGGATTGCTTTGAAAACAGAAGATTCTTCTTCGCAAACCGACTTTGCGGGAAAAAGAGGTTTAAGAATATTTCCCGCAAAGGCGCAAAGTAAAGAATTTAAGTATGACTTTTGGTTGTTTCTGCTATTGATTGTCGTAATTTCAACCGTTTTTGGCGAAATATAGAATTTAACCATTCATTTCTCTTATCAAATCAATTATAATAAGTAATCCGAACGATTATTTTTGAATATAGGAGACGAAATGGAAAACCCGACCGCCGCGAAAACGACGATTAACGAGCCTGCTTTCAGCACGGATTCAAATAACAAACCCGAATTTCGGGATATGCAGTTTGCCGAAATAAACCAGCTCGCGCTTGACCATCCGGGCGCGAACGATACGGCTTACAGAACCAGACGCGATTATATAGCTTCGCTTTCAAAGCGTTTCCGCGAAGACCCGGAACACAAAATTATCGATGTCGAATACACGCCCGAAGAACAAAAGGTTTGGCAGATTGTCGCCGGAAAACTGGAAGAAATTCAGGCAGAACGCGCGTCTTCATTTTATCTCGACGCCAAAAAGAAGTTAGGCATCAGCAACGAGCGCATTCCGCAGTTGTCGGAGATGAACAAACGTCTCGGCGCGCTGACCGGCTTTCGTCTCGCGCCGATTGAAGGACTTGTCGAAACGCGCGGTTTTTTAAGCTGGCTCGAACATCGCACGATGCTCTGCACCCAATATATTCGCCACACGTCGCGCCCCGAATACACGCCCGAACCCGACATCGTTCACGAAGCAATCGGTCATATTCCGAATTTCACAAACCCCGATTTCGCCGATTTTTCGCAAAGCATCGGACGCGGCGCGCGCGTCGCAACCGACGAACAGTTAGAAGAACTCGGACGGCTTTACTGGTTCACCGTCGAATTCGGTCTTGTCGAAGAAAACGGCGAGTTAAAGGCTTACGGCGCAGGACTTTTATCGAGTTTCGGCGAACTCGAAAACGCTTTCACCGATAACGTCGAGCGTCGTCCGTTCGATTTGAAGGAAGTCATCAATCAAGACTACGATTATTCGGATATGCAGCCGATTTTATACGTCATTCCGTCGTATGCCGAACTCAAAGAGACGACGCGCAAGTATATCGAAAGTTTCAGCGGAAAGTAGTGTTTTAAAAATTATGAACGTGAAAATCCTGGTTGAAAAAGGCGAGGACGATTATTTCGTCGCCAGTGTTCCGTCGCTCAAAGGCTGCTGGTCGCAAGGAAAAACGCGCGACGAGGCTTTGGCAAACATTCGTGAGGCGATAGAGCTTTATCTCGAATCCGACGAAATTGAGACAATCAATAAAGAACGTGAAATCGTTGAATTGGCGATATGAAACTTCCTCTGCTTTCCGGTCGGCAAACGGTCAAAGCGTTAGAGCGTTTGGGATTCGTCGAAACTCACCGCAAAGGAAGCCACGTTAAAATGAAACACGCCGACGGACGACTGATTGTTTTCCCGTTTCACGACGAAATCGACCGCTTCACACTCAAAGGCGCGCTGCGCGACGCCGAAATTGATTTGGAAGAATTTTTGAAAAATGTTCGTTGATTGTTTGGATTAGAAATATATGTTTCACAAAGCGCGAACAATCTTGCGGCTTATTTGTCTGACAATTTTGTTTGCGTCTTTTGTCGAAGTTTAGGTTTACGGTTTGATATGCACATCATCACGCGCAAGCGCTTGAATGATTTTGCCGGGAAATTTCCCGAAACGAAAAACGCGCTGGCTGAATGGTATCGGTTGATGAAGCAGAACGATTTTGATTCGATTGCTGAAATCAGAGAGGTTTTTCCGAGCGCGGTTAAAGTCGGCAAATTGACGGTTTTCAACATCGGCGGAAATAAAGTTCGGCTCGTCGCGGCGATACATTATAATCGAAAAAAGATTTACATTCGCACCGTTTTGACGCACAAAGAATACGACACGGACAAGTGGAAAGAATAATTATGCAGACTGTTGACGTTCAATCGTGGAAAAAGTTATCCGATACGGTTTTCGTGCCGCACACGGAAACTGAATACAACCGTCTGGTTGCGATGCTCGACAACCTGATTGATGAAGTCGGCGAAGACGAAACGCATCCGCTCGCGTCGTTAATGGATGTTTTGTCGGCGTTGATTGAGAATTACGAAAACTCGAACGTGCCGGAATTGGTTTAGAAATTTATGTTTTACAACGCGCGAACAATTTTGCTTCTTATTTGTCTGGCGGATTTGTTTGGGTCTTTTGTCGGGGCGCAGGACGTTTAGATATTTACAATTTTTGGGAGAATTTTATATGATTTTTTTAACGCTCAACTTAGTTCTCGTTGCGATGTCAATTTACTTTCTGTTTTTAGGATTGAAAGTATTTTTGACAAAAAAGCCGTTCCTAATTCCGGCAAAGTATAATTTTTTTGTTGTCTTCATAGCATTCGCAACACAATTAGTGATGCCCATAAGCAATCTTTTTCAAACATCAAGATACAGAGAAGATAATTTTGATTGGTTCTTGACGCTATCGCCATTGTTTTTAATTGTCCTTTACTCTGTTTTATTGGGTTACCTTTGGAAAACGATGCAAGGCTATCAAATTATCGGTGTTAATGAAGATACGTTTCGCACTTCTCTCCAAAATGTTTTGAAAAATCTTGGATTACCGTTTGAGGAGCGATTGTCGAAAATGCGTTTGATAAGTTTGGAAACTGATTTGGAATCTTCAGTAAATGCCTGGTCGGGCGTTGCGACAATAAAAATCAAAGATGCAAAATACAAAGCAGTTGAAAAAGAAATCGCTGAAAATTTGCGGAAAGAGTTTCAGGACGACTATCTGCCGGTAAATTTGCGGACAAGCTATTTTTATCTGATAACAGGCAGTTTAATGTTTGTTTTTATGGGCGCTTTTTCTTATTGGACTTGGACGACAGAATCATTTTGGAGAAATTTTTAGGTAAAATTACAATTTTATAAAGAGGCAATTATGACAGACCAAAAAAATCCTTTAGGCTTAAAAAAAATACATCACGTCGAGTTTTACGTCGGCAACGCTAAACAAGCCGAGTTTTATTATCGCAAGGCGTTCGGCTTTTCGCGCGTGGCTTATTCGGGGCTGGAGACGGGCAATCGTGAAACGGCTTCGTATGTCGTGCGGCAGAATCGCGCCAATTTTGTTTTGACGACGCCGCTGTCGGGCGAACACGCGGCGAGCGAACATATTCGGCAGCACGGCGACGGCGTTTATGATATTGCGTTTCACGTCGAGGACGCGGATTTTGCTTTTAATGAAGCGGTGAAACGCGGCGCTGTGCCGGCGATTGAGCCGTTTGATATGACGGACGAGAACGGCAGCGTGCGGCGGGCGGCGATTCGGACTTACGGCGACACGATTCACTCGTTTATTTCTTATAACAATAATAACGGACACAATTACAGCGGCGTCTTCTTGCCCGGATTTACCGAACAGCAAATCGCGGGCGAAGATGTCGGCATCGTGCTGGTTGACCATATGGTCGGGAACGTCGAACTCGGCAAAATGGAAACGTGGTGCAATTATTACCGCGACGTGATGGGTTTCGAGCGTTACATTACGTTTGACGACGAAGATATTTCGACCGAATATTCGGCGCTGATGTCAATCGTGATGTCGGACGGCGGACACAACATCAAATTCCCGATCAACGAACCGGCGGAAGGCAAGCGCAAAAGCCAGATTCAGGAATATCTCGACTACTACAAAACGCCCGGCGTCCAGCACGTCGCGCTGCTGTGCAAAGACATTATTTCAACCGTCGGAAAATTACAGTCAAACGGCGTCGAATTCCTGCGCGTTCCCGATTCGTATTACGCCGAAATCCCGGCGCGCATCGGCGAGATTGACGAAAACATCGAAGATTTAAAACGCCTCGGCATTCTCGTTGACCGCGACGAAGAAGGCTACCTGCTGCAAATCTTCAGCAAAAATACCCAGGACCGCCCGACGGTTTTCTTTGAAATCCTGCAAAGAAAAGGCTGCAAAGGCTTCGGCAAAGGAAACTTCAAAGCGCTGTTCGTCTCGATTGAAGAAGAACAGGCAAAACGCGGGAATTTGTGAGGATTTGATTAGCCTTGAGGAGAATTAAAATTATGTCGTTTAGAAATGTTGCTTCCGGTTTAAATACGGTTTCGGCTTTTGAATTTGCTTCTTCGCCGCTTAATTTTATCGGCAGGGGCGGCGAAACAATTACCGTTAAGATGCGCGGGCAAACTCCCGCCGCGCACGCCGACGCGATTCTCGGGCATTATAAATTTACAAAGACGGACGAAGCCAAGTTCAAAAAGTTATACGGCTTTGATTTGCGACAAGACTTAACCGACGCTTACACGCGCAAAGATAATAAGGCGGCGCATAGCGCGTTGGGCAAAGGTTTGTATCAGGTAGAGATTCCGATTCCGAAAGAATTGCTGGCGCAAATTCGCGCCGTTAAGAGCGCAAACCAACCGCAAGAACCGAAACAAACGGTTGCCGAGAAAAATGGTTATGACGCAAGCAACCTACTTCGTAATCGCCTTGAAAATCAACTGCCGAATCCACAACCAATTCCGCAGCCCGCGCCGACACCAGTAAATCCTAACGCTACGCCTGCCGAAAAAGAATTGTATAAAGCGGTTGACGTAATGAGAGCTGAACTTACGAATTTTGGCTATCGCGGAATCCAAGTCGAAAATGTTCGCGCCGATTATCTTCGGTCAATCAAAGACACGTCCGATGAGATTTTGGAGATGGTTAAAAGCGGACAAATTTCTCCTGAAGAAGGCGCGAGCAGAGCCAGCAAGATGAGAAACGTGATTGTTGAATTGAATCGCGGGAAAGACAGCGAGCTAGGCAGGGCAATCGCGGAGTCTCTAAAAAAGGAAGGCAAGACATTAGACGAATTATTAGAAACATATTCAGGTAAAAGATTTAAGCAAACTTTCTCTGTTTTACCTCAGGCGGAAAAAGATGCAGTTTTTCTTGATGTAGTAATGGCGGCTGGAAGAGATAGGTCAAGCGTTTCAAAACTAGCGCCGCTGTTAGGCAAAGCTGGAAAAGTTTGTTTGGTAGCGAGTCTTGCCATATCGGTTTATAACATTTCTACGGCAGACGATAAACTAGATGCTCTCGGCAGAGAAAGTGCAGGATTGGGCGGCGGAATTCTCGGCGGCGCGGCGGGTGGCGCGGCAGCCGGTTTAATTTGCGGTCCGGGCGCTCCTCTCTGTTCAGGTATAGGTATCTTTGTCGGCGGAGCAATTGGAGCTTTTGCCGCTTCCGGCGGTTACGATTGGCTAACCTCAAAATAAAATATGTTGACGGACAAGGAAATTGAACGCCGCGAACCGCTTTGGGAAGCGTTTTCCGATTTCTGGCTGGACAATCAATTGCAGGATTTTGAATACGAACGCACCGCCGATTTAATGATTTGGTCGGGCTATTCGCTCGAAGAACTCGAAAAAATTTTTACCGAAGAAGTTGCTCCCGTCGTTTATTCTAACTTATTCAGTATGACAGGCGAATGGGCAGGATTTGATTCAAAGTGGCTACACCAAAGGATTATTGAGAATATTGAAAAAACGGAAAGCGATTTTTTTTATCGAAAATGGATACAAAGTAGTGCGGGAAAATTTTTGATGACTAGAATGACTCAAGAGGAATGGAAAACTTTAGTGAAAACGTATAGAAGGAAATTAGAGGAGACATAAGCTGGTTATAGGCTTTTGCTTAGTGTTATGCCTGATGAATTACTTTTATTACTTGTGTTATTCGCGGCAAAATAAAATATGCAAACCGAAACGCTTGAAAATTCAATCATATGATGCTTCCGCGCTACGAGCTTAAATCCGATGAGAGTTTGACCGTTTTTGAGTTTGTGAGCGTTGGCGGACGAGGCGAGATTGCAAAGATTGTTCAGTATTCGGAAACCAATTTGAAGGATTTTTACAATCTCGGTTTCGGCGATAAAGACTTGCGGACGGGCGAGGTTGACGACACGGTTATTTCGGACAACAGCGACGGTCAAAAAGTTCTGGCGACGGTTGCCGCTACAGTTTACGCTTTTACCGATAAATATCCAGAGGCTTGGATTTACGCGACGGGCAACACGAAATCCAGAACGAGACTTTATCGAATAGGATTGACGAACAATTTGGACGAAATCACGGAAGGTTTTGAGTTATACGGACAGAGAAAAGGCGAATGGCAAGAGTTTGTTAGAGGCGTTGAATACGAAGCCTTTTTGGTGAGACGAAGGAGTTAAACCGATGGAAAAAATTGATGAATTAAACAAATCAAAGCTGCCGATAGTCAAAATTGACAAATCGCTCGGCAAATACAAAGACAAAGTTCTGTTCAAGGAAAAAGTTGAAAAAGCTAATGAAACATTGAAGAGTATCGGTTTGCCGAAGTCTTTGCAAAAATCAAAAGTATAGCGCTTCCTTGCAAAATAAAATATGCAAACCGGAACGCCCGAAAATCAAGCGTCGAACAATTCGGAAATTTGGGGTGGAAAATTTTGAGTTGTTATTTGTTTGACGTAAAATCAATTTGAGGAATAACTTTTATGCAGGTAACGACTTTTCAAGCGACGATTGAAAACGGGCAGGTTCGATTTGAAACAGACGTTTCTCTGCCTGAGAAGACAAAAGTTTATGTTGTCGTGCCGGAGTTTGATGAACCGGCGAACGACGGGAAGTTCGATTTAGCCGAAATGGTTTCGCGGATGCCCGCCGATTATGAGGCGAGCGAAGACGATTTCGGCGCGCCTGTCGGGAATGAAGAATGGTGAAGTCATATTATATTCCCGAAAAGGGCGACTTCATCACGCTTTCCTTCGACCCGCAATCCGGTCACGAGCAGAAGGGAAGACGACCGGCGCTCGTCATCAGCAATTTTCTTTTTAACGAAGCGACCGGTTTGGCGATTGCTTGTCCGGTTACAAATACGAATCGCAAAATTCCGTTTCATCTGCCTGTTCCGAGTTTGTCTTCGCTAACGGGCTTTGTAATGGTCGAACAAGTTAAATCGGTTGACTTCAATACCCGAAAAGCTAAATTTGTTGAAAAAGCGCCAACGCGATTTGTCGAAGATGTGCTGGCAGTTATTGACATTTGCGTAAAGTAGATTTGCGGCAAAATAAAATATGCAAACCGAGATGCTCGAAAATCAAGTGGCGAAGGTCGCTGTTTGGCTTGTGTTGTTTGATGCTCGGTAAAGGCTTTGATAATCGTCCGATTCATTTGTTTGTTCGCCGAAAGACGAGTATTTGGCGCTGATTACGGCTTATCTGCCCGATGCAGAAGAATGGTCGGATGATTTTCGAGCGAGGATTTAAGTTATGAAATGTATGTATTGTCAGGGCAAAATGGAACGCAGTGTCGCGCCGTTTCACGTTGACCGAAAAGGCTATCATCTGGTTTTAGACCGAGTTCCGGCGTTTGTCTGTCGTCAATGCGGCGAAGTCTATTTTGGGGAAGCCGAAGTCGACTCAATTCAGACAGCGATTAAAGCCGTTGACGCGCAGGTTGAAAAAATAGCCGTGCCAGCGTAAAGGCGAGTTCGTTTGGGAATTCTCGTTGACCGCGACGCTCAAAGGCTATCTGCTGCAAATCTTCATCAAAAACACTCAAGACCGCCCGACGGTTTTCTTTGAAATTTTGCAAAGAAAAGGCTGCAAAGGCTTCGGCAAAGGAAATTTCAAAGCCCTGTTCGTCTCGATTGAAGAAGAACAGGCGAAACGCGGGAATTTGTGAGAATTTTCCGCTGCCACTACCACTAATTGCAGTGCGATAATTTTTGTCATAAAAATGATGTGCGTAGTGTTTTGAAGATGATGAACTACTGTAACAACATAAAAATTTTGCTTATTTCAGCTATGATTTTTGCGTCATTTACAATTTGCTTCGGTCAGCAGAAAGTCGGTGATTTGAAAATTGAGCCATATGTTTTCGAGAACTCGAAAAAGGAAAAGGCGGATGCCGAATTCGGCAGGCTAACTGTTCCCGAAAACCGAAATAACCCAAACAGCCGAGCGATTGAACTCGCCTTTGTCCGCTTCAAAAGCACCGCTCCGAATCCGGGTTCACCGATTATTTATCTGGCAGGCGGTCCGGGCGGTTCGGGGATTTCTGCGGCGCGCGGCAATCGCTTTGGGTTGTTTATGGCAATGCGCGAATTCGGCGACGTGATTGCCCTCGACCAGCGCGGGACAGGACTTTCAACTCAGAATTTTCCTTGCCGGACTAAGACACCATTACCGCTCGACAAAGCATTAACAAACGCGGAGTTAAACGCATTTGCGAGCCGAGAGTTGAAAAAGTGCGCTGATAAGTGGCGTAGTCAGGGCGGAGATTTAATGGGCTATAACACCAACGAAAACGCCGACGACATCGAATCTCTGCGTCAAGCGTTAAAAGCAGAAAAAGTTAGCTTGTGGAGCATCAGTTACGGAACGACACTCGCTTTGACGACTATTAAAAGACACGGGCAGAGCATTGACCGCTCGATTCTCGCCGGAGTTGAAGGACTCGACGACGCATTAAAACTACCGAGCAATGTTCAGCAACATCTCGCGGAGATTAACCGACTCGTCAAAGCTGACTCAACTTTAAATCGGCAGATTCCCGATTTCCTCGGATTGATGAAAACCGTGCTTGACCGACTTGATAAACAACCGGTTACGGTTGAGGTAACAGATTCGCAAACCAAGCGGAAAGTTCCGGTTGTGGTCAACAAATACGCGATGCAGTTGCTGACGGCTTCCGTCATCGGTTCGGACTCAATCGCCGAGTTGCCCAAACTGTATTATGCCGCCTCAAAGGGAGATTTTTTAGAAACAGCCGCGTATTTCAGGCTTGTCGCCGGATATATCGGCGACGGTTCGGTGATGTCCTATATGACCGATTGCTTTAGCGGCGCGTCGCCCCAACGTCGAAAAAAAGTCGAGCGTGAAGCGAAAAATACGCTTTTGGGAAATACCGCCAACACCGAATTTCCTGAAGTTTGCGCGGCTTGGGGAAATCCCGATTTAGGAGAAAAATTTCGCGCTCCGGTGAAGTCGAATGTCCCCGTTTTATTCATCAGCGGCACGCTCGACGGGCGAACGCCGGTCAGCAACGCCGAAGCTGTTCGGAAAGGTTTTCCCAACAGCACGCATTTGATTATCGAAGGCGCGTGGCATAGCGACCCGTTGTTTCTTTCTTCTCCGCAGATAAAGGACGTGATGTTAGAATTTATGCGCGGCGTTCCCGTTTCGACGACAAGAATAAAACTTCCGCCGTTGAAGTTCGTTCCCTTAAAATCGTAGCACCGAAAAAATTGTTGAAAATGACGCCCACGTCAATTTCGCCGTTATTCGTGTTATTTGTGGCAAAATAAAATATGCAAACCGAAACGCTCGACAATCAAACCGCGAAAGTCGCGCCCGTCAACGCGGTGGCGGAACTGATTGACCGCGAGATTCACGCTCGCGTTCTCGAACAAATCAATGTTCTGGCGCGTGAATATGAAATCCGCAACGCGCCGGAAGTCGCGCTTTTTCTGCGCGATAATAATTTTCTGCTCGATTTGCTCGCGGAAATTCCGACGCAGATTCGTAAAGTTTTCGGCAAAAAGCAAAAATTACTTTTAGAATTTTTTCTTGACCCCGAAGATTCAACCTGGCATCGGCTTTTTATTCGCATTCCGACAAAGTTTGAGGTTGAAGAATCACATAAATTGTTTGACTGTTTTAAGGAAAAGTGGTGGTTTGATAACGAAGACCGTTCGGAATCGAAAATTTTTATAAACTTGAGGTTTGTAAAACGATTTTCGATTGGGACGAGTTTCGTAAGCTAGCCGAAGAACTGCGGCAAAGACAAGACGAAGCTGCAAAGCGAACGGCAATCAGCCGACTTTATTATGCGCTTTACTGGCGAGCGCGAAATCTTTTGGAAGCCGAAGGTTTCGTTTATCGGCAGAACGAACAATCTCATCAGCAAATTTGGCAGGAGTTTAAACGTCGCGGAATGACACATCGCGCCGTTGCTTTTTCGGTTTTGGAATTGAGAGACAAACGGGTTGAAGCCGATTACTTTGAGGAAATCGAAAACATCGAGAAACTAACAAAATCTGCATTTGCCATAGCCGAAAAAATGACTGTTTACCTACAACAAATCGAAAAGAAAATCGAAAACAAATGACACCGACGACAAGCGAAGAACAACTCAAATATCAAAGCGGTTTCGGCAACGAATTCGCCACCGAAGCGGTTAAAGGCGCGTTGCCCGTCGGACGCAATTCGCCGCAGAAAGTCCAGTTCGGGCTTTACGCCGAACAGTTTTCGGGAACGTCTTTTACGACGCCGCGCCTTTTGAACAAGCGGACGTGGACGTATCGGATTCGCCCGTCGGTTACGCACAAGCCATTTGAGCGGATTGACAATGACCGGCTCGTTTCGCGGTTTGATGAAATTGAGACGACGCCGAACCAGCTGCGCTGGAATCCTTTGCCGATGCCCGAAACCGAAATGGATTTTGTCAGTGGTTTAACGACGATTGGCGGAAACGGCGACGTGTTTGCGCAGACGGGAATTGCGATTCATATTTTCGCCTGCAATAAAGAAATGACGGACAGGTTTTTCTATAACGCCGACGGCGAAATGTTAATCGTCGCGGAAAAAAACCGCATCCGTTTTTTGACCGAACAGGGAATCGTCGAAATCGGCGCGGGCGAAATTTGCGTGATTCCGCGCGGTTTGAAATTCAGAGTCGAATTGCCCGACGGCGCGGCTCGCGGCTATGTTTGCGAAAATTACGCGGCGCATTTTCGCCTGCCGGATTTGGGCGCGATTGGCGCGAACGGTCTGGCGAATCCGCGCGATTTTCAAACGCCCGGAGCGTGGTTTGAAGACAGAGACGGCGAGTTTGAGCTGGTCGCAAAATTCGGCGGCAATTTGTGGAGTTGTGAAATCGACCATTCGCCGCTCGATGTCGTCGCGTGGCACGGAAATTACGCGCCTTATAAATACGATTTGCGGCGGTTTAATACAATCGGCTCGGTTTCTTTCGACCATCCAGACCCGTCGATTTTTACGGTTTTAACCGCGCCGTCGTCCGAAATCGGCGTGGCAAACTGCGATTTTGTTATTTTCCCCGACCGCTGGCTCGTCGCCGAAAACACGTTTCGTCCGCCGTGGTTTCACCGCAATTATATGTCGGAATATATGGGCTTGGTTTTCGGCGCTTACGACGCCAAAGAAGAAGGTTTCATTCAAGGCGGCGGCTCGCTTCACAATCAGATGAGCGCGCACGGACCGGACGCCGAAGCGTTTGAGAAAGCCTCGAATGGCGATTTGAAGCCGCAGAAATTGGAAAATACGCTGGCGTTTATGTTCGAGTCGCGTTATATTATTCGTCCGACGCCGTTTGCGATGGAAACCGCCGAATTGCAGCGCGAATATTTTGAAGTCTGGCAGAAACTTCCGAAAAACTTTAAAGTGTAAGAATTCGGTTTGTAAAATCGAGCTTCACGGCGAATAAAAATAAATTCTTAAGCATTTGAGTTTTGCCGGTAAACATTTACCTTTTCCATTTTTCATCATAAAATAACAGGGCTTCAAAGCAACTAAAATTTGGAGGTGGCACATCATAGACCGAGACGATTTATCAAATCCCGACAGCATTTTAACAGGAGCGACTATGGACTTAGCCTCGATAATATCGGAGCGCGACGGCGTATTTCAAATTGAGGAAAGCAAAAACCCGGCTGCATTTGTTATGCCTGCCGCGGCGGAAATCGTTAAAGCCGATACGCCCGATTTTGAACTAACCAGGCTCGCCGCGTCGGGAAATATTTCCGCTTTCGAGCTGCTCTACGAGCGTTATCATCGCCGCACTTACGGGCTTTGCCTGCGAATGACGAGCAGCCAGACCGAAGCCGAAGATTTGACGCAGGAAGTTTTCATCCAGCTTTTCCGCAAAATCGGCAGCTTTCGCGGCGATTCGGCGTTTTCGACGTGGCTGCATCGCTTGACGGTTAATCAGGTTTTGATGCATTTCCGCCGCCGCAGTTTCAAAAACGAAAAAACCTCGGAAGACGGCGAAATTCCCGAACAAATCGTGCCGGGAACGGAAAATCAATCGAGAATGCCGGTTCTCGACCGCATCGCTTTGAATAATGCCGTCTCCGAACTGCCGCCCGGTTATCGAAAAGTGTTTCTGCTTCACGATGTCGAAGGCTACGAACACGAAGAAGTCGCCAGAATACTCAAAATCTCCGTCGGAACTTCTAAATCACAGCTTCATAAGGCGCGGCTCAAACTGCGCGTTTTGCTGTTTAAGAAGAACGAAGCGTAAAGCCGTCAAATTTTTTTGCAGGGCAACTTAAAACCTGTAGCTGCAATCTATTAGTTGAAGTTACAATTTAACGAAAATCGTTAGATTAAGCTGTTTTTGTTTCTTTAGCCAAATCTGATGAACTGCCAACAATGCCAGGAATTAATTAGTCTGTTTCTCGACAACGAACTTGATGAGAACACTTCATTAAGCGTTAAAATGCACGTCGCCGTATGCGCCGCCTGTGCCGGAATCTGTGAAGAGTTTGCGATGATTCTTGACTTCTGCTCGCTCGATGAAGAAGAAATATCACTGCCGCCGAATTCAAGAGCATTGTGGTGCCGGATAAATAACATAATCGAAAGCGAGATTGAGCCGGAAGTTAATCGAATGCCGCCGCAGGCGAAACTCGGACGCGGATTTTTGGCGAGAATCTGGCGCAACAACTGGCAGCTTTCATTTTCGCAGGTTTTAGCGTCCGTTTTAGGCATTGCGCTGGTCAGTTCTTTGCTGACATTCGTCGGCTTTACAAATTATACGACGGAGAACGCAACTAATATTACCGCGAATGCTTCGCCCGCGCCGACCACTTTTGAAAAAGTTCTCGGCAAATTCGGTCTGGTTGAAACGCCGGAGCAAGCCCGCGAGCGGCGCGTTAGGGAACAGCAAACGACGATTGATTACTGGAACAAACGTGTCGAAGCCAGGCGCGTCAATTGGGACAATCATCTGCGACAGGCGTTTGACCGCAATTTGAACGAGATAAACCAGGTTGTTTTTGAATACGACAGGATTTTACAGGAAAATCCGCAGGATGATTTGTCGGGCGAGATGCTCGATTCGGCTTTGAATGAAAAAATGGAGCTGCTGCGCGAATTTTCAGATTTGTAGGGTTGATTTCAGAGGATGAATTTGGAATTTAAAGAAATGTTCGGCTTTTCAGCAAAGAAAAAAACTACGATTATTCTGCTAAGCGTAGTTTTTTTCTTTGCGTTTTCGGCAGCGGGCGCGTCGGCTCAGAAGAAATTTTCAAGAAGCTATCCGGCGAGTAAGAACGTGCGTCTTCAGTTATTAAACCGGACGGGAACGGTAACGGTCGAAGGCTGGGACAGAGATGAGGTCAAAATTCAGGCTGTTTTGGAATCGCCGACGGCAAATATCGAACCGCAAAGTTTGAGCGGCACGATTTACATTAATCTCGTCAAAGATAATCAAGGCAAAAACGAAGTCGGCAACGTCAATTTCGTTATCAAAGTGCCGTATTATTCGACGGTCGATATTGAAACCCGAATGGGAAACCTCAATGTCAGCAATGTCGGCGGCGGACACGTGCGCGCTCATATTTCGAGCGAAGGCGACATCACTCTGACCAACATCAGCGCCGGCGTGGTTTCGGCGGAAAACGTTATCGGCGATATATTTTTCGACGGCGACGTTCGGCGCGACGGCAGTTATCGTTTTACCTCGATGCGCGGCAATATAAATCTGCACATTCCTTTTAATTCCTCGTTTCGCTTTGTCGCCACAGCGCCTTCGACACGCAGCATCTCGCTCGGCTCGTTCGCTACGCCGGAGATGAATTTTTTCGGCGACGGTCGGCGCGTCGTCGGCAGATTCGGCGACGGCAGCGCGACTTTAACCGTTACGAACCAGCGCGGAACTATTTCATTTATCAGAAGATAACGCAGCTCCGTGAAAACGCGCGTTATTTGTTTTTCTCCCGCCTTTTAAGTCTTCGTAAAACAATGAAAAAAAATCTTGAAGCGATAAAAATCTGTGTTTATTTGTGTCTATGCGCGGTTTCGACTGTTGTTTTTGTCCCGTCGGCATTTGCGCAAACCGCGCCGCTTCTTAAACGCACGACTTACAAAACCGAAAAAATCGATTTCGGAGCGGGCGGCACGCTTTCGATTGTCGGCGCGCCGGAAGGCTCGATAACAATCGAAGGCTGGCGGAAAAATGAAATCGAAATCACGGCGGAAGTCGAAGTTCAGGCGGCGAACGAAACGGATTTGGCGCTGCTCGCAAAGGTCAATACTTTTACGGTCGATGAAGATTTCGGACACGTCCGTGTCGGAAGCGTCGGCACATACGATAAAAATTATATGAAGCCGCTGGCGAAAAAGTTTCCGAAAAACCTTTATAATATGCCGTTTCGGATTGATTACCGGATAAAAGTTCCTCTCTTTTGCGATTTGGAAATCGACGGCGGTCGCGGCGATTTCAATTTGTCCGGCGTCGAAGGCGCGATTCAGATAAAGATTTTGGAATCGAACGCCAAACTCGATTTGGTCGGCGGAACGCTCGCGGCAACCGTCGGCAGCGGAAGCGTGGACGTAACGATTCCGACGCGCAGCTGGCGCGGAAGAAGCGTCGAAGTTCAGCTCGCAAAAGGAAACGTCAACGTGTTTTTCGCGCCGAATCTAAACGCCAACGTCAGCGCCGCGATTTTGCGAAGCGGGCAGATAGAAAATTCCTACGCTTTATTGAAACCGCTGGAGCGCGCGAAATTTACCGAAAAATCCGTAGTCGCCAAATCCGGCGGCGGCGGCGCGGCGCTTTCCTTTACGGTCGGCGACGGAATTATCAAGCTCGCCGCCATCGAAAAACAAAACCCGACACAAAATCGCCGATTGCAGTAATCCGAATTTAATAATTGCTGTTTATTTTTCTAACGGCGCTCAATTTTCCCCCGCTTCTGAATGCTTTAGTCCGGCTGATTTGCCGCCGCTTATTTAATCTAATCCCGCCTGCATCTAAAACATCCGAATAATCGAATTGAATAACTGAAAGACAAAAAAGTCTTTTTATAATTCTTTGAAAAAGCCTGAAAATGGAACACACAGGCGTCGGCGGCGTTTAAAAATAACCAATTTGAAAAGATGTTTCCAGACGGCTGAAAGCGATTTGATTCGACCGGAAATCGCTGTAGAAAGCAAGCTCGAAACAGACGGTTTTGAACGCGGTTCATTAGCAAAATGCGTAAAAATAGAGTAGCTTAAAACTGATTTATTAAATATTTCATCTCTAAGACTTAACCTTGTGGCTCAGACTATTCTAAAACGCATCGCATCGGGAAATAAATCCGCCGTTTCCGAGTGTTTAAACACTTACGGCGGTTTGGTTTGGTCGCTCGCGCGGCGAATGCTGTCAAATTCCGAAGAAGCCGAAGACGCGGTGCAGGAAATTTTTATAGACGTTTGGAAAAACGCGGAACGGTTTGACGAGTCGCAGGCATCGGAGACGACCTTTATCGCGATGATTGCGAGGCGGCGACTTATCGACCGGCTGAGAAGGCAAAATCGTCAGCCGCGCGTCGATTCGTTAGAAGATATTTTAGCCGAGCCGTCCGAGAGTAGAAACATAGATATGCAGACGGGCGTCGAGGCGCGGGAAGCGGCACAGGCGATGAAACAACTGCGACCCGAACAACGGCAGATTCTGCATCTTTCGATTGTTCAGGGCTTTTCGCATCAGGAAATCGCAAACGCTCTGAAAATGCCGCTCGGAACTGTGAAAACGCACGCCAGACGCGGTTTGATGCAGATTCGGGAAGTTTTGGGTTCGGAAAATTCAAAAACGGAAAAGGAGGCGGCAGAATGAACGAAGTAAAAAAAGAAAGGCTGATTGAACTACTGACCGACCAAACTCTTTTCGGTTTAGATGAGCTGGAATGCGCCGAGTTTAATCAATTAAAAAGACAATTTCCCGAATTGGAAAATGATAATTCGTTTGAATTGGCGGCGGCGACAATCAATTTAAACAGTCTGGATACGAGCAAAGAATTACTGGCGAATCTGCGCGAAAAAATTCTGGCTGACGCCGATAATTTTTTCGGCAGCCCGGAAAAAGCGCGAAATGTCGTCAGCTTTCCGACTAAATCAAAAGAAACCGCCGTTTCATCGACAAACAGAAAGTTTGAGACTTCCGCCGAAGCGAAACAACCATTTTGGCAATGGCTCGGCTGGGGCGTGGCGTTTGCGGCGTGCGCCGCGCTGGCGGTTAATTTGTGGATGAATAATTCGCGCCCGCAGCAAAACGATGTCGCGGTTAAAACGCCTGAAATCGTTCAGACTCCGACGCCCGAACTTACGGCGGCGCAAAAGCGCGAACAGTTGATTGCTTCCGCGCCGGACATTGTGCAGACCGATTGGACAGCGCCGAAAGACAAAAAACAAATTTTGGGCGACATCGTTTGGAGCGGCGAGCGGCAAACCGGTTATATGCGTTTTCGCGGATTGCCCGCAAACAATCCGAGCCGTGAAACTTACCAGTTATGGATTGTCGACGAAGCGCAGAATCCGAAAACACCGATTAGCGGAGGCGTTTTCGACGTTAACGAAAACGGCGAAGTTATCATCCCGATTGACGCGCCGATAAAAGTCCGAAAGCCGAAATCGTTTGCCGTAACCAGAGAAAAGCCCGGCGGAGTCGTCGTTTCAAAACAGGAAGAAGTTATGGCGGTCGCTAAAATCTAAAAATAATTTAACCTGCAATAAAAAATGAAAAGGGCGAGGCACGAAAAATGTTTCGTCTTTTTCATTTTTTTTACGGGCTTGTCATTTACAATAAAACTGTTGAAATCTTTTTTTATATAGCTTTGCCGATAGATATTTGGGTTAATTTCGTGATATTTTTTTTGAGGATTTCATCTTTTTACTCGCGGTCTTAAATTGTTTTTATAACAAACTTTAATAATGAAAGAGATTTTACACGATACGCCTGAAGCCGCCGCTTCTGCTCAAATAAACACAAATGCGAAATCGCCCGCCGCCGCGCGGCAAAACTGGCGGCAATGGCTTGAGACGGACGAGGCGATGCGGTGGATTTACCTGTTTTTCGGTTTATTCGCCATCATTTTGCTGATGATTTTTCTCCAGTTTTCCGTTTCGGCGATTTGCTGCGGCGATTGGGACGGGTATTATCATATCCGCTGGAGTTCGCTTTTGTGGGAAAATTTCAAACAGGGAAAATGGCTGCCCGAATTCACGTGGCTGCCGCTGACGGTTTTGAGTCCGCAGGATTACGCCGACCATCATTTTCTTTTCCACCTTCTGCAAATTCCTTTTCTGTGGTTTTTCGAGCCGGTAACGGCGGCGAAAATCGCGACGGTTTTCTTCGGAAGTCTGGCAATATTTTCGGTTTACTGGCTGATGTTTCGCTATAAAATCGATTATATGATTTTGTGGCTCATCGCGCTTCTTACTTGCGCCAATTCGTTTTTCTACCGTATAAATATGGCGAAAGCGCCGCCGCTGACCATTATCTACACCGTTGCCGGAATCTATCTGCTGTTCGAGCGCCGATACGTCTGGCTTCTGCCGCTGATGTTCGTTTTCGTCTGGACTTACAGTCTTTTTCCGATTTTGTTCATCGCCGCCGTCATCTGGACGATTATAATCGCGTGGAACGAGCGGAAATTCGAGTGGCGACCGATTGCCTATACGTTTGCCGGAATGATTTTGGGCAACGTCGTTAATCCGTATTTTCCGCAGAATATCGGACTTTTCGGCGAGCATTTTTTCACGAAGTTCAAGGTCGGCTCGGATTTTGCCGTTTCGGTCGGCGGCGAATGGTATCCGTTTTCGGGAATGGAATTGCTGCTCAATCTGCCGGTAGCTTTGACCGCGATGCTCGTCGGCTATATTCTTTTTTACCCGAAAAACGGCAAGCTGCCGGAAAAATCGTCGTTCTTTTTGATGTTCGCGACGATTCTGCTGGCGGCGCAGTTTCGCTCGAAACGCTATGCCGAATATTTTCCGCCGTTTGCGATTCTGTTCGCCGCCTTTAGCTGGAAGGAATTTCTCGTTCCGCTTTTCCAGCTTCCCGAAGATTTCAAGCTCGAAATAGCGCCGTATCTCGACCGCGAAAAAACAACGGAGAATCAGGAAACTTTCGGTCTGGTGAAACAATATGCGCCCTGGGTTTTGGGCGTTTTGCTGGTTATTTGGATGGCTTATAATATTTTCGGCATCAACACGACGAATCTGGCGGGCGAACGCTGGAAAAATACGCCCGGCTTGCGCTCGCTTTTCAGCATTAAAGAAGGCGGTCTGCTCGGCGATATAAGAAACAACGAACCGAACGAAAAATACGAGCGCGCCGCCGCGTGGATGAATGAAAATATTCCGGCGGGCGAGCGAATTTTCAACTGCAACTGGGACGATTTCCCGAAATTGTTTTTCTACGATACGAAACATAATTACGTCTACGGTTTAGACCCGAATTACCTATACTCGAAAAACCCGGAAATTTATAAATCGATAATGGACATAACCGCCGGAAAAATCGACGACCCCGCGCCGGTTATCCGCGAGAAAATGGGCGCGCGCTTCGTTTTCTCGGACGCTAAGGAAAATCAGGATTTCATTGCCAAATGTCTGCAAAGCGGCTGGTGCGAAATGGTTTATGAAGACGACGAAGCGAGAATTCTGAAAATCCGCGACACAAAAGGCGAACCGTCAACCGGCGCGAAAGGCGACGCCGCGCCGCCGACGCCCGAAGAATTAAAGCAAATCGAAGAAGAAGAAAAACAGGCGGCGAACAATCAAAATAAAAATCAAAACGCTCAAACGGACGATGAAGACAATGAAGATAATCAAACCGGACGCGACGGCGAATAAATCGTCAAAAGACATTCGGGAAACGGAAAACTCTTTTCTCGCAGGCGGTCGCACCGCTTTATATTTTTATAAATCCGGCGCGAAGGTTATCGGATTTTTTCTGGTTCTGCTGGTTTCGTTTAATTTTGCCTGCGAAAGTTCGTCGCTTAAAGCCAACACATCGAAGCCTGAAGAGGACGCGGCAGAAAACAACGCGACGAGCTTTGAAAAGGATTTGCAGACGATGAGAAACGCCAATTTTGATTTTGTCTATGTTTTCCGGCGCAAAGACGGCGGCATTTTCGACGGCGAAGATAAAAAATATCTGAAAGCCAATTCGCCCGTTTTTACAAATCGATTTATTTTGAGCGATGAAAACAAAGTCGCCATTGCCGGTTCGTCGTATAAATTCGAGGCGGGAAATCTGGAAAATTTACAAAAAAGATTTGTCATTGAAAATTTCTCAAAACCTGAAAGTCAACAATCGACCGATAATACAAATTCTAATAAAACCAATAATACAAATTCTAATAAATAGGAAAAAATATGACGGAAAACAGCACCGGCGAAACCGAACAATTACTGCCGAAAGAGCGGCTCGTCGAGACGGTCAAGGGCGATACGCCCGTCGCTTTTACTCAAATAACCGCGTCTTCGTGGTTTGTCGTGCGGGTAGTTTTAATTACTCTATTTATTGTATTTGCCGCCGGATTCGTCGCCTCGCTTTTTACGTGGCTTATACATCTTTTATTTTTGATAGTTTTGTCGGTTTCCTTCGCATACCTGATGGAGCCGCTCGTTAAATTAATAAGCGGCTTATTTGAAAAGCTGCGCGGCGGAAAATTAATGCCGCGCTCGATCGCAATTGCGCTGGCGTATCTCACTGTTTTTCTGGTTTTAGGCGTCAGCATCGCGGCTATCGCTCCGCTGGCGAGCGACCAGGCATCCGAATTCGGCAAGAAAATGCCGGAATATTCAAAGACGGTTCAAGACCGTTTTAACAGCATCAACACACGCTATCGATACAGTCTGCCGAAAGGAATGCAGGACAATATCACGACGAAGCTGTCCGATTTCGCGGGCGGCTTGACCGGCTCGGTCGGCGAATTTCTACTCGGACTGGTAACTTATCTGCCGTGGCTGATTCTGATTCCGATTCTCTCGTTTTTCTTTCTCAAGGATATAAATCTTTTTCGCGTCTCGCTGCTGCGCGTTATGCCGCACGGCGATTGGCGAACCAGAGTCGAGGCGATACTCGAAGATTTCAATCAAACGCTTGCCGCCTACGCGCGCGCGCAGCTGATTTCCTGCGTGCTTATCGGAACAATCTGCACCGCCGGTTTTTACCTGATTGGCTTGAATTACGCGGTTCTGCTCGGCATTTTGGCGGGAATTTTTGAATTTATTCCGCTAATCGGTCCGCTGACGGTCGCCGTCATCGTCATCGTTGCGGGCAGCTTTTCCGACAATCCGTATGTCGCGCTTTACGCCGCGATATTTCTTGTCGTTCTGCGCGTCGTCCAGGATTACGTTTTTTACCCGCGCATTGTCCGCGAAGGAATTCACCTGCATCCGCTGGCGATTATTCTGTCGGTGCTGGCGGGCGAAGAAATCGCCGGAATCGCCGGTGTTTTTATCTCGATTCCGGTCGTCGCCCTCGTAACCGTTCTGTATAAACACATTCTCGAACACAGCGGCAATTCGGGAATCTTCGCCGGCTGGCTCGCCCCAAAGCAGAATCCGGTTACCGAAGACACGGCATCGGGCAAAATGTAATTTTAATATCAGAAAACATCTGCGTTTGTCCGTGTATATCTGCGGCGAAAAGAAATCTTATAAAGTAATTATGTCCGATTAGTTATCAGGCGAAATTTTGTATATTTCGCCTGATACTTTTTTTTAGCTTTTAGTAGATAGAAATATTTTGAGTTTGTTCAAACAGGCGCTACCTGAAAATGTTATGAACGACGTTGACGATGAAATATGAAATCGCGGCGATTAAACCAGCCATCGGAATCGTCAAAACCCACGCCCAGACGATTCTGCCGGCGATGCCCCATTTGACCGCCGAAAGTCTGCGAGCTGAACCGACGCCGACAATCGCTCCGGTTATCGTGTGCGTCGTCGAAACCGGAATGCCGAAATACGTCGCGCCGAAAAGCGTTATCGCGCCCGCTGTTTCGGCGCAGAATCCGCCGACCGGCTGGAGCTTCGAGATTTTTGAACCCATCGTTTTGACGATGCGCCAGCCGCCCGACAGCGTTCCCAAACCGATTGCCGCGTGCGCCGCCAAAACCACCCAGAGCGGAATGTCGGGCAGTTTCCCGGCGGGTGTCATTTCTAAGAATCCGCCGGAAACCAGAACGATGGTGATGATTCCCATCGTTTTCTGCGCGTCGTTGCCGCCGTGTCCGAGCGAAAAAGCGGCGGCGCTGAAAAGCTGTCCGATGCGAAAGCCTTTATCGACTTTGGAAACCGTCGTCCGGCGAAAAATCCAGTAAACCGCGACCATCAGCCCGAAACCCAAAGTTACGCCGATAAGCGGCGAAAGCACGATAAATGTTAAAGTTTTTATCCAACCGGCGGCGATAAAAACGGTTGACATTCCATTGAATCCGAAATGTTCGACATAGGAGACGAGCGCCGCGCCCGCGTAGCCGCCGACGAGCGCGTGCGAACTCGATGTCGGAAGTCCCAGATACCAGGTTATTAAATTCCAGACGACCGCGCCGAGCAGTCCGCCCAAAAGAACGTAAAGCCGGTCGTCAGCCGGAATCGCGCCGATGTTGACCATATCGCCGCCGATTGTTTTGGCGACGGCTGTGCCGAAGACGATAAAGGCGATGAAATTAAAAAACGCCGCCCACGCTACGGCGACGCTCGGCGACAAAACTCTGGTCGAAACGATGGTGGCGATTGAATTGGCGGCATCGTGAAAACCGTTTACATAGTCGAAAACCAGGGCTATGAAAATGATAAAAACGACTAAGCCGAATGCGATTGATTGACCTTCCATTTCTTTAGTTAAGAGTTATGAGCTGCGAGTTGTAAGCCGATGAATTTTTTCTTTAACTCATAACTCACAACTCGCAGCTCATAAATCTCTTAGGTGTGTTTCAAGATGATTCCTTCGACGATGTTGGCGACCGATTCGCAGCGGTCGGTGGCGTTTTCCAAAATTTCGTAAAGCTCTTTCCATTTAATAATCGTTACGGCGTCGGTCGCGTTGTGGAAAAGCTCGCCTATGGCGCGAAAATAAATATCGTCGGCTTCGTTTTCGAGGCGGTGAATTTCGACGATGTGCTGGTTCAAACCGTTCGGTTTATCGAGCAGCGAAATGGCTGAATGCAGCTCGATTGCGAGGCTTTGAATGACTTTGGCAAAACGATAAGCGTGGTCGTTTATTTCCTTGATGTCAAACATCAGAATGGCGCGCGCCGCCGCGTCGATGTAATCGATTACGTCGTCGAGCGCGACCGAAAGCGTGTAAATATCTTCGCGGTCGAACGGCGTGATGAACGATTTATTGAGTTTTATCGACAGCGTGTGCGTTACTTCGTCGCAGGCGTGTTCGACATCTTTGATGCGCTTGACGTAAGACTCAAAATTACCGTTTTTGTCCTGCATCATCTCGACCAGAACATTGGAAGCATCCTGAATTTTATTGGTCATCTGCGAAAAAAGCCTGAAATATTCGTCCTCTTTCGGCAATAAACTAAAAGCCATTGTTTTTAGAAATCTCCATTTATTTTCAAACTGAAATGAAAAATTTAATATATCCAAACAAGTCAGTCGTGTCCATTTACAAAAAATAACGCGTAACAGGTTTGTAACATTTCGGTAACGGCACAACGGCTATTTAATGGTAAACTCTCGCTTGCCGATGTTCATCTTAGAACCGCTTTTGTTATTTACATTTGACAGCCAATTCAGGAGAAAAAGAATGAAAAATTTCAATTTGAGAAAAAATCTAACGGCGGGCGCGCTTGCCTGCGCGGTTTTGCTGACGCCGCTTCTGGCAATCGGGCAGACGCGCATCGTGATGCCGAAAAACAAATACAGCGTTCAGCAGGATGTCGATTTGGGACGGCGCGCGGCGGCTGAAGTCGAACAGCAGATGCCGATTCTTAACGATTACGAAGCGACGCGCTACGTTCAGGAAGTCGGGCGACGATTAGTCAACGCGATTCCGGCGGAATTTCGCCAGCCCGGTTTTCAATATTCGTTCAAAGTGGTCAACGCCCGCGACATCAATGCTTTCGCGCTTCCCGGCGGCGCGATGTATGTCAATCGCGGAATGATTGAAGCGGCGCGCAACGAAGGCGAAATGGCTGGGGTTATGGCGCACGAACTCTCGCACGTCGCGCTCCGGCACGGAACGGCGCAGGCGACCGAACAAAGTAAACCCCAAAATCAGCTCGGAACAATCGGCTTGATTTTAGGCGGCGCGATTTTGGGCGGCGAGCAGGGCGCGCAGCTCGGAATGATTGGTGCGACGGCGTGGATGACCAAATACAGCCGCAAATACGAAACGCAAGCCGACATTTTGGGAGCGCAGATTATGGCGAACGCCGGTTATGACCCGCTCGATTTGGCAAATATGTTCAAGACCATCGAACAGCAGAGCGGCGGCTCGCGCACTCCGCAATGGCTCAGCAGTCATCCGAATCCGGGCAACCGCTACGCCAATATCGAACGCGAAGCGCGGTTATTACGCGTCTCCGGCAATCCGATTGGACGCACTGCGCAGTTTGAAAGAGTTCAAAGCCGTCTGAGAGGAATGTCGCCCGCGCCGACAATGCAGGAAATCGCGCAGAACGCTCAACGCTATCCGCAAGGCGGCAACGGTCAGAGACAAAGCCCGACTGCCGGCGGCAGATACAGCAGCCGCGTCGAATTGCCGTCAGCCCGCTCGCAGGTTTTTTCAGACGGCGGCATTCAAATGAGTGTGCCGGGCAACTGGCGGCAGTTTCCGCAGAGTCAGAGCGAAGTCTGGTTCGCTCCCGAAGGTGCTTACGGCGACGACGGCATCACGCACGGCGCGTTAGTCGGTTTCGGTCAGGCGAGAAGCAATAATCTCGACCAGGCAACCGAAGAATACGTCAACGGAATTTTGCAGTCGAACAACTATTTGCGGCAGTCTGCAAACTATTCGCGCGTTAATTTCGCCGGCAGACAAGGCTATGCGACGGTTTTATCGGGTCGCTCGCCCGTTACCAATCAAAACGAAGTAACGACCGTCTACACGACGCAGCTTCGCAACGGCAATTTGTTTTATGTCGTAACAGTCGCGCCGCAGAACGAAGCCGCCAGCTATAACAACGCTTTCCGCCGTATGCTCGGCTCGCTTCGCATCAACGATTAAGAAACGATTTTTACATTTTGTTTCGATAAAATAAAAAAGCCGGAGTAATTTTACTCCGGCTTTTTTATTTTCACGCAAAGTCTCGCGCCCGTTTAGTTTTTCGCCGTAAAATCCCGCACGCCGCCGCCTTCTTTAATCACAAGTTTTATACAGAGTTTCGATTTTGCTAGAATTACATCACGATGAATGAAAAGTTATGAAAAAACTGGCGGAAAGCAAAGCGTTGGACGAACTGCAAAAACTCAAAACCGAATATCAAAGTTTTATAAGAACCGGCTACGAACACAAAGCCGCCGATTGCGCGATTTGCCCGACAAAAGGCGCGTGCTGTCTCGACGCGCATTTCGTCAACGTTCACATAACGCGGCTTGAAGCCGTCGCAATTGCCAAAACTTTACGAAATTTAACCGGAGAAAAACAGCGCGAAATTTACGAACGCGCCGTCGCAGCAGTCGAAAAATACGATTTGAAAAGCGCGGGCGACACATTTGAAAAAACTTTCGCCTGTCCTTTATTTGAAAAAGGCGTCGGCTGTCTGGTTCATTTGTCGGGCAAACCCGCGCCGTGCATTTCACACGCCTGTTATGAAAGGAGCGAAGATTTGCCGCCCGATTTTTTGCAGGAAGAAATCGAAAACTCTATTGAAAAATTGAATAAAAAAACTTACGGCGGCGATTTAAATCAACGTGCGATTCCCGTCTGGCTCGATGTGATAAATCCTTACAAAAATGAAATCGATAAGAATATTTATCCACAGATGAACACGGATAAATACGAAAAATACTGGAGAATTAACAGGGATTAAGAGGATTTTGGGGATAAATACAAAATAACAAATTCTTTACAATCAGGACTTTCTCAAATTTGAGAAACGTCTTTGTCGGAGCGCGGGCATCCTGCCCGCTCTTAAACACGCCGGAGCGTCTCCAAACCGCCGGGCTAAACTCCGCGTCGAATCCTGATTAGACGCGGAGTTTAGATTGCTCGCGCAATCTTTGCGGGCAAGATGCCCGCGCTCCGAGGTGAGAAAGTCCTAATAATAAATTCTTTTTGCTTTTTTATCCCTGTCTATCCTCTTAATCCCTGTTAAAAAATCCGTGTTTATACGGGTTCATCTGCGGCTAAAATTCTTCAAAAATAAAATCGCGCAAAGTAATAAAAAATCGGCGCGTTGAAAAGCAAACTGTCGAGTCTGTCCAGTAAACCGCCGTGTCCGGGCAAAATACTCGCCGCGTCTTTCGCGCCCGCGCTGCGCTTTATCGCGCTTTCCGCCAAATCGCCGAACAGACCGACAACCGACATCGCAATCGCCAGCGGAATCGAGATTTTATAATTCAATTCGGGAAAAAATGTCAGCGACGAACCGAGCGCGAAAATCGAACTTAAAAAAAGTCCGCCGATGACGCCTTCCCACGTTTTCCCGGGCGAGATGTCGGGCGCGAGTTTATGTTTGCCGAAATTTTTTCCGACGTAATACGCGCCCGTGTCCGCGCCCATCACGACGAGAAAAAAGAAGGCGAGCAATTTCGTCGAAAGATGCGGCACGATTGTATCGTCAAATCCGACGCGCATCGAAACGATAAATCCGCCTAAAAACACGACATACAAAACGCCGAAAACGGTTACGCCGACGCCCGCCAGCATTTTTGTAAAATCTTTTTGAAAGCGAAAAGTCTGCGTAATCAGAACTGCAATTAGAAATATCGCTAAAGTTAAATTCAGCAAATCCGGCGCTTCGGTCGGCGCGTCGAACAAAAAAGCGACGAAAAACAGCGCCGCTCCCAAATACGCCGCGCTCGCGTCGGCTTTGAGTTCGAGTTTTTTCGTCAAACTGTAAAATTCAAAAAGTCCCGCGCCCAAACCGAGTGCGGCGATGACGAGAAAAAGCCAGTTCGCCGCCGGAAACCGCGGCAGAAAATACGGCAGAACGATTGATAAAATTAAAACGGGCAGCGCGACAAGCGCGGTTAGTAATCTGCTATTCATAAAAAAGGACGGTGTAAAAAAAGGATAAAGGATAAAGGATGAAGGATAAATATTGAGGAATAAGAATTATGTTTATCCCTTATCCTTTATCGTTTATCCTTGCTTTCAGACTCCGCCGAAACGACGTTCGCGTTTTTGAAAATCCAGAATCGCTTCAAAAATCTCGCGGCGGCGAAAATCGGGAAAAAGCGTTTCGGTAACGTAAATTTCGCTGTAGGCAATTTGCCACAACAGAAAATTCGAGATGCGAAATTCGCCGCTTGTGCGAATCATCAAATCGACTTCGGGCAAACCGCGCGTGTAAAGGTTTTGTTCGATGTCGTTTTCGGTTAAATCTTCGACGGATTTCCCGTTTTGCAAAAGATTTTTGACGGCGAGTTTTGCCGCCTCGACAATCTCGACACGCCCGCCGTAATTGAGCGCGATGCTTAAAATCGTTCCGCCGTTATTTCGGGTTTTTTCGGTTGCCGCCGCGATTTCCCGCCTGACGGATTTGTCCAGTTCTTCGATTTTACCGATTGCCTGAAATTTGATGTTTTGTCGATTGATTTCGGCAATCTCGCTGCGAATATAATGCTTGAGCATCTGCATCAGTGCCGTGATTTCGAGTTTCGGACGCTTCCAGTTCTCGGTCGAAAAAGCGTAAAGCGTAACGGCTTTCAAATTTAATCTCGCGCTCGTATCGACAATGGCGCGCACCGATTCGACGCCCGCTTTATGACCGAAAACCCGCTGCTCGCCGCGCCGTTTCGCCCAACGCCCGTTGCCGTCCATAATTACGGCGACGTGTTCGGGAAGACGCGCGAAATCAATCGCCGCGAGAAGTCTCGCTTCTTCGGAATCCGGTTTGACGATTTCACGAAAATTTTCGTGCATTTTTATAAGAAATATTAACAGGGGTTAAGAGGATAAAAAACGAACCTTTAAATCATTTGTATTTATCCCTGCCTATCCTCTTCATCCCTGTTAATTAAGTTTTCTTTCCTCGATTTCGACAACCGCGTCCCGATTGATTTCGCCGTAAATGTGCGGGTAAATTTCGCCGCCCGTCGAAGATTCGCTGACGAGTTCGGACATTAATTTTTCCGTTTCAATCGTCAAAATCAAAACCTCCGGCGCGTCTTTATAATACCTCTGCAAAACGCCGTCGAGCTGTTCGGCGAAACTGCAATGAATAAAGCCTTCGCTTTCCAAACTTTCGGCTTCGTAAAATTTTTCGTCCTTAAACTTTTCCCAGATTTCGGGCAAAACAATGTGGTAAATAATCATTTTTATTCGGTCGCATCGGCGACGGCTTTTTGCAGTTCGAGAAACTTTTCGCGCACGAACGGGTTGAGTTTTTCAGCAAATTCCGCCGTTAGATTTTTTATTTTGACGAGTTCCTGAACGTCCGCCAAATCTTTAAGGCGATGCGGCGCGGTCATTCCCGAAGCGAGTTTCAGTTCGACGAGCTTTTCTAAACTGACGGTTTTTATGCCGTCGATTTCAACCGCGCTTTCGTTCGGATTCGGAAACCGGACGGGCTTCGGCTTGCCGTCGCCGGGAAATTCTCCGCCGGTTATAATTTCGATGCTGACATTTTCGGCAGTCGTTCTAAACTTTCTCGTCGCGCCCTCAAACGCCGGACGATAACCTAAATAGACTAATTCGCGCCGAAATTTTTCCAAACCTTCGTTCGTTAAAAGCAAATCAATATCTTCGGTAAAACGCCTGTAACCATAGCTGTTCAAAGCAATTGCGCCGATAACATTGTAGTCGATTCCGTGATTTTCCAAATCTTCGGCAACGCGCCGCAAAGTTTCGTTGAGCGTTCCTTGTCCCATAAAAAATCGCAAGCCTTCCTGATACGCCGAAACAGGCGAAGCTAAAATTTGTTGAAAATCCGTCTTCATTCGTATTCGACTTTCAGCAAGGTTAAGCCGTGCGCGGGCGCGGTTGTTCCCGCCAAATCGCGCTCGCCGGTAACGATTGCCGACAAAATTGTATCAGAATCCTTTTCGCCGCGCCCGACTTCGAGCATCGTGCCGACAATCGAGCGCACCATATAACGCAGAAAACCGTCGGCGGTGATGCGAAATTCGATAAGCGAAGCGCCGGCGCGAGCGTCCCAGTGCGATTCGACGGAAAAGTTCGACACCGTTCGCACTTTGTTTTCAACGTCCGAACGCGCCGACGAAAACGCCGTCCAGTCGTGTTCGCCCAAAAACAGTCTGGCTGCGTCGTTCATCCTGCCGACATCGAGCGGTCTGGCTTCGTGATGCGCGTAACGCAGCCAGAACGGAGACATCACCGGCGCGTTGACGACGCGATAGACGTAAGTTTTAATTTTAGCCGAAAAGCGGGCGTGAAAATCGTCCGCGCATTTTTCGGCGTTGATAACGCGCATATCGCGCCACATATTGCCGTTAATCGCCAGCCGCAATCTGTCGGGCGTAAAGGCGCGATTCAGCCGCACGTTGGCAACCTGACCTTCGGCGTGAACACCCGCGTCCGTCCTGCCCGAACCGACGACTTTAACTTCCGCATCTTCAAGCATCCCGACAACTCTTTCCAACTCGCCCTGCACCGTGCGCTGTCCTTCCTGCACCTGCCAGCCGTGAAAATCCGTGCCGTCGTATTGGATTAGAAGTTTGAAATTCATCTTTGTTGAAAGGATAAAGGATAAAGGATAAGGGATAAAGCGAAGATTCAGCGTTTGTTGATTTTTACTTTTTTTACGATTGTCGTGAAGATGGCGTTCAGCTCTTTTGTTTCCTGAATTACAGGCGAAACCTTTTGCTCGTTGAAAATGTTCGCTTCGATAATCAGCTCCAGCCAATAAGCGGTTTCGTCGAGTTCCTGCAAAGCGGTTTCCATTTTGCTGATAAAATCGGCATCGGATTTGGCGCGATTGCCTTCCCGATAGTGCGCTCCGATTGACGTCCCCGAACGCAAAACCTGTTTGCCCGAAACCTGCGCTTCGGTTGTTTTCGGCAAAGCGACATACAGCCTAATTATTCGCAAAGCATAAGATTTTGTCCGCTTCATCAAATCGCTTTCCGCCATTTTATCCTTTATCCTTTCAGCGCTCTACTACCTGGTTTCACTGCAACCTCGTCGCGCTCGCACATCGGACAATCTTGTGTTTTGAAACTCGGAATGTCCAAACTTGCAAGCGCGATTCGCGGAACGCCGACATCCGCCGCGCCGTTTGAGCGGTCAATTATCGAAGCCGCTGCCGTTACTTTCGCGCCGCGTGTTTCTAAGGCTTCGATACATTCGCGCGTCGATCCGCCGGTTGTGATAACGTCTTCGACAACCAGAATTTTCTCCGCTTCTTTAACTGAAAAACCGCGCCGCAAGGTCATCCGGGCGTTTTCGCGTTCAGTCCAGATGAAGCGAATGTTCAAGGCTTGCGCGACGGCGAAACCGATTATCAAACCGCCGATGGCAGGCGACGCGACAGAATCGAAAGTTTCATTCGCGAATTTTTCGGCAATCGCCCGTCCAAACTTTGCCGCGTCCGACGGATTTTGCAGGGCAAGCGCGCATTGCAGATATTTTGGGCTGTGCAAGCCGCTCGATAAAATAAAATGTCCTTCGAGAAGCGCATTCGTTTTGCGAAAATGTTCTAAGATTTCTTCTTGTGTCATTTGAGTTTTGTATGGCTGAAATTCTCTACAAAATTAAGCCACAGTTTCGGCATTTCTCAAAATCGCGCCGACAAGTTAAAATGCTTGTTTTGCTTTTACTTTGAATTTTAGACTTTGAACCTTGAACTAATTATTATGCTGCAAGCCGGAATCGTCGGACTACCGAACGTCGGAAAATCTACTTTATTTAACGCGCTGACCGCCGCCGAAGACGCGCTCGCCGCCAATTATCCGTTTGCCACGATTGAGCCGAACGTCGGCGTCGTCGCCGTTCCCGACGAACGTCTCGCCGTTCTCGAAAAGATGAACAAGGCGCAGAAGACAGTTCCGGCAACTGTTGAATTCGTTGATATTGCCGGACTTGTGCGCGGCGCGTCGAAAGGCGAAGGTTTGGGCAATCAATTTCTGGCGAATATCCGCGAAACGCACGCAATTATCCAAGTTGTGCGCTGTTTTGAAGACGACAATATCATCCACGTCGAAGGCTCGGTCAACCCGATTCGCGATATTGAAACGATTCAAATCGAGCTTGCTCTGGCTGATTTGGGAAGCGTCGAAAAACGCCGCGACAAAGCGCAGAAAGGTTTGCGTTCCGGCGACAAAATCGCCAAAGCGGAAATGGAAGTCATCGAAAAAATCCTGCCCGCGCTCGAAGAAGGCAGACCGGCGCGCGCGGTTCAACTGACGAAAGAAGAACAGTTAATCGCCAAACAATTCTTTTTAATTTCGACGAAACCGACGATTTACGCGGCGAACGTTGACGAGGAAACCTTAACAAATCCCGACGCGAACGCGCACGTTCAAACCGTCCGCGAACACGCGGCGAAAGAAAACGCCGAAGTCGTAATTATCTGCGCCAAGCTCGAAGCCGAACTCGTCGCGCTCGAACCGGACGAACGCGCCGAATTTCTAAGGGATTTGGGCGTAACGTCGAGCGGCGTCGATAAACTGATAAAATCGGCTTACAAAATGCTCGGCTTAATGTCGTTTTTAACCGCCGGAGAAAAGGAAGTTAGAGCGTGGACGATTCCAATCGGAACAAAAGCGCCGCAGGCGGCGGGCGAAATCCATTCGGACATCGAGCGCGGATTCATTCGCGCCGAAATCGTTTCCTACGACGATTTGGTTCGTCTCGGCTCGCGCAAAGCCGCCAGCGAACAAGGCTTGGCGCGGCTCGAAGGCAAAGAATACGTGATGAAAGACGGCGATGTCGTCGATTTTCGTTTCAATGTTTAGAAACCTGCGGTAAAATCTTTTTCGAGGTGAAAAAAATGAGCGTCGCGTTAAAAAAACTCGAAGAGATAATCAGCGAACTGCCCGCGGAATCGCAAGCCGAAGTTGTCGATTTCGCCGAATTCCTGCGCGAGAAATTAAAGAAACAAAACGGAAACAGCCCGAAAAAAGAGCGCCTCGCCGGTCTGCACGACGGTCAGGGCTGGATAAGCGACGATTTTAACGACGAACCGGGCGACGAATTCCGGTTCGGCGAAGACTTCGGCATAATCAAAAAAGACGATGAATCTGCTGCTTGACACGCATATTTTTATTTATGTTCGGAACGCTTTATCTCGTCGCCACGCCAATCGGAAATCTCGCCGACATCTCCGAGCGCGCGCTGCAAACTCTTAAAACGGTTGACCTTATCGCCTGCGAAGACACGCGCCACAGCGGAAAACTGCTCGCTCATTACGGCATTAAAAGAAAACTCGCGTCCTATCACGAACACAACGAACAGGCGCGCGCCGACGAATTCGCCCGACTGCTCGAACAGGGAAAATCAATCGCCATCATCTCGGACGCCGGAACGCCCGCCATTTGCGACCCGGCGCTGGTTATCGTAAAAAAAGCGCACGAAATCGGCGCGAAAGTCGTTGCGATTCCGGGCGCGGTCGCGTTTGTAAATGCTTTGATTGTTTCGGGTTTGCCGACCGATTCGATATTTTTCGGCGGTTTTCTGCCGTCCAAAAAAACCGAAAGACGAAAGCGGCTCGAAGAAACAAAAGCGATTCCGGCGACGCTTCTTTTTTACGAAACGCCGCACCGGATTGCGAAAAGTCTAATCGATTGTCTGGAAGTTTTAGGCAATAGAAAATCCGCCGTCGTCCGCGAAATCACAAAACTTCACGAAGAAACCGTGCTTGGAAATTTAGACGAGTTAGCCGAAAAATTTTCTCAAATTGCGGTTAAAGGCGAAATTGTTCTTGCCATCGACCGTGAGGAAGTTCAAGGTTCAAGGTTCAAAGTTCAAGGTCAAAAATCCGTCGTCTCCCGCGTTGCCGAATTAGAAGCCGGAGGAATAGAGCGCAAACTCGCGCTCAAAAAAGCGGCGAAGGAATTCGGCTTGGCGCGTTCGGAAGCGTATCGGATTTTACAGACGGAAAAAAAATAATACGCTTATGATTTTTTATCCTCTTAATCCTCTTTATCCCCGTTAAATTTCCTTCCTTAAAGTTCGTGTTTATCCGCGGTTAATTTTTGTTGTTGTTGCCGGTATCATTAGAAATTACGCGCAAAACTTCCGCCACGCTCCACGCCTGCGCGAAACAGCCGCGCGGATTGTGCGGCGCGTCGGCGTCGAAAATTTCGGAGATTTGACCGATTCCGGCTTCGGTTAAATGCGTTTTGAAGCCGCTTAAAATTTCCGCGACGCGATTTTCAGTTTCCTTGTTTTCAAAATTAACTTTCCGGTAAGCGTCAACGAATCCGCCGATGAGCCACGCCCAAACCGTGCCTTGATGATACGCCGAATCGCGCTCGAACGGCGTTCCCGTGTAAACCGGACGGTATTTTTCGTTTTTCGGCGAAAGAGAGCGTAAACCAAAAGGCGTTAATAGTTCAGCTTCGACTTTTTCGACGACTTTTCGCGCTTTCTCGAAATCTAAAATCCGATGCGGCAGGCTGACGGCGAAAATCTGATTCGGTCTGACGCTCGCGTCTTTTTCCCGGGTGTTTATAACGTCGAATAAGCATTCTTCCGCGTCGTTCCAGAATTCGGCGTTAAAATTTTGTCTGGCTTTTTGCGCCATTTCCAGGTATTTCCGGCTGTCGGTTTCATCGCCGAATCTTTCGGCAAATTCAGCCATAACGCAGAGCGCGTTATACCAGAGCGCTTGAATTTCGACAGCCTTTCCGGTGCGCGGCGTAAAAACCGTGTCGCCGACTTTGGCGTCCATCCAGGTTAATTGTGTGCCGTTTGCGCCCGCGAAAAGCAAGCCGTCCGCCGCATCGACTTTGATTTGAAAGCGCGTGCCGTGGACGTGCCACAAAACGATGTTGACGAGCTTTTCGTAAAGATTTTTCTCGATAAATTTGTAATCGCGGGTTTTTTCGGCGTAGGCGCGAACGGCTTCAAAAAACCAGAGCGTCGCGTCAACCGTATTGTATTCAGGAGTTTCGCCCGCGTCGGGAAAACGGTTCGGCAGCATTCCTTCGGAGATGTGAAGGGAAAATTCGAGGAGAATTTCTTTGGCGATTTCGGCGCGATTCGTCGCTAATGTCAAACCGTTTAAGGCAATCATCGTATCGCGTCCCCAATCGGAAAACCACGGATAACCGGCGATTATCGTTTTTCCCGCGCCGCGTGAAACGATGAATTGGTCGGCGGCAAGCGCGAGCTGTTTTGTAAAATCGTCTTTCGCATCGGCTTGTTTTATCAATTTTTCGCGCCGTTTAATTTCATTTTGACGAAATTTTCCGGCGTCTGAAAATTTTTGTTTTTCAGTCGAAGCGATAACCGTCGCCGCGTCGCTCAAATCGAAGTTGAGTGCGAACGGCTGAAATAAATCCTCACGAAAATCGAAGCCGCGCTCGCGCTCAATCGCGTATTCAAAATTGCGATACCAAACGCCTGTATTTTCGACATTCAGAGCGTTGTGAGCGAAATAAAGCGACGGCATTTGCGCGTAAGGCTTGACCGTTACAAGATTTTTTTCGGTTTCGCAACCGGCGCGCAAATCGGAATCTTCGTGTTGAAGCTGATGATAATCGACGAAAGATAAAAGCGGTCTGAGTTCAAGTTCTATTTTAGATTTTGGATTTTGGATTTTGGATTTATATTCGATTACGGTCGTATTTGAGCCGTCAATCATAAAGATTGATTTTTCGATTTCAATGTTTTCAATCTCGAAAATCCAGACGGGAAACGGGTCGAGGCGAAACGATTTTATGTATTTAAAGCCTTGCGGATAAACCGCATTCGGGTATTGATTGGCGGAAAGAGCGTAAGATTTGCCGTCGATAAAAAGCGTTTCTTCAAACTTGGACAGCATCGTAACGCGTCCGAGCGGCGGTCGCGTCGCGGCGGTTAAAAGCGCGTGATAGCGGCGCGTGTTCGCTCCCGAAATCGTGCCGGAAGCAAAGCCGCCGATACCGTTTGTCTCAAGCCATTCGCGGGAAGACGCGCTTTCAAAATTCGCGCAGATGTTTGAATCGAAGTTTATCATCTCATTTTTCAGTCAGTTTTTAAGATATTCAAAAGCGTAACCGAATCGAGATGTTTTGCAAAGTTTCAGGGATTTTCAGCAGTTGGAAAAAACTATATTATCGAGTTGTAGCAGATAATCGCGCCGACGCACGTGATGACGAACGCGCTGAAAACCGGCAGAGCTTTGACCAGACGATTGCCGCTTAAAGACGGATTGTCGAAAAATTTGCCGACGTATAAAAAGACGAGTCCGACGACGGTTAAAGTCGCGGCTAAACCGAAGCTGAAAACTAATGTCAGAACAATTCCGTAACCGATGCGTTCATTGGAAATCGCCGCCAGCATCAGCACCAGAGCCGACGGACAGGGAAGCAGACCGCCGGAAATTCCCAATCCGAGCAAACTTCCCCAGCTTATCTGTTTGGGCGGCAGATGCGTATGCGTCGAACCGCCGTGCGTGTGCGTGAAATCGGTCTGCGCGTCGGCTGGCGCGTCGATGTTTTGTAAAATCTCGACATCGTGCGCGTGTTCGTCCGTAGAATTATTTTCGGATTTGTAACCGAGAATAGAGAAAAGTCGATTTTTAAAAAGCGTCAATCCGATAAAAAGAACGAGTAAGCCCGAAACAAAGCTCAAATACGGCATAATGCTTTCGGGCAAAATGTAATTTGAAGCAAAAAGCATCAGAAACCCAATCGCGAAAACTCCGATTGTGTGCGTAATGGTAACGGTCGCGCCGAGAAAAATCGCGTGTTTAAATGTTCCGCGCGTGCCGACGAGATACGCGCCGACGACGGTTTTTCCGTGTCCGGGCGAAAGCGCGTGCGCCGCGCCGAGACCAAAGGCGACGAGAAGTCCGAGCAGAATAATCGTCGGCGTTATTTCTTCTACTTTAATCAATTCGGCGAATTTATCTTTTTCAACCGGCGCGCTGACGTGTCCGTCGCGGTTCTGCAAAGGTTTGACGTTTGCGGCGAGCGCCGCGGACGTAAAAGAAAATTCGGCGCTTCTCTCGGCGAGCGGAGCGTTTATCGATTCGCCCGGATACGCTTTCAGCTCGCCTGTAATGCCGCTGCCATAAGCGGTGCTGTCAAAAACATTGACGCCGGCGACGCGTCCGACGACGATTTCGTTCCAGCCGATGCGCTCCAGATTATTTTTATTTTCAAATTTCAGACGATGCGCGGCGTTCGAGTCAAAACCGGATAAATCGCCGGTTAAATTCCACTCGACGCGCATCGTCGGCAGATTTCCGGCGCCGCTTTGCAGGCTGATTTTCTTTGCCGTCGGTCGAAGCTCGATTAATTGTCCATCAATCGAGACTTGCAGATTCGAGACGTAAGCGGGCGTGATTTTTTCGGCGTAGTTGTTTAATTCTGCGTCCGACAGAGCGCCGTTTTTGTCGGCGTCGATGTTCTGAGATTCCTGAAAAGTCGGGATTTCGGCGAGGTCTAATACAGAATGCAGCTTGATTTGAGATTTTTCGACTTCGATTTGGGAATACTGGTTAATGCTGAAATTTCCGAGCGGGTGCGCTGTTACTAAATTTGCAGAAACAAAAATTAAAAGCGCTGTCAATAAAAAAAATCTTGTCCTCATATCAAAAGGTAAAAACTGTATTAGAGCCGGAGTTCAAACACCAGGGTTTGATTCGGTTGATTTTTTAGGCATTCAAAAACCGGCTCTAAATCTTAAAAAACTATTTTAATTCGGCAAGCGCGTTTTTTGCGGTTTCGGCTTGCAAAACGTCGAAAGCCGGATTTAACTGCAAAGCTCTTTGCAGAAAATCGGCGGCGTCTTTTTTATTGCCCAAACCTTTTTCAATCATTCCGGCGTGATAAAAGATGCGCGCGTCTTTTGTTTTCAGGCGCATCGCTTCGGTTATCGCCGCTTTCGCTTCCTGAAACTGTCCTTTTTTATACAAGCTCCACGCGTAAATGTCCGCCGTGAAAATATCTTTGCGCGCATCGTGTTCGCGTTTGGCGATTGCCAGCGCTTCGTCGAGCTTCGTATCGTGGTCAGCCCAAAGCAGCGCGAGACGGCGCTGGTCGATATTGCCGAACTGCTGTTCAATAAATCGTGCTAACTCATATTGTTTGTCGGCTTCGTCCGCTTTTCCGATTTTAGTGTAAATATCGCCGAGCAGAATAACGCTTTCCACATTCGGAACGCGATTATTCGATTCCGTTAAAACTTTAACGGCATTTTCATAATCGCCGCGTGCCGCCATTCCGCGTCCTTTCCCTGCCAGAGCGTAATGATAATTCGGAAAGATTTTGAGCGCGGCGTCGTAGTATTTTCCGGCGGCGTCGTATTTTCCGATTTTCAGGAACTCGTCGCCCAGCCGAACGGCAATCCAGCTTCGTGTTTCTTTGTCTTCCGGGTCAGCGGCTTGCGCCGCCGAAATCATCGCTTCAATCGCTCCGTCCGAGTCGCCGTGAAGTGACCTCAAGTAAGAAACGCGGGCATAAGATTCCATATTCGGGCGCAGGTTAACCATTTGTTGTCCTGCTTTGACGGCTTCTTCGTAATTGCCGAGTTCGACATTCGCGTCGGTCAATACTCCGTAAATGAAGGCATCGTTCGGATTGTTCTTTTGCAGCTGCGTGCCGAGTTCGAGCGCGTCCTGAAAACGATGAAAAGTTAGATTAAGAGACGCTTTGAATTTAAGCGCGATAAGATTGTCGGGTTCGACTTCGAGCGAGCGATTGAGGGCGGTTTCGGCTTTCGAGTTTAAGCTGAAGTCGCCGGTTTCGCGCGCCGATTTAACATACGCGACGGCGAGATTATTGTAACCGGACGCGGCATCAGGATTTTTTTCAACCGCGTTTTGCGCTTTTTGAATGCGCGGGTCGGTCGTCGAAATTTCAGATGTAGTATTTGGAGAAGCGATAGCTACCGGCGTTTCTTGCTCGACGCACGCCAAATTCGTCAATGCAACAAATGTCAGACACAAACAGAAAAATATAAAATTTTGTGTTTTCATTTCTTTTACCCCGGATGAAAGCTCGTCTAATTAAGAGCTGTTTTAATGATTTTGAGTTTCTTCTTTATTCAGTTTGAGTCAAACCTAAACAAAGAAGAAACTCAAAAAGTCGATTCAAAAAGATTATTGGCTTCTTGAAATAAATTAAGTAATTCGGAGCGGAATCTTGATTCCGCTCCGAAAGTTTAATGGTTACCGGGCGGCTTTTAAAATGCCGCCCGATATTTTGATTAAGCTGCCGTTTTCATCGACAGCCGGAAACCCTTCCTACGGTGCAGTCTGGGTAGCCGGGAAATCAAGCGGTCGCGGCGTGTTGCCCGGATTCGGAGTTTGCAGATAAGGAAATCGGTTTAAGAATCCCTCGAAGTTTGCAGCTACTCCGTCGCCTACACTATTGTTCGGCGCAACGTTCGTCGCCGGTGTGAACGGAGTTCCGCCCAATACAGCGCGAATCGAGATGTCCACTACGTCATCCTGCGGTCGTCGTCCGTTCGGATAGCCGGCTGGGTCGCCGCCGAGTAATCCTAAACGACTAAAGGCGGCGCTGCTGACCGGAGTAGGCGGAATCGCCACATTTAAACGCATCATTTCGTGCGGTCGTCCGTCCGAAAGAAACGTCGCGAAATTCGGCGCGCCCGGAACCGTTCCGCCTTTGATGCCGGTTGCAAAGATAGCAACCAAATCATTACGCGGTGCCGGCGGAATGGCAATGTTAAATTTATTGCCGTTAAAATCACCGTAAGTTGCTAAAATAGTTTGAATCAGTCTCGGCAATTCAGGGTTGAGAACGAACGGCGCGGCAACGGCGTCGTTGACCGGCGAAAGCGAGTTGAAAGCGTCTTTTAATCCCAAAGGAATAATTAATTCATTCACCAACGGATTGCCGAGGCGTGAAACCTGGACAAATGGTCCTGAATCATTTCGTACTCCGTTGGAATTGATAACATTCACCGAACGACGGCTGGCGGTTGAAAATACACCGATAACCGAATTCGGGTCGAGCGTATTCGTGTTGACCGAGTTGTTGCGGGTTACATCCTGAATCGGAAGTTCCAGCGCAATAGTAGTAATGTTTTTGGTTCTCAAAGAATCTACGCCGCCGGTCGCGCCGAGCGAACGCAGAGCAAACGCATCGAAGACACCGCCAACATCAATGAAAAAACTTTCGTCGCGCTGTCCGACGAAAACTCTGCTGGTGCCCAGACCATAAACGCCTTTTGAACCCAAATTAGCTTCGTAATTAGGCGTTACGCGCGGTCCGATGTTTTCAGGCGGCATTCTGATTCCGACTCCCATCATATGTCCACGGCGGTTTGATCCACGATCGACCCGGGTAACTGAATACGTTTCCGGTTCGTTATAATCGGCATCAAACAAACTGGTGATAACCCCGTCCACGTTCAGAGTATTCTGTCCGAAAGCAGTATTTGCTCTGACGAACTGCTCATCGAACCGAAATTGATAGGTTATATCTTCCAAACCGTCGCCGGTGTTGTCGATTTTAATTTCGTACAGAACCGTAGGGTCGGGACGGTAAAAATGCGGTCCGCCCGACGGGTCTTGAAACGGGATAAAGTTAGCGATAATAGTAATGAAACCTTCGCGTCCCGGTTCCATACTGCGGAAAGCATACACGTCGGTATTATCGGCGTATCTGTCTCTGGCGATAAGCGGGGCTTCCGTGTGGCTCGACGCCAAAGCCGGTATTCCCGAAAGCGCTAAACAGAGCGCCAAAACAACGAAAATGCGAGTCATTTTCAAACTTTTTTCTAATAAATTTTTCTTCATTTTTACTCCTTCCTCAAATTAAATGATTAGTGTGCCGATTCATTTTCAAATCGGCACGACAATCATTGCCTACTTTACTAGTGTGTATCGTAATTAGCAACGGGAATATCCCCGTTTTGTCCAAATTGAATGGCGGCGAAACCGTTATCCGAACTCCGCAGAGTATAGAATATTCCGAATTGCGGTCTGAAGACCGAAATGTCCGTTCGCCCGTCGCCGTCGTAATCAGCCTGCGTCGTAAAATCCGGTTGTTCTCCAAATTGTACAACACGGACGCTGCTGTCTGAACTGTTCAGAATATACCAGGTATACAATGTGCCGGTGCGGACAACTGCAAAATCGGTGCGTCCGTCGCCATCGTAATCGCCCGGAACAATTAAATCGCTTCCCAAGCCAAACTGCGTGACTTGGGTAGTATTGTCTGTGCTGCGCCGAACAAAAAACAGAGCCGGACCGTTTCTGTCGTCTCCGCCGCCGCGGAAAACGCCTAAATCGAATTTGCCGTCGCCGTCGTAATCGCCCGGTGCAACGATGTCGGTGTTCAGACCAAATTGTTCGACGCGGATACTGTTATTTGAACTGTTATTGATAAAAAAGGTCAAAGTTCCGTTTGTCGCCGTCGAACCGTCCGCTCGCCGCGCGACGGCAAAATCGGTGCGTCCGTCGCCGTCATAATCGCGCGCGACGGGTTCATCGCCGCGTTGTCCGAACTGAAATGCTTGAAAAGTATTGTCTGAACTTCTCAGAACATAAAAAATGCCGGTTGTCGAGCGCCATACCGAAATATCGGCGCGTCCGTCGCCGTCGTAATCGCCCGGCGTTAAAAAATCGACATTCGATAAACCGAACTGCACGGCTCTGTAATCATTGTTAGAACTACTGTTAGAACTATTTAATATAAACCAGATATTATTTTCCGGTCGGAAAACTGAATAATCCGCACGGCGGTCGCCGTCGAAATCGAGCGCCGTGCCTCTGCCGGAGCCGCTCGCCGCGTTATCCAAACTAACAGCCAGACCGCGCAGACCGCTCGTTCCCGCGCCGACCGCGCCGGCTAAAGTGGCGCGTCCGGTCGTTAAATTGATTGTGTAAAGATTCGTTGCCGCGCCGACGGTCAGCGTCGCAAACGCCGTATTGCTGCCGCGCGCGATGTCAAAACCGTTGACGCCTGTGGCGTCGATTCCGAGCGCGCCGACCGAGACAAGCGTTCCGTTGTTCGGCGGATTTTGAATGTAAAGCGTATCGCTGTTGGTGTCGATAACGTAAAGCGTCGTTGCCGTTGTTCCGGCAAAGTTGTTGGAGTAAGCCGCCGCCGTTACGCCCGTCGTCGCCGGATTTAAGGTTCCGTCCGTCGCCGATAACGTTCCGTCAGCCGGATTAATACGCAAATTTTGTCCCGTATCGCTGACCACGCGAATGCGGTCGACCACCGGATTGAAATCAAATCCGAAATTTGTTCCGCTTAAAACAAAAGCGCCCGCCGCTCCGACTTGCGTCGCCGCGCCGGTCGTTAAATTAATCGTGTATAAACGGCTGCTGCTGCCCAAAGCGAAAAGCTGTCCGGTTGCCGGTCGAAAATCGATTCCGACAATGTTTTCCGATGTCTGCAAGCCCGTAATCGCTACGGTACTTCTGAGATTCGAGCTTGTGGCGCTGTCAAAACGCACCAATTGATTAGTCGCCGTTACCCCGTAGAGCGTTACCGCTTTGACGCTCGACAAACCGGCGATAAAAAATAAACCCAATAGAAACGGCACAGCCATAAAAGCGCGCCGATTAAACTTTTCCCGCATGTTTCTAGTTCCTCCTGAAAATACCGAAAATGAATTGAAAAGCTCTCGATTTGAAAAGGTAAGAAGCTGCAAGCCGAGAAATTTTCTGTAAAATTTGTAAATTTAAGTAATATTCTTAAACGAAGCACGCACAAGAAAACAATTCTTATACTGAGCTATTCGCAGATTCGGACGAATCAGATGCACGACCGAAAAAAAACTTTTAAACTTTTCGCCGAATCGTCCGATAAGTGCGAATTTCGCCGATGTTTGTTATTGTTTATTTTTATTCTCTTGTTATTTTCCGTATTAAAAATTACACAAATCGTTTATGGATTCAAGTTTAATCAGAAATTTTTCAATTATCGCTCACATCGACCACGGCAAATCGACGCTTGCCGACCGGATTCTGCAATTGACCGGCGCGGTTGCCGACCGCGATATGGAAGCGCAGCTGCTTGACGATATGGATTTGGAGCGCGAGCGCGGAATTACGATAAAGTCGCACGCCGTCCGCCTCGATTACAAAGCCAAAGACGGAACGGATTACGTTTTAAATTTAATCGACACGCCCGGACACGTCGATTTTTCCTACGAAGTTTCGCGCAGTTTGAGCGCGTGCGAAGGCGCTCTGCTGGTTGTTGACGCGTCGCAGGGCGTCGAAGCGCAGACGCTCGCAAATACTTATCTCGCGCTCGAAAACGACCTCGAACTGATTCCGGTATTAAATAAAATCGATTTGCCGAGCGCCGAACCGGAAAGAATCAAGGAACAAATCGAAAACATCATCGGTCTCGACACTTCGGACGCGGTTTTAACGTCGGCTAAAACCGGCATCGGCGTCGAAGAAGTTTTAGAAGCGATTGTCAGGCGAGTTCCCGCGCCGCAGGGCGACAAAAACGCGCCGCTCAAAGCCCTGATTTTCGATTCCTGGTATGACAGTTATCGCGGCGTCATTGTACTTTTCCGTATTATTGAAGGAACTTTAAAAAGGGGAACGAAGATTCGATTTTTCAATACCGGACGCGAATATTTAGTTGAAGCAATCGGCGTCAATCGCCCGCGCCCGACGCCGATTGATAAATTAAGCGTCGGCGAAGTCGGTTTTTTAACCGCTTCGATAAAAACCGTCGCCGACGTGCAAATCGGCGACACGATAACCGAAGCGGCGCGTCCCGTCGATACGCCGTTTCCCGGTTTTCAGGAAATCAAGCCGATGGTTTTCGCCGGTTTATATCCGACCGATTCGGCGAGATACGAAGATTTGCGCGATGCGATGGACAAACTTCGATTAAACGACGCTTCGTTTTTCTACGAACCCGAATCTTCGACGGCGCTCGGTTTCGGTTTCCGCTGCGGATTTTTAGGTTTGCTTCATATGGAAATCGTGCAGGAAAGATTGGAGCGCGAATTTAATCTTGATTTAATCACGACCGCGCCCGGCGTACGTTACCGCGTAACTACAACGGACGGCGCGGTTACCGAAGTCGATTCGCCTTCAAAAATGCCGGACACGGGCAGAATCGTGAAAATCGAAGAACCGTTTATCGAAGCGACGATTTTGACGAACGACACATTTTTAGGCGGAATTCTGCCGCTTTTGGAAGAAAAACGCGGCGTCCAGAAAAAGTTTGAATTCGTCTCCTCAAACCGCGTGATGCTCGTCTATGAAGTTCCGCTCAACGAAATCGTTCTCGATTTTTACGACCGCTTGAAATCGGTTTCCAAAGGTTACGCGTCGCTCGATTACCATCTTTCGGGTTACAGGGAAAGCGACCTTGTAAAGCTCGACGTTCTCGTCTCCGGCGAACAGGTTGACGCGCTCGCGCTAATTCTGCACCGCGCCACCGCCGAAGCCAAAGGCAGATTGGTTACGGCGAAAATGAAAGAACTCATTCCGCGCCAGATGTTTGAAGTCGCCATTCAAGCCGCCATCGGAAACAAAGTCATCGCCCGCGAAACGGTCAAAGCAATGGGCAAAAACGTCATCGCCAAATGCTACGGCGGCGACATCTCCCGCAAGCGCAAGCTGCTCGAAAAACAAAAGGAAGGCAAAAAACGAATGAAAAAAGTCGGGCGCGTCGAGATTCCGCAGGAAGCGTTTCTGGCTGTCTTGAAAGTGAATGAAGGCTAAATATGGATTGGTCAAAGTTTGAGCCGACAGATTTTGAGTATAATTTTGAAACGGACGAACTGTTTGCGCATCGAATCGCTTTCAAAGAAGCGGTTGAATGTTTTTACAACGATTTTGAAATTCGTAGGAACAAATCCTACAAAGACCGTTATCAGTTAATCAGCGAAACTTTCGGCGGCAGGCGTTTGAAGATAATTTTTCAGTTGAAACCGAATCGCGTTGTGCGGATAATTACAGGTTGGGACGTATGAATAAAAAACTTTCCGAAAAAGAAATTGACGCGCTTGTCGTCGCGCAAGTTGAAGTGGAAAATGTCTGGGAGAAACCGATTTTCGTTAATCGAAAGAAAATCTTCTCGCTCGCGCCGCCGATAAAAGTTGATAAAGATATTTTGAGCGGAACTCCTGTTTTTGAAGGAACGAGAGTTCCTGTTGCCGCTTTGCTCGACAATCTGGAAACCGGCGTTTCGCTCGATGGTTTTTTGGAAAATTTCCCGACGGTTAAACGTGAACAAGCCGTTCAGGTTTTAGAGTATTTCAAAAATTCTTTAAATAAATTAAAAGAAACCGTCTGAATTTTTGCCGCAATAATTTTAATAAAGAAAAGCCGTCAAATCTGACGGCTTTTCTTTTTGAAATATAAACTGTTTCTTTTATTCGGAAAGTCTCTCTTTAGCGATGCCGCCGATTTTCATCTGCGCGTCGTCGTCGATTTCGCCGCCGCCGAGCCAGCCGATTATTTCCTCGACCGGGCGACCGAGAGCGAGAGCGGTTTTTTCGTCCGAGTTATCGAAAACTTCCGATTTCAGTTTCTTTAATGTTTCGCGGCTTTCGGTTTCGTCAACCGTAAATTCGTCGTTGTTCATTTATTTCTCCGTTCTATAAAATTAAAAGTTACTGCGTGAAAATTATGATGCCGCGCGCGGCGAAAGTTTTCAAGTGTCATTTTATCTTTGAAGAATCCTCGACAGCTACGGCAAAACTTAATTTAAGATTTGTGTCTGTCCGCAATCTTTCCGCCGTCTTTACGTCCAGGCGTATCAGAGTATCGTATTCGTATTGAAGTTCACTTTGTTTCTTTAATTTATAAAAACAATAACCCAAACGGTAATGTGTGTCGGCGTCATTCGGGTTGATTTCAACTGCCCGCCGAAACGCCGCTTCCGCGTTAACGTAATCATTCAAACCGTTGTAAGCCAAACCGAGATTGTAAAAACCTTCAAACGAGTCGGGATATTCTCTGACGACTTCTTCGAGAATTTTGGCGGCGGCTATGAATCTCCCCGTCGCCTGACAATTCATCGCGATAAAAATTTTAGTTTCGCTGTTTCTTTTTTCGAGCGCGAGCGATTGATTCAAGTATTTGAGCGATTCGTCGTATTTTCCCTGCCCGTAGAGCGCGTAGCCGAGCGCGTTCAGATAGCGCGTGTCGTCGGCGAATCGTATGGCTTGCCGATTAAACCACTCGGCTTTTGCACTGTCGCCTGCGTCGTTATGTTTAATAGCTTCGTTATAATATTTTTCCGCGTATTCGGCGCGATTAAAATCGGACAGAGCGGCGATTTCCGCGTCGCTAAAATTCTTGACGGGAAGAGAGATGCCGGATTTTTGATAGTTATTAACGGGTTTCGGAGGCGCGTCCGAACTGTAACCTGATTTTGACGGCGAGACGCCCGACACGGGATAATTTTGCGTGTTTGAACTGCTGAAAACAACGCCGAAAACCGGCGTAAGTATGCTGATTAACACCAGTGCGACGGTTGTCGGAATATTATCGCCGAGCGCCCGCAAATCGCTTTTCGTCTGCGAAATTTGTTTGGCTAGTTCTTCGGATTTCGTAAAAAACTGCTGCTGCCTGCGGCGAAGATGAACCGCGCCGCCGCGCAGCAGAATCAGAAGCTGTTCGATATCGCGTTCGATTCGGCGGCGCTCGCCGTTTGTTTCCGCAATAAATCTGGCTTGTTCGGCTTTGAGCGCCGCGCTTGTTCGCTCGTCCGCCGCAAAATCGGTTTTGAGATGTCCGCGCCATTCGAGCAGTTTCGGGATTGTTTCGGCGTCGATTTTATAAAAATAACGCAGACGGTTTTCGTCGATTTCCGCCGCCGTCTTAATGCCCGCCGTCCTTAATGTTTTTCGCGCCTTTTCATCGATGCCGGGAATCTGAGCTTTGGCAATCGATTTCGAGTGCAGAAATTTATAAAGCTCGCGGCGCGTCGTGTCGGCTTCGAGCCGCTTCATTTCGCTCACGCTTTTGCGCTGGACGGTTTGATAATCGCCAATCTTTTTTCTGATTTTTATTAAATCGTCGCCGACAATCTCCGGCACGCTGTTTCCCGTTCGTTCGTTTTCGGCTTTCGCCCACTCGCGTTCCGCGTCGGCTAAAGTTTCTACGAGCGGCTGGCGAGTGGATTGATTGGAGTTGTTGAGAAAAACAATCAGGAAAATCGTCGCTATGATTCCGAGATAAAAAGCCGCGATGCCGCCGAACATCCACATCAGCAAAATCAATCCGAACAATTGAGCGGGAACGATAAAAAAACTTATTTTCCGGCGGTCGTCTCTCGCCCGAATTATTTCCGGCGAAGGCGGCGGCAAAACGGCGACAGGCGCGGGCGGCGGCAGATTGGCGGGAAGATTGTTCTCGATGCCGAAGCTGGCAATCAGGTTTTCGACGGTGAAAATATTAAACGGTTTTTCGTCGCCCGAATAAGCGCCGGAAGTTACGAACGGAAAAAGCATCAAGCCGGTCTGCGCTTCGATTTCGCACCACGGGCAGTTTTCGAGTTCGTTAAAATAGAGATGTCCCGGATGAAGCGCGCAACTGTCGAGATTGAGCGACAAATCTTCGAGCGCCTCGATCCATTCGCGCGGTTCGGGGCGGTCTTCGGTTAAAAAAGCGCGCTCGAACATCAGCCCGATGCGCGGCGAAACGGCGGCGAGCGGTAAAGTTCCGGGCGGTTGGCGAACATTTTTAACTTCGGCGTTCGCGCCGTATGCGAAACGATATTCGCGTATGCAGTCTTCGAGCGATTTGTCTTCGCCGCCCAGATAATTTCCGGCAAACGGATGTCTGCCCAAAAAAAGAAGCTGAAAAATAATAACCGCCAGACCGAAATTATCGTGTTTATTTTCGCGTTCGACATCGCGCAGATTCGCGCCCTGCAATTCCGGCGCGAGATGCGTCGAAACGCCGACTTCGCAGGCGTAACGCCGTTTGTCGGTTTTAACGCTGTAGCTATCGCAGTCGATAAGTTTAACCGTTCCGTCGCGCATCACGACGCAGTTGCCGTGATTTACGTCGCCCATTATGTGCGCGTCTCTGTGCAGATTATAAAAGGCGCGAGCCACGTTTGCCGCCGTGTTGACGAGAAAATGCCACGTCGCTTCGGGAAAATAAACGCGGCGGCTTTTCAGGGAATAAAGCTCGTGAATTTCTTTGGCTTTGACATTCGGCATCAGGAAACCGACGACTTTGCCGTCGGGCGCGTCTGTCAGAACATCGACAACCCACGCGGCGACTTTTAAGAGTCGCTCCGTTTTATTCGCCGCCATCCAGCGCAGCTTTTCGGCTTTTTCTTCCGTAACGGGTTCGTGATAGATTTTCCCGACCAGATTGAAATCCGCGCACGCGTAAACCGTGCCTTCGCCGCCGCTGCCGAGCCGTTCGGCTAAAACGTGAGGTTGATTTTGGCTGTCGTAATACGTGGGCATATATTTTTTATAACTTATTGTGAATCCTTTTGCGCGTCTCGATTATAAGCCGATTTTTTCATTGTGTCTCGAAGCCAGAATTATCGTTTTATCGTCGTCGGTCTTCTCGTCTATTCTCGGCGACGCGAGAAAATGCGCGAGTTTTTCATTTAATTCATTAATATTTTTTCCGTTTCTGAGCGGCGCAATCATCGGCATTAGAAAAGGTTCGTGCGGTTTTGTCGTTTGATAATCTACCGCAACCGCGAAAATTCCGTCGGAAAATAAAATCAAATCTTCAATCGCTTCTTCAATAAAGTTAAAACGCAGACGCTCGGCTACCGCCGCGTCGGTTATAAAATCGGTTGTATTTACATATTCCGATTCCGCCGGTTCGACGCCGAATCGATAACTGCTCGCCGCGCCGGAAACTGAATAAACAATCGCGCCGTCGCCGATTTGATAAAAAGCCGCGCCGCCTCTGCCGACAATCGCGCCGACGAATGTCGAAGCGAATTCACGAACGGGTTTTTCCGCTTCGAGCGCGACGACGGCGATTTTCTTTTGCAAATATTCAATCCAGCGTTTGCCGAATTCCGGCGTCAAAGATTTGACCGAAGCGTTTGCCGATTTTAGAAATTCCGTCGCCTGTTCGCCAAAAAAAATGCACGCTATTTCTGCTCCAATCTGTCCGCTCGTCGTGCTGCCCGCGCCGTCGGCGACAGCGGCGATTAAAATTTCGCCTTCGTCTGTTTCAATCGCGCGGCACAAAAATCTGTCCTGGCAAATTGTATTTTGACCGACGTGCGCCGCGCCAATTACAGAAGCGTGCGCGTAGCGCCATTTTTCCGCCGTCATTAAACGTCCGCCCAACCGTAAGGTTTGTAATCGGGAATCGAAACCGCGTCGCCCGGCGTCGAGCGCGAAACGTTTTTCAGAGACGCCGACAGCCAGATGAAAAATTCCTTAAAGCGCACGCCGCTTAACTTTAAAGGCTCGCGCACGGCAATCTGCCGCAGAATTCCAAAGTCGGCGTCCTTTACGCCGAGCGCGAAAAACGAATAAGATTTGTTTTCCTCGCCGCTGCGGATAATCTGCGGCAAATGCTGCCAGCCGTCGGTCGGCGCGCCGTCGGTCAACAGAAAAATCCAGGGACGGAAAAGTTTTATGCCGTTCGAGCGCAAAATTTCCTTGCGTTCTTTTAATAACATCAAACCGCGCCCGATTGCCGCGCCGAGCGGCGTATCGCCCGACGCTTCGAGCTGCGGCGGGCGAAACTGGTCGGCGGTCGCAAAATCCTGCATCACCGAAACCGGTCCGAATGTAATGACGGCAATCTCGACGCGTTTCATACTCAAAGAATCGTTGAAAAGTTCTTCACGAAAAGCTCGTAGACCGCGATTCAGCTCGTCAATCGAATCGCCCTGCATCGAGCCGGAAGTGTCGAGAAGCAGAACGCACGGACAGCGCGGTTCGGGATTTTCGGCAAATTCGGCTGAAGCGAACGGCTGCTGCTCGTCGTAATTATATGTGTGGTCGCTCATAACTTTGATTTCTAATAATAAATCCAATCAATATTAAAAGGCAATAAAATTCAGCAGCGTCGGAGCGCGGGCATCTTGCCCGCTCTTGAACGCGGGAGCGCTCGCAAAAGTTTAGATAAAAATCGAGATTGAGTTTTACGAAACGTTTTTAGATTGCTCGCGCAATCTTTGCGGGCAGGATGCCCGCGCTCCCGTTGAGAAAACTTATATTATTTAACAGTTCTGAATTGGATTCTTTTCGTTTCGTTGTGGTATATTCGCAAACATTATGAAAATAATAATCCGCCGGTCAGCCGCTCATTTCAAGTTGTTTTAACCGAATCTCCTTTCGGTTTGAAACGAACTCTGCTTGCTTCTTTTTCTTTAAATAAATATAGGTTTTTATATGTCAGACAATTCAGCGAATATTTCCGCCGCCGCGGAAAATAATTCTTTTTGGTCGATTCTGCGCGAGGCTGTTGCGGGTTCGTCGCGTGATTTTACAAGCGGCTCAATCGGTCTGGCGATTTTTCTGCTGGCTGTTCCGATGGTTTTGGAAATGTTTATGGAAAGCGTTTTCGCGCTCGTGGACATTTTTTTCGTCGGTCATCTCGGCGCAGATTCGGTGGCGATTGTCGGTCTGACCGAATCGATGCTGGCGATTGTTTATGCCGTCGCCATCGGTTTAAGCACGGGAGCGACGGCGACGGTTGCGCGGCGGACGGGCGAACAGGACAGCGAAGGCGCGGCGAAATCGGCGGCGCACGCCATTTATCTCGGACTCGTAGTTTCGGTTTTGATGAGCGTCATCGGAATAATTTTCGCGCCGACTTTTCTCGTCCTTCTCGGCGCAGAGCCGCAAGTAGTCGAGCAAGGCGCGACGTTCACGCGCATAATGCTCGGCGGAAATTTCGTCATCGTCTTTTTATTTTTGCTGAACGCGATTTTTCGCGGCGCGGGCGATGCGGCAATCGCGATGCGCGTTTTGTTTCTGGCAAATCTGCTGAATATATTTCTCGCGCCGTGTTTTATTATGGGCGCGGATATTTTCGCTTTTTTAGGCATCAACGCGCCGCCTTTTATTGTAAATAATTGGATTTTTCCGAAACTCGGCGTAACGGGCGCGGCGGTCGGCACGATAATCGGGCGCGGCGCGGGCGTTTTATTCGCCGCGTGGTATTTGTTTCGCAAAAGCGGTCGCATCACGATTCGCCGCGAATATTGGCGATTCGACTGGGTGATTATGTCGAGTCTTTTAAAAGTCGCCGCGCCCGCCGTTTTGCAGTTCACAATCGGGACGGCAAGCTGGAGCGCGCTCGTCCGCGTCGTCGCCGGATTCGGCAGCGAAGCGATTGCCGGTTACGTCATCGGTCTGCGCGTCATAATGTTCGCGCTTCTTCCAGCCGTCGGTTTATCAAACGCGGCGGCGACGCTCGTCGGGCAGAATCTGGGCGTGGGAAAGCCGGAACGCGCCGAGTCGTCCGTCTGGAAAGCGGCGTTTATCAACGCGGCGGTTTTGGGCGCGGTCAGCCTGATTTTTATATTTTTCTCAAGCCGCATCGTCGGAATTTTTACCGACGAGCCGCAAGTTTTGGCTTACGGCACGGACGCGCTGCACATCGTCGCGTATGGTTTTATATTTTACGCCTTCGGAATGGTTCTGGAATCGTCGTTTAACGGCGCGGGCGACACGTGGACGCCGACTTTTTTGAATCTGTTTATCTTCTGGCTGTTTGAAATTCCGCTCGCTTATTTGCTCGCCTATCATTTCGGAATGGGAACGCGCGGCGTTTTCTGGGCGATTACGATTGCCTTTTCATTATTGGCGATTGTCTCGGCGATTCTTTTTAAGCGCGGGAAATGGAAAACGAAAACGATTTAAGAAATATTTAGCCGCAGATAAACGCCGATGAACGCGGATAAGAAAATAGACATTATCGGAAATAAAAAATTAAAGAATACTTGCCCACGAAACACACTAAAAACACTAAAAAAAAGCAAAACCAACAATGATTTTCTTATTTTCGTTTGTTTTGTGTGTTTCGTGGGCAAGTATTTCTTATTTCCGATAATGTCTAATGATAAAACAGAGAATTAATAAAATTTTGCGCTTTTTGTTTTTCCTTATAAATATCTTTCTGAATCTTTTTGGTTTTATCCGTGTCTATCTGTGTAAATCTGTGGCTAAAATTCTTCGCTTTGTTTTGTAACGTCTTTTACAACTTCAAACTCAAATTGCAGTTCCTTGCCACGAAAAATATAGCTCAGATAAAATTCCCAGAATTTGCGGGTAAATCGAAAGCGCGGCGATTTTTGGTCGAGATTGACGAGAAATTCGATGCCGAGCGAGCGCCACAGATTTGCCAGCGAAACATACGTGCGAACGGGTTTCAACCTGACTTCGGTATAAAAATCGAAAACCTGCCGGTCGGCGATGAACGTGTTGAAAGTGTATGAATTGATATGGTTGCGGTGCGTCGGGTCGGTCGCCCAATCGGGATTTGTGTAGTGCGGCGTCAGAAGTTTGATATGTCCGCCGCCTTTGGTGATGCGGTAAAGCTCGGAGACGAAAGCCATTACGTCGGGAACGTGTTCGACGACGTGATTTGAAACAATCCGGTCGAATTCATTGTCGGCAAACGGATACGGGACGACGCCCAAATCGTGAATCACGTCCGCCGCCGTTCGCGGATTGTTGTCGATACCAATCGCGCCCGCGTGTTTATTGTTTCCGCAACCGACATCGAGAATCTTCATAAATTATTTTTACCACGGAAAGATTTTAGCCACGAACAAACACGAAAAGACACGAAATAAAAAGTGAAAAAGTGAAAAAGTGAAAGCTAAGATAAAAGGTGAAAAGTGAAAAAGTGAAAAAGTTAATTGATGAAAGAGTCTCAGCTTTCTTTTATATAAACTTTTCTTAATTTTTTATATAAACTTTTCTTAATTTTTTCACCTTGATTATCTTTTTCTTTTGTTCGTGTTCTTTCGTGTTTGTTCGTGGCTAATCTTCTAAAATTTATCGGCGAGTTCGGTTATGCCGCAGCGCGGACAGATTAAAGTTCGGCGCGCCGGGTCGAGCCATTTTGCCATCGCCTGATTTGACAGTTTCGGGTTTTTGCTTTCGGCTTCGCCTTCGCGCATCAGACGCGAATGTTTTCTGGTCGAATGTGTATGTTCGGCTTTTAATTCGCGCTCGCAATGGCGGCAAATCCAGCCGAAACCGTCGTTGTAAAAGTCGTTCAGCTCAATTTTTTCCATAATGATAATCGTGAGAAAGATTATAAAAGAAAAAAGGACAAGCCGGAAATCGATTCCGTTTCTTGTCCTTTTAATTTACGCGCCGAATCGCCGCTTAAAATCTCTGCGTCGGGCGCGACTGCGCGGGCAGCGGAGTTAATTTGACGGGAATCGTCAGGGTTTTGCCGTTGCGATAGACCGAAACCTGCACCGTATCGCCGATTTGTTTTTTGTCGAGATAACGGTAGAGGTCATCGGACGAGCCGATTTTCTCGCCGTCAACCGATGTAATAATGTCGCCTAAAACAACTTCGCCGTTTCCGTTCTGCGAAAGTCCGCGAATGCCGGAGTTGGAAGCCGCGCCGCCGCTTAAAACGCCGCGCACGAGCAAGCCGCTGCCGACGGGCAACTCGATTTGTCCGCTCAATTGTTCGACGCTTGTCAGACTCGCGCCGAGCTTCGGACGGCGAACTTCGCCGAATTGAATTAATTGCGGTATGACGCGCCTTGCGATGCTGACCGGAATGGCGAAGCCGACGCCGACCGAGCCGCCCGAACGCGAGAGAATTTGCGAGTTGATGCCAATCATTCTGCCGTATTTGTCAAGCAGAGGTCCGCCGGAATTGCCCGGATTGATTGACGCATCGGTTTGAATCGCGCCTTCAATCGGATGGTCGTTCTGCGCTCTGATTGGACGCTGTAGACCGGAAATAACGCCGGTCGTCAAAGTTCTGTCCAAGCCGAACGGATTGCCGATTGCCAGAACTTTCTGACCAACCGAAAGTTTATCCGAATCGCCGAGCTGAATGACGGTTAAACCACTTGCCGGCGGTTCGATTTGAATTACCGCCAAATCCGTGTCCGGGTCGCCGCCGACGACTTTCGCCGGATAAACTTTATCGCCGCCGAGACTTACCGTTAATTTCTGCGCGCCTTCGATGACGTGGTTATTGGTTAAGATGCGTCCCTGATTGTCGATGACCGAACCCGAACCCGAACCTTTGCCTTCCTGAACGCCGCCGAAATAATCCTGCTGATACGAAGTCGAAGTGATAAATGCCACACCCGGCGAAAGCGTGCGATAGACTTCGATGCTGTTCTGTTCATCGCTGACCGCCGCCGGTTCGCTGATGCCCGACGGCGCGGTTTCCGCTGAGGCGATGTTAGCCGTCTCACGCGCCTGCCACGCGCCGCCGCCGAAACTTCCCACGCAAGCCATCAGTCCGACTGCGATTAAAGCCGACGCCAATGCAAGAAATAAAATCTGTCTTGCCGACATTTGATAAACTGCTTTTTTCGACATAAATTATAATTCCTCGTTTTTCCTCTGTAAATGTAAAATTTTTGTAATCGTTAAGATGCCCGATTTTTGAGATTTCGTTGTGCAAGATTTGCAAAGAATTACGACAAAAAACAGACGCTTGTTTCAGGAAATTCCAAAACAAGCGTCTGTTTTTACAATTTTTACAAAAGAATTCGTTAAATGAAAAAAGCTAAAAGGCTGTCGGAAAAAGAAACCGCCTCGTTGACTACTGTTTCGGGCAGCAAACCGAAAGCCGAAAGTCCTGTGAAAAAGTGGACGACCATAACGCCGGTGTAAATCGTCAGCGCGATTGCTGAACCATATTTCGCGGTCGGCAGATTGCTCCATTTCCAGATAACCAGCGCCGCAATCGCGCCGACTCCGATTTTTACCGCTAAAAACGGCAAATCGCCGACATCCAGCAGGCTCGCCATCAATTGATTGCCTTCGGTCGCCAAACCGTTGCGAACCCAGATGAGAGTTAAAACGGCATCGAGCAAGTTGAGTGTAAAAAGGAGAAGCGCCTGCCGAAATAGCTGCATAACAAAATAACCTCGCGCAAAAACTTGTTAAACTGTCTCCTTAAATAACTCAAGCCCCTGATTTTTACACCAGGGGCTTGCGCCGGAGACCATCGATAAGAAATGATTTAATTGTGTTCAATATATATCTAATCGGGCGGAATTTCAATTTTTCCCGAAAATAGTTTCAATTTTTATTTGAAGCGCGTAAAATGGCAGGCTTAAGTCCTTGTGTTTCAATTGCATTCAGCTTTCAGGACAACGATTAAAAACAGCCCGGCGTCTTAACAGGCGATTTATGTCGGGCGATGTTTAAATCCGGCATCAATAATTTAGACAGAGGTGAACAAGATGAAATATTTATTTAATGTGCGATTTCTAGCGGCGATTTTAGCGGCGTTTTGTATTTTCAGCACGGTTGACACGTTTGCGCAAACCAGACGCAGACCGGTTGTCAGGCGAAAAACAGTCGTCCGGCGACCGGTAGTTATAAGACCGACGGTTAATTTATACACGGTTCAGCGCGGTCAGGCGGTTCGCGTTCGTATGAACGAAACGCTCAACTCGAAAACGGCGCGCATCGGCGACCGCTTTACGACAACCGTAACCGAGCCGGTTTATTCGGATAACGGCGTAATTGTCGTTCCCGTCGGAAGCACGATTATCGGGCGCGTCAATTCGGTAAAAGCCGCGAGAAAAGGCGGCGATCCGGGTTCGATTGACGTTGGTTTCGTCGAAGTCAAGCTGCCGAACGGAACGCGTCGCGCAATCAACGGTTCTTTGACTGATTTGAACACCAAACAAGCCAAAAGCGACGCCGAAGGAACGGCTTCGGGCGACGATAGAAAAAATGATAAACTTATCTTCATCGGCGGCGGCGCGGCTGGCGGCGCGGTATTAGGCGGCGCAATCGGCGGCGGCAAGGGCGCTCTAATCGGCGGAATTTTAGGCGGCTTAGGCGGTCTCGCCGGCGAAAGATTTACCAAAGGCGAAGACGCTGAAGTTCGTTCGGGAACCGAATTCGGCGTTTATCTTAATCAATCGATTTCGCTTCCGAAATTTGCCGAAGTAAATCAGTAAACATCTGACTTTCAAAAATATAAAAAGCCTGACGATAAATTTATCGTCAGGCTTTTTTGTTTTGTAAAATTTGAAAATTCAGCTCAAAGCCAGTTCATTTTCCATCTGCGCGCCGATTTCTTTAAATTGTTTGACGATTTTTTCAATCAGCCAGTTCGGAGTCGAAGCGCCCGCCGTAACGCCGACGCGTTCTATTCCGCGCAAATCTTCCGGGTTTATTTCGTCGCCGGTTTCAATCAAAAAACTTTTCTCGCATTGTTCTTTGCAGACGGCGAGAAGTTTGCGGCTGTTTGACGAATGGCGTCCGCCGATAATATAAAACGCGCCGACTTCGCCCGCTAAAGCCCGCGCCGCGTCCTGCCGGTCGCGCGTCGCCGAACAAATCGTGTTGACAATCTGCGTCTCGCCTTCCGAATTTTGTCGAACGGCTTCGGCGACATCAAGAAAATTTTGCAGTTTTATAGTCGTCTGCGAAACGACGAGCGGATTGTTGAGGCGCGGCAGAGCAAAAACTTCGGCGGCGTCTTTGACGACAAAAGCGTGTTCCGGCGCGTAACCGAAAACGCCAATCATTTCCGGGTGTTCCGGGTTTCCGACGATAACGACGTGCCGATTCTGCGCGGCGGCGCGTGAAGCCAATTTCTGAACTTTCGTAACAAACGGACAAGTCGCGTCAACGACTTTCGACGCTTTTTCGCGCAGTTCGGCTTCGACCTGCGGCGTTACGCCGTGAGCGCGGATGACGGCGGTTTGATTGCGCTGAATCTGCACCGGCTCGCTGATTGTCGCCACGCCTTGAGCGGCAAGCCGCGACATTTCCTGGTCATTATGAATCAGCGGACCGAGTGCGCGAACCGTATCGCCTTCGGAAATCGCTTCCTCAACCATTTCGACGGCGCGCTCGACGCCGAAACAAAAACCGTATTCGTCTGCTAATAAAACTTGCATATATTTTCAACCCGAAATAAAGAATAACAAAATTAGTTGTTTTCCGTCAGCCGATAGTTGTTAAGAAACTGTAAATTACCGAATCGGCTCGCGCAAAATAAGTTCCGCCGTTTGACGCGCCAATTGCGCGGCTTTGGCGTTAGCGTCTTTTTGATGGGCGATTTGCATCAGCGCTTCGCCGGTGCGCGAGAGCAGGCGAATCAAATCGCCTTCTTCGGCTTTCGTCTCGTAGACTAAATCGTTCCAATCCATTCCGTTCGCCCACGCTTCGACGCTCGCGGCGGCGGAGAAATTCATTTCCGGCGCGGGTTCGACGCCGTTTTTCCATTCGACGTTCGACACATCGAAAACGATATTTTCAAATTCGCCGATAACGTCGAGCAGTTTGTCCGACAAATAAAGCTCGCCGAAATTTCTGTCCGAATCAGCCGCGAGCGCCGCCATCAGACCGGCGATTTGCGTCGGCTCGGATTTTTCAAAAAGCCCGTGCCGCAGCGCTTCGCCGACAAGCAGCGGACGGTCAACGCGCAAATCAGCCAGCCATTTTCCGCGCTCCGTAACTTTTTCATTTGCAAAATCGAGATAGCCGAAATGATTGAGAACGCGGGCGCGATTTTCAAACGGAATCCAGATTTCGCTTTTCAAAGTGTCGATGTCGCGCCCGGTTTTCTCCAGAAATTCGGCGTCGTCCCAACATTCCCACAAAAAACTCGTCGCGCTTCGCTTGCGGTCTTCGCTCGAATTTTCAGGCAGAAAACTTTCGATTAAGCGGCTGATAATCTCGATTGCTTCGTCTTCGTCGGTTTGCCGCATCGAGCGGCGCGGCTCGCTTACCGGCGGATTTTTGTCTTCGTGGATTTCATAAAAACCGTCTTCCCACGCTTCTTCCGTTATTTTGTAAATTTTCTCGTAAACGCGATTGACGTGCGAGAGCGCGAACGAAGTTCCTTGCCCGTCTTCGCCCATCGCCGTAACTTTTTCGCCGTGAAGGCTGACGACGAGAAAAAATCGCCTGCCGCTTTTGCCGCGCGAAACGATTCTGCCTGCGACAACCGTTTCTTTGAGCCAACGGGAGCGAATTTCGCCGCGCGAAGTCGGGATTTTTTCCTGAAGGCGAAGCCGCGCCTGCGTTAATCTCTCAAAACCGCGCACGTCTGTGGTTGAAAAATCGAACTCGCTGTTACCGAGTTTATTTTGTAAATTTTCCAGACGTTTCTCTCGCTGTTTTTCCAATTTTGTAATAACTTGCAGAGTTTCCCGAAAGGCGAAACTTTTCTCGGCGATGTCGCGCACGGGCGCAAAACCGCCGAAAGCGTCGAGCAGATTTAAAAGACTCGTGTAAGTTGCGCGGAATTTACTGGCGAGCGCGTCGGGCGGCGATTTTAAAAGCTGCGCGATTTTCGGCGGATTTTGAAAATTTGACGGCGCTAAGATTACAAAACCGACTTTATCTTTGCCGCGTCGCCCGGCGCGTCCGGTCATTTGCTGTAATTCGCTGGCTTGCAGCGAACGCCAGCCGTCGTTACCGCGCGCGTCGGCGTTTGAAATAACGACGGTTCTGGCTGGAAAATCGACGCCCGCCGCAACGGTCGAAGTCGCAAAAATCGCGTTCAGCAGACCTTTCGACATCAACTTTTCGACGAATAATTTCCAAGCCGGAATATGACCGGCGTGATGCGCGGCAATTCCCGAACGAAGCGCGATGCGGCGATGTTTGTGCGTTCTGATTTCGGGGTAAAGCGCGGCGAATTCTTCGTAAATCTCAATCCGCGCGTTCTGTTTTTCCGAATCTATTTTCTGCGATTTGTCGGCGGCGACTTCGGACGCGGCTTCGTCGCAACGGCGGCGCGTCGGCAGAAAAACAATCGCGGGCAACAGATTGTATGAACGAAGCGCGGTAACGAGTCGCGGCGGCGGAATTTCGGGAAGTTTGAATTTCATAAAAGCATTTTATTTTTGGAATTACTACGAAAAATTTAACCGCGGATGAACGCGGATTGACGCAGATAAAAGCCGGATAAAATTGAACCGGAACAAAGACGAGAATTAGACGGGCAAAAAGTAATTTGCATTTACCTCTAAAAATCTGCGTTCATCCGCGTTTATCTGCGGTTAAAGTTTTTTCTGTCATTTACAAGAATATACAAGAATAACTTTAATAACGCCGCCGCCGTTCAAATCGGTTTTCTTCCTGCGCGAATTGTTCGATTTCGCGGTTAAAATTGCCGCTTTCGTCAAAGAGCGTGAAAAGCCGTGTGTCGGGCGCGAGAAAGGCGGCGCGAAGTTCGACGGGGCGCGTTCCGGCGCGGTTGATGACGCGAACATTTGTTCCGCGAACTTCGCCAATCCAGGCGGCGAACTCGTCGGCATTGCCGATTGTCGCCGATAAAAGCAGCAGACAAATGCGCGGCGGCGATAAAATTATCGCTTCTTCCCAGACGTGTCCGCGTTCTTCGTCGGCGAGATAATGCGCTTCGTCCAAAATTACAAAATCGGTGCTGACCTGCTCGCCGCTTCTGAGCGCGTCGAAAAGCTGGTTGCGGTAAATTTCGGTTGTGCCGACGATTAAAGGCGCGTCGTAGTTTTCTTTTCTGTCGCCGGTTAAAATTCCGACGTTTGAAGCGCCGAATTCTTCGGAAAACTCGACGTATTTCGAGTTTGTCAAAGCCTTGAGCGGCGTCGTATACCAGGCGCGTTTTCCCTGTTCGAGCAGACGGCGGATTTCTTCGCGGGCAATCCACGTTTTTCCGCTGCCCGTCGGCGCGGTAACTAAAACGTCCTGTGTTTCGATTGCCGCAAGCGCATCGATTTGGAATTTGTCCGGCACAATCGGCGCGGGTTCGGGCGTTCCGATGCCGTGCAGAAGTCGTTCGATTGATTTGGCGTTTGTTGCGGGCGCGAATCTTCCCGAATTTATTCGGTCGGAACTTTCGCCCGCAAGTTTGCGTTTAAAGTTTCGTTCCTTTTCGCGGTTGATGTCGGAGCGGACGTTTTTTTGCCGGTTTTTGTCTTTGCGAATTCGTGCCATAAAACGCTTATCTTAAAGGTTTCGCCGCGCAAAGTCTATTCTTTCAATTGCCGCCGCGAAGTGTTAAAATGGCAAATTGACTCGCAACGGCTCGCGCCGGACGCGCATCTATATTTGACGATTTAGTTTTTATAATTATTTTTACACGAATTTATATTACGTTTTTATAAAAGAAGTTATGTATCAGCAGGAAAAGGAAATTTTTGAAGGCTACGAGATAAAGCCGTGGAACTTTTCGCCGCGCATTTATAAGATTCTCGCTGTTTCGGCGGTTTTGAACGTGTTCGCGGTTGTAGTTTTGAGTCAGACGAATCTGTTGACGCGCAAAGGCTGTGAAAGTCCGTTTGTGGCGAGTGTTTGTCAGGTTTTGGACGCGGTTTACATCAGCAGCAGCCTGCTCGGAACAGACAGCGAATTTGTCAGCAAGGAATATCAGAAAAACGAACTCGAAGATGCCGACATTACATATATCGATGTCAGCAAAGATTCGCCGCCTTTGAATTATCCAGAAGGTTATTTCGCGCTTGCCAATCCCGAACAATTTGCGATGCAGCAAGACCCGACGGTAATGGCGAACGGCAGTTTCGGCAATCCGTCGTTCGGCGGTTTTCCGACAATCCCGACAATGCCGCCCGCGAGCGGCAGTTCGGATTTGCTCGCCACACAGCCGAATTTGCCGCCCGTAAACAACAATCCGATTATCGGCGATTTGCCGTCTTCGATAAACAGCGCGCCGCCAGCTTCGTATCCATACACGCCTCGCGGCAGAAAATTTCCGCGAACGAAATTTCCGAAACCCGTAACGCCGAAAGCGTCGAAAATTCCAAACGAATCGCCGAAGGATTTGCCGAATTTCGGCGGCGCGGAAACGGCTGAAAATAATTCTAATAAAGCCGGAAAACCGAAAGAGGAAAAGAAACCGGAAGCGAACAAAGAGGAAATCAAAAGCGAATCAGTCGCGGGCGTCGAAATCAACAAAAAGCCGTTTGAAGATTTGGGCGACGCGCTGAACGACAAATTAGAGAAAAAACAAATCGATTTAACCAAGCCGTTTTTCGTCGTTTTAGAAGCGACGATAACCGCCGACGGGAAATTTGACCCGAAAAAATCGAAATTCGTCCGCGCCGACGGCGACAAGGAAATGTCCGATATGGCGAAGCTGGCGCTCGAAGCCGTCGGCAACAGCGGCATTCTCGGACATCTGAAAAGCAACGGAATCGATAAGGTAAATATCACGCTCGTTCAGGACAACGAAAAGATTTCCGCCATTATTTTGTCAGACCAGAAAACGCCGGAAAAAGCTAAGACGACTGCAAGCGGATTTAATATACTGCTTCAGGGCTTGATTTTTGCCGACAACAGCGGTTTGACCAAACTCGACGACAACAGCAAAACGCTCGTCAGCAATTCAAAGGTTACGAGCGACGGCAAAAACTTTGTCTTAAACTTTGCCATACCCAAACAAATGGGGCAGGATTTAATAGACCGCAGTTTGAAACAGCGCGCCGAAAAAAAGAATAATCCGGCGAGCAACAGCAACGGCGTCAGCCAGAACGCGAATCAGAACACGGGCAAATGACAAGCCGCAAAAACTACAATTCGGTGATTTTTCTCACAACGCTCTCGGTCTATTTCGGCTTAGTGCTGGTTGGCGCGCCCGCGCCCGTTTTTGCGCAAAATGTTTTGACGCGCCAGCAGTATGAAAGAGAATTCGCTAAACAAAATAAAGATAAATTAGAAAAACCGCTTAACGATGGAAATCTATTTGTTCCACAAATAATTCAACTTGTTCACGAGTTGAATTCACTTTCTAAAAATAAACACTTTGACTGGAATGCGAAAAACCATTACGAAATTGAGGGCATCGCATTTTGTGAGAGCGGTAATTCTCCGTCGTATTTAGGAAGTGGTTCTTTTGGGAACGAGCCTTTTGGCGCGTCCGACGATTTCGCTGTCCGGTTAGCGCGTGAAATTTCAAAACGGAGAGTTGCAGATGGATTTGGAGATTTCTACTCGCAAAGCGTGAGCTTTGATTTCTCTACAGAGAATTCAACCTTTTCGTTAAAGGCAACTACTGAAAATAAAAATAGTCAGGACAATCAAGTATTTTACAGCGAAGTTGCAGCTTACTTTGAAAGGTTTGCATCTTTTCCCAAATCATCCAAAGAAAAGGTAATTTACGAAAATACCAAAATAACTTCGGACAACAACCAAGTTATAGTTGTTACTCGACTTCCGCGCGGCTCGCTCGATGCGCTTCTTGCTAAAGACAGCGCAAAATAAGCGGCGAACGCCGAGCGAAGGAAATTCCAGACTTTCCGCAACAGGCTCGCCTGAACATTAAACATTTCAAACAGTTCCGAAGCTGCGTCTTTTAATAAAGACGCGCAATTTATTTAGTCGCGCTTTTCGAGCGGCGCAGCTTCCGACACACAAAAAGAGGATTTTATGGCAGTCAACAGTTTTGTAGATAAATTTTTTAAAAAAGTATTGGGCAGCAACAGCGACGTTTTCCTGAAGAAAATCAAACCGATTGTCGGGCAAATCGCGGATTTTGAACCGTCGCTTGAAAAACTTTCCGACGAAGATTTGCAGGCGCAGACCGTTAAATTAAAAGAAAGAATCGCCGTCGCGCTCGACGGGATTACGGACAAGGAAGAACGCCGCAAAAAAGAGCAGAACATCTTAAACGAGATTCTGCCCGAAGCGTTCGCCACAGTGCGCGAAGCGTCGAGGCGTGTAACCGGAATGCGGCATTTCGACGTGCAGATGATTGGCGGCATCGCGCTTCATCAAGGCAGAATCGCGGAGATGAGAACGGGCGAAGGTAAAACACTCGTTTCGACTTTGCCCGCGTATTTAAACGCTCTTACAGGGCGCGGCGTCAATGTTGTTACGGTCAACGATTATCTGGCTTTGCGCGATGCCGAATGGATGGGCAAAATCCATACATTTCTCGGCTTGACCGTCGGCTGTATCCAGAACGATATGGACGATTACGAGCGCAAAGAGCAGTATGCAAGCGATATTACATACGGTACGAACAACGAATTCGGCTTCGATTACCTGCGCGACAATATGAAGTTCGACCCGGACACGCTCGTCCAGCGCGACCATTATTACGCGATTATCGACGAGGTTGACTCGATTTTGATTGACGAAGCGAGAACGCCGCTGATTATTTCCGGCGCGTCCGACGAAGCGACCGATAAATATTACGTCGCCAATCAAATTATTCCCAAACTTGAACGCGGCGAAAAGAATGAGGAAACAAAAGTAACAACGGGAGATTATCTTCTTGATGAAAAAAATCATTCAGCCGTTTTGACCGAAAAAGGCGTCGAAAAAGCGGAAAAGCTGCTCGGCGTCGATAATCTTTACGACCCGGCGAATATGGAATTACTGCACTGCGTCGAGCAGGCTTTGAAGGCACACACGCTCTATAAGCGCGACCATCAATACGTCGTGCAGGAAGGCGAAGTCATTATCGTTGACGACTTTACCGGACGCCTGATGTCGGGCAGACGCTGGTCTGACGGTCTTCATCAAGCCGTCGAAGCAAAGGAAAACGTCAAAATCGAAAGGGAAAATCAAACCTTAGCGACAATCACGCTGCAAAATTATTTCCGAATGTATGAAAAACTTTCGGGTATGACCGGAACGGCGGAAACCGAAGCCGAAGAATTCGGCGAAACTTACGGCTTGGACGTTATCGTTATTCCGACGAATCGCCCGATGATTCGTGAAGACAAATCCGATATTATTTACCGCACGCTTCCCGAAAAATGGAACGCGATTGTCGATGAAATAAAGGAGCGGCACGAAAAAGGTCAGCCGGTCTTAGTCGGAACGGTTTCGGTTGAAAATTCCGAACTCGTCGCCGAACGGCTTAAAAAAGTCGGCGTTCCGCACAACGTCTTAAACGCCAAATATCACGAACGCGAAGCCGAAATCGTCGCCCAAGCCGGACGCAAAGGCGCGGTAACAATCGCCACGAATATGGCTGGACGCGGAACGGACATTATTTTGGGCGGCAACCCGGAATTTATGGCGAACGATTTTCTGAAAAAACAGGAAATCAACCCGGATGAAGCCGCGCCCGAACAGTTTGAAGCGGAATTGGTGAAAGCTAAAAGCATTGTCGATACCGAGCAAAAAGAAGTTCTCGCGGCGGGCGGCTTGTATATTTTAGCGACCGAGCGCCACGAATCGCGGCGCATCGACAACCAGCTTCGCGGACGCGCCGGCAGGCAAGGCGACCCGGGCGCAACTAGATTCGTCTTGTCTCTGGAAGACGATTTGATGCGTATTTTCGCGGGCGACAAGGTGCGCTCGATGATGGAATGGCTCGGAATGGAAGAAGGCGTGGCGATTGAATCGAAAACCGTCTCCAAGCAAATCGAGCGCGCACAGAAAGCCGTCGAAGCCAGAAACTTTGAAACCAGAAAACACGTCCTTAAATACGACGACGTGATGAACAAACAGCGCGGCACGATTTACGGTTTGCGTCTGCAACTGATGATGTCGCCCGAACACCGCGAGTATCTGTTGGGCGAAAACGGCGTCGCCCGCGATTTGCTGGGTGATTTGACGCATCAATATCTCAACCCGCAGGTTTCGCCCGACAACTGGGACGTTGACACATACGCGGCGGAGATTCAAAGCGTTTACGCGATTGACCCGGCGGTTGACGCGGCAGTTAATTTTCATACGATGACGCCCGAACAAATCGAAAACGCCATCTGGGAAAAAGCGACGGCAAGCTACGACGAGAAGGAAAAACTCATCGGCGGCGAGCAGCTGCGGGCATACGAGCGTTACATAATGCTCAACATTATCGATTCGCAGTGGAAAGACCATCTGCTTTCGATTGACCATTTGAAACAGGGCATCGGACTGGTCGGCTACGGGCAGAAAGACCCGCTCGTCGAATACAAAAAACAGTCGTTCGATATGTTCCAGGATATGCTCGACCGCATCGACACCAACACGGCGCGCGCGCTTTTCAATCTCGAAGTCGTCGTCAAAGACGAGCGCGAAGAAATCGAGCGCATCGAACGGCTCGAACGCCAGCGAGCCAGACGACAGGCGGCGGGAATGGCTTTCACCGGCGCGATGTCAACGGCAAACATTGCGGGCGAAGATGTAAGAAAGTCAACGCCGTTCGTCCGCGACCAGCCGAAGGTTAAACCAAACGAGGCGTGTTACTGCGGCTCAGGCAAAAAATTCAAAAAATGCCACGGCGCGGGAGTTTAGGAAAGATTAAAGGCTAACGGATAAGCAAAAGGTGGAAGGTTTTACACCTCTCCGCCTTTTGCTTTTGCCGTCAAACCCTGCAATAAAACCGAGGCGCGTCCGTACTACAATGGGAAAACTTCATTTTAAAGTTTCCGCAGTCGCCGGTGCAGATTCGGCAGCTAATAGTGCGTTCCGTAAAGCTGCAACGCGGTTTCTTCGATTGAAATCGCCGAAGTTTGAAGAAAGATTTTATCAATGTTGTGTAAGATTAAATTTTGAAAAATATCGGTCAATCTCCGAACGCAGTTCGATACCGATGCGCTCAAAAATATCGAGCAAATCGTTATAAGCACCCGCGCCGCCGAGAAAATCCCAGAATTCTTCGGCGACTTTTAATTCGTTTGGTAAATCGAGCATTCCGCGCATCGTCCAGCGGTTGTAAGGTTCGGGCGCGTAAGGATTGTAAGGAATCGCAATCAGCGAATTAACTTTTGCATCGGGCGCGGCGGCTAAAACGGCGGCGACCCATTCGAGCAGCGTTCGTTTGAATTCCTTAAACCCGCCCGCGTTCGGTTTCGCCGTTTTGATGTCGAACAAAAACAACTCGCCGCTCTCAGCTTCGACGAAAACATCAATCTTCGTCGGCTTAACCTTAATCATTTCTCCGGCGCGGCAAACGGCTCTGATGCGTTCGATTTCCGCCGCTTTGTCGGGCGCACCGTTCGCCGCAGTCAAATCGGTCATTATCGCCTGAATCACCTGAAACGCGCCCGCGCTGATATATTCGCCCGCCTTCATCTGCGCCTTCGCGTCCGCGAAATTCGACTTTGCCAGCGCAACCGCAACCGGCTCAAAAACGCTCGTCCCGAAATTCGTGTTGAGCGAATGAATAAACGAATACAACGCCAGCCGATCCGTGCCGAGCAATCTCGTATGAAAAGGCATCGCGGCAGGTTCGGGCTTGTATTTGAGAAACTTATTTCTCAATGCCGTTCGCGAAACATTTTCGATGTCGGTTATTTGAGATTTAGCTAGAGGCATCTGTTGATTTATCTAAATAACTCTTTGCTGTTTCAAGAAATTTATCTCGACTGCTTTCCTGATACATCAACTTCTGATTATCAATGTCTATTCCTGAATCATCCATAATCTTACAAACTTCATTAAATTTCTCTATTGTTTTAGCATCGTCATTTAACACAGCAATAAGTTTTTCACAATACCTCTATGCGAATCAGTAGTTGAAAACGAGCAAATAGAAAGCGACTGCGAGTTTTCCCCAACAATGTAGCATCAAGCCATCGGTGGAACGAACTTTACTGGCTTTTTGAATATGAGTTTTCTCATTTAT
>JAABUN010000405.1_pt1 | contig 113504 bp, 92 predicted proteins | sample 5559311 | NCBI WGS metagenome assembly JAABUN01 (sample SAMN10711877, study PRJNA513370) | rock metagenome | isolation source: Antarctica rocks | place: Antarctica: Victoria Land, Siegfried Peak sud | reverse complement strand
ATTAATAAAAAGACATTACCAAAAAGAATTTTATTACAATAAACTAATAACTTTATGTAATCACACCTTAAATACAGGAACTTAATAAATTCTTTTTCGCAATTCATCATAGGAGAACACAGAGGAATGCTCTTGGCGCCCTCTGTGTTTCCTTCCTCCTGCTGTTCTCTGCGTTAAAAAAAGTAGGGAACAAATTAATAGGGCGTTTGTTATGTCAAGATATGTAGTGTACTCAAACTAAGAGGTAATGGACAATTATGATATTGTAATCATAGGCAGCGGTATGGGAGGACTGGTTTGTGGCGACATACTCAGCAGGGAAGGCTATAAAGTTTGTATTCTTGAAAAAAATAAACAGATCGGCGGCTGCCTGCAAACTTACGTTCGCGACAAAGTGATATTCGACGCCGGTGTTCATTATCTGGGTGGATTGGAGAAAGGCCAGAACTTCTACCAGATACTTAAATATCTTGAAGTGATAGACAGGCTTAAACTGCAGCAGATGGATAAAGATGCCTTTGATAAAATTGTTATTGATAACGATGAAAAGGAATACGTATTCGCGCAGGGTTATGATAATTTTATTCAAAAACTAACAGCTGATTTTCCTGACGAAGAAAATGCCATCCGAATTTATTGCGACAAGATCAAAGAAGTTTGCGGCAAGTTCTCTTTATACAACTTAAGGTCGAACGGCCAATACAATGAAAAAGTCAGCGTATTGGAAATAGATGCAAAAGCCTTTATTGAATCCATTACGGACAATCTGAAACTGCAGGCAGTGCTGGCAGGTAACAACGCATTATATGCAGGACAACCTGGCAAAACTCCCTTTTACGTTCATGCCTTAATTTTAAACAGTTATATTGAAAGTTCCTGGAAATGTGTTGATGGTGGTTCCCAGATTGCAAAATATCTAGCAAGAAATATCCGTGAACGGGGTGGAGTGATTCAACGCAATAGCGAAGTAAAAAGGATAGTGGAAGAGAATGGGAAGATCACTCATGTTGAGCTAACCGATGGTTCAAAAATCTATGGCAGCGAATTTATTTCCAACATGCACCCGGTGAAGACCCTGGAGATTACCGACACGGAAATAATCAGAAACACTTACCGCACCAGGTTAAAAAACCTTGAAAACTCCATCTCGTCCTTCACTTTAAATATTGTGCTGAAAAAGAATTCGTTTAAATACTTTAAGAGCAATTATTATGTGCATAATGAAGGTTGTGTGTGGAGTATAGCAGACTATACGGAAGAAAACTGGCCGCTTGGTTATGTGTTGTTTTTATCTGCTAATTCAAAATCGGAGGAATACGCTGATGGAATGACCATCCTTACTTACATGAGATACCAGGAAATCAAAGAATGGGAATCTACTTTTAATACAGTTACATTTGAAGAAGACCGTGGAAAAGAATATGATGCTTTTAAAAAAAGGAAAGCGGAAAGGTTATTGGATAGTGTGTCTAAAAAATTTCCAGGACTAAGAAACTGTATTCAGGCTTACTATACCGCTACACCACTTTCCTACCGCGATTACATCGGTAATGATGATGGTTCTTTATATGGGATCGTTAAAGATTATAAAGATCCCTTAAAAACATTTATTTCTCCCCGTACTAAATTGCCGAATCTTTATTTTACAGGACAAAATCTACACCTTCATGGTATTTTAGGTGCAGCAATGAGCGGAGTGGTAACTTGTTGTGCATTCATGGGCAATAACAGTATAATTGAAAAGATAAGAAATGCTTAGAAGAAAAATATGGAAAAGAGTCCTGTACTTTTTTGGTGTGTTATTTATTTTGATACTCATCGGGATCATATACCTGTTTTCTGTTGCAATCGTTTATCCACCGAAGTCCGTAGACAAAGCTGTTTTATCAGAGCAACGTTCAGAAGGAAACCCGGGGTTTTATACTTTGAATAATAACTGGTTTAGAAAAAGCAACAGTGGCTTGTACGAAATGTATGTAGAAGGCCAGCCATTTGAAATGGGTGTGATGAATGGAAAGCTTAGCAAAGAACTGGTAATGAGGCAGGAAGATCATTTCAATGAACAGATCAATAAAATGATCCCTTCAAAATTTTACCTGCACTTTCTTAAATACTTTATCGGCTGGTTCAACCGCCATCTTGATAAAAATATAAATGAAGAGTACAAGGAAGAAATATATGGTGTTTCAGAATCGGCATCGGATAAATATCAATACATCGGTTCTAACTATCAGCGAATTTTGAATTACCATGCTGCGCATGATATTGGCCACGCTTTGCAAAGTATGGCCCTGGTAGGATGCACTTCTTTTGGTACCTGGAATTCAAAGTCGCAGGACAGCACTATGATCATCGGCCGGAACTTTGATTTTTATGTAGGAGATAAATTCGCTGAAGATAAAATTGTGGCATTTTTTAGTCCGGCACAAGGTCATAAATTCATGACAATAACCTGGGGCGGGTTTGTAGGTGCAGTATCGGGCATGAATGATAAGGGATTAACAGTAACCATTAACGCCGCTAAAACTAACATCCCTTCTGGTTCCGCAACACCAGTTTCCCTGGTTGCGAGGGAAGTATTGCAATATGCAGAAAATATAAGGCAGGCTGTTGAGATAGCAAAGAAGCGAAAAATGTTTGTATCAGAATCCTTCCTGGTTGGTTCGGCGGAAGATAATAAAGCCGTACTGATTGAAAAAACACCGGAAACGCTTGCTGTTTATGATCCGCACCAGGACATGATTGTTTGCGCCAATCATTTTCAAAGTACAGCATTGGCAAAGTCAAAAGAAAATATAGAGCAGGTTAATGAAAGCGCTTCCATGTACCGCTATCAAAGATTAACTGAATTATTAAATGTAAATGGCATCAATACCGTTCAGAAAACGGTGGATATACTTCGAAACAGGCAGGGACTTGACAATACTGATATCGGCATGGGAAATGAAAAAGCTATCAACCAGTTGATAGCCCACCATTCCATTGTGTTTCAACCCAAAAAGTTATTGGTCTGGGTATCTACATCGCCCTGGCAGCTGGGTAAATTCGTAGCGTATGATCTTAATAAAGTTTTTGCCTTGAAAGGCATGAAGGAGGATCGTGAAATTTGCGATTCAAATTTAACCATTGCCGCAGATACTTTCCTACAAAGCAAGGCTTACAATAATTTCATAACATTCAGGAGGATAAAGCAGGAAATTACCGAGGGTAAGGATATTGACGTAGATAGTCTTATAAAAAGTAACCCTGAATATTATAACAGCTATGTGTTGGCAGGTGATTATTTGTATAAGAGAAACAATGCGAAAGGAGCATTGAAATATTACCAGGCTGCTCTTACCAAAGTGATTGCCACAAAGAAAGAGGAAAAGCACGTAAGAGACCAAATTGCGAAAATAATGATTAATGATTAATGATTAATTATTAACGGTAAATGTAAGATAAGCTAGACGCTATTCAATCGTTTACTATAACTAATGCAATTAATCATTATCCGTTAATCATTAATAATTAATCATTAATAATTATTATGATTGCTGGACTCGGAATAGACATGATCGAAGTGGAAAGAGTAACCAATAAAATTTCTAAAAATAACGGCTTTACGGAACTGGTATTTTCAAAAAAGGAAATTGACTACTGTGAAGCAAAGGTGAATAAATTCGAACATTATGCTGTTCGTTTTGCTGCCAAAGAAGCTTTTTTGAAAGCCGTTGGCACCGGCTGGACTTCAGGTACAGCCTTCAACGAAATTGAAGTATCAAACGATCCTGATGGGAAACCTTTCATCACATTGCTGGGACAAACAGCATCCCTGATTAATAAAATCGGAATCACCAATATATTTGTTTCTTTATCGCATCTCAAAACAATGGCATCGGCAGTAGTAATCATCGAGAAATAATCATGTATTTGCCAGCAACAGGGTACCAGAAAAAAGAGAATATTAAAACCATGCAGGAAGAAAAACTGCGTGAACTGCTAGTATATTTAAACAGGTATTCCCCTTTTTACCGTGAGTTATTTATCAAAAATCGAATTGATGTGGCGGATATTAAAACCCTTAGTGACCTGCCGCTTATTCCTGTTTCTGTAAAAGAAAACCTGCAGCAACGTAATGATGATTTTTTATGTGTAGGAAGGGATAAGATCATTGAATACACTTCCACTTCAGGTACCCTGGGCAGTCCTGTAACTATTGCCTTAACAGAAAACGATCTGAAACGTTTAGCATACAATGAGTATACTTCCTTTGTTTGTGCCGACGGCCTGCCATCAGACATTTACCAGTTAATGCTTACGCTTGACCGGCAATTTATGGCGGGTATGGCCTATTATTCAGGTATCCGTAAATTAGGCGCGGGCATAATCCGCCTTGGGCCCGGAGTTCCATCCCTTCAGTGGGAAACTATAAACCGGATCAAACCTACCTCTATTGTAGCCGTTCCTTCATTTATACTGAAGCTCATTCAATTTGCCCATGAACATCATATTGATTTGAAGAATTCTTCCGTAAAAAAAGCCATTTGCATTGGAGAAAATATCCGTAATACCGATTTTTCTCATAACATGCTGGGCAGGAAAATTACCGAATCATGGAACATTCAACTCTATTCTACTTACGCGTCTACTGAAATGCAAACGGCATTCACTGAATGCCGGGAAGGAAGGGGAGGTCATTTGAATCCGGAATTACTGATCGTGGAATTGCTTGATGAAAATAACTGGCAGGTAGCCCCTAACGAACCGGGTGAAGTAACCATCACTACGTTAGGTGTTGAAGGAATGCCGCTGCTTAGGTACAAAACCGGTGACATCTGCATGTATTCCGATGATCCATGTGGCTGCGGCCGTTCAACGTTAAGATTATCACCCGTTGTTGGCCGTAAAAAACAGATGATTAAATTTAAGGGCACCACATTGTATCCACCAGCTCTGTTTGATCTGTTAAATGAAATGGAAGATATCCGGGATTTTGTAGCTGAAGTATATTCAAATGAAATTGGTCTTGATGAAGTGTTGCTGTATATTCAACCTGTAACTGACTCTTCAGAATGTGACCGCAAGATCAGAGCCTACTTGCAGGCAAGGTTGCGTGTGAGTCCTCATATAACCTATCTCTCCTCAGAGGAGATACAAAAAATGCAATTAGCCGGATCGGGCAGAAAAGCTGTTAAATTCGTTGACAAAAGAAGTTAGTTTAATGTCAACCTTAAATTGTCGCTTTTGCTATCAGCCGTCAGCTTTCAGCAATCAGGAGGAAATACATTCTACAGAGGACTCCTCCGTGTAACCTTTTCTTCCCCTCTGGGCTTTACTCCGTGGTTAAAAAAAGTTCTATTTACAGCTTACTCACTTTTTCTAATATTGCGCTTACTGTTTTAAACAATCCAATATTCTTTATATTTGAGATTTTTTGAAATAATATGAAATTAAAATTTGTTACCACGATATTCCTGGTAATATCAGGTATAATCGTAAATGGCGCAAGCGAAAAACAAACTTTCGACCGGGCAGGTTTTTATGCTGCATTAGCTTCCCAAAGCCTGGATAGTGTCAATGCCGGATTAGAAGCGGTTTCCAAGTCATCTATCAGCACTAAAGAAGCCTTTGAAGGTAGCCTTTTAATGAAAAAAGCCGGATTAGTACAAAATGTGAGAAGTAAATACAATTTATTCAAATCCGGACACAAAAAATTGGATGATGTTATTGCCAGGGATAGCAAGAATGCTGAATTAAGATTCCTTCGGCTTATGATACAGGAAAATTCTCCCAGAATCCTTAATTACCGGGATGAAATAGGCGAAGACAATAAAATAATTCAATCTGCGTATAAAAGTTTACCACCAGCTGTGCAAAAAGCAGTAGTTGATTACAGCAAAAAATCCAAAGTTTTAAAACCGGCATTTCTTTAATTGGTATCAGTATGATAAAAAAGGTATTAGCAATTTATTATACCCAGACAGGACAGTTAGGTGATATCGTTGATAATTTTACATCCCCGTTTATTGCAGCCGGTGTAGTGGTTGAAAAAGTGAAGGTATCTCCAAAAACACCTTATCCTTTTCCCTGGACCTCGGCTAATTTTTTCGCTGAAATGCCTGAAAGTGTATTAAGTATTCCTACAGCACTTAATCCTTTTACGCTACAGGAATCAGCTTATGATCTGATCATCTTCGCTTATCAACCCTGGTTTCTTTCACCCAGCATTCCAGCTAATTCAATATTGATGAGCTCTTCTTTTCAGGCGGTATTAAAAAATACACCTGTTGTAACACTTATCGGAGCCCGTAATATGTGGCTTAATGCACATGTAAGGTTAAGAAAAACCTTAAAGGAACTTGGTGCAAACCTGGTAGGCATTGTTGCATTGATAGACAAGAATAGTAACACCATAAGTGCTGTAACCATACTTTATTGGATGCTTACCGGTAAAAAGGACCGGTACTTAAACGTATTTCCAAAACCAGGTATAGCTGAAGCTGATATTCTTAACGCCGGCGAATCAGGAAAAATCGTACTGAAACATCTGCTGTCTGGTAATTTGATGAGCTTACAGTCTGAACTGGTAGAGAAAAAAGCGGTTGAGGTGCATCCCGATTTAATGTTCATTGAATCCCGCGCCAAAGTGCTGTTTTCTATTTGGGCTAACCTTATTATTAAAAAGAAAAACCGAAAGCCCTGGGTATTTTTATTTAAGTATTATCTTTTAATTGCATTGTTTATAATTGCACCTGTAGTAGTGTTTATCAATAAGCTTCTCTTTCAACCATTTTTAAGAAAACGTATTAATCAAAAGAAACAATTTTATCTATCATTGAATTAACAAGTAATACAGATGTCGTTGAACAAGGTTTATATTAAAAAAACAGGTAATTTTTTTCCTAATGAGCCTGTTTCGAACGATGAAATGGAAGCATATTTGGGATTAATTGACGGTAAACCATCTAAAGCAAAAAAAATTGTCTTAAGGAACAATGGAATCAAGCGTAGGTTCTACGCTCTTTCAAAAAAAGGAAAAGCAACCCATACCAATGCACAGATGACTGCGCTTGCCATAAGAAAAATTTTTGAAGATGATCCCGAGGGTCTGAAAAATATTGACCTGTTAAGTTGCGGAACTTCTTCACCCGATCAAATGATGCCATCACATGGGGTAATGGTACATGGATGGTTGCCGGAAACCGGGGCAATCGAGGTAGTTTCTCCTTCGGGCGTATGTTGCGCCAGCATGCATGCGTTCAAGTATGCTTACATGGCTGTTAAAACAGGTGATGCACATTACGCAGTTTCCACGGGCTCTGAAAGGTTTTCAGCTTCGTTAAGGTCAGATGTTTTTGAAGATGAGGTAAAGAACCTGGAGGCACTTAAAGAAAACCCATATATCAGCTTCGAAAAAGATTTTCTAAGATGGATGTTATCCGATGGCGCTGCCGCATTTTTATTGTCAGACACGAAAAATGAACATAGTCTAAATTTATGTGTAGAATGGATAGAAGGGATTTCTTATGCCCAGGAAAAGGATACCTGTATGTACATGGCCTGCGAAAAGGAGAAAGACGGAACATTAAAAAGCTATCTTGATTATTCTCCTGCAGAAATAATGAACAAATCTATACTGAGTATAAAACAGGATACAAGGCTGTTAAGCGAAAATATTGTTCCTTTAGGGACTTCTAAACTCAAATCAATTTTTAATAACAAGGAATTAAATATCAACGAAATTGATTATTTTTTACCTCATATATCAAGTGAGTTTTTCAGGAACAAAATAGCTGAGAATTTAAAGGAAATTGGAATGCATGTTCCTGCTGAAAAATGGTTTATTAATCTGGCTGATATAGGGAATGTAGGTGCAGGGTCTATTTATTTAATGGTAGATGAATTATTTAGGAGCGGAAGATTAAAAATGGGAGAAAAGATTTTATTACTGGTTCCGGAAAGTTCCCGTTTTTCTTACATGTTCGCATTGCTGACTGTTTGTTAGGAAGGCTATCAGCAGTCAGCTATCAGCTATCAGCCGCTTGCTTAGGTGGGATTAACAAATATAAATTTTAATCAGAATATAATCATATGTAATTGTCAATGAGCAATGTTCAATATTCAATTTTCAATGAAAACTTTCTGATAGCTGATAGCTGATAGCTGACTGCTGATAGCTGATAACTTTATAATATTTATACATATGAAAAAGGAAGACATCCCCCAGGATTATGGTTCACTCTCCAAAGCCACTAAAGAAATGTGTTATGCCGTTGATGAAACAGGCAAATATGTTACGGAATTAAGTACAGGGTGGGAAGTAAAAGCTACGGCGCTTAACGTAGCCTGGAAGGATATTGAGGAGCGGGTAGCAGCAGCAAAACAAAAAGTGCTGAACAACGAGGCTAGTCCTATATTATATTTTATGGAGCTTAGGCTGATGGATATCGCAATAGTAGCTGCTTATACCGGTTATTGGAAATGGCAGATCAGCAACCATCTTAAACCGGAGGTTTTTAAAAAATTGACAGATAAAAAGCTGAAGAAGTATGCGGAGGCTTTTAATGTTGGTGTGGATGATCTTAAAACAATGCATGTACATGAAGAATGAATTTGATCATATTCAGGCAGCTCATTGTGAAAATGGCGTTACTACAAATTTGTTGAGAATAATAGGTGTGGAAAAAATAACCGAGCCCCTGGCCTTTGGAATTGGTTCAGGCCTTTTCTTTGTTTATATACCCTTCCTCAAATTGAATAATGGACCGGCAATCGCTTTTCGCACCATGCCCGGACTAATATTTAGCAGAACCTGCAAATCATTAGGCATCGAGGTTATCCGGAAAAAATTCAACTCTAAGGAAGCTGCTGAAAATTATCTGATGGAACGTATCAATGCCGGCCAACCCGTCGGTTGCCAGGTAGGCGTTTATTATCTTTCTTATTTTCCTAAAGAATACCGCTTTCATTTCAACGCACATAATTTAATAGTGTATGGTAAGGAACAGGATAACTTTCTGATCAGTGACCCGATTATGGAAACTGTTACCACATTAAGCACCTATGAACTGGAACGTGTTCGGTTTGCAAAAGGTGCATTAGCGCCTAAAGGCCAGATATACTATCCTAAAGAAGGAAAAGTTATTACAGATGATCAGATACGAAAAGCGATAAAGTCCGGTATTAAAAGAAACATTCGTGACATGCTTCGCATCCCCGGAAATATTGCAGGAGTAAAAGGAATTAAATACACCGGTAACAGAATAAAAAAGTGGCGCGACAAGCTAGGTCCTCAAAAAGCCGGATCATACCTCGCTCAACTGGTGCGTATGCAAGAAGAGATAGGAACAGGCGGCGGAGGCTTTCGATATATCTATGCTGCCTTTTTACAGGAAGCGTATGCTTTTCATTCTTACGATGAATTTCCTGAGATATCAAAAACATTTACCAAAGCCGGCGATCTCTGGCGCTCAGCAGCCGTACAGGCCGCAGGTATTTATAAAGGAAGAATCGGTAGTCAGCAGGATTTTAATGTAATGGGTGATTACCTCCTTGAAATTTCAGAAGTAGAAAAAAAGGCATTCGAAGCCTTATCCGATATCAAATGGCATTCATGAGCGAAACCGCAGTAAGTATAAAGGATCTTGGCTTTAGCTACGATGGACAGGCTGTAAGTGTTTTTTCACAGTTGAACCTTAATATTACAGCGGGGGATCGTTTTGGTTTGTTTGGTCCGAATGGAGCAGGTAAAACAACCCTGATGCACTGTATGACCGGCTTACTTAATTTCCATCATGGAAGCATTAGTTTGCTGGGAAATAAAATCGTCCCCCACAAAAAGGCTGTCAATAAACTTTTTGCATTGGTTCCCCAGGATTTTTCTTTCTACCAGGAATTAAGTCCGGCAGAAAACCTTGAATTCTTTGGTGCCTGGGCCGGACTGCAAAAGCATGAAACAAAAAAAAGAATCAATGAACTATTAGGAGTGCTTGGCTTAGCGGATGTAAGAAACAAACAGGTGCAGCATTTTTCCGGCGGCATGAAGCGAAGGGTTAACCTGGCGATAGGTGTAATGCACAACCCGCGAATTCTTTTCCTGGATGAACCAACTGTTGGAGTGGATGTACAATCCCGTTATGCTATCATTGGTTATCTGAAAGAATTAAATAAGAACGGCACTACACTTATTTATACATCACACCAGTTAAACGAAGCAGAAGACCTGTGTAACACCATTGCCCTGATAGATGAAGGGAAGATCATCGCGCATGATACACTTGCTAACTTGTTACTTAAACATCGTGAAGAAGGATTAGAGGGGCTTTATATAAATTTAACAGGTAAAGCTTATAGGGATTAGCTATCAGCAGTCAGCCATCAGCAGTCAGCCATCAGCAGTCAGCCATAAGGAGGAACATTGAAGACTTTGAAGGATTCTTGGGTACTTCATCAATATAGTGATTCTTGATAAGCATTCCTCCTGATAGCTGACGGCTGATAGCAAAAACATCAATTCAAAGAAACAATACTATGTACAAACTCCGGGCTACCATAATAAAGGACCTGCGCATTTTAACCCGCGATAAAGTTGGATTAACACTCATGTTTATTATGCCGGTTATACTGGCAATAATTATAACCGCTATTCAAAATAGTACGTTTGAGCTGGTGAATGATAATAAAGTCCCTTTGTTGCTTTCCAACAAGGATAAAGGCGCATCAGGCAAACAACTCATAGAAGCTATTGATAAAATAGGCATGTTCAACTTAAAACAGGTTACCGGTGAGCAAAGCGAAAAGCAGGTAATTGAAAGAATGCAGGCTAAAGATGCATTAATAGCTATCGTGATCCCTGAAGACTTTTCTTCAAAAATTACAGCCACTGCAAAAAGTGTCTCGGGAAAGGCTTTAAAGGAATTTGGCCTGGAAGGCGATAGTGCAATAGCAGGTTCTGCTCCAATGGATCCGCTCACTTTGTATTATCATCCGGTTTTACAACAATCTTTCAGAAGCTCCGTGCAGGGAGCTTTGCGCAGTGCACTTCAATTAGTTGAAAGCAGGCAGATTGTAAGAAATCTTTATTTTTCCATAAACGATAAAGAGCTTCCTCCGGCACTGGAAAATGACATCGTCAATAACCAGGTGCTTATAAACGAGGTACCGGTATCAAGAGATGGAGCCAAAAGAATTCCTAACGCCACAGAACATAATATTCCGGCCTGGACCATATTTGCTATGTTTTTTGTAGTGATCTCTTTAGGAAGCAGTGTGGTAAGGGAAAAGATGAATGGCAGTTTCATCCGGCTGAAAACCCTGCCTACCAGTTATCTGATTGCATTATTCTCAAAGCAGGTTACCTACCTGTTCGTTACCATGGCGCAGACTGCAGTGATCTTTGCCATTGGCGTTTGGTTATTCCCCCACATGGGATTGCCTGCTTTACATCTTCCTGCAGATATAACAGGGTTGGTTATTGTTACTTTAATGTGTGGATTATGTGCCGTTAGCTACGCTATCTGTATTGGTGTATTTGCGCAAACACAGGAGCAGGCAAATGGCTTTGGGGCCGTATCCATAGTAATTATGGCTGCTATTGGTGGTTTGCTGGTACCCAGTTTTGCCATGCCCCATTCGTTTAAAACAGTTATGAAGATATCTCCCCTGCATTGGTGCCTGGAAGCTTTTTATGGATTGTTTCTCGAAGCAGGAAAATTGGGAGATGTTATAATGAATATTATACCTTTATTAATTATGATTGTTGTGATCCAGCTCACAGCACTCTGGGGACTTAAACATAAAAACCTTATTTGAATTACTCACAATGGAAACCGCCGAGTTAAAACAACATCTAAAAAAGCAAATTATAGAATTCCTGAATTTAATATCAGTGAAGCCGGAAGATATTAAAGATGATGAACCCCTGTTTGGCACCGGCCTCGGTCTGGATTCTATAGATTCCATTGAATTGATTGTTTTACTCAGCCGCGAATACGGAATCACTATCCAGGATCCAAAGGCCGGACGTAAAATCCTGGTTGATATCAATACTATGAGTGATTACATTCAAAAGAACAGAACCAAGTAATGATTAATGGTTAATGATTAATGGTTAATGGTTAATTGTTAACGGTAAGTTTCCTAATTTATTTAACGTTAATTATTAACCACTTTCCGTTAACAATTAACAATTAACCATTAACAATTAACCATTATAAGTGAGCCGGATTTTTGTTACAGGGATGGGAGTGATAAGTTCTATAGGAAATTCTGTGGCTGAAAATCGTACGTCACTGCAGGAAGGAAAATGTGCTATCAGTATGTTGGAACTATTTAATTCAAGATACACAGGTAATTTACCGGTGGGCGAAATAAAAACAAGCACTGAGGATCTTAAAGAAAAATTACAGGCAACTGAGCGGGGTGTTACACGAACCTCTATTCTGGCCCTGCATGCATTTGAAGAAGCTATAAAAGATAGCGGCCTTAGTTCCACACAAGTTACGTCCTTCGATACCGCACTTATAGGCGCCACTACGGTAGGAGGTATGTGCTTAACAGACGAACTTTATCAGGACGCACATAAAGATTCTGGTGGCTCAGAATATCTTTCATCTTATGATTGCGGATCTGTAAACATGTATTTACAATCCCGATTTTTAATGAATGGAATTGTTAACACTATTAATACAGCCTGTTCTTCTTCAGCTAATGCGATTATGTATGGCGCAAGACTTATTAGGAACGGGCTGGCCGAAAGGGCTATTGTTGGCGGTGCGGATAGCCTGGCAAAATTCACCATTAACGGGTTTAATGCCTTGCATATATTGTCTCCTGAAATTTGTATTCCCTTTGACCAGGATCGCAAAGGATTGAATCTGGGAGAAGGAGCCGCCTTTCTTGTATTGGAAAAAGAAGAAGATTGCCTTGGCAAAAAAGTATATGCGGAAGTCTCCGGGTATGCTAATACAAACGATGCATACCATCCTTCCTCTCTCTCAGAAAATGGTGACGGGCCTTATCTTGCCATGCAGGCGGCCATTGCATCAGCAAATATTAATGCAAAGCAGATAGGCTTTATTAATGCCCATGGCACGGGCACAGAAAATAATGATGAGGTTGAGAGTATTGCCATGCTCCGGTTATTTGGAACACCACCGGCATTTGCCTCAACAAAATCTAATACCGGGCATACATTAGGCGCTGCCGGTGCCATTGAAGCGGTCTATTGCCTTTTAAGTGTTGCTAACCAGGAAGTATATCCGGGAATTAATTTCAAAAATCCTATCCCCGCTACCGGGCTAACGCCGGTGCCGGCATATAAAAAAATGCCCTTGCAGCATGTAATGACCAACTCTTTTGGTTTTGGCGGCAACTGCAGCTCGCTGATTTTTTCCCAAGTCTGATACCATGCTTTATATCCATCAAAACACCTGCATCTCACCACAGCAAACTTTTTTGAATGCTGATATTAATTTGCTGATAGAATCGATAGATAGTAAACTTAAAGTAATTGAACCTGGCTATGAAGTTATTCCACCCACCATTCTCCGGCGCATGGGAAAAGCAGTAAGGATCGGTGTAGGTGCTGCTTTACCGCTGATTCAACAAACATCCGTTGATGGCATTATTATAGGAACTGCTAACGGTGGGGTGGAAGACTGCATAAAATTTTTAGATCAGATTATTCAGTATGAGGAAGGTATGCTGACACCCGGTAATTTCGTTCAAAGCACATCTAATGCCATAGCAGCACAGGTAGGATTGCTGACCAGGAATAAAGGATATAATATAACGCATGTTCATAGAGGACTTGCATTTGAAAACGCCCTTCTTGACGCTGCGATGATAACAAAAGAACATCCTGAAAAAAATTATTTACTGGGTGCATTAGATGAGATATCTGCATCCAATTACAACATTGATTATTTAGCAGGATGGTTTAAGACAGAAAAGTTTTCAAGCAGGGATTTATTTATAACAGATAGTAATGGCAGTTTAGCCGGAGAAGGTGCTGCCATGTTTATAGTTAATAACAGCAAAACGTCTGCTGAAGCATACGTACAGGATGTTGCCACATTACATTCGGAAAATGAAGAAGCTGTAACAGCCAGGTTGCAATATTTTTTAGATAAAAATTTAAAAGATGGTGAAAAAGTTGACCTCCTGATCTCCGGTGAAAATGGCGATAACCGGTTAATGAAATTTTACGCTGCATGTGAGTCTTTAATGGGAGATGATACACCGGTAGCAAGGTTTAAACACATGAGCGGTGAATTTGGTACAGCCTCTGTAATTGCATTCTGGCTTGGCTGCTATATATTAAAGGAACAGGTAATAGCAGCACATATGATAAAGAAAAATTTCTTAAAAGCGGAATTAAGAAAAATACTTATTTACAACAATCATAAAGGTGTGCAGCATAGTTTTATATTGTTGTTGAAGCCTTAGCTCTTGATAGCAATTTTTAACACAGAGAACAGACGGAGGAAACACAGAGAATACAGAGGCTTTTAAATTAATACGCCTCTTTGTATTTCTCTGTGTTTCCTTCCTCTGCGCTCTCTGTGTTAAAAAAATATTACACTAGAAGATACTGCAAATACGAACTGATTAAACTCATGGTAAAATATAAAAACACACTGTTCTATATCATCGTAACAGGAAGCTTTTTATTACTAATGTACTGGATGATACAATTAGGGGGCTTAATGGAACTCATTGTACTGAACATAGGATTTGAATTGGGCGTGTTAAACGCGGAACTTTTTACTATGATGGTATTGATGGCGCTTGTAACTACTTTTATGACAGGCCCGGCGCTTGATCTGATAAACCGATCTTCAAAAATGACTATTAATTCAAAATATAAACCGCTACAAGAAATAGATGCGGGGAATGAATTTTGCAAATGATGATTGAAAAGAAATTAATCTAATCTTTAATTTTAAACACGTGTTTTAAATTCAACAAACAATGAAAAAGCCAATTATTATTATTGCAGCATTTTTTTTCCTCGGAATTTTAAGTGTAAAAGCGCAAAGCGATTACAAATCAGCTATCGGTGCACGTTTGGGGGTGCCAGTTTCATTCAGTTATAAACATTTTATTACAAAAGCAGGTGCATTGGAGCTTAATGCAGGTTTTGCTCATGAAGGTTATGGATTTAACTATGTGAGGATCGGGGGGATGTATCAGCACCATTTTCCCATTGGATCTGTGGAAGGTTTTAAATGGTATATAGGCGGCGGTCCGTTTGTTGACTTATATTCTTATGATAGCTATACCAGTAATTATGGTTACTCTAAATCAGCAGTTGGAATAAATGGAATTGGAGGGGTTGACTATAAGTTTAAGAAAATTCCATTGAATTTGAGTGCAGACTGGATGCCTTCTGTATTTCTTGGTGGCAATCTGTATTATAGCAACTTCAGGCCTGGTTATGGAGCAGTATCGGTACGTTATGTTCTTAAATGATTTTAAGTGCAGGCTGCAAAAAGTTTTTAGTTATATAATTTAATACGATTTTAAGCTTGAAGATTTCTATTGAGAAAATTTATAGTGAGTAGGATTTAATCACATCAATTAGATATAAAAGCCGGATATATTCCGGCTTTTATTATAAAATAAGATTATTAGGACTGCTTCTTAATGAAATTACCCAACGCCATAGCAGCATCAGCATAAGCTTCGGATATTCTATCGCCGGTATCAAAATCAAAACCACCAAATGTTCTGCCCAAGGCCCTTTGTACAGATATCTTGGCAATTACATTACTTTTGTTGGCTGTTTCAACAATCCATGCCTCTCCGTTCATTTCCGCATTCTTTCTCATGATCCCAATATTAAAACCTGGCTCCGTGAAAATGGTTTTAAATATCAGCGTGTATTTCGCATCCTTTTTTACTGACATATCACTGCTTTTTTCTAATAATTCATTGAACTTCGGTTCAAAGCGGTTATGTCTGTCTGTTACCCAGAGTTTCGCCCAATTGTCTCCTTTCCCGGCTTCTTTTTTATTATAATCCGCTTTCTTGTTGTTTATATAATCCTCTTCCTTATCATACTTACCTACTTTCATATTGTCATAAGCAAATTCTGTATTAATAAATTTCTCATCTTTCAATACTGACAAGCTTCCATCTGTAAGTTTAAGGCGCTGGGCTCCGGAGGTGTAACAGATAAATGCTAAACAAAGTACCAGGGCGCCTGTGAAAAATATTTTCATCTAATGAAAGGTTTAACTTTATAATTGATAAAAATATATAAAAAATATGAAATATTAAATAGGCTGCGTTTAGTAAAAAATACTTATATATAGTAGATTGATTAAACAATCATTCTGTAAATAACCCTAAAATTGAATTCTCTACAATTAAGTTTAATTCGCGTGCAGGTAAAAATAAAAATCTGATATTTTTATAATATTTTTACTTGTTTTGTTACCCTGTATTTAAAACTGGAAAATTATATTAGCCGATGATATCTGTTGGGGAAAGAATGCTTTCTGTGGAGGATATGTCAGAAATCCTGTTTAAGGGAAAGAGCCTGACTTTATCTGCGGCCAGCATAGAGAAGGTACGCAAGAACTATAATTTTTTAAAGCAGTTTTCCTCTAACAAGCTTATCTATGGCATTAATACAGGTTTTGGCCCGATGGCTCAGTATAAGATCAGTGAGGAACACCTGCTGGAGCTGCAGTATAACCTGATTAGGAGCCATAGTTCCGGCGGGGGGAAATTACTTTCACATTTATTGGCCAAGGCAGTGATGGTAGCCCGTCTGAACGGACTGATGCAGGCTTTTTCAGGAGTACATGAAGAACTGGTGGAACTGCTAAAGGAACTGATCAACCGCAATATCATTGCATGCATTTACGAGCATGGGGGTGTGGGAGCAAGCGGTGACCTGGTACAGCTTGCCCACCTGGCGCTGACGCTGATTGGCGAAGGGGAAGTGTTATACAAAGGCGGTATCCATCCTGCCAAAGATGTTTTTAAAAAGGAAGGAATAAAACCACTGTCAATCCATATCCGGGAAGGCCTGGCGATATTGAACGGCACTTCGGCAATGACGGGGATTGGCCTGGTGAATATCATCCAGGCGCGCAAGTTACTGGAATGGTCAGTGATGCTGTCTGCGATGACAAACGAAGTGGTGGAGGCCTATGACGATCACTATTCTTATGAGTTGAATATCGTAAAGCAGCATAAGGGTCAGAAGCGGGTGGCAGGTATATTCAGGGAGATTTTAAAGGATAGCCGTATGATCCGTAAAAGAAGCGATCACCTTTATAACCCTGAAAAGCTGGATCAAGAGATTTTTAGCGACAAGGTTCAGGAATACTATTCTCTGCGTTGCGTGCCGCAGGTACTGGGACCGGTGTATGACACAATCATGCAGGCGGAAAAAATAGTGACGGACGAACTCAATTCGGTGAATGATAACCCGGTGATTGACCATGAGAACCATAACATCTTTCATGGCGGCAACTTCCATGGTGACTATGTATCGCTGGAGATGGATAAGCTCAAGATAGCAATCACCAAGCTATCCATGTTATCGGAAAGACAGTTGAACTATTTGCTAAATGACAAGCTAAACCAGAAATTCCCGCCTTTTGTAAATCTTGGAGTGCTGGGTTTAAATTTCGGGATGCAGGGAGTTCAGTTCACGGCTACTTCTACGGTGGCCGAAAATCAAACACTGTCGTTTCCGATGTATGTGCATAGTATTCCGAATAATAATGACAACCAGGACATCGTAAGCATGGGAACCAGTGCAGCCTTGATAACAATGAAGGTGATAGATAATAGTTTCGAGGTGCTGGCGATCCAGATGATGACTGTTCTGCAGGCAATAGACTTCCTGGAGTGTGTTCCGATGCTATCGGCTGCCACGCTGGCTGTATATAATAATGTAAGAAAAATATTTCCTAAGTTTATTGGAGATTCCCCTAAGTACAAGGATCTGGAAAGTATAAAAAAATACCTGGAAGAATCAGAAGAAGTTTTTTCCTTCAAGGAAGTAGCGTCCGGTAAAAAGTAGTTTGGATAAGATGAACAGCTGTAATTAAATTATAAGATAGTCCATGAAATGCGCATTAGTTACAGGAGGGTCAAGAGGAATAGGCAGGGCGATCTGTCTTACTATGGCCGCAATGGGTTATTATGTTGTTGTTAATTTTAAGGGGAATGTAGAAGAAGCCAACAAAACATTGTCTCAAATAAAGGAACAGGGTGGAGAGGGTGAGTTATTACAATTTGATGTTTCTATTAAAGAACAGGTTTTACAGGTATTGGGTAATTGGATAGCATCTTATCCTGCTAATGAAATTGAAGTGCTTATTAACAATGCCGGTATTAAGGATGATAACCTTATGATGTGGATGAAAGATGAGCAATGGGATAATGTAATAAAAACAAGTCTGGATGCGTTTTTTTATGTCACACGTCTTGTATTAAATGGAATGTTACTTAAGAAATACGGGAGAATAATAAATATAGTTTCTCTCTCAGGTTTAAAGGGATTACCAGGACAAACTAACTATTCGGCTGCTAAGGCCGGAGTAATCGGAGCTACGAAAGCACTGGCGCAGGAAGTTGGCCGAAGAGGTATTACCGTAAATGCTGTAGCTCCGGGCTTTATTAAAACAGATATGACAGAAGGCTTAAATGAAAAAGAGCTGCAGGCGCTTATTCCTGTAAAAAGATTTGGAGTGCCTGAAGAAGTTGCGCATGCTGTTGGTTTCCTTGCTTCAAAGGAAGCAGCTTATATTACTGCCCAGGTTTTGTCGGTAAATGGCGGGTTGTATTCGTGATTTTGAACCAGGATTTACAGGATGAAAAGAATAATTTACAGAATTTTGCAGATAAAATAACTTGATGTATGATACTAAAATTTGGTAACGGGATGTAAGAATAAAATAAAATAAATTGATGTATAACTCTAAAACCTGGTGACAAAATTCTGTAAATTATTCTTCCATCCTGTAAATCCTGCTTCAAGACAGATATATGATTCAAACTTGGTAACTGGATAGAAGAATAAGATAAAATAACTTGATATATGGCTCTAAACCCAATGACAAAATTCTGTAAATTATTCTTCCATCCTGTAAATCCTGCTTCAAAACAATTGATATGAACAGAGTAGTGATAACAGGTACAGGCATTTATTCGTGCATAGGAAAAGACCTTGATGAAGTCAGGACTTCTTTATATGAAGGTAAGTCTGGCATCAGGATCGATCCTGTAAGAAAAGAATATGGATTCCGCTCCGGCTTAACAGGTTATGTTGACAGGCCTGCTTTAAAAGGTTTATTAGACAGAAGGGCGAGGGTGATGCTTCCGGAACAAGGTGAGTACGCTTATGTAGCCACCATAGAAGCCTTAAAACAAGCCGGTATAGACCAGGACTACCTTGATCAGCAAGAATTCGGGATTTTATATGGCAATGACAGTTCTGCGAAACCTGTAATAGAAGCCAACGATATCCTCAGGGAAAAAAAGGATACTATGTTACTAGGTTCCGGTTCCGTGTTCCAGACTATGAACTCAACTATAACCATGAATCTGGCTACTATATTCAAACTGAAAGGGGTTAATTTTACCATCAGTGCGGCATGCGCTAGTGGTTCACATGCCATAGGAATGGGATACATGCTCATCAAAAGTGGTTTACAGCAGGGAATTATTTGTGGTGGCGCCCAGGAGATCAATCACTTTGCTATGGGGAACTTCGATGCTTTGTCGGCATTTTCAGTTCATGAATCATCGCCTGAACAGGCATCCCGGCCTTTTGACAGGGACCGTGATGGACTGATACCGAGTGGAGGAGCTGCAACGGTAATTTTAGAAAGTTATGAGTCAGCTAAAAAGAGAGGTGCAAAAATTGTAGGCGAAATAGTGGGATATGGCTTTTCATCAAACGGGGCCCATATATCCAACCCTACCGTTGATGGTCCGGTAAAGGCATTAAGCATGGCTTTGAAAGATGCAGGCATGCGGGCAGTAGATGTTGATTATATCAATGCCCACGCCACTTCAACACCAGCAGGTGATGCAAGTGAAGCCAGGGCCATTGATGCAATATTTGGAATAGCCAGGCCGTTTGTTAGTTCAACAAAATCAATGACAGGGCACGAATGCTGGATGGCGGGCGCCAGTGAAATAGTGTATTCTTTATTAATGATGCAAAACGATTTCATTGCGCCTAATATAAATTTCGAAAATCCGGATGAAGATTCGGCACGGTTAAACATTGTGAAAAAATCACTTGAAAAAAATATAAATGTATTTTTGTCCAACTCGTTTGGCTTTGGGGGAACTAACTCATCACTTATTGTAAGAAAACTGATAAATTGAAGGTTATGGAAAATGTAGAAATTATTGAAAAAATTAATGATTTTCTCGTGGAGGAGTTCGAAGCAGACGCAAATACTATTCATCCTGATGCTAATATGAAAGAAACACTGGAACTTGATAGCCTTGATTACATTGACCTGGTGGTTGTTATAGAAAGCAATTTTTCTTTTAAAGTAAAACCGGAAGATTTTACAGGCATCTCTACGTTCCGAAATTTTTATGACTACGTTATTTCAAGGGTTCATTCAAAAGAATTGGTGTAATGCCTTTATGGCAAGGTAAATCCAGAGGAACACCATTAGGATACCGGATCTTTGTAGCGATATTAAGAAATTTTGGCGTTTTACCGGCTTATTTCCTGCTGAGGTTCGTAGCATTATATTATTTCTTGTTTTTATACAAATCATCCAGGCCTTTATTCAATTTCTTTCGAAACAAACTTGGATATAATATACTAAAATCCCTGGTTAGTGTATACCGTAATTTTTATCTTTTTGGACAAACAATAATAGACAAGGTAGTGGTGATGTCGGGGATACCCAATAAATTTACCTATAATTTTGAAGGGGAGGAAAATCTTAGAAAAATAGTTGAGTTAAAGAACGGTGGATTATTACTAAGTGCGCATATCGGTAACTGGGAAATTGCAGGGCATCTATTAAAGAGATTGAATACCCGCATTAATATAGTGATGTTCGACAATGAGCACCAGCAGATCAAAGAGTATCTTTCAACTATCACCGGTAAACGAAATGTTCATGTAATAGTTATCAGGAACAATGACACTTCTCATATCTATGAAATAACTGATGCTTTTAAAAATAATGAGCTGGTGTGCATGCATGCAGATAGGTTTATAGAAGGCAACAAAACACTGAGTATTGACTTTTTAGGTGAAAAAGCCAGGTTCCCTCTGGGACCATTTGTGCTTGCAGCTACCTTTAAAGTGCCTGTATCGTTTGTATTCGCTATGAAAGAAAGCAGTTTTCATTACCACCTTTTTGCAAGTGAAATAAAAAACTACCACCAGCCGTCGAAAGAAAGCAGGACGCAGCAAATGTTTAACGATTTTGTGGCTGAAATGGAAATTAAAGTAAAACAGTATCCTGTTCAATGGTATAATTATTATAATTTTTGGCAACAATAATGTTTACACCACCGGAAGATACCTTGTCATTAATACCTCAAAGGCCACCCTTTGTGATGATAGATACTTTGATTTATTCTGATGAGAAAGTTACCCGTTCCTGTTTTAAGGTGAGAAAAGATAATATTTTTGTAAAAGATGGGAAATTACTTGAAGCAGGGCTAGTTGAAAATATAGCACAGACCGCAGCAGCCAGGGCAGGTTATGATTCAAAGATGGGAAATAAACCTTTATCAATCGGGTACATTGGCTCAGTTAATAACCTGCTTGTTTATTCCCTGCCAAAAGTAAATAATGAAGTGGAAACTGAGATTACCTTAGTGAACCAAATTTTTAATGTAACCTTAATTGAAGGGAAATTACGCTGTAAAGGTGAAATACTTGCCCAGTGCGAAATGAAAATTTTTATAACACATACAAAATAAATAGGATCATGAAACGTACTCGTACATTCAGCTGGCTTTTTATAGCCCTGCTTTTTTGCGGACAATCACAATTAGTATTTGCGCAAACCGTTAAAGATGTTTTTGGTAACAGTGAAACTGCCATAACGTATCTCGGGATTGATTTTACCAAAGCAAAACTGATAGATGATGCCGGCGCTAATGAAATAGATATCCGCAATCGCCAGTTTACAGGCATCAATCAGGTAGTGGTGAACGAACCAAAGAAGTACGACCTGAAAGGAGCTTTTCACAAAAGTTATGTAGATCATGACTTGGGACCTGTTGAGAAAAGAAATGAAAAAACGAATGCCGTACAGATTAAATCCAGTAATACCGGTGATTTTCACAGGCTGCAGGACGATGACATCAATTCACTGGTTAAAGGTTTTGATTTTGGTGACAAGAAGGGTGTAGGTTTGCTGTTCGTTATGGAAGCAATGAGTAAATCACAAAAAGCAGCAGCTATCTGGGTAACCCTTATAAATATGAAAACAAAAAAGGTATTGATGACCGAAAGAATAGAAAACAAAGTAAGCATGGCTTTCGGATTTCGCAACTACTGGGCTTCATCCATTAAAAACCTGTTAGATACTATTGAAAAGAAAAAGTATAGTGAGTGGTTGTCTAAGTATGGATCGTAAAGGTATGAGGTATGAGGTATGAGGTATGAGGTATGAGGTATGTATGGAAATTAGGGGTTAAATTACAGAATAATAAATTATCATATGCATCTTAGAAGTTTTTTGGCTCATACCTCACACCTCACACCTCACACCTCATACCTCATACCTCATACCTGCTATGCAAAACGAATTAATTAACCGGGTTGAGATATTGGTTCGTTTTAATGAAGCCGACCCGTTAGGCATTGTATGGCACGGACACTATATCCGTTATTTTGAAGATGGAAGAGAAGCATTCGGTACTAAATATGGTTTAGGCTACCTTGACTTTTATAAAAAAGGTTTTATAGTTCCAATTGTAAATATACAATGTGATTACAAACGTTCTTTGCGCTATGGTGACAGGGTAATTGTAGAAACAAAGTACCTTCCTTCTGAAGCAGCAAAGATGAACTTCCAATACTTTTTATATAATGCAGCATCCGGTGAGCTGGTTGCAACCGGTTCATCGGTACAGGTATTTTTAGATAAGGAAAATTCCATACTACAATTAACAAATCCTCCGTTCTTTGAAGAATGGAAAATTCAACAGGGACTCATTTAAATAAAATGACAGAAGTCTTTATTGTCAGCGATAATATTTTTTCTCCGATCGGTAAAAATACTGCTGAAAATTTTGCATGTCTTTCAAAATCCGGATCAGGTATAAAAGTACATGACAATCCGGTACTATCTACACAACCTTTTTGTGCATCTTTATTTGAAGATAACACTGCTATTTTAGAAGATCAATTAAATGACCAATACACAAAATTTGAACAATTATTAATTGCATCTATAGAAGATGCGTTACAAAATAGCGGGATCGATACAAGGAGTGATAAAACAATTCTAATCATTTCATCCACCAAAGGAAATATTAGTTTACTGCAAACAGAAATCCGCAGTTATGAATTAGATCAGCGAATCGCCCTTCATTCTTCAGCAAAACTGGTAGCGGAATATTTTCAATTTGTAACCAGACCCCTAGTTGTTTCTAATGCATGCATCTCAGGACTGCTCGCTATTCTAACAGGTAAAAGGTTGATAGAATCTGGTCAGTATGAAAACGCTGTTATTGCAGGAGCTGATGTAATTTCAAAATTTGTTTTGTCAGGTTTTCAATCTTTTCAGGCCGTCAGCTCCGATCTCTGTAAACCTTTTGATGCAGATCGTAATGGTATAAATCTGGGTGAAGGCGCTGCAACGGTTATTCTATCTTCCAATAAAAAATATTCAAACAATAATGTAAAAATTACCGGCGGTTCAGTGAGCAATGATGCGAATCATATTTCCGGTCCTTCGCGCACAGGTGAAGAATTATACCAGGCTATCAGGAACGCTCTTAAACAATCAAACCTTACGGCTGGCGATATTGGCTTCATTTCAGCGCATGGAACCGCAACTATATATAATGATGAAATGGAAGCAAAGGCTATCACATTAGCAGGCATGGAATCAATACCTGTCAATAGCCTTAAGGGATATTATGGTCATACACTGGGAGCAGCAGGAATTATAGAATCGGTTGTTTCCATTCATTCATTAAAACAAGGACTGGTTTTGCCAAGTAAAGGATTTAATAAACCGGGTGTTACCAAACCGGTAAACATCTGCAGTACTTTACAAACAGGATCATTTAATAACTGCCTGAAAACTGCTTCCGGATTTGGGGGATGCAATGCTGCCCTTGTTTTCAGTAAGCAGTAGTGACTTTAATTTTATGTGCTGGTTAATGCTGTCTAAAAAGACATATAAATTCGAATAACAATCCTTTGATTGTTTTTTGGCCATCTCAGTAATATGTAAAAACAACAGGCTTCTTTAAAAGATAAACCTTTTAAAATGAATAAAGAAAAAGTAGATGTGCTCGTAATCGGTGCAGGACCTGCCGGTACTGTAGCAGCTTCCATTGTAAACAAAGCTGGTTACAAAGTAAAAATTGTGGAAAAGCAAAAATTCCCGCGCTTTGTAATTGGTGAAAGCTTACTGCCACGCTGCATGGAAGCCTTAACAGAAGCGGGTTTTGTAGATGCTGTAACAGAAAAAGGTTTTCAGAAGAAATTCGGGGCTAAGTTTGTTAAAGATGGAAAAATTTGCGACTATGTGTTTGCCGATCAGTTTACACCAGGCTGGAACTGGACCTGGCAGGTACCCAGGGCTGATTTTGATAAAACCCTTGCCGATACTGTTGAAAAAATGGGAGTTCCGGTTTGTTATGAAACTACTGTAACCGATATAGAATTTAACGGTTCTGACTCTGTAACGACTGTTGAAGATATCAATGGAAATAAAAAACAGGTCGGGGCCAGGTTTATCATTGATGGAAGTGGTTATGGAAGGGTGATTCCCCGTTTGTTTAACCTGGACAAACCTTCGAATCTGGTTCCGCGCAAAGCCCTGTTTGCACACACTGTTGATCTGCATCGCTCTCTTGATGACGAGCCAAACCGTATAACGATAGTGGTTCATAAACCGGGTGTATGGATATGGATTATACCGTTTTCAAATGGCATTACATCACTTGGCTTTGTAGGCAACCCTGAATTTTTTGAGGAATACGAAGGTAATAATGAAGAGAAGCTTCGTGCACTGATAGCCGAACAATCTTATATCAACAAGCGGTTTGAGGATGTTGAATTTGTATTTGAACCAAGAGTGCTGGAATCATGGTCAACAACAACCAATACATTTCATGGAGAAGGTTTTGTGCTCACTGGCAATGTTACCGAGTTTCTTGATCCGATATTTTCTTCAGGCGTTACCCTGGCGACAGTCTCCAGCCAGATAGCTGCCAACCTGGTTATACGTAAGTTAAATGGACAGACTGTAGATTGGAATAAAGAATATACAGAACAAATGATGCAGGGAGTAAATACCTTCCGGAGCTATGTAATGGCCTGGTATGAGGGAACGCTGGATACAATTTTCTTTTCGGAGAAACAAGTCCCTGAAACTAAAAATATGATATGCTCTATTTTAGCAGGTTATGTCTGGGATAAAAATAATCCATACGTAAAGGATCATGATACCGCATTAACCCGGCTTTCACGAATTATTACGCTGCATACAGCAATTATGTGAGTCAATAATAAGATGCACAAAATTGCGTTCTGCCATTGGCTATCAGCAGACTCTCATTAGATTTTTCTCCTGAGAGCTGACTGGCTGATAGCCAATATTTATTAATTTATGTAACATGGCAATAGTATAAATTAGAAGCATCATTATAAAACCTTGTCAACAGAGAATTATATAACAGCTAGTTGTGTCGTTAGCGATCAGGTTGTATATAAAAACGGGTCGCGATTGTTCACTAATAAGGAGGCTGATTTTACAGGCTTCCTGGTTTCGGCATACCGGTATTTTCAATGTAATTATCCTAAGTTTTACAAGATGGATAATCTAAGCAAATTTGGAATGCTTGCTTCTGAAGTGTTACTGAAACCTGGATTTTTGACATCCGGTTATAACCAGGAAGATATAGGAGTGGTGCTTGCCAATGCCAGTTCCAGCCTGGATACTGATATTAAATATTTTGAAACGGCTAATAATATTGCCAGTCCTTCTTTGTTTGTATATACCTTGCCCAATATAATGATCGGCGAAATCTGTATCAGGAACGGGTTTAAAGGTGAAAATGCTTTTTTTGTCTTTAACCGCTTCGATGCTAATTTTATGGAGCAATATGTTAACAGCCTGCTCAACACCAATGTTTTAAAAGTTTGTATTTGTGGTTGGGTGGAATTGCTGGATTACAAACATTATGGTGTTTTGTTTTTAGTAGAGAAAATGGCGACTGGTATGAATGATCTTTTGTTTACAATTGAAAACATTAATAACATTTACGAGATAAAAAATGGATAAACTAATGGCCGATCTGAAGGAACAGATCATCGCCCAATTAAACCTCCAGGATATGAAGCCCGAAGATATCGGCAATGATCAACCGCTTTTTGCAAATGGCCTGGGATTGGATTCAATTGATGCCTTGGAACTGATTGTATTATTGCAGCAACAGTATAAGATCAGGCTTTCGAATGCGGAAGACGGGCCAAAAGTGTTTCGTTCTGTAAGAACAATGGCGGAGTACATCACGGCTCATCAAGCACAGGCAGTTTAATTATGATTGCGCCGGTATATGTTGCAGGTGTTGGAGTGATTTCGGCGATTGGTAATAATATCGCCGAATGTCTTTATGCGCTTGAAAACGGATTTGCAGGAATGGATGAAGTTAGGTTTCTTGATACCATACACCGCTTAAAGATCGCCGTTGCAGAAGTAAAGTTTAGCAACGAGGAACTAGCTGCAAAGGCAAAGCTTTCACCTTTGCTAAGTCGCACAGCTTTGCTCAGTATGCTGGCAGCAAAGGAAGCCCTTAACAATGCAGCAATCCCGGGTCTGCACCGATTACGTACAGGTTTTATTTCAGCAAATACAGTTGGCGGTATGGATAAAACCGAAACTTTCTTTCCTGAGTTTTTAACAGACAACTATAAGGGGAAACTGAGGGATGTGATTCATCACGAATGTGGCAGTATTACAGAACTGGTGGCTGATCAGTTAGGCATTAAGAATTATGTTACTACAATTAGCACAGCATGCTCTTCTTCAGCTAATTCAATTTCCTTTGGTGTCAGGTTGATCAAACACAATATGCTTGATGTGGTAGTTGCCGGTGGAACAGATGCATTGACAAAATTCACGATTAACGGTTTCAATTCCCTTATGATCCTGGATCATCAGTACTGTAAACCGTTTGATGAAAATCGTATGGGACTTAATTTGGGAGAAGGTGCAGGATACGTTGTGCTTGTATCAGACAGGGTAGCTGCTACGTTAAAAGCTGATCCGTATTGTAAGCTTAGTGGGTATTGTAATGCCAACGATGCTTACCATCAAACAGCATCGTCACCTGATGGTACGGGATCAATGATAGCTATGAAAGGGGCACTCCATAAAAGTGGTCTGCTGCCTTCAGATATTGATTATATAAATCTGCATGGAACCGGTACGCAGAATAATGATCAGTCTGAAGGTACGGCGATCATGAAATTGTTTGGTCCGCATTATCCTAAAATGAGTTCTACTAAATCTTTCACAGGTCATACACTAGGCGCGTGCGGTGGCATTGAAGCGGTGTTTTCTGCACTGGCCGTTAAACATGGTATTGTTTATCCTACACTTCGGTTGAATACGCCTATGAAAGATTTTCCTTTTGTTCCTGAAACCATCTTTCAAAAAAATGTACCTGTAAAAAATGTACTATCCAACTCGTTTGGTTTTGGTGGAAATTGTACCTCACTTATTCTGTCAAAAAACTAGTGTCATGTCAACAATAAAATATCGTATTATAGCTATCAGCCGTCAGCAGTCAGTTATCAGGAGGAAACATAATACGCCGTGATCTGCTGATAGCTGATAGCAATTCTTAATATAATAAACTCAACAATAGGTGTATATCCGGGCTACAGGAAATATTTCAGCGCAACAGACTTTTGGTCATCCTTCATTTCTCAGTAAAGTGCTGGAATATGAAGGCAATCGTTTACGCTGCGCAGAGCCCGATTACAGGCAGGTGATAGATATAAAATATATCAGGAGAATGAGCCGCATCATAAAAATCGGTGTAGCGGCTGCATTGGAATGTTTGCAGGAAGCCCGCCTTACATCACCTGATGCCATCATTACCGGTACAGCCTATGGTTGCCTGGAAGATACCGGCATCTTCATGAAAAAACTGGTAGAGAATAATGAGGAATTGCTTACACCAACGGCGTTTATTCAATCAACCCATAACACCATTGGAGCCCAGATCGCACTGATATTATCCTGCCACCAGTACAATAATACTTTCGTTCATAGAGGCTTTTCATTTGAAACTGCTTTGTTAGATGCTATGTTATTATTGAAAGAAAATGAAGCAAATAATGTATTGGTAGGTGCTGCTGATGAAATCACCGATTACAGTCATGCTATATTGAGCCGCTTTGGTTTGTATAAAAATAAGCTGCGGTCTAATGTAAATTTGTATAAAGACATTTCTAAAGGTACCATAGCCGGAGAAGGCGCTTCTTTTTTTGTTTTATCAAACCAGTCTTCGGAAACAGATTATGCAGTGCTTGATGCCATAACTACTTTTTACAAGCCTCCACACACCATTGCAATAAAAGAATATATTAAAGAATTTCTGGAAAAAAACGCAACCCGTATTGAAGATATTGATCTTGTTATCAATGGCCGCAATGGCGATGCCAAGGAAGACGAGGTATATAAAAATTTAAGCGCTGGTATCTTTAGTAATACCATGCAGATCAGCTATAAACATTTATGCGGAGAGTATCCAACCGCTACATGTTTTGCTTTGTGGGCCGCTGTAAATATTCTTAAAAATAACAGCCTTCCGGTTGCTTTCGGGAATCAAAAAAATCCTGGAAAAAATATTAAGAAGATTTTAATCTACAATCATTACATGCAGGTACATCATTCATTATTTTTAATAACAGCATGCTGAATTTCAGGAATACCAATATTTTTTTTATTATCCTTTTGTTGTTTACAATAGGATATCATATTGCGTATGGACTGCCTTTGATAGTTTACCTGGTAATATTTATTGTATACTCTTTGTTGCTGTTTTATGGCAGTTACTTTGTATCATCTGAATTTTTTATAAAAATTATTTGCGCTGCTACAACAAATAATAAAGAGATTGCTATAAGCTTTGATGATGGCCCGGTAGTATCATACACTCCAGCACTATTGAAATTATTAAAAGAACACCGGGTTGAGGCCGCGTTCTTTTGCATTGGCAACCGTATCAAAGGAAATGAAGAATTGCTGGTACAATTACATCAGGAAGGACATCTTATAGGCAATCATAGTTACTCTCATCATTTTTGGTTTGATCTTTTCTCCGCAAGAAAAATGTTGACGGATTTGCAATTGATGGATCGGGCCATGGAAAATGTAACAGGATTAAAACCCCGCCTGTTCAGGCCGCCTTATGGAGTTACCAATCCCAATCTGCGGAAGGCGATTGAAAATGGTAATTATATTCCGGTAGGCTGGAATGTCCGGTCTATGGATACTGTGATCAAAGACGAAGCGAAACTGTTAGATAAGGTTTCGAAGGCAGTGAAACCCGGAGCTATCCTGCTTTTTCATGATACCAGTAAAACAACACTTGCGATATTGCCCGCCTTTATAAAGCAGGTTACTAATAAAGGTTATAAAATAGTGCGGTTAGATAAATTGCTTAAATTGAAAGCTTATGCGTAAACAACTGTTATTTTTATTGCTGATTTTTATTGCTGGTATTTCATCCCGCGCACAATATACGGGATATAAGCAGCTTACTGATCTTACCAATTTCAAAGAACAGTTCACTACTGCAGCGAAAAAAACTAACAGCATCAAAAGCGATTTTCAGCAGGAAAAAAACCTGAGTATGCTTTCAGAAAAAATCACCTCGAAAGGTAAATTCTGGTTTAAGAAAGATAACCTGGTTCGCATGGAATATAACCAGCCATTTCAATACCTGATGATCATCAACAAGAATAATGTTTTTGTAAAAGATGGCCAGAAAGAAAACACCATCTCTACAAAATCAAATAAATTGTTTCAGCAGATCAATAAGATTACCGTTGATTGTGTGCAAGGCACTATGCTGACTAATCCTGATTTTAAAGTGAGGGTATTTGAAAATGCCAAAGCGTACCTTATGGAATTGTTACCATCTGCTAAAGGACTAAAAGATTATTTCAGGAACATAAATGTTATTGTTGACAAGAAAGATTATTCAGTATCCAGGATTGAGATGCAGGAATTATCGGGTGATAACACCATTATTAATTTTACAAACAAAGAACTGAACGTTACTATTCCGGATGCGTTATTTGCTATTCATTAGCCTGCTTGTTTTATCAGCCTGTTCATCACCATATAAAGGTTTACAGAATGCCACGGGCGATATAAATTGTGTGCAAAAATTTAAACCTGTTTTTGTATCAGCCCTGTATAATACGCAGGTTAACGTAATTGGAAAACACCTGAGTGGTTTATTACTTATCAAGACCATGCCGGACAGCAGTATCCGTACGGTATTTTCTAATGAGATGGGTTTTAAATTTTTTGATTTCGGATTTTCACCAAATGGTGACTTTACTGTCTATTCTGTTATAAAACAGATGAAAAAGAAAGCAGTAATCAACACACTGCGAAAAGATTTTGAATTGATTATGCTGCGACATTTGGATACAACAAATGCATCAGTTAAGAAAGAAGGTGGCCTTTTTTATTATTTATTCCAGCAGGATAAAGAATTCAATTATTATATTACGAGCCCGGGATGTGCAGAATTGGTAAGAGTTGAAAAAGCTTCAAAAAGAAAAAGAAAAGTTCAGGTGATCATGCAAAATTATATTGGTGGCATTCCTGATACCATCGGCATCACCCATAAAAATTTTAATTTTAATATCGGTTTAAAACGATTGGAAAGATAATGTTGAAAGATGATTTTTTTAGGATAGTAACACTGGATAAGGGAAGTGCTGCCATAAACGTAGTGCTTGAATTGAATCCTGATCATAATATTTTCAAGGGACATTTTCCTGGTACGCCTGTTGTGCCGGGTGTATGCATGATGCAGATGGTAAAAGAAATGGTGGAGATGAATACCGGTACATCTATGCTGCTTTCTAAAGCAGACTCTATGAAGTTTCTAGTGGTGGTAGACCCGCGGGTTAATAAAGTAGTGAAGATTGATATATCGTATAAGACAACTGATGAAACTATTGATGTTAATGCCAGTTTATCAGCAGAGGGTACGGTGTGCTTTAAGTTTAAGGGAAGGTTTGTTATTGCTTGATAAGATTCGCTTACTACTTAATGTAAAAATGCAGTTTACAGCTTCTCATCTTATCTTTAAAATAACCTAACTTTTCAGATTAAATATGCATTAATGGAAGACCAACAAAAAGAATCGGAAACAATTAAAGTAACTCCTGAAGATATGTATGGTGAACTTTTGCGAATCCTTATAAAAAACGGGTTCACAGAAGAAAAAGCCATACGCTGCGCGGAAGTTTTTACAGAAAATAGTATTGATGGAGTGTATACGCATGGTGTAAATCGTTTTTCTAGATTCATCCAGTATATAAAAGATAAGTTTGTAATGATTGATGCAGAGCCGGTGTGTGTTTCCCGCTTTGGTGGATTGGAACAATGGGATGGCAATCTTGGAGCTGGTCCGCTTAATGCTATATTGGCCACAGACAGGGTGGTGGAACTGGCTAAAGTCCATGGAATAGGATGTGTTGCTTTGGCAAATACAAATCATTGGATGAGGGGTGGACTTTACGGGTGGAAAGCAGCAAAGAAAGGATGCATCTTTATTAGCTGGACCAACACCATTGCCAACATGCCCGCGTGGGGTGCGATAGATACGAAACTAGGAAACAATCCATTGGTATTTGCTCTTCCACATAATGATGAAGCGATCGTATTAGACATGGCTATGTCTCAATATTCTTATGGGGCACTGGAACTGTATACCATTAAAAAACAACTGCTGCCTGTACAGGGGGGATATGATAAAAATGGCAAGCTGACTAATGATCCGGATGCGATACTGGCATCACAAAGAGTACTGCCAATCGGCTATTGGAAAGGGGCCGGATTATCACTCTTACTTGATATATTAGCCGCCATACTATCCGGTGGAAATGCTGCCGGTGAAGTAACACGCCGTGGTCCTGAATCTGCAGTATCACAGGTTTTCATAGCTATTGACCCATCCTGTTTGTTTAATTACAAAAGCATAGCATCAGCTATTCAGCAAATCCTCGATGATTATCATCAATCCATTCCGCAAAATGCAGGAGAAAAAATTTTATATCCGGGTGAAAGGGTGCTTGAAACAAGAAAGAGAAATAAGGAACAGGGTATTCCTGTTTCAAAAAGCATTTGGGAAGGAATAGTAAACCTATAAGGTTTTTAAAACCTTATAGGTTTAAACGCGGGTTCTTACATTCAGTTTAACAGAACTCTCTGCAATTGGACTCGACAATCCTGCTTTAGACCGAATACTAAGAAGAGGGTAAAAAAACCTCTCGTATCTTCATTAATAAAATAAAGTTCATGATACAAGTGGGTGTTTATAATCAGTTGAAAGTAATAAGAGAAGTTGACTTTGGTGTTTACCTGGATGATGGTAAGGAAGGCATCTTACTACCAAAGCGTTTCGTTCCTGAAGGAACGAAAGCAGGCACTGAACTGAAAGTGTTTTTATATCATGATGGTGAAGACCGGCTGATTGCAACCACTCAACAACCAAAAGGTATTTTAGGTGAGATTGTAAAACTTAAAGTAGTAAGCGTAATAAATCAGGGTGCCTTTCTTGACTGGGGTTTAATGAAAGATCTTTTTGTACCTAAATCAAAACAGTTAACAGGAATGCGGGTAGGCGGAGAATACCTGGTTAAAATTTATATGGATGAACAAACCGGCCGTATTGCTGCTACGGAAAAATTTGATTCATTTCTGAATAATGAAAATCTGACTGTCAAAGAAATGGATACGGTGGATCTTGTTGTTTATCGTAAATCAGATATTGGCTATGTTGTTATTATTAATAACCTGCATACGGGTGTACTTCATTCGAACGAGGTATACAGAGACATATCAATAGGTGATAAGCTCAAAGGGTTTATCAAAAAAATACGTACTGATAATACGATGGATGTGGTATTAGGAAACAAAGGGTATAAACGCGTAGAAGATGAATTGGGAAAAGTGATCAGGTTATTAAAAGAAAATAACGGTTACCTCCCGTATCATGACAAATCAAGTCCTGAAGAGATCTATTCATTCTTTGGCATGAGCAAGAAGGCTTTTAAGATGACAACCGGAAATTTATATAAACAAAGAAAAATCATTTTTACGCGATCGGGTATTAAGTTAGTGGAAGAATGAAATATAGTACAACAGTTTTGATTCGGGTTTAAGGGTCAGTAGTTTCCACCTTAATATCTTTCGGCAACTCAGCTTTAAAAGCATTAAGATCGCTCTTTAACTTTGCTACAGTTGCATTGTCTTTAGGATCAATCACATAAAAAGTCACTTTTGTATCACCCAGCATAAAACTGTAAGATACTTCCCATGTTCCTACTTTCTTCCAGTTACCGGTGAGTTCTTTATTAAACCATGATTCATATACAACAGCTATTGATGCTTTTTTCCTTGTAACCAATGATTGAAGAAAAGCGGAATTCCAGTAACCTCCTTTACGTGCAATAGTTACTTCATTATTTCCCAGTCCCCAAAGATCTATGATATTCATATCTGTAAGAAAGCTCATTGCTCCTATATCATTTGCTGCAATAGTTTGCTGGTCGTTATACTTTTTCATAAAAAGGGCCATCTGGTATTGCTGCTCATAAATATTATAAGTTGACCGTACAAAATTGCGCAAAGCGTTTCCGGCCCTTAATGGCAGGTTAAAAGTAAATAGCAATGCAAAAGTGATATAAAGCAGGTACTGTTTATTATTTTCCAGTTTCTTTCCCTGATACCATTCAAAAAATACTATTAATAAATGGAAACAACCCAACACTATAAGGTATGCTTCGTAACGATAGAACCATCCAAAACCACCAAACACAGCGTGCATTAAACCGCTTAAAACAAAAATGCAAAGTATATGAAAGGTTCTGTCAATTTGCTGTTGGCGAATTTTTGTAAGGATGAGATAGATGGAGATTACCAGTAATCCACTTATGCTGGCAGCTACTTCCAGCATGGCAATGCCACCGTTCATTAACTGCTTGTAATTGTCTCTGACTTTGATTTGTATGGAATTAGGAATGAATAAGCCACCATTAGAAACAGCGTATAGCCCAAACAGTAAGATAGGCAATGCGCTTACTATCCCTATTATCAGAGGGGCTTTAATACCTTTATGCAGTAGTAGAAGACCACATGCAGCAGCAACAATAAATGCATTTTCATACCTGGTACAAACCATCAGGGCTCCCCATATTGCGGCAATCCAAACTTGTTTGTAAGAAATTTTGTCTTCTGCGAAAACAGATGCGCAACTGTGTACAAAAAAAAGTGTAAAAGCAATCTGGAAAGTATGTTCCATGCCCAGTGCTGCAAGAGAAGGAATGGCTCCGAGAAATATAGTAAGTACAATACAGCCGGCCTGAGCGAAGATTGAAAGGGAGGTATGCTTTTTTAACTCACGTTGCATGGCAACTATCATTAACAACGCGCCTGCAATGCCTAATAAAAATGGGAAATGAACATTAATGCCAAACAATGTAAACATCAGGGTAAGCAATCCTGTGAACAATGGTGATGAGGAAGTTGAAACCCATTCGGTTGCATTAATTCCCCAGTTTCCATGCAATGCCATATTTTTTGCTACAGCCATATGAATAAAAGTATCATCCAGCGGATAGCAAAAAACTCCATTAGTCTTACGAAGGGTTACCATTTCCAGCAATCCTACAACTGCCAATAAAAAAACTATGCCTGAGTAAAGAGGTGTATTCCTAATCATTCCATTTGATTTATTCATTACTAAGGAGCTTATTGATTAATGGCAAAGATTAATAATAAAATATTCATGGTGAGCCTTTTATATTTCGAATGAATTCTTATCGTCAAAATCTTTTAGTTTAATAAAAACAGCTAATGCTGAATAATAGAATAATATTACAGGGTATTGCGAAATAGAAATTTGGGAGTACTGTCCTACAATTAATGAAAAAAGAGAAACAGTCAGCACTATAAATATATTTTTTATTGCCGGTCTTCTTGAATTATAAAAGCCGGTTATGCCCTCTTTTAAAATAATAAAATACAAAAGCAGGTTAATTGCAAATCCAACCCATCCCTGTTCCAGTAGAATTTTCATATAACCACTGTCCGGGGGAAAGCCCGCCAGTACATGCCCGGGATTATATAATTGTCCTTCTACGCCACTAGTATTTATTCCGCCACCTAAAGGATGTGAGCGGATGTATGGTTGTATTTTATGACGGTTTATATTACGCACTGATATAGATGCGTCCTTTGATCCGCTTAATATTGTTTTTAAACGATTTAACACAGGTGAATCAGTGAAAGGAATTACTAAAAGGATAGTGGTTGCAACAGTTGCGAAAATAAAAAACAGGTAAGTTCTTTTATCATTAATAGTCATTATACAATAGACAAAAAAGCCAGCTCCAATCATGAGTATACAGGTTCGGGTACCTGAGTATGCAGTAGCCAGAAAAAATACTAACGTTGAAAGGTACAGTATATATTTTATTCCTGTTTGTTGAATCCTCAGCGCAAGTACCATGCTGAATAATCCGAAACACGAGCAAAGGATTCCAAAAGCTGCGGGATCGGTAATAAATGAAAATTTACGTAAAAATCCAGCCTGAAAGTATAATTTTATTAATATCGGGTCACTTTGCAACCATGCCTTCTCAAATTCCGCCAGCCCAAACCATTGCTGCTTGATTCCATAAATTGCAATAACCAGTGCCATTGCCAACCAGAATTTTAAATAAGATTTTATTTTTTCATAGGAATTTAAAACGCTGAAAGCAATAAAGTAAATCAGGAGATAACTGATTTGTTTGCGGAAAAAAAAGAGCCAGCCTATTTTGTTATACATAGCTGGATTTGCTATTTCCAATAAAAAGTATAGCATAAGAATAACCAGCATCGTAGTAATCTGGCTGCTCCAGAAACTATAATTATTTGTCCGGTATTGTGCGGATTTTCTTAGTACGGCTATCCATAAAACATATGTAAATACTTCCACCAGGATGCCTACAGGAGATTGCATATTAAAGAATCTTCCGGGTAGCGCAAACAAGGATGAAAATAACGATGTGAAATACAATCCAAAAAGAGGGTAACGAAGACAGATTCTTAATAAAAAAAGTCCGGCAGCTACCAATAACAAAACAACCGTCAGAGGATTAATTTCCTGAGTAAAATATACTATGGAAATGCCCCATATAATTAGTAAGGCAAGGCCTGAAAGCGTACTGAACTTCTTTTCATAAAAACGGTACTTAATCCATTCTGATACAGAAGCTAAAATAGTTGACTTTGTTAAATTTCCCATTCCTGTCAGAAAAATAAAAATTTTAGAAATATGAAAAGCAGGTATGCGATAACAAATGAAACTGATGTGACTTGTAACCAGTTTCTATTCTTATTGGAGATTGACTGTTGATCTGTTGTATTGATATTACTATTTTTTGTTTTATAATAAGCGTCTCCGAGTCTTCCCATGCTATTGGCCCATGTATGAGCAAGCGCAAAAGTCTTCCTTCTCTCTATTTCAATTTCAGAAATATATCTTTGAGGATTTGTCAGTATCATAGATATCTTTTCAACAAACTCCATCTTATTTTTACAAAGCCAGGTATAATGTTCAAACAATTTCATGGCTTCTGTTTCTGTAGCCACAACCGGCTTTCCTATTGCAAGATATTCATCAACCTTTCTGGGATAATTGCCTATAGTTATGTCATTTATAACCTGGGGATTTATACATACGTCAAAATATTTTATATACAAGGGTAACTGGGCTGCAGGCTTATATCCTAAAAAATGTATATTTTTAAAATGTGTTAAGTCTTCCACTTCGAACAATTCATCAACGGGTCCGATTAATACTATACTACAATCAGGTAATTTTCTAGCGATGTAAGTAATAATTCCAATATCTATACGCCACGCACTTACAAAACCGGCGTAGCCGATTAGCGGTTTTTTTATACTTTTTATATCGTCCGGTTCACAATCTATTATATTCTGATAATTTTTAAAGTCGCATCCCTGTCCTATATCATAACTGAATGGGTTATATTTTTTCGCTAGTTTTTCAAGATAGGCAGAATTGGTTGCTACCATATCAGCATTTCTTAAAGTACCTGATTCAAGTCGTGGACCGTGACGTTGAAAATATCCTACGCCAAGAAGATAATCACGTTTATAAAAAATATATTCATTGCAGTCAACCAATTCTTTCAAATATCGTCCACGTATAAAATCGTTGTCATTAATAAGTATTACATCTGAAAACCCTAATTTGTCAATGGCTATATTTATCTGTTTTGCCAACCGCTTATTATTAATTTTATTTAACCAGTCATGAATAATTGGAAAAGGTATCCAGTTTATCGATTCAATAATTGTTCTGGGATTTTGTATCCATAAGGATGGCTGTACTTCAACAAGTTCACCAATGCCGTCTTTTATACTTGCAAGCCTGGCTCTGACCTGAGGGCTGTTTCTTTTTTTTAAAAGTGATATTCTATCTAGTGCACGGTTTACATATAATATACGGTTAGATTTGGAAAGTTCACGGGCTATATCTTTAAAATTGCTGCCTATTTCAGTATCCCATGGTTGAAAGCTGAATAATACGATGTCGCGGTTTTTTATAAACTTATGATCCATCGGAGCAGTTAGTGTAAAATGAATTTATTTAAATTGAGATCGGATGTAACATTTAAGTTGGGCTTAATTTCTCATTAGGTCTTTGGAGACTGAATAACCACCATAAGCCATGGCGTATTAAAAAATTATAGATAATAATAGGTAGCATCACTCCTATTAATACGCTTAATAATAATAAGAAAGGTATACCGTTGATATGCAGCAATTTTGTAACCAACACCCGTATGGATCCGGTAAAAATTACATGCATCAGATAAATATACAATGAATGGAATCCTATTACCCTAAGGAATTTAAGCATATTGAATCTTTGAAGAATGAACGAAACTAGTATGGTTACAGCGCACCCGCTTATAGCAATAATTAAAAATGATACAGGCATATAAAACTCTACGTAAAATCCTTTGTGATGTAAGTCATTTTCAAATGTGTAGTAATAATGTGCAAGGAAAAAGAATGCTGCTACAGGTATTAATATTTTGAGAGAACTTAAGTATTTAATGTTGTCTTTATTCCATATAAAGGGAGCTATTGCATCACCGATAAAGAAGAAAATATAATAATGTAACAAATCAGGAATGAAGCTGTATGCAAGTGTTTCGTACCGCATGTTGGCATTAGTAAAGTAATAGATAAAACCAAGGCTGTATAGTACCATGGCTGATATCATGAGTTGCCACATTTTGAATTTTAATACAGACTTGAGAAATGCATACAAGATACCAACCATGAATAGTGTATTCAAATACCAGAATTGTTCAATTTTTCGGGGCATTAATAGCAAGTTAAGGTAATCTATAGGCTCTCTCTTTGCATTGGTATAATTCTTAAATAATAACTGCAGCGTAATTTGTATAGATCCCCAAACCAGTAATGGATAGATGATTACTTTGAAACGATCTATAAAATAAGCTGTGTAGCTTTTTTTCAAAAGTGTTCTGGAAATGAATATTCCGGAAATAATAAAGAATAAAGCCATTCTAAACGTTACCAGGGAAGAATTTATTAACTCCAAAAAAGGGTAATTGCCTGTTGAAAAATTGGCATTTATCAAGCCTTCAAAGCTATGCCGGTAACATACCAGGATGATGCAGATACCTTTTGCATAATCTATCCAGGGGTACCGGTTTTGTTCAAGTATATGCCGGTAGTTAAATATATCTTTCATCTAAAAAGGTTAAGGTCTCATTGTTTACAAAAGTGCTGCATTAGAGTCAACGGTTTATTTTTGAAGCATATACAGTAAAACAAACGTAAACCTTGAATAAATATTTCTTTGGAAATGTTCAGGGGTAAAGTTAATGGCAATATTAATAAGTTGATATCTTACTCTTTTCATTGATCTTATCTCTTTGCCGCTGATTTCTTTTTTGTTTTTACAACGCAAAAAAAATCCGGGAACATAATTCCCGGATTTCTATATTCACTTCTTTTTTTATTTCCTTGATTTCACCAGTTTAATTACTTTAGAAGGAATGCCGTTGACATTCACCTTTACAAAGTAAATTCCCGGGGCAAGTTTGCCATTTCCTATATTCATTTTTAAAGTATTATTACCATAAGGCAGACCTTTAAAATTGTTCTTATATACCACTTTGCCATTCATATCAAACACATCTATGGCAATATCATTCTTCTGAGACGCTACATAAAAATCTATATTAAGCCATTCTGATAATGGGTTTGGATATGCCTTCAGTGATTTTATGTTTTCAGATGCATCCAATGTTCCTGCAACCTCTGTCATTGCTGTAGCCGAGTATATGTCAGACACAGCATTATTCTGTGTAACAGCTGCCGGATTTGTATTGATGAATGCTGAATTTGGAACCAGTTGTCTTGGTATGCCGGGACCAGACATATACAATTGCATGGTTTCACCACCATCCTTTTCAAAAAATACTGCTGAAAATGGATACAAGCCAGCAGTAGTAATATTAACAGTACCAGATACAGAGGTTGGTCCATGCAAACCATCATCGTTAATTAACGGAGTGGCCGTAGGAGAGTAAAATGAATTAAAGTACAACTTACTTCCATCATCCGATACAAGCTCAAATGTGTAACTTCCAGGGGTTTGAATATTGATCATACCCTCCCATACGAAAGCAAAGTTATCATTTACCCCAGGATTCCTTATACTAATATCTATATTAGGGGTTGTGCCTGCCCTTACAGGAGTAAGGTTATTGAAGTTAGGAAGTGCATCCCAGGAACCTTCAAAATACCGATAAGAAAGTCCATTCGTTGTAGAAGGTGTGGTTACTGTAACAACAGGAGTTGCTACTGAAGAATTGCCTGCCAGGTCTACTGCCTTTACCATAAATGTATTGGTTGAGTTAGACACAAGTTTATCAACAGTAATCTGTGTTTCAGGTACGGTATATTTCTTTACATTATTTACATAAACATCATATCCAACAACTCCAACATTATCAGTTGCTTTTTGCCAATAGAGGTACACAAATGTTCTGCCTGCATACATTGCTTTAAAATCTCCGGGCGTTGTTGGTGCTATCTGATCAGATGATGAACTTGTAAATGCACTGGTAGGTATTAATTGCCGGGGTATCCCTGGTCCACTCCAGTAAACCTGCATTGCTTCTCCACCAGCCTTTTCAAAGAAAGTCATGCTAATAGGATACAGTCCTGCTGATGATATTGTAATATTTGCACTAACAGATTGCGGTCCATGTAATCCATCATTTGAAACAAGAGGAGTAGCTGTTGGAGCGTAAAATGTATTAAAATAAAGTTTGCTTCCGTCATCAGAAATAGTTTCAAAAGTATAAGTACCCGCAGTTGGGATATTAATATAACCTTCCCAGACAAATCCAAACGAATCACTCCTGTTCCTAGGCATTACAATATCAATATTGGGTGTATTGCCCGAGTTAACCGGCGTAAACAGGTTGAAATTCGGAAGCACATCCCAATTACCCTGGTAATAACGGTATTGTAAACCCGATGAAATTGCGGAAGTAGTTACTGTAACAGCATTACTGAACGCAGATGCATTGTTTGACAGGTCAAGTGCCTTTACTGTAAAAGTATAAGTTGTGTTGGGACTCAGGTTATCTGCTGTAATAGCGGATTCAATTGATGTGTACTTCTTAACGTTATTAACATAAATATCATATCCGGTTACGCCTATATTATCTGTTGAATTATCCCAGTCAAGTGTAACAAAGGTGTTACCGGTATTGAAAGATTTTAAATTGCCTGGAACGGTTGGTGGATTACCATCACCTGAAACCGGTTGTGTAAAAGCTGAGTTAGGTACAAGCTGCCTGCTAATTCCAGGTCCGGTCCAATAGAGCTGCATAGTTTCTCCACCACCAAGTTCAAAGAAAGTAATAGTAACCGGGTAGAGGCCTGCAGCAGGAATATTCACAGTACCTGCAGCTGACTGAGGAGCGTGCAAGCCGTCGTTATTTACCAATGCTGTTGCTGAAGGAGAGTAAGATGTATTGAAGTAGAATTTGCTGCCGTCATCGGAAACGGTTTCAAATGTATAAGTACCGGGAGTAGTTATATTGATTTTTCCTTCCCATACAAATGCAAAGTTATCGTTTACGCCAGGTGTACGAACTGTAATGTCTATGTTCGGCGTTATGCCGGTTTTAACCGGAGTCAGGGTACTAAAATCAGGAAGTGAGTTCCAGGTTCCTTCATAATAGCGGTAATTTAGTCCTGTAATGGCAGTGGAACCAGCACTTGTAGTTACTGAAAGTGCGGTACTGAAAGCCGAAGCATTACCTGCCTGATCAAGAGCTTTAATAGTAATACTGTAAGTTGTATTAGGAGAAAGATTGCCAGCAATAACATTCGATGTACTACTTGAGTACTTTTTCACATTATCCACATAAATGTCATATCCCGTTACAGCAACATTATCAGTAGAATTATCCCAGTCTAAATCTATATAGGAAGAACTGGTGTTTACAACTTTAAGGTTGGTGGGAACGCTTGGAGCAATATTATCACTCGGACTAGCAACTCCATTTAAAAATACTGAGTCAGGAATAATTGACCTGCCAAAACCAGGACCCGTCCAGTACATTTCCATTGTTTCAGAATTCCACTGATCAAAATACGTAATAGCAATTGGATACAGACCTGCGGCAGGAATATTAACTGATCCTGAACGTGGCCATGCAGCATGCAATCCGTCATTATTTACCAGCGCTTTGGCGGAAGGAGAATAAAATGAATTAAAATAAAGCTTACTTCCGTCATCTGAATTTGTTTCGAAGGTATAGGTACCAGGTGTTTTTATATTTATATATCCTTCCCATACAAAACCAAATAAATTATCAACCCCGCTGTTTCTCTTAGAAATATCGGTATTAGACGAAACTCCGGTTTTAAGTGGCGTAAGTGCATTGAAATTGGGTAAAACCGTCCAGTTACCTTCATAATAACGGTAATTAAGCCCATTAGTAACTGCCGAAGTGGTTACTGTAACCGGGCTGCTGAAATCAGAAGAGTTTCCCGCCTCATCGAAAGCCTTAACTGTAAAAATGTATGAAGTGTTTGGTAAAAGATTATCTGCTGTGATGGCAGATTCACCGGTAGTATAAGATTTTACTCCATTTACGTAAATATCGTATTGGGTTACCAACTCATTATCAGTGGAATTATTCCAGTCCAGATTTATAAAAGTGCGGCCACTAAATAGAGACTTTACATTTAGTGGTAGGCTCGGCGCTATATTATCCTGAGTAATTACAGCTGGATTAGGAGACCAGTCCGACCAGTTTGAAGTAGCCAATCGCTTAAATCTAACACGATATGTTCCAAATTGAGTTGGAGAGATGTCATTAGTTGTTGCTCCTGCAAGGTCCACACCATCTTTCTGCCACTGGTATTGAGAAAATCCAGGAGTTATACCAATTTTTGCTGTGATGGTTGAAGCAGACATAAATTTGGTCCGGTTAAAATAAACCAGCGGATTGGCTTTATGAGCGGACTGCCAGGTCGGTATCAGGTAAGGCTCTTCCCATTGAGCATCCCAGGTATTGTGTCCAAGTGTCGGATAAAAGTTGTACCTGATGTTACCCCCTTTGCTAGTAAAATTATCTACAAAATTCTGGGTTACCGTAGGATTGGGATTAGCATCCGTTCCCCCTGATGATAACCAGAATGGTATATGAACAAAACTGGCCGGATCCTGTGTAATTATATCTATCAGCGCGGGAGAAGCAGCAATTGTAGTAGCAACTCTTTGAGAAAATCCGACAGTATAAATCATGGCGCCGTAACCACCGGCAGATAAGCCCATAGATATAACCCTGTCCGGATCTGTATGACAATATTTTTGAAGGGAATCCATTACATTGTTTACTCTCGTCAGATAAGAATAGTCCCACCCCAGTACTTTTTCCTGAGGAAATACCATGAAAGCGTTGAATTGGCCGGCATCAATCAAACTTTGAAACCGTTCCGCACCATTTATTAATTGTATTTCATTATCTGTAACCGGGGCAACTTCGCCGCCACCATGAAAAAATAATATTACAGGATATTTCTTTGTTGTATCTGCAGCGTTATAGCCGTTAGGAAACCTTACCCTAAAAGCCATATCATTATAATAATAAGCTTTAAATTTATCGGTATTCCATGGTAACCCGGGAGTACGGACCCATTTTGCAATGGTATTTGCAGGAGGTGTGGCGGGTGGATTAGCAGCGTTATAATTTACAACCACATCATTCGGGTCAAAAACGCCAGCCTGAGCAAAAGAATTTGTACGATTATTCGCCAGCAAAATGATTGTAGCAAGTAAAATTTTTTTCATAATTGTAAATACAATAAGTTTAATTTAAATGGTTTCAGACACCTGTATCACAATCCAGGGTAACAGAGAGGTAAGTTCAATAGTTGTGGAATTATGGCTTTCTAAAAATAATATGGTAAGCATGGGATAGTTTGCATAACAATGAAGAAGCACTCTTCAAAGTTATTGGCACAAATCTATTCAACTATTACTAATTAAGCAAATATTGGGCCTACTAAAGGCATCCAATGTCTATTATTGAGTATATTTACTCATAATTTAATTTGCATATTTCCTTTAGCGGTTTTATATCCTTATAAAAACACTTAACTCCATTGAATGAATGCACTGACCGGGATTTTTTGGACCTGCCTGAGTATAGTGTTCTACAGCTACCTTGGTTATGCGTTTATTTTGTTTTGCCTGGTAAAATGCAAAAAGTTTTTGTTTCATAATGATTTGAAATTTGAAACCTCCTTTCAACCTTCAGTGGCTCTTGTTATTCCTGCATATAATGAAGAAGACTTTATTCTGAGAAAAATAAAGAACACTCTTGAATTGGATTACCCCCGGCAAAAACTTACTATTATTTTTATTACTGATGGTTCTACAGATCAGACTCCCGGAATAATAAAAAAATACAGTGAATTTAAATTGATGCACCAGTCTGAAAGAAAGGGAAAATCGGCTGCGATGAACCGCGCAATGCAAATGATTACCGAACCAGTAGTGATTTTTTGCGATGCAAATACACTACTCAATAAAGATTGTATCAATGAAATTGTTAAGCATTATGCTGATCCGAAAGTAGGAGGTGTTGCCGGGGAGAAAAAAATCTTGCAAAATACAACCAATACAACAACAGTTTCATCTGGTGAGAGCCTTTACTGGAAATATGAATCTTTTATAAAAAAAATGGATTCTGAGTTTTACTCAGTAGTGGGCGCTGCCGGAGAATTACTTTCTTTAAGAACAAGCTTATACGAAGTCATTGAAGAACACACTATAATTGAGGATTTTGTTTTATCTCTCCGCGTATGTTTAAAAGGCTACATAATCAGGTATGAACCAAAAGCTTATGCAATGGAAACATCTTCAGTATCTATGAAAGAGGAGCAAAAAAGAAAAGTACGTATCAGTGCAGGCGCTTTCCAGGCGATGCTACTCGTTAAACCTCTGTTTAATGTTATTAAATATCCAAAACTTTCTTTCCAGTTTATTTCCCATCGTGTGCTCCGTTGGGCGGTTTGTCCAATTTGCCTGGTATTAATTTTTATTTCAAATTTATTACTGGAGATTTTATCTGAAGAAGCAATATTTACGTATTTGTTTTTGACTCAGGTACTCTTTTATCTTTTTGCAATTATGGGGTGGATATTAGCTATTAATAGTGTAAAGAATAAATTTTTGTATATACCTTATTACTTTCTTTTTATGAATGTGTCCGTTCTTATTGGTTTGTATAGGATAATGACAAAAAAGCAGTCTGTATTATGGGAAAAAGCAGGCAGACAGATGCTGAACTGAAAATACCATTTTCGTGGTATAGGATGCTATAGATAAAATGTACATCTTTGAAAAGTAATAACATTAAATAGTAAGAGTTTGTGCAATAGACGTTAATAATAATCAATAATTATATTCTGATTTCAGGTATGTTTGGTATGTAGTTTATTTTAATTACTTTTACCCAGATTTCAATTTAAAATATTCTTTGATTCCTTGAAAAATCAGGTTTAATTGTAAAAGTGTCGGTATTTATTTATATATGTACCAGGCAGATTTTTAAAATCCCTCCAATAACCTGATGTCATCATATATCTAGCGATTTTTTTCATAAAGTGTTTAAAGCAAAGGCTTACTTTATAAGATTTACCCAGGAGTGAACCATTCCAATTTTAGCCTAATGAAAAATTAAGTTTAATGACTTAATCATCCTAACATGAAAAAGAAAATTTTAGTAATTGATGATAGTAAAGCTATCAGGTTTCTTTTACAGACTGTTTTTAGCAAAAATTATCAGGTAATTACTGCTTCTGATGGTTGTTCCGCTATTAATTGGCTCAACAGAAGAAATTTGCCTGACCTTATTATAGCAGATCCCAGCTTGCCTGACATGAATGACTGGGAATTAATTGAATACCTGGCAGCTAGTGGAATGTATGGAAACATACCTGTAATGGTTTTATCAGCTCTCGATAAAAAAGAAACACAACAGAAATGTAAAGAGTTTGGCGTAAGACAATTTTTTACTAAGCCATTTAACCCTATTGAACTCGTTAAATCAGTTGATAATTTTACCTCGATTGGGAGAAAAGTGCACGAAAGCAGCCTTCTATAGTGAGAAATCTGGTGATTCATATCTATGACAAGCCAACCCTTAATTACCTTAAAGTTACCTAAATGGATGCTTTATCTTCCTCCAAACAACAGGCTTCAGCAAAAACATATAAGCATTTTACCATCAATTCCCAAGCGGAAAATAAAACCGGTTATGGGCAGTTAGAATTCTTCTATATAGGTAAAAACGCTATAAAAATAGATTTTCTTATACAAACTTTTGATGGAGGTTATGCAGCAGAAAATGCGAGAAAGGCAGTATCTGTGCTCAGCCGTATAGCTGAAACAACCACTGTTCCGGACATTATTTTTGTTGACCATGCTCTTGGTATAGAATCTTTACTGGAATTAATTCAATTTGTTTCCGATAGTAAGATATATTCCGTTGTGCCCTTTGTACTTGATGCTTCAGGTTTATGCAAAACTGATCTTGAAAAATATAGAACTCTTCGTACCCTGGACGAAATCATATTTCTGGACGCTACCAATAAGGAACAATTAAAATTGAAAATTGAATTTTTAAAGAAAGTAAAAAGGGCGCATTTTAACCAACCAAACCGTGACTTATACAGTAAAAGACCAAATAGCGGTTTTGAAACTAAAAACTTGATAAAAAGGTTGTTTGATATTATCGGCTCATTGCTATTGATCATATTATTAAGCCCGGTATTTTTAATAATTGCAATTATAATAAAACTGGAGTCAAGGGGACCAGTTTTATATGTTTCAAAGCGGGCAGGAAGGGGCTACCGGATATTTAATTTTTATAAATTCCGTACAATGGTGTTGGATGCGGACCAAAAAGTTCAGCAGTTATCTCATCTGAATCATTACATTGATCATGAAGAAAATGGATCTGTATTCTTTAAAGTGATAAATGATTCGCGCATTACTAAAGTTGGGGCATTCCTTCGTAATACAAGTATGGATGAACTACCCCAGTTCTTTAATGTATTTCTGGGAAATATGTCGTTTGTGGGTAACAGGCCTTTACCGCTTTACGAAGCTGCCAAATTAACTACTGATGATTGGGCCGAACGCTTTATGGCCCCTGCAGGAATAACCGGACTATGGCAAATTAAAAAAAGAAAACAAGCCTACATGTCCATGGAGGAAAGGATAAACCTCGATATTGCTTATTCAAAAAAATACAATTTTATGTACGATCTTTGGATTATGGCCAATACGCCTTCAGCATTAATTCAAAAACTAAATTCATAGCTTAAGGTGATGGGGCAAGTCAAAATTAAATATCATGTTGAAAGGAGAGGAGCCCCTGGTTTCTATTATTACATTAAATTATAACCAAACAAAGCTAACCTGCGAATTTCTTGAATCAACACGAGCGCTTAACTATACCAGATTTGAGATATTGGTATGTGATATGGCATCTGATGTTAATCCCTCTCATGATATTTTAACAGGTAATTATCCTAATACCAAATTATTAATCAGTACAGAAAACCTGGGTTTCGCAGCAGGTAATAATTGGGGAATACGTCAGTCAAAAGGAGAGTTTGTATTTATTGTTAATAATGATACCGAAGTTACATCAAATCTTATTCAACTATTATTGGAGCCTTTTTATCAGGATTCCAGGATTGCTGTAACCAGTCCCAAAATCAAGTTTTACAATAGTCCTGAAATTATTCAGTATGCCGGCTTTGGCCCCATGAATTCTTTGACAGGCAGAAGTTCAACAATTGGTGAAATGGTAAAAGACAATGGTATTTATGATCAGTCAGGAGCAACCAATGCCGCACATGGTTGTGCTATGATGATTAAGAGAGAAATATTTGAAAAAACTGGGATGTTCCCGGAAATTTTTTTTTTATATTATGAGGAATGGGACCTATCTGAGAGAATCTTAAAAGCAGGCTTTACTATCTGGTATGCGGCAAAAGCAATAATTTACCACAAAGAATCAATGTCTGTAGGTAAGCAAAATCCCTTAAAAACATATTACCTAACCAGGAACAGGATTTTGTATATGAGGCGAAACTACGGTTACAGTAACCTTGTTATCTTTTCCTTATTTTTCACTTTCTTCACTATTCCAAAGTCCGTTACACAATATCTTTTTAAAAGACAATTTTCGCACTTAAAGTTGTTTTTTAAAGCTATCTTCTGGAACCTTGGCCATTCAAGTGATTCTGTAATATAATATTTACTTCTAACTTAAAACATTGCATATTGATTATGTTTGCAGGTAATGCTTCAGTTTATACTTTACCTGCTTTATTCAATCTTATATTTTTATGTGGTTATAAGCACTTTGTATTTGCTGGTACTTGCTTTGGCAGGCAGATGGGCAAAAAATATTCAATTTGATCTGATCTCCTCAAAAAAAAGAATAATTATTTTAATACCTGCGTACAAAGAAGACATTATTATTGTAGAAACCGCAAAAAAATCCGTTGGGCATAATTACCTTTCTACTTCTTTTAAGGTACTGGTAATAGCTGATTCTTTACAAAAAGAAACTATAGAAAAACTGAATAATATTCCTGTAGAGGTATTAGAAGTAAATTTTGATACAAGTACCAAAGCTCAATCACTTCATGCTGCTTTGAGGGCTGTTAAAAATGAAAATTTTCAAATTGCCATGATCCTTGATGCCGATAATATAATGGAAGATGGCTGCCTGGAGCAGATAAACAGTGCAGCCCATAATGGCTGTAAAGCAATTCAATGCCACCGGTTAGCAAAAAATCAAAACACACCTATTGCACAACTGGATGCTATCAGTGAAGAAATTAATATTAACCTGTTCAGGAGAGGGCCCGCAGCTTTAGGCCTTTCTGCTATGCCGCTTGGTTCGGGTATGGCTTTTGAATTTGGCCTTTTAATGGATATATTCGAAACTCCGGATATACTTAACAATCCCGCAGAAGACAGGGAAATAGAAATTCAGCTCATGAAGCGGAAAATCCGTATGGAATTTTTAAATAATGTATTCGTGTATGATGAAAAAGTAAGCGAAGCCGCAGTTTTTCAAAACCAACGAATCAGGTGGCTGGAGGCCCAACTAAACCATATACTAAGGTTTTTCAAATCAGATTTATATAATACCACTAAAACAGCGGTTTATTATCATGTCTTCTTTCAAAGTTTACTGTTACCCCGTCTTTTATACCTTGCTCTTAGCTGCATCATTATATTTATTCTTATTATACAATGGTGGTTTAATGTTTCTTTGGTTTATCCGGCAACCAGCTATTGGGTTTGCTGTATTTCAACTTATTTTATTGTGTTGTTTATTTCAATTCCTTCCAAATACTATTCTCTTAAAACACTTAGGGCTATTACTTACATTCCTTTATTAATGATTTCCATGTTAAAAGCAATTATTAACATAAAAAGAAACAGAAAAGAATTTCTGCATACTTCAAAAACATATAATACTAAGTAAGCCTCAAATCACGTATTAGTTGCTTTCAGCCATCAGCTATCAGGAGATCAATGCGTGATATTTTCTCTTGATAGCTGAAAGTTGAAAGCAAAAAGCATAATACCACATACCTTAAAACATTATGAACAGTAATTCTACCTTATTCTTGTATATATTTACGTTATTTTAGTCATCATTATTAAACTGTTCCCTTGAAATAAATTTTATATTAATCCATAATTTTGAAATATTCTTTACTATTAGTACTAGTAATTAACTCTCTGATAACTTACGCCCAACTTATACCTAAATCTGTTAATTCTAATAAAGGTGTTATTGGATTTTATGAATTTAGGCCTTCGGATTATAAAGCCGACAGCACCTACAACTATCCGTTATTAATATTTTTGCATGGTATTGGGGAACGGGGTAATGGAAGTTCTGAATTACATATGGCACTGAATTCATCATTTGCTAAAATGCTGGTTAAAGGAGCAACGATGAAGTTTATGGTAAATCGCAGGCAACATGCCTTTGTGGTGCTGATTCCCCAAATGTCTAAAAATTTTGAGAACTGGCAAAATTTTTATGTAGATGCCATGATAGATTACGCCAAAAAGAACCTTAAAATAGACACCGATAAAATTTTCATCAGCGGTTGGAGCCTTGGAGGTGGAGGTGCCTGGAAATATGCTACCGCTTCGCTTGAAAACGCCAGCAAACTTGCCGGGATTATTCCTGTATCACCTGCACCGGATTATACCGATTTATGTAATCTTGCCCGCGGAAAGGTAGCTGTATGGGCGCATCATGCAAAAGATGATGCTTCAATTCCTCTGCATTATACCGAGGATGCGATTACTGGAATCAATGCCTGCTTACCAGCCATTCCGGCCTTAATAACTTATTATCCTTTCGGTGGACATCCCTATGTGGCCGATCGGGCTTATGACACATTAAACAGTATTGAATATCCGAATATATTTCAATGGATGATAGGAACCTCCAGGGTCAATAATCCTGCTAGCAACAGGAGTCCTGTTGCTAATGCCGGAAATGATACTATTGTCTTCTTGTCTGCAACTACTGCTGTATTAAATGGAAGCGCTTCTTATGATCCTAACGATGTAATAGTACATTACAGATGGTCTGTTGTAAGCAGTCCTGCCTCACCGGAACTTAATATTCATAAGCCAGAATTTCCTATAACGGAAGTTTCAGGTCTCGAAGCTGGTAATTATGTTTTCAGTCTTTCTGTTAAAGATCAGTTTGGAGTAACTAATTCAGATAATGTTAATGTTAAGGTAATGTTACCTCCTGTTGGAAAAAATGCCCTTCCGATTGTTAATGCAGGACCCGATATAACTATAAAGGAAGATACTTATTATATAACAGGTTCGGGCCGGGATTTTGACGGAACAATTAAAAGTTTCAGATGGCGCCAGGTCTCAGGGCCGGTATCAGTTACAGTTCAGGAAATAGGTAATGCTGCTGCATTATGGGGCATTTCCGAGGAAGGAACATATGGAATTGAATTATCAGCATACGACAATCATAATCCTGCCGGTATTGGAAAAGACACAGTTTTTATTACCCGAAATTCCACTTCTCCGGTTTATTTTAACTATTTCTCAACCAAAAACCCTGTAACTTCTGATACTGATATGATCCGTTATGATATAATAGCAATTCTTTTTATGTTTAGCTCCCTTCCCTCATTGATTTTCAATAAGTTTACTAGTAAAAAGTGGCCCGCTAGAAAGTTGCATGATGTTTTATTAATACGCTCATTTTGTTGTTTTCAGACATTTTTTATACTTTTAGGCCCTCTAACGCAGTTCCTATGCATATGATACAAATACTAATTTAATTACCTGGATGGTGGTTTTTAGAGAAACTTTTAATATCTTATATTTATTACCCTTCCAAATGCCTTTTTTGTATAATATAATTGTTCTAATGAATAATAATTGGAGTTTTCAAGGTCTATTTAAAACCCATGTATATTCTGTATGCCTAAATATTTATACTGTATACTTTTTTTGCCGGTATTTCGTTTTATTAGATTGATTTTAAAATTTATTATGACTAAAAATTTACGATTGAACAAGACTTTGCTTTTGCCCGGTTTATTGATGATGATAATTTTTATGGCTTCTTCCTGCATGGATACTAAAAAAGCCATTTATTTTAATAATATAGGAAACAGTGTCATTGAATCTACTATACCAGATCTTGAACCAATTATACAGAAAAGCGATTTGTTGGCAATATATGTCAGTAGTGCAAATGCCGAAGCATCCCAGATGTTTAATACGCTCAATATGCCAACGGCAACCTCTGCTACTTCAACAAGTACTATTACACAATCCATCGGCTACCTTGTAGGACAGGATGGTGATATTCAATTTCCTGTACTGGGTAAAATTCATGCGGCTTCTTTAACTAAAAAGCAATTAACGGATAAAATAGTCAGCAGTCTTTTAGAAAAAAAGCTACTTGTTGATCCGATTGTAAACATCAGTTTTTTAAATTACAGGGTTACTGTTTTAGGTGAAGTAGGAAGGCCAACCGTTATTTCTGTTGCCAATGAAAAGATTTCCCTCTTGGAAGCCCTTGGATTAGCTGGTGATCTTACCATATACGCCAAAAGAAACAATGTGCTGTTAATCAGAGAAGAAGGAGGCAAAAAAATAATAAGAAGGATTAATTTGAATACCCAGGAAATTTTTACCTCTCCTTACTATTACCTTAAAACCAATGATGTAGTGTATGTAGAGCCAAATAAATCAAAGGTCGCTAACAGTGGGCGAGCTCAAGTTATTCTTCCTATTGTCTTCAGTGCACTTTCATTGTTAACGGTTATTTTTTCATATAATAGATAATTTTCATACAGCGGAATGCAGCAACCTCAAAAAAATATCCAGGATACCAACCCCAATGGCGGATTTAATCAGATCATTTCCCGCTTTATTCCTTACTGGCCATTATTTCTGATACTTCTTATAATTTGCCTTGGTTTTGCAAAGCTATACCTGAGATATACAATTCCTATTTATGAATCAACAGCCACTATACTTATCAAAGATGAAAGTAAAGGGTTAGAAAATTCAGAAGCGCTTGCTTCTTTAAATATTTTCGGATCTAAAAAGATCGTTGAAAACGAAATTGAAGTGCTTAAGTCCAGGACTGTTATGAAGAATGTGGTTAAAAACCTGGCCCTGTATTCCCCCATATACATCGAGGGAAAAATCAATTCGGTATCTGCGTATATTTCTTCCCCGGTAAAAGTATTTTTAAAAAATCCTGATTCACTAATAGAGTCAGGTAAAATATACTTTACTTATAATAATGACTTAAAACAGGTTAATATTGAAGGACAGCCGTATATATTAAATCAATGGATTGATTCTAAATGGGGCGCTATAAAATTTGTTCCTAATAAACATTTTACAGAACCTGTTCAAAAGAAATCTTTATTCTTTGTATTGATAGACGTAAAAAAAGTAGCAAATGGCTTGATCAGTGGTTTGGATGTGAGCCCGGCAAGTAAACTTTCTTCCATAATAAACCTGACATTGTACGACGAAGTGCCTCAGCGTGGAGAAGAAATATTAAATGAAGTGATCTCTGTTTATAATTCGATTTCTATTGAAGATAAAAACAAATCTTCAGCCAATGCCTTGGCTTTTGTAACTACGAGATTGAAAAGTGTAATTTTAGAACTTGATTCAGCCGAAATTGCCATTCAGAAATTTAAAGCTAATAAGGGTATAGTAGACATTGGCGAACAGGGGAAATTATTTTTACAAAGTGTTGAGAGTAACGATCAGAAAGTAAGTAGCATTAGTGTACAGCTTTCTATTTTAGATCAGGTGGAAAAATATGTGCAAGGAAAAGAAAATACCTCCGGTATAGTTCCTTCTACTGCAGGATTGACGGATGGATTATTATCCAGCTTGCTTGACAAGCTTAATACCGCTGAGATGCAATATGAGAAATTGAGGAAAACCACTGGTGAAAATAATGCATCATTGGTGTCATTAAGAGACCAGATTGATAAAATAAAACCTAGTATACTCGAAAATATCCGCAGTCAACGTGATAATCTTATAGCAAGCAAGACTAATCTGACAAGTACCAGTGACACATATAAGTCCATGCTCAGAGACATCCCGCAGAAAGAGCGCGAATTAATTGAAATAAGCAGGTCTCAGGCAATCAAAAATAACGTGTATTCGTTTTTACTTCAAAAAAAGGAAGAGGCAGCGTTATCTCATGCATCTACTGTTTCGGACAGCAGGCTTGTCGATGGTGCTGAGTCAGGTATGAACCCGGTAAGCCCTAAAAAAAATCTTATATACGGCATTGCATTCCTCCTTGCCCTGAGCATACCTGTTGGCTTTGTTACTTTAAAAGATCTTTTTATTAAAAAGATCCTTTTCCGTAGCGAGATAGGCGATCTTCTCAGCTTTCCGATAATCGGGGAAATAGTTCACAATACTTCTAAGAAAGATCTTGTAATAGGCGATGGAGACAGAACATTCATTGCGGAGCAATTCAGGCAAATAAGGAGCTCATTAGCCTACATCGGGATTGGTTCCGGTAAAAAGAAAGTTTTAATTACTTCTTCAATTTCTGGTGAAGGCAAAAGTTTTGTTGCAGCTAACTTGGCATTAAGTTTGGCATTGACGGAGAAAAAAGTTGTATTGCTTGAGTTAGATTTAAGAAAACCAAGATTAGGACAAATTTTTAATAATATAAGTCAGCTAGGTATTTCAGACTTTTTAAGAGGAAGGGTTAGTAAAGAACAAATTATACATAGAACCGGTGAAAATGAGAACTTGTTTTTAGTTTCAAGTGGTAATGAAGTCTCCAATCCTTCCGAATTATTGTTGAATGGAAGGCTGGAAGAATTATTAAAGTTTCTTGATGAGCATTATGACTATATAATAATGGAATCAGGGCCGGTAAATGCTGTAACAGATCCTTTAATTATATCTAACTTATGCGATGCCACCCTGTTTGTGATCAGGTATAGTTATACCTCACGTGAACAGATAAACGTTTTAAAAGATCATTTAAAAGTAAGGGAATTAAAGAATGCAGCGATCATATTTAATGGAGTAAATTCAGTTGGGTTTGGCAAATATGGCGCAGCGTATGGATATACCGATAAGAAGAAGAAGTAAAAGGTGAGAAGTGTAATACTTAGATGCGATCGAATGTGGTTTTAGGGTGCTTAATTTGTGTTTAAAACTCAACAGGAATGTGACTGGGTTAGCGAAGCTGTTAAAATCTACGATCAATATTAACGTGTTAAATAATTAAATGATGATTAAAGACAAAATGTGGTACGCTATATACACTAAACCCCGTTGGGAAAAGAAAGTTGCAAGTCTGTTAACACGAAAAAACATTGAAAATTACTGTCCATTGAATAAAGTTCAAAGGCAATGGAGCGACCGTAAAAAGATTGTTATGGAACCTTTATTTCAATCTTATGTTTTTGTAAATGTTTCTAATCTCGAACAAACTCTGGTAAGAGAAACCAGTGGTGTTTTAAATTTTGTTTACTGGTTGCAGAAACCTGCTGTAATACGTGAAGAAGAAATTGAAGTGATCAAAAGGTTTTTAAATGAATACCACCATGTTCAGGTTGAAAAGTCTACTGTAAATCTAAACGATAAAGTAAGAATAATCGGTGGCCCTTTAATGATGAGAGAAGGCAATGTTCTCGAAGTGAAAAATAAAACAGTAAAGGTATTATTACCAACTATGGGCTATACTTTAGTTGCCGAAATAGAAAAAATAAATCTTGAAAAAGTTCCGGTTTCAAACGACGGAAGTCAGTTAATTGTATTTTAAAATCTTTTTTAATTGATACTGAAGAGTCATTACAATCTTTTTAAAAATTATAATGACTGCTGCTAATCAACCTGCCTCCAATTTCTTATCATAAATGATAACTTTAGTTAAGACTTTAAGTCGGAGTTTCTTTAAGGAGGGGCATGAGCGTTCTTTGAAGGTAAAGAAAAATGTTGCCATTTCTTTCCTGATAAAGGGAGCAAGTATACCTGTTTCTCTACTGCTGGTTCGTATGACTATAGATTATATAAACCCTGTTCAGTATGGCATCTGGCTTACTATAAGCGGCATAGTTGCATGGATGAATTTCTTTGATATTGGTTTAGGTAATGGTCTTAAGAATAAGCTTGCTCACGCATTAGCATTGAACCAGGAAGAGGAGATGAATAAATACGTTAGTACCACGTATGCTGCAATGGCTCTTATTTCACTTTTTTTCTTTATTGTTGTTTCTTGTATTAGTTTTTTTGTTGACTGGAATAAGATCCTCAACATTCCACCATCTTTACCATACGATGTAAGGCCGGTAATCATTGCTGTACTTTTGTGTTGCAGCGTACAATTTGTAATCCAGCTGCTGAATACATTATTAACTGCTACACATCAGCCTTCAAAATCTTCAGTTATAACTTTTATAGGCCAGTTTGCTACGTTGGTAATTATTTACGTGCTTATTAAAACTGTTCCAGGTAACCTGATGACTCTTGTGATTGTTTTGGCAGGAACCCCAATAGTAGTAATGTTTATATCAGGATTATACCTGTTCAAAACAAACCTTAAAATACTCTCACCGAAATTAAAAAATGTTGATTTCAGGTATGCAAAAAGTTTAATTAATACTGGTGGTATATTTTTTTTTATACAAATGGGTGCACTGATTCTTTTTCAAACTGATAACTTAATTATCACACGAATAATAGGTCCGGAGGCTGTAACAACATTTAATGTCTCACAAAAATTGTTTTCTATTTTAATGATGGTTTTTAGTATAATCATTACCCCTTTCTGGAGTGCTTTCACAGATGCTTATGCCAAAAAAGATTTTAGCTGGATCAAGGTCAGTATAAAAAAAATGCGGCAATTATGGCTGGCGCTTGCCATTGGTTCATTAGTATTATTCCTCGTATCTCAAACTCTTTATAAATTATGGATAGGGAAAGCAGTAATTATTCCGGTTTCTTTATCATTAGGGATGGCATTTTATGTGATGGCTTACATGTGGCAAACCCTGCATGTATATCTGTTAAATGGAGTGGGTAAGGTAAGGCTTCAATTATATCTGGTTATTGGAAGTTCTTTAGCAAATATTCCGCTGGCTATATTCTTAGGAAGACATTTCGGTTTGGCGGGAATAGTCAGTGCCAGTACAATTTTATTTACAATCATGGGTATCATTTTTTCAATTCAATGTGAAAAAATAATTAATCAGACAGCCACCGGAATTTGGGATAAGTAGTGTTGTGCTACCCGTGAATTCCATATCAATAGCTCTCTGTAATCAGCAGATCAATACCAGTAGCTACTCCTCCCGGTAGTTAACAACTGATTGATAATATTACCTATTATTTTCAGGTTTGTATTTAGTTGAATAAGGTGTATGATAAGCGTATCTACACCCATAATTTTTAATATTCTATGAGGTATACAGATCTTTTGCGTTCTAAGTTTTATTATTTATTACATCCAAATAAAAAAGAACTAATTAACTGTGTTATATCTCCTAAAGCCAAGCTGTACGACCCTTATAGCTATGCTGATGTAACAGTTGGGGACGGTACTTATATTTCCGCAAATGGAAAGATTTCTATGACTGCCATTAAAAAATATTGTTCCATTGGCCCGGATCTGTGTTGTGGATGGGGAGTACATCCTTTAGATGGCGTTTCAACATCTCCCATGTTTTATTCAATTGGTAAGCAAAATGGAAGAACATTGGTTAACAATAACAAGTTTGAAGAAAGAAAGCAAATTTCCATAGGAAATGATGTTTTTATCGGAAGAAATGTTATTATTCTGGATGGCGTTACAATTGGTGATGGCGCTGTAATTGGTGCAGGTGCAGTTGTAAGTAAAAATATTCCTCCTTATGCTATAGCTGTAGGCACACCGATTAAAATTGTGAAATACAGATTTACACCCGAAATTATTGAACAGTTATTAGCTTTGCAATGGTGGGATAAAGATGAAAAGGTATTGCAAAAAGTAGCTGAATACTGCTTTGATATGCCTTCTTTTTTAGAAGAAATGAAGAAGCTATAATTACTTTTGAACCGGTTATTATTTTAGTAACCCTAAATAAATCCCGTTTTCTTTGATCGCAATAGCAATTTATACCATCATAAGTTTATATATGGGTAAGAAAAATCCCGTGTATTACCTGATTTTACCTTTGGCCCTGCAACAGGGAGAGGCTGCATTCATAAATCAATATATAGTTATTGCCGGTAAAAAGCTTTTATCTCCATATGAAACAATTTTTGTTGACGTGTTGTTTTTTTTAATGTCAGGAATTGCAATAGTGCTAATGAAGATTCGTTATAAAAAAGTACCATGGATCGGCACAACATTTATTGCTTTTTTTTTATTGTACGTTTTTTTCTTGTGGCTAAGATCATTCTTAAATTTTCCTAATTCTAATGAAGTTTTTCTTACAGGCAGAGGGTTCATGTATATTTCCCTTAGTTATTTTTTATGGGTTGCTATATTTGAAGCCTTTACCAGGGAACAATATGAGCAGTTAATTAGGCTAATGTTTTATATTACTCCTGTTTCAACTATCATTTATATTTTAAATTCAAGCAGGATAATAAATTTTTATGATGCATCATTGATTTACCTTGAAGTTGATTATGGAACGGAATCCTTTTTGAGAGATTTTAGAACAATTCCCTTATGGTTGATACCTGTTTTAGTATTAAGCATACTATCGCTGCTAACACCCACTATAAAAATACCGAAGTATGTGATAATCCTGAATATATTAATATTACCTGTAGGAATCCTCTTTACTTTTACCCGGTCAGTGCTTTTTGTCGTGATAATACAAATAGTGTTTCTTATGATAATGTATGGTTACCGGTTTAGTGGCAAGATAATAAGAAACCTTGTTTTATTCGTTGGTTTTATATCTATCTCCCTTATTGTAATTCAAAAAGTATTTCCTGGTCAGGCTAACTATTTCTCAGACAGGTTGCTCTCTGCAAAAAAAGAGGGCAAGAGCGAAGAGAATGTAAATATTCGTCTTGAATACTTTAAAGAAACTAGCAAAATAGTAAATTTTACGAATCCTTTTCTTGGGGCTGGAATGAACAGGAAGTATTATATGAGGATGAATGCAATCGGTGCCTGGATAGCGGATTCTACTATACCTGTTTTTTTAATGCATACCGGATGGATAGGCGTTTTAATGATATTTGGAATTGTATTTGTTTTTTTTGTAGACAGTTTTATAACCTTCACGAAAACGAAGGATTGGCTTACTTGTTACCTAAGCGCTTATTTCCTCGCTCTATTAATAAGTTCACAAATAATGGGTGAAACTCTGACCGGGAATGTATGGACACTTATGAACTTTGCACTTTATTCCGTTGTAAAATTTAACAAATGGAAGCCTTCAAATGAGGTAATTGAAAGTGCTTCGTAATTGTATTATGCGATTATTCTCTGGTCTGTAATCTTGAGAAATGATCAGTTAATCCAAAAATGAATTTAAATGAATATCGCATTTGTTTCTACATATAATGCAGGAGATGTTAGTAACTGGTCAGGTTTAGGGTATTATATAAGTAAGTCCCTTGAAGACAATGGAAATAAGTTAACTTATATAGGTGATTTACATCGGAATGTTACTATAGTAAATTTTTTGAAGAAAGTATATTATACAAGATATTTAAATAAAAAATTTTCTCTTGAAAGAACGGTAGCAATGGCAAAAGGGTACTCAAATAATGTGGCTCGCAGTCTTGCCAATAAAAAGGTTGACTTCGTATTTTCTCCTGGAAGTATTCCTATAGCCTACCTTAATACAGATTTTCCAAAAGTAATTTTTACAGATGCTACTTTTGCCTGTATGCTGAATTATTATGAACCTGTTGCTACTTTATCCTCAGATATCATCCGGCAGGGTCATGAAATAGAAAAGCAGGCATTAGAAACCTGTTCATTAGCGATCTATTCTTCTGAATGGGCGGCACAATCAGCTATTCAGTATTATGGCATTGAACCTTCAAAGATTAAAGTAGTACCTTTTGGTGCTAACTTAAATGAAGAATATTCAGAAACTGATGTCCTTGGTTTTATCAACAAGAAAGATAATTATATTCTTAAGATTTTATTTAACGGTGTAGACTTCGTTCGGAAGGGTGGTGACCTTGTTCTATCTGCCCTAAGTAAAATGAAAAGTGATGGCCTACAGGTGGAACTACACATAGTAGGAATACCCGTTCTTCCCATTGATAAGGTTCCTGAATTTGTTACCAATCATGGATATCTCAAAAAGGCGGTTCCTGAACAAAGAATCCTTCTTGAAAACCTATATAAAACATGCCACTTTCTTTTTTTACCTTCTAAGGCTGAAGCTTTCGGTTGTGTTTTCTGTGAAGCTAGCTCATTTGGCATGCCTTCTATTTCACGAAAAACAGGGGGTGTTACATCTGCGATAACTAATGGCATAAATGGCTTTGCACTCGATGAGTTTGCTACCATAAACGATTATGTTGATTTGATTTACCATTTCTTTTTTGATAAGAAAAAATATACCGAGTTATCACTATCCTCCTTTAATGAATACAAGAATAGATTGAATTGGAAAAGTGCTGGCGCATCATTGACTGAATTAATGAAACAATTGTAAATGATTCCCATTTTATTAAAAATTATTAATAGAACCATTTAATGTGTCGAATAACTGTAATTACTTCACTCTTTAACTGCCAGCAATACCTCAAAGGTTATTTTGAAGCTGTTAACCTTATTGAAAATAAAAAAGATATTGAAATATTGCTTATCCACAATGCTCCCAAGGAAAATGAATTAAAAATCATTTATGAGTTTCTGGATAAACTTACATGTGTCCGGCATATAGTGGTGGAACAAAGAGAAGGATTGTATGCTACCTGGAATAGGGGTATAAAATTGGCAAGAGGAAAATATATTACTACCTGGAACGTTGATGATATTCGTCTTCCTCATTCGTTAATAGATCAGGCTAATTCTTTAGACCATAATGATAACGCAGCACTTTCTTACGGAGACTTTAAAATAGTTGAAAAATATGGAAGCACTGAAGGCAAAAGCGTATCTGAACCCCAGTTTGACCCTAAAAACCGGACATTTTACAGGCAGCATCATATTGGATGTTTCCCGATGTGGCGAAAAAGTATCCATGAAAATATTGGATACTTTGATGAACAATTCAGGCTTATTGCGGACCTCGATTTTCAAATAAGAGTGGCAAGGAAATACTCTTTAATCAAGATCAGTGAACAGCTTGGATATTACCTGGAAGGAACTCCCTCTAACCTTAGTAGTAACACAAAACTGCAGGATAGCGAACATACCGTATTGCACTTACGTTATGGTAATTTTAACCTGATATATTTTACATATTTGATAGATAGTTTTAAAAATTTCAAAATATTTCGGGTTAAGTGGTTTGGAAGTTATCATAATATAAACCGATGGACGTTAAATGAAAGATTAGAATATTTGCTTCGATTTCCTACAATCTTTTTAGCAGTTTTAAAGTTTCCCCGTCATGTTGCACGTAAATACTTTAAAACCTACCTGAATATATTAAAGCAAAGGAAAATGAAAAATGGAATTAGTACCGGAGCATTATAGTATCGCAAGTTACCTGGCTATATCAAAAATATGCATGGCTTCTTTCAATTATATCAATAGTATATCAAAAAAACGAACTATCACAAATCATGATCAGCATCATAATACCTGCATATAATAGGGTAGCGGCTTTAAAAAGATGTATTGAAAGTGTTATTGACCAGGTATATGTTGGTTTGGAGGTGATTGTAATAGACGATTTTTCAAAGGATTCAACCAGAGATTATATATCGCAGGTAACAATGCAGCATTCTTTCATTAAGTTTCACTATAATGATCAGAATCATGGCGTGAATTACTCAAGAAACCGGGGAATTGAAATGGCTTCAAATCCATTTATTTTGTTTCTGGATAGTGATGATGAATTAATAGAAGGTAGTCTTATAAAAATTAAAAATGTTCTGGAAGAGTATCTTCTTGTTAAACATTTTCTTTTTGGTGTTTCTGATCGTGAAGTTGAGTTTAAGCAATTGGCAGGTAATAAAGATGTTCAATATGAAGATTGGTTAAACGGAAGTGTCTTTGGCGATTTTACACATGTTGTTTCGGCCAAAATAATGAAGAAGTATTTATTTTTTGAAGAATTCAGAATGTTTGAACATCTCAACTGGATAAGGGTAAAAAAAGAAACCTCCCCACAGTTAATGGTTGCATTAATTACAACGCGTCGGGAAAGAGACAGAACTGATAGTCTTACTACATCTTCTAAATTACAAAGTATGCCGGTAATCCGGTCGAAGTTTGAATCTGAAAAGATGTTCTATTCAATGTATCATAAAGATCTGACTCTTTATAACCCAGGATCGTTAACCTTTCCGTTAGTAAAAACAATTTTACTTGGGGTTGCCTGTAATCAAAAAGGAAATTCGAGATCCTTAATTAAGTATGCTGACAAGAAATACATAAAATTGTTAAGTAACTTATTGATGTTACTTCCTTCATCCCTTATCAAATATGGTATCATTAAATATTCAACCATCAAGGGTGTTTAACTTCAATTTGTTTGAATAGTTAAGATTAAAATAATTAAATACTCAACAAATACATAAGTAACATTAATGCAGAGATTAAAAATTGTTCAATGTTTGTTTACGTTTCAGATGGGAGGCGCCCAGGTACTGGCGTTAGAGCTGTTGAACGAAATGTGTAGTGATCATGATGTTTTTTTAATCATTGTAAATAACGCTTATAGTATAAATCTGCTAAAACAGCTTGATAAAAGAGTAAAGGTTATTTTTGTTAACCGAAAAGAAGGTACCCGTAACCCTATTCCAATAATAAAATTTAATCTTATACTTTATAAAATAAAACCAGACATTATTCATTGTCATGAACCAAATATTTCAAGAATAATTAAATACAAGCACAGTAAAACGTTATATACTATTCATGATGTAGGCATTACTACTGACTCTTACCATTTGTTTGATGTAATTATCGCCATATCAAATGCAGTTCATAATGATGTGGTTTCCAGGTGTAAGCTTCCTGTCAGAACAATCAATAACGGCATTCCAATGGACTTTTTCGATGCACGTACAAATTATACGATGGCAAAAGGGCAATGCATAAAGCTGGTTCAGTTAAGCAGGCTAATGCATGAAAAAAAAGGTCAGGATGTTTTATTAAAGGCGCTGTATAAGATCGTTCACGAATACAACTTTCACAATTTTTCCCTGGATTTCATCGGTACCGGCAATTCATATGAATTTTTGGTGGCCCTTGTGAAAGAGCTAGGTTTGGAACATCAAATTAATTTTCTTGGAGAAAAAGACAGGAGCTGGTTATTCTTAAACCTTTCTAAATTTCATTTACTTATTCAACCATCGCGATACGAAGGTTTTGGGCTTACAATTCTGGAAGGTTTTGCTGCCGGATTACCGGTTCTTGCTTCTAACATTGATGGGCCGGCAGAAATTATGAATAATGCTCCGGCAGGCTATTTATTCGAAAATGAAGACGTACATCAATGCGCAGAAACACTTTTCAGGATATTCAGTATATATCAAAGTAACGGAATGGGTGAACTGATGAGTAGAACAATTCCTATAATGAAACACAAATATTCAATAAAATCTTGTGTTAAAGAATATTTGAATGAATATAATCGTTTAATGAATGCAGAAAGTGCAGTACCTGTTTTAAATTAATATGTGATCTTTAATGTAAGCTGTAAAGACGCAATTGAATAAGTGTATTCATAATATGGCATAAGTATTAATCTGTAAAAATGAATTTTTTTCAATTTATATCCCAGGACTGGAAAGTGAATAAAGGAAATATAAAAGGAAGAATTATATTATTGCTGTTCAGAACTGCAAATGTTTGTTCTACAAGAAAGATATATTATTATTTGGGCATTCCATATTTAATATTTTATAAGATTCTTGTTGAATGGTTTTTTAGTATTGAGATACCGTGGAAAGTTAAAATCGGTAAAAACTTCATTTTATATCATGGGCAGGCTCTTGTATTAAATGACAGGGTAGTAATAGGTGAGAATTGTACGATCAGGCATTGTACCACCATCGGGAATAAAATGCTGCAAGACGGAAGTTATGGTGCATCGCCGGTATTAGGAAACAACGTGGATGTAGGTAGTAATGTATGTATTATAGGTGATATTTATATACAGGATAATGTGAAGATTGGGTGTGGCGCTGTAGTTACCAAAAATGTATCAGGCAATTGTATTGTTGTAGGAAATCCTGCTGTTGAAAAAAGGAAATTGCCGGGTAGCCATTTGGAAATGAAACAAGGAATCATGGAAAGCTTTTAGAAAGATAAATGTTTTAATCCAATATATTAAATTATACAAGAGGCTATAGCCCTTTATTATGAATAACCAAAGAATATTAATATCAAGTCCTAGTCTTAATGTTACAGAAAATGTTAGCGGAATTTCATCGTTAGTGGCAGATATTATGAATTTCAGCAAGTTCAAATTTGTTCACCTTCAACTAGGCAGCAAGGATAAGAAAAAGCAAAAAAACATTATGTGGGCTTTTAACCAGATAAATGTTTTTTTTCAGATATTTTACACAACTGTGTTCAAAAGATACGACATTGTTCATTTAAATGTAGGTTTAGAAAAACCCTCTATCATACGAGATTCAATAGTCTTCTTCATAGTTAAAGGGCTGTTTGGAAAAAAAGTTATTTTGCATATACATGGAGGTTATTTTTTAATGAATGAAGCTAAAAAAAGTGGTTTAATTTCATATTTATTAAAGAAGATCTTCAATAAGGCCGAAGCAATAGTTGTGCTTAGTGAACTTGAAAAGCAGGTATTGGAAAGAAGGTATGGCAATTTGTCTTTTTATGCATTTCCAAATGCCGTTGATACGGCATCTATAAACGAATTGGATAAACGAAGCAATAGTGAGAAAGTGAGATTTATTTTTATGGGTCGCATCCATACCTCCAAAGGAATTTATACGATTAGTGAAAGTCTGAAATACCTTGCAAAATATTTTGATAGTTTTGTTTTGAACATTTATGGAGCTGGCTTAGAATTAAATGAGTGGATTAATTCCCTTGAAAAATATAAAGATTTGCAGTATTCTTATAATGGCGTTATTAGCGGAAAAAAGAAATGGGAGGCATTATACAATTCAGATGTCTTCTTATTACCGTCTTTACATAGCGAAGGAATGCCCATTGCCATGTTGGAAGCAATGGCTGCAGGGTGCGTTGTAATTGTAACGGATGTTGCCTCTATAAAAAGCGTGGTAGATAATAACTTCAATGGTATACTTCTTTCAGAAAGCACCCCGGAAAAGTTAGCTGAAAAAATGGAAGAGATTATATTAGGGAAAATCAATCTTAAATTTCTCGGAGATAATGCTAGTCAATATGTTAAGGAAAACCTATCTATTCCTAAATATATCAGCAAGCTTGAAGAATTATATTCGGGATTATAATTCCATGTTGGTATGAAGTATAATGTATAATGTATAAATCTGATAATTTGAAAACATACAATATTCTCGGTTATAATGTTTTTGCCGGCAAGACCGCTGACTGGGATCTTAATGCAAAAACTTTAATAAATACATTTAGCCCTAATTCATATGGGCTGGCGCTTAAAGATACCAGCTTTAACAATGCTTTGCATCACACCGATATTCTTGTTGTTGATGGCGTTGGCATTGCTCTTGGATCTATGTTGATACATGGTAAAAACATTGAAAAGATAGCCGGACAAGATTGTTTTGATTTCCTTATGTACCAGGCAAATCAAAACTGCTGGAAAATCTTTTTTCTTGGGTCATCTGAAAATACATTAAAAAAAATCACTGCCAGGGCTAAAGCAGAATATCCTAAAGTACAAGTAGGGTCTTATTCACCTCCTTTTAAAGCGTTGTTTTCTGAGGCGGATAATCAAAATATGATTAATGCTGTCAATACTTACCAGCCGCATGTTTTATTTGTTGGTATGACTGCTCCCAAACAGGAGAAGTGGGCTTACGAACATCGCGATCTGGTTAACGCCAGGCTAATAGCAACAATCGGCAATGTTTTTGACTGGTACGCGGGTAACAGTAAAAGACCGCCTAAAATCTGGGTAAAATTACGGCTGGAATGGTTTGCCAGAATTTTTATGAGGCCGGAAATATTTCGCCGCAATACAAAAAATCAATTAATGTTTCTCAGGGATTTGTTTGCATATAAATTACGTTTAAAAAAAGTTTAATTACATGGTAAAAGTTGCTTTAATTGGAGCTGGTAAAATGGGCATCTCTCATCTTTCTATTTTGGGAGCACATCCTAATGTAGAAGTAGTAGGAGTGAGTGATACGTCAAAGATGGTTATTGATGTATTTAATAAATACTCATCTTTTCCATGTTTCTTCGATTATGAAGATATGCTTGGAAAAACAAAACCGGAGGCTGTTTTTGTTGCGGTGCCAACAAAGTATCATGCCAGTATGGTTAAGAGGGTTTTAGAAAATGGCAAACATGTTTTTGCTGAAAAGCCTTTGTGCCTTACACCAGAAGAAGGTAAACAACTTGTTGATATTGCAAAACGTAATAACCTGGTTAATCAGGTTGGTTATCATAATAAGTTTATAGGTACTTTCAAGGAAGTAAAAAAGATTCTTGATGAGGGATGGTTAGGTGATATCTTTCATTTTGCAGGAGAATCTTACGGTCCGGTTGTAATAAAAGCCAAACAAGAAACATGGAGATCAGATCCTTTGGAAGGTGGTGGTTGTTTAATGGATTATGCTTCACATGTAATCGATCTTATTAATTATATACTTGGCCCTATCGCAAAGGTAAATGGTTCCATTCTTAAATCGTTTTATTCTAAAAATGTAGAAGACTCGGTTTTTTCCTTATTAGAACTTACCTCGAAAGTATCGGGTGTTTTATCGGTGAATTGGAGTGATGAAACATACAGGAAGATGTCTACTTCTCTAACCATACTTGGTAGCAAGGGTAAGATTATCAGTGACGCTAATGAGCTGAAGGTTTATTTTAAAAACGCTGAAACCCCACCTGGTTATTCCAAAGGGTGGAACGTTAAATATATTACAGACTTAACCGAACCTGTTGAGTTTTACTTACGAGGAGAAGAATATTCATCACAGATTGATTATTTTATCGATGCCGTACAAGGGAAAGTGCCTAATTCAATAAACAATTTTGAGAGTGCCTGGCATACAGATAAGGTAATTTCTTTAATTAAAAACAGTATAAAAAATTAGAAATGGAACGCATACTTTTTGGTGATAACCAGTTTTTTGCTGTGAACCATATATCGGATGAGAAATCCAGGGCTCAGTCCATGAAATTTAAGAATGATGAGGCTATAATCAAAACTCTTGATTACGCAATTGATGCAAACATCAATACATTTATGTGCACTACGCATGACAGGATAGTAAATATATGCGACTTCATCAGGGACCATCCTGAGAAGTACGGCAATTTTAAGATATGTCCCTGTATGCCTTATGCACATAAATATGCCAATGCTGTTACCGAACTTGGCATTGCCGGCACAATTAAACAATATGTACCCGGTAATTTATTCGGCTCATTATTTAAAGGAGGCGTAGCCTACTTATCAAAAGACTATCTATCCATAATGGAATTAATGATAGATGCAGAAATGAAGATGTTCAGGAACATAAACACTCCGGTAATATTCCTGCAAAATGTTATCACAGATTTACTTTTAGGACTTGGAATGGTAGATTTTCTTAAGGCTTTTCATGAATATGTTGCAAAAAAATATAATGCAGAAGCAGGTTTTATAACTATGAATATGCCAAAATTATTGACCATGCTTGAAGGTGTAGGTATATCCAATCCTATCATCTGTTCGTCAATTAATAAAGTTGGTTTTAGAATGTCTGGCGGTAAAGAAGCGTATGAGCAGGTACTTAGAACTAAAAAGGTAAGAGCAATTGCCATGCAGGTTTTAGCAGCAGGCGCCATTCCTGCTAAAGAAGCTATTGAATATGTTTGCGGTTTACCTAATGTAGAATCAATTTTGTTTGGAGCATCATCCAGAGGAAATATTCAGGAAACAGCTAAGCTGATCCGTGAATATGATAAAATGCAAGTGAGTGTAAATTAATTATTAATGGTTAATTATTAATGGTTAATTGTTAACGGATAATTGTTAGTAATGCATCTATCCGTTAACCATTAACCATTAACCATTAGGCCTTCCCTCTATTTTATTATAAAACACCTTTCCTGATCTTATTCCGGCATAATTAATATTATGCCCCCTTCCTGACTAAATTGTAAAACATATAAGAATTATTGTAAAGTCTGAATTTGATTTTACACTGCTGACCGTATTTCCATAAAATATCCGTACAATGAATAGTAGATTTTTACGTCATCTGCAATTAATACTTGCTGTATTAGATCTTTTAGTTATCAATGCTGTATTCTTTACAACATACTATATAGCCAGAACTTTTTTTCACCTGGAAAAAATTGAAGGCTATAATTATTTTGAATACATTTATTTCGGATTTTCCCTAAGTATCGCATGGTGCACTGTTATCCTGCTTGGTGGCTTATACCATGAGAAATATGTTCTGTCTTTCGAGCTTTTTACAAAGCGTACACTACACATATTTGTTTATTTTTTGGTGCTGGTTATCTTTTACGTTTTCCTGATCCGGCAGTATAAATATTTTGACCCTGCTTTTGTTTTCAGTGTGTTAAGCAGTATTTTTATTTCATTAATTTTTAACCGGTTTCTTTATCTGGCGATATACAATTATTTCAAGAGTAAAGAGTACTTAATAAATAAGGTAATCATCCTCGGTTATAATAACCTGTCTAAAAGGCTAGTCAGCTATCTTGAAGAAGATGGAATCAACAAGCAGATAGTAGGATATTGTGAGGAATTCGAAAATGTAAAAGAGCTTTCGCATTACCCCATCTTAAGTAATATAGGTGACGCATTGAACATTTGTAAAGAACATGGAGTAACCGAAATTTACTCTACTATTGCTCCGGAGCATAATCCAAGTATTTATCACCTTATACAGATGGCTGATCAGCTATGTATACGTTTCAGAATTGTTCCGGATATAGGGTTTTTTGTTAAAAGGCATGTTCACATTGATTACCTCAAGGAAATGGTGGTTATCTCAATGCGCAATGAGCCGCTGGAGGATTTAGGTAACAGGATACGTAAAAGATTGTTTGATATTTTTGTGAGTTCCATGGTAATAATTTTTATTTTCTCGTGGTTGTTTCCGATTATTAGTTTGCTGATCTGGTTCGAATCAAAAGGTCCTATATTTTTCAAACAACCCAGAAGCGGTAAAGAGAATAAAAGTTTTGCTTGTCTTAAATTCAGAAGTATGCGGGTAAATGATAACGCCAATGAACAGCAGGCTACAAAAAATGATGCAAGAATTACAAAGATAGGTAAGATACTCAGGCGTACCAGTCTTGACGAGTTTCCTCAGTTTCTAAATGTTTTAAAAGGCGATATGAGTGTGGTAGGGCCAAGGCCTCATATGCTTAAGCATACTGATAGTTATTCCCGTATTATCGGTCAGTATATGATAAGGCAGTTTTTAAAACCCGGCATTACTGGTTGGGCCCAGATCAAAGGTTTTCGTGGTGAAACCAAAACCCTGGATCAGATGCAAAAAAGAGTGGAACATGATTTGTGGTATCTGGAAAACTGGAGCCTGATGCTTGATTTAAAAATAATATTTATCACTGTGCTTAACACCCTGAAGGGAGAAGAAAATGCTTTTTAATTCAGCTATCAGCTATCAGGAGGGAACATGACACTGATGGTGGCTGATAGTAGAATCAGTAGTGCCGTGTTAAACATGAAAGAAGCTACACGGGTTTTATTTTTGATATGTTTCTTCCTGATAACTAACGGCTGATAGCTTATTCAGTTCTATTTAAATTTTCAATGAATGAACGATCGCATACCTCAGGTTCCCCCTGTGATTGCCTCTCTTGCACCTGGTGAAAATCAGCCCTTATGGTCTGTAATGATACCATCTTATAATTGTATCAGGTTTTTAAAATATACCCTTGATAGTGTTCTTGCTCAGGACCCTGGTATAGATAAAATGCAGATTGAAGTAATTGATGATTGTAGCACAGATGGAGATGTAGGCGCACTGGTAAGAGAAATCGGAAAAGGAAGAGTTTGCTTTTATAAACAAAAAAAAAATAGAGGAAGCCTCAGAAACTTTGAAACCTGTATTAATAGGTCTAAAGGAAAACTAATACACTTGTTACACGGCGATGATGCAGTAAAGATTGGCTTTTACAATGAAATTGAGAAATTATTTAATTCATATCCTGAAATAGGAGCCGCTTATGTAAAATCTACAAATATAGACGCGGAAGGTAATGAAGAACCGGAATGGAAAGATGTTATCAGGCCAGGGATCATTGATGATTTTCTATATAAAATTGCCAGCTCACAAATGCTTCAGCCTCCATCTATAGTAGTAAAACGAAGCGTGTATGAACAACTCGGCGGATTTTTTGCAGTTAACTATGGAGAAGATTGGGAAATGTGGATACGGATTGCTGCTCATTTCAAAGTTGCCTATTCACCTAAATGCCTGGCTTTATACAGAACAGGACATCTTACAAATAGCTCAAACAAGAGTGTTCAGACGGGTCAGAATATAGCAGATATTTCAAAAGTAATTGATATCGTTCAAGACTATCTGCCACAAGCTCAAAAAAAGGAATTAAAAAATAAAGCCAGGAAGAGTTTTTCAATTCATTATGCCATGGCTTCAAATATTATTTATCCGGAGAATAAACAAATGGCTTTTGTTCAGGCACGTGGAGCATTAAAATTGCATAGGAATCTTAAAACCTTTTACTACATTTTTAAACTTTACCTGACTCATTTAATGCGTATGCTGGGTTGGAGGGCTGTAAAGGAAAGTTTCCTGGTATCGAATACAGTGTACATACTCATATTTACTTAAGAATATTGTATACACTTATTTTAGTAAGAAAGTAAGCTTAATAGCATGTTAGAAAAGCAAATACATTGGGATTGGGAAATTAAAAAAGAAACAAGCTGGCTGGGAGTAAGCTTAAAAGAGCTGTATTCTTACAAAGATCTTTTATTCCGTTTGGTAAGGAAAGATTTCCTCGCTTCCTATCAGCAAACTTTGCTGGGGCCATTCTGGGCGGTGCTGCAACCAATAATGACAGTGCTGATTTATGTACTTGTTTTTCATAAAATGATGGGTGCTTCAACAGATGGTGTCCCTCCTATATTATATTATCTTGCCGGTATTACCCTATGGAATTTGTTTTCAGATATATTTCTTGGCACCTCTTCTACCTTCCTGGGTAATATTTATATTTTCAGTAAAGTATATTTCCCCCGCATTGTTACTCCTTTATCCGGTATGTTCTTGCACTGGATACGTTTCCTTATTCAATTGGTATTGTTCCTGGGCTTTCTTATTTACTATTATGTCTCAGGGCAAATAGCACTTCATCTTCAATATATATGGCTGGTAATTCCTGTTGTAATTATTACTTCCGGTATTGCCCTTGGGTCAGGTCTTATTTTTTCTATACTTACAGCCAAATACCGCGACCTTCAAAACATAATTCAGTTGATACTTCGTTTATTGATGTTCGTTTGTCCTTTGATCTATTCTGTAAATTCTGTGACACCAAAATTAAGATTGCTGGTAATGTCTAATCCGCTTTCTTCTCAATTTGAATCATTCAGGCTGGCACTTTTAGGAAGAGGGCACGTTACAGAATTACAATTCTTATACAGCTTTGCTATGATGCTTCTCATGGTGAGTATAGGATTGCTTTTCTTTAATAAAATGGGCGATAAATTAATAGACGTACTTTGATCCTATAACATATGTCAGATCTTATTATTCAGGCAGAAAAAATTTCAAAGCTGTACCGTTTAGGTACTCTTGATACCGGCTCCCTTAAGCAGGATATGAAACTATGGTGGGATACGCGCATACTTAAAAAGAAGAATTCATTCTTTGATACACATGATGATTCAAATGGCAACCAGGTAAATGACAATTATATCTGGTCACTTAAAAATGTAAGTTTCGATATCAGGGAAGGCGAAGTATGGGGGATTATAGGTCATAACGGAGCGGGTAAATCAACACTTCTTAAAGTATTATCACGAATTATCAGGCCTACTGAAGGCATAGTAAGAGGCAGGGGTAAGATAAGTAGCATGCTTGAAGTGGGTACTGGTTTCGATAGAGAGTTATCAGGAAGAGAAAATATATATATCAGTGGCTATATGCTGGGTATGAAGAAGGTAGATATACGGAGGAATTTTGACGAGATTGTTGAATTTTCAGGAGTGGGGCAGTTTTTGGATACTCCTGTAAAAAGATATTCTTCCGGAATGTATGTTCGTTTAGCCTTTGCCGTTGCTGCCTATCTGGAGCCGGATATTCTTATTGTAGATGAAGTGCTTGCCGTGGGCGATGCTGAATTCCAGAAAAAAAGCCTGGGTAAAATGAAAGAGGTGTCTAAAGAAAAAGGACGTACTATCATCTTTGTAAGCCATAGCATGAATGCTATAAACAATCTTTGTTCTAAGACAATATGGTTGCAAAAGGGAACTGTTTGCGCAACCGGTGATACGCAAACTGTTGTTAATAATTATCTCAGTGCATACCAGCACAAGGTCATCAAACAAACCTGGGGCCGGCAGGAACAGTCTCCGGGTAACAGCTATATTAAAATGCTTTCTATCGAACTGATTCCTGATCTTGAGGATCCTTTGGAATCAATGGATGTTCGAACCCCGCTGACAGTTAAATTTACATTTTATAATTTTAGTAATAAGGTTAATCTGACAACGGGACTGCAACTGTTCACAACTGCGGGGGAATGTGTTTTTGACATTATTACTACACAAAACGACTGCGTGGAAGGTGTTATGGAAGGGGAATGCTCCATCCCCGGCAATTTTTTAAATGATGGTTCCTATTATTTTTCCATTGTGTTTCTTAAAGATGCTTCCCTTGAACTTTATTATTTTGAAGAAGGTCTTCATTTTGATCTGATAGACTACAGGGAAAATACCAATTGGTACGGCAAATGGAAAGGATCTGTCAGGCCACATTTTCCTTTTATCCTTAAACAGCATAAAGCGCTGATTGCCCTTACATAAAAGCCGGCACTATATCAATTAATGAAAAAAATCTCCCCTTACATCACTCAAAACATCCGGTTGCAGGATATCAGTACACGTGTTGAATTCCCTCAAATTAAAGAAGCAGGTTATTATTGCATCTTCTGGTGGAAGGATATTCCATTAGGACAATTATTTATCGAGAAAGACCAGGAACCGGCTCAGAAAGAACTGAATCAAAAAGTGTTTCATGCTATTGAACAAACTATTGAATTTTATATAGTTCAGCAAAAACTGGTAAGATCCGACTATAAAAAAGCATATTTTAATAATAACCAGGAGCTTTTTAAAGAGGAAATGGACCGGATTTTTTTTTCATTACTACCTGATTCATTACCGGATACAGTTGATGTTTCGATAGTTATATGTACGCGTAATAGAAGCATTCATTTACAAAATTGCCTTGAACGTTTAAAAAGTCAACGGTGTTTCCCGAGGGAAATAATTGTTGTGGATAATGCCCCTTCAGATGAAAGTTCAAGGATAGTAGTTGAAAAGTTTCCTGGGATTATATACTGTAGGGAACCGCTTCCCGGGCTTGATATTGCAAGGAATGCAGGGGCTAAACTTGCAAAGGGTAATATTATAGCTTATGTTGATGATGATGTGCTTGTACATCCATTGTGGACATATCGTACCTGGGAATCGTTTCTTCACAAAGATATTACCGCTACAACCGGACTGGTAATTGCTGCTGAGCTCCAAACTGAAGCCCAGCAAATATTTGAAAAGTTCTGGAGTTTTAACAGAGGCTATGAAGATAAAATTTATGACAGTGAATTCTTTAATAAAAATTTAAAAGAGGGGCCACCGGTATGGGAAATAGGTGCCGGTGCTAATATGGCTTTTCGTAAATCGGTATTTGAAGAGGTAGGATATTTTGACCGGCGATTGGATGTTGGCGCCGCAGGATGCAGTGGGGATTCAGAAATATGGTTTCGCATACTTGCCCATGGAGGTACCATACTTTACTCGCCAAGATCAGTTGTTTACCATGAACATAGAAAAGAATTGCGGCAATTGCACAAACAGCTTTTTAATTATATGCGGGGATTTGCCGCTGCTGCCCTCATTCAGCAAGAACATTATAGGCAAGCCGGTTATAAAAAAAGATTATTCCGCAGCCTTCCTAAAAATTATTTCAGTACAATTGTCAATGCCTTTCCCCATTATTCATTTCAAAACCGGACAATATTTAGCGAAATTCGTGGTGTAGTATCAGGTATTTTCTTTTATTATAAAAACAAAAATACATCCTCCTAATTAGTTTTTATATTCATGATGATGTCATCATCACTTCCTAGCCCTCTTATTGTTTCTGTTATCATCCCTTGTTACAATCATGGCAGGTACCTTTCAAAAGCTATCGGGAGCGTATTATCACAGGACTACATACACCATGAAATTATTGTGGTGGATGATGGTTCAATTGATAATACCCGCAGTGTCGCTCAATCTTATGAAACTGTAAAGTATATTTATAAAAGTAACCAGGGACTTTCTGCTGCGCGTAATACCGGAATTGAGAACAGTACAGGGGATTGTCTTGTATTCTTAGATGCAGATGACTGGCTCTTTAATGATGCCCTTTCTACTAACGTACATTATCTGAATGATAGACCCGATGTGGCTTTTGTTTCAGGGGCTTTCACTGATGTGAGCATGCATTACGGATACCAGGTCAAAACAAACATTAAGAAAGATCATTACCTTTTGCTGCTTGAACGTAATTATATTGCCATGCATGCTACAGTAATGTACAGGCGACGCGCGTTTGATGGTCTTCATTATGACACTTCACTGAAAGCCTGTGAAGATTATGATATCTATTTAAAAATTGCAAGGAAGTATCCGGTTATTCATCATACCAGGCAGGTAGCTGTGTATAATCGCCATGATGCAAATATGTCTGCAAATTATCCTATGATGCTTGAATATGCATTACTGGTATTGAACCGGCAAAAAGATTTATTAATTAATGATACAGAAAGAGAGCATTTTAAAAAGGGAATACAATTCTGGATAGATCATTATTGTATAAACATCCATGCTAATCTTAGTAAGGAAAATGGTATTGATGGCAGTAAAAGGAAATCACAGCTTGATACACTAAAGCAATACCGTAAAGATTTATATTTTAAATATTTAATAACTGAACCCTTTATGCAGATTAAAAAGAGTCTGATAAAATACAATTTTAATTTCTTACTTAAATTCTTGTATAAAGCGGGGTTATACAAAAATTTTGTTCCTGCTCCGGGTAAGATTGCCATGGGTGATTTTAACAGGACAACTCCATTCAGTAAATCCTTTGGATACGATCGCGGCGGGCCTGTTGATCGTTATTATATTGAAAATTTTCTTAAAAATCAATCTGCTATTATACGCGGCAGAGTGCTTGAAATCGGTGATAATGAATATACCCTGAAGTTTGGCGGATCAAAAGTTACTCAAAGTGATATACTGCACATTGACAGTGATAACGCCCAGGCAACTTTTATCGGTGATCTAAGTAATGCGCTACATTTACCTGCTGAGACTTTTGATTGTATCGTGCTTACCCAAACGCTGCATCTTATATATAACTATAAAGCAGCCCTTCAAACATGCTACCGCGTTTTAAAACCTGGAGGAACTTTATTACTCACAGTACCTGGAATAAGTCATATCGACCAGGGTGAATGGAGAAAAATTTGGTTATATTCCTTCACTGACAGTTCCATAACAAAAGTATTATCTGAAATTTTTCCTGTAGAAAGAATTGAAGTAGAAACTTTTGGAAACGTACTCGTTGCAACCGCATTCTTGTTTGGTATAGGCTTACCGGAATTGAAAACTGAACAAATGAATTTCAATGATCCCCATTACCAGGTCATAATTGCTGCAACAGCAGTTAAACCTTTGTTATTTAATGATTAATGGTTAATGATTAATTATTAACGGAAAGTTCAAAATGAAATGTGTTGCCTTAAATTTAAATCCCTTACCGTTAATAATTAATAATTAATCATTAACAATTAATTATGCAGTTGCTTAAAAGACTCAGGCATTTGTTTCAGCCCAGGGCACTGGTACTGATGTATCACCGCATTGCTGAATTGAAGACCGACCCATGGCAGCTAGCGGTAAGCCCGGAAAACTTTGAGCAACATTTGCAGGTTTTGCAGGAAACCAGGAAACTTATTTCGGTTAAGGAAATGGTTTCATCGCTTCATAATAAGGTGATCTTGAACAATAGCATCTGCGTAACATTTGATGACGGTTATTCTGATAATTATCATAGTGCAAAGCCTTTGTTGGAAAAATACCAATGTCCTGCTACCTTTTTTATCCCCACGCATTATACAGGCCATGAGCAACAGTTCTGGTGGGATGAATTGAAAAGCATACTATTATGTTATCCCTATTTACCGGCTAAGTTTTCTTTACGAATTAAGGATACCTTCTTTAAATATGATTTGGGAAATGACAGTGTGCTAACAAATGCTCAGCTCAGGAAACATGAAGTATGGGCATGGCCGGCCACTCCCCCAACACGCCGTTGCGAATTATACCTTAATATTTGGGAATTAATAAGGCCTATGTCTTATAATGATTTGCAATCAATATTGAAAGAAATAAAATCCTGGGCTTCTTTCAAGAAACCTTCTGGTTCTGAAGATTTTCCTATTACCCGTTCAGAATTATATGAGCTTACTACTCATCAGCTTATTGATCTGGGCTTGCATACTGATACACATCCAGCACTTTCTTATCATACAATGGAGGTGCAACACTCGGAAATATCGGGAAACAAAAAAAGCCTTGAAAGCATATGTGGAAGACCGGTAGAAACAATTGCATACCCATATGGTAATTATAATGATACAACCTTAGCTGTTGTTAAAAAACTTAAGTTGTCTGCTGCATTTTCAACTGCTGAAAAAATTGTTAGTAACCTTACCGATCCCTTGCAAATTGGGAGATTTCAGGTTAAAAACTGGAATGGAAATGATTTCGGGAAATGGCTGGTTAAATGGAAAAAGTCGCCTCAATTTATATGACGAACGATCAACCTGTACATTCGGTATCAGTAATAATCTCATTCCTCAATGAAGAACGTTTTCTTGCAGAAGCAGTTGAAAGTGTTATTCAGCAGGATTATAATAATTGGGAATTGATTTTGATTGATGATGGATCATCAGATGGCAGTACAAAAATAGCAAAGGATTTTGCGGCCCGGAATCCTGGAAAAATTTTTTATACGGAACATGAGAACCATTCCAACAAAGGGTTAAGTGCCAGCCGCAATCATGGTATTTCAATAGCAAGGGGTGAACTTATTGCCGTTCTTGATGCAGATGATGTATGGTCTCCATCTAAATTGCGTTTGCAGGTGGCTGTTATGAAAGCAAACCCGGAGGTATCTATGCTTTGTGAGGCTTCTGAATATTGGAATAGCTGGAACAGAAACAATACTGCAAGGCCGGATGAAATTATCCAGGTTGGGAAGATTCAGGATAGGGTATTTTTTCCACCGCAACTGTCGGAAATGTTATATCCATTGTCAAATGGTGCAGCTCCTTGCCCCTCGGGTATGATTATAAAAAAATCAGCTTTTGATAAACATGAAGGTTTCGAAAGTCATTTCAAGGGTAAATACCAATTATACGAAGACCAGGCATTCTTTGCCAAAATTTACCTGAATGAACCGGTTTATATTTCTTCCATGTGTAATAACAAATACCGGCAAAGAGAGGGATCACTGGTTCAGAAGGTTACTCAGGAAGGTAATTATGCCGTTGTTAGAAAATACTATCTTGACTGGCTTCAAAAATATATGACAGAGAATAATATCAGGTACAAGAATGTTGAGCGATTGCTTAAAAAAGCATTAGAATCCTATAACCACCCAACCATACATTTTACTAAGAACTTATTCAGGCGCATAGTAGTTCGTTTAAATAAATTATCAGGCAGATGAATACCCCATTATTATCCGTTTTAATGCCGGTTTATAATGCTGAAAAATATCTTGCTGAAGCTATCGATAGTATCCTTCAGCAGACACTGCATGATTTTGAATTACTCATAATTGATGATGCTTCCGTTGATTCGAGTTTGCAGATTATTAATGGTTATGATGATCCACGTATCCGTTTGATTAGGAACGAACATAATCTTGGCATTTCTGCTACATTGAATAAGGGCATTGAAATGTGCTCCGCCGAACTCATTGCCCGCATGGATGCAGACGATATCAGTTATCCAACACGGTTACAAAAGCAATATGAATTCTTTTTAAATAATCCTGATTGCACCCTGCTTGCTACCTGGGCCAGAGAGATAACTTTTAACAAGCAGCCTTTTGCAACAGAGGTGATGAACAGCGATTATCATTATTATGCACTAACATTTCAATGTTGTATTTATCATCCAACCGTAATGTATAAACGTAGTGCTGTGATGAGCGTTGGGATGTACAATGCACCATACTCCGAAGATTTTGAACTGTGGTGGCAACTTACCCGTCGTTTTAAAGTTGCCAGTCTTCATGAGGTTTTACTGGATTACAGGCTTTCAGAAAAAAGTCTTTGCAGGGTTACAAAAAAACCCGAGTATGAAACAGCGCAGTATGCCCAGGTAGTAAGGAACATTCATTATTATACCGGATACAACTATAAGTTAAATTATAATGAAGTGGAATGCTTCCGCTATAATTGCGAGCTGCTTTTAAAAGAGGATAGTGTGAGCGCCGTAGTAACATGCCTGGATAAGCTTACATATATTACCAATCAGATCCTCGCCAAAAAAAACATCAATCTTGTTAAGCAGGATATTTTACTGGCAGCTGCTATAAAAAGAGAATCAATTTTTTATTATTTCAGCATTCATTTTCCTTTTAAGAAATTTACTTCATTACTATTGCGAACAGGGAATTTAAAGCATCTCGGCAGTTATACAGCAAAGCATCTTTTGAAACATAGAAAAGTGGAACATTGATTGGAATTTTATTATTCTTTTCTTCTTTCTCTCCAAACAAAAAACCCGCTGCTTGGCGGGTTTTTCAATGAATATTAGTAGGATTTTTTTCTTAAGATTGCTTAACGAATTTTTTAGTAGTTACATGCCCATCGCAAACGATGTTGATGATGTAAACCCCGCTGTTGAATGAGGTTACGTCAACTGGAACGCTGGTGGCTGTGTTAGAAAGAGGGATGTTTTTTAATTTCACGCCGGCCAGTGAGTAGATGGTCATGGAAGCGTTTTGTGTGTTTTGCGGTAAGTTTAGGGCTACCTGCATTTTTTCATGCACCGGGTTGGGACTTACTTTTACCGTTATAACGGTTGCTTCGGATATGGTTGCTTCAGTGGCTGCAACCAGGCCCAGGCTTGTTTGTGTAGAGGCTTGTGTTGCTGTAGCGGACGGTTGTTTCATCAGGATAACGGAGGAGAAAGGAGCCAGGGTAATGTTTCCGGAGTACTGCTTGTTTGTCGCGTCTACATAAGTGCCGGTTAAGGTCACTGTTTTTGTTTTAGGGGTAGCGTTGTATTCAAAGCGCATGTAGTCCTCAGCGTTTACGGTGCTTACTTCAGCTTCATAAACAGACAGGTTATCAAGCCAGAAAGGACAATCCTTGCCGCCTATTTCCAGGGCGATCATGGCGTTGGACACGGTGTAAGGCGCTGTAAACAGGAACTGGTTTTCGGTGCGTGAAGTGGAAAGATCAAAGTATCTGATTTCAGAGAGCTTGCTGTAAGAGCCGCCATTCTGCAGGATAAAGGATTTAATGGTTTTACCGGCAGCAGCACCCAGCAGGCTGAATTTGATCAGGTAAGTCTTACCTGCTGTCACTGCACCAAAGTCTATATAAGTACCTACATCGTTGGTAGCACCGCTGGAAGCATCAAAGGAAACCTGCAAGGCGCCACCATCGAGCTTGCCACCGCTGTTGAAGGTTGCTGTTCCGCGACCGGGAGAAGACATACATACCACCCCGTCTGCATTGCTGTTGAAACTACCGTTGGCATATTTGTTGACGCCTACCAGGCGGTTGACGGAAAAAGCAGGGATCTTAACCGGGCTCTTTGCCGACTGCTGATCGAAACCGTAAGCAGCCGTCCATCCTGCCAGGTCATAATAACCGGTCCTGTACTGACCATTATCTAAAACATTGGTAGTGATGATACCGCTTTCATCCGTTGGGCGTAGATAATAGTTGTTATTGTAGGAACCAAAGCTGGCTATATCGCTTAAGGTGCTTACATTCTCTACCAGGAACTGGTTTGCTTTGCTGGAAGACATTATGTTGCCTGTAGTGGCAACGTTACGGATAGGATCACCTGGCTCCAGGACATCATGAACCATGCTTAACTGGATACCGTTGTTGTACAGCGTGTTACCCGTAAGGTTCATTTCATGAGAGTTGTGCAGGTAGATGCCGGTGCGTACACAGTTGGCTACCGTATTGTTAGTAATCTCAATGTTGGCGGATCTGTCATCGGTATAGATCCCTACTGCGCCGCCAGGGGTGGTGCTGTTGGTACCTTCCGGTGCACCGGTGCCGTTGAGTACGATGTTACCGGTTACTTTTCTTCCTACCTTGTCCCATCCGCCCCAGGTATAGATACCACCACCATCGTTTACAGTAAGGCAGAAGTAATTGACCACATTGTTTTTTACCGAGGTATAATCACCGGTGAAAGTGATACCGCAGTAACCGCTGCTGTCAACAGTATTAAGCTCAATGGCGTTGGAAGGAGAAGCGTCTACATAGATCCCGTCATGCTGCTGGTTGTTGCTGCTGCCCATACCGGGTATTATTCCGCTGTTCTTAACAGTGTTACTTTTTATTGTGGCATAAGATGATCCCTGGTAGAGCCTTATTCCTGAGTTGTTAGAATGATTAACCGTACAATTGGCTATGCTTAAGTAAGGAGAGTTCTCAGCTGATACACCATCAAGGCCGGTATAATCTATGTCACTGTTCTGTATCCTGATGTTAGAGGAGTTGTTTAACTGGAAAGCTGCTACATCGCCACCGCGGAAAGAGATATTGTGAAAGGTTATATAACTCTTGTTGTTGATGAAGACCAAGGTATCTACTGAACTGGCCATAACTGAATAAGCTGTTGGGTTAGCAGAACCGAAGTACATCCTTAGTTTTTTAGTGGAAGGGTTGTAATACCATTCACCGGTCTGGTCAAGCGTTAAAGGACTGTTCTGGATAAAGTAACCATAACCATCAATAAGCTGGTGTCCCGTAGGAGAGGTAAAATTAAGGGTGTTACCGTAGTGAACCGTGATAGGAGCGCGATCCAGTATCCAGTCATTTTTACGTACTACTACTTCAGCACCTGTCCAGTTGGTGGAAGCACCCAGTTCGTTGTCGGTAAGCTGTGAGGTTCCTGCGTGAGATTCGAAGATAAGATATCCTTTATTAGGCATATTGCTGTTAGGAAAGCGTCCCATGGGTTGCACAAGAGCATTTAAAAGTACCATATTAAGGTAAGAACCGGAAGCAAGCGAGGCTTCCCAGGCACCGTTGCCTACTGAGGTCCATGTTTTAAGGGTATTAAGGCCGTTGATGATCGGTTTGTTGCCGGTACCGTAAGCAGAGAAAATGATGGGGGCTCCTGCGGAACCAGATTGAGCCATTATGATATTGCCATAAAATACTTCACCTCTGTTGAACAGCACCGCGTCTCCTGGGTTTAAGATGCTCATAATACTGTTGAGCTTTTTGATTGTCTTCCAGGGTGTAACCGGGTTCTGTGCCTGTGCAGGTGTTCTTGTATCATTACCAATGGCGGTAGAGAAATAATAATTATTGATTCCCTTTAAGTCAGCAGTAGTGGTAGCGGTAGTGCCAGGATTATCTAGGGTAAGAACATTAGTAGCAATCTTCTGACGTGAAATACCAGAGTTTGAAGACCAGTACACTTCCATTGTTTGAGCGCCGTAGCTTTGAAAGTAAGTGATAGTGATAGGATAAGCGCCCGCATTCAGGGCGATAGAACCGGTAACAAACTGGCTTGCATGTTCACCGTCATTGTTTATCACTTGTGTGGAACCGATAGATAGTTTGCTGCCGTCATCAGAAGAAGTTTCAAAAGTGTAAGTGCCGGCTGCTGGTATATTGATATAACCACTCCATTGGAAAGCGTACTGCAGGTCCTTGTTGCGGGGATCAAGTGATATGTTAGTAGCGGTACCAGTTTTAACCGGTGTTAATGAACTGAAATCAGGTAAAGTGCTCCAGGTGCCTTCATAATATTTGTAGTAAAGTCCTGGTGTGCCGGCGGCAAAAGTGTTGAAGAAAAGGCATAGTGATAGCGACAGAAGCGTTAAAAGTTTCATAGGATTTAGGTTAAAAGATTAAAGGATATGCGTACTTAATAAAAACTGGTTAACAGAGGCCCTTGGATTTAGCGGAAGGGAGAAACGTCAATTGTTAAGATTAGATACAGTGTTTTCATTTTGATATATCAAAGGTATTCTGCCATCGCTGCACCGTTTATGACCTTTGTCAAGAATGGTTGTGATAATTATCGGAGGATACCCGACATTGGTTATGTCTTTACCTGATTAAGCGCTTTTACCGGAGATAATTGTTTGTTAACCAATAAATTATAAAATAACTTTCGCGGCGAGAATAATTCAACTATAAAGTACTATGGTTAGGACATAGGTTTATTGCGCAAAAGTTGGAAATGCCACGAAAGCACGGCGCCAAGTAACAGTAAGGATTTCCTTTTGTTTCTTAGAGCTTTCGTGGCCCTATATTCAATTTGAAAAACTTGTGTAACCTAACGTTAGCACAAAGGGAGGACATACATAGAGGAGTTCTTAATACAACGCTGAAGCTATGATGGAAACATCAGTATAACGTCTTTTACTTCCTATGTGAAAATCATCAGATAGCCCCTTTATAAGATAATATACTCCCTCCTTACCAACTCTATCTGATCTTTAAATGTAAAATCGTCTTTTACACACCTGATATCAGGAGGTAAAAGACGATTAAAAAGTTTGGGAACAAGATCCCGTTATAGCACTTACTTGCCCGGCAATCACTATAAGACTTTAGTCCATAGTTCTACATCATCAGCATGAAAGTATGGTGAAAATGGGGCTTCATTACCATTTGCATCAATACAAATAAAACCAAATTGGGCGGTTCCTCCTGAAACAACAAAGTCAAGAGTATTTAATTCACCCTTCAAATTGGAATTTATTTTAATTTTTACATCCGTACCACCTCCATTTGTCCACAGATACATACCCATTCCAACTGCATCAGCGTACACTTTAAAGGTATAAGTACCATCTTTCAAGCCTGTTATGGTTTGATAAATTTTACCATTCCATGGAGTTTCCTGTGGAGCTCCAGGATAATGGGAGGTTTGGGCTGCATAAAAATTAAGGCCATAATTACCAGTTCTCTTTGCATCAACACTCGATTGGAAGCCGTAGATTCCAACATATGCCGATTCAATTTTCCAGCCTTTTAAGGAATCTTCAAACCCTGGATTCATCACAGTTATTTGCACCGCTTGAGGGTTATCTGAACTTTTTTGGCAAGAAGTGATTGTTAATAATGATATCAGAGAAATGGTAAATAAAAAGAATATTTTTTTCATATGGAGTAATTAACGGTTTAAAACTAGCTAAAAGAATTGTACAGGTTACATTTGAATATAAGTCCTTTTATAAACGGAACTGGCTTTAAAATAGTATAGCTAACTTGAATAAGTCTATAAATTATAGTGAGATATTATGATTGTATAATTTATTATAGGTGAAAACCCTTATTAATTAAGTAGTCTATTACAAGACTATTCTGTTAAAGGGTAATGGCAAAGTAAATGATTCTGCAGACTAAGAATATTTTAAGCTGTTTTAATCATATCATTAACATTGTAGCAGATTTATACTTTATTAAAACAAAAAGGCTTCTTGCCAGGAAGCCTTTTTATTTTAATAGAGTAAGTATTTACTGCTTAACGAACTTTTTGTAAATGATATGACCATCACAGTTGTAATTTATTATGTACACACCTTTACTCCATGTAGCAACGTCTACAGTTAAGCGTTGAGAAGATGAAGTAACCGGAATTATTTTCATTACAGCACCCGATATTGAAGTGATAGAAAGACTGGATTTTTGTGATCCCTGCGGCGCATTAAGTGTAATCTGAACATTATCAGTTGTTGGATTCGGACTAACATTCGCACTTATAATTCTGGAACTCACAGCATCTTCAGCTACAGATTGTGTTGTTACTAAATTTGTCTGCCGTTGGGTTGCAGTGGCATCATTTGTTATTTGATTTGCCGCCTGATTAATAAGGACAGCAGATGTAAACGGCGCCAGGTTGATGCTACCTGAATAATAATTGTTTCTTGCATCTACATAGTTTCCATTTAATGAAACAGACGTAGCGCTGCTTGTCGGGTTATATACAAATCGTATGTAATCATCGGGATTTGTAATGGTAGTATTTACATCATAAACCTGCAGGTTGTCCAACCAGTATGGACAATCCGGACCGGCAATCTCGAATGCCAGCAGTGTAGTATTAGCAGATGAAGGAGCAATGTATAAGAAATCATTTTCAGTTCTGCTAGTTGTAAGATCAAAGTACCTGGTTTCAGACAAATGAGCATAAGTACTCCCATCTAAAATAAATGCTTTGATAGTTTTACCGGCATTATATCCAATCAGGCTGAATTTAATCTGATAAGCTCTGCCGCTTGATGTAGAACCGATGTCTATGAAGTTTCCAACCGTATTAGTTGCCCCGGAGCTTCCATCAAATGTAATTTGCAATGCTCCGCCATCAAGTTTGCCGCCACTGTTCCATGAAACCGCGCATTTACCCGGACTTGATAAACAGAATATATTTCCCGTGTTACTGTTAAATGATGCATTGCCAAACCTATTTCCCCCGTTATAACTGTTTACCTTATACGCTGGTATTTTCATTGGACTCGCTTTGGATTGCTGATCATAAGAACTGAAGGCAGACTTCCAACCAGCCACATCATAGAAAGAATATTGGTATGAACCTGAATTATTTTTATAAGTTGTATATATTACTCCATTATCATCTATTGGCCTGTCGTAATAGTTATTGGTATAATTACCAAAATATGCCATGTCATTAGTTGTAGAACTCATTTCCATCAGGAACTGATTCGTCTGTTTGGAAAACAAGATATTGTTATCAAGTGTAATGTTTCTTATAGGATGATTTATTGATATTGGATCATGTACCATTGAGAGCTGGGTACGGTTATTAAATATGGTATTGTTTCGCAAAGTCATTTCATGAGAATTATGAATAAATATACCGGCCCGGCTACAATTGGCAATAGTATTATCGGTCATTTCTATATTAGCGGATTCATCATCATGAAAAATGCCTGTTGCGCCAGTACTGAATTGATAATTAGTGCCTTCGAAAGCTCCTATGCCATTTAATACAATATTGCCGGATATTTTCCTGTTATATTTATTAAGATCTCCCCAGCCATAAATACCACCACCATCTTCAACAGTAAGACAGAAATTATTTACGTAATTGTTTTTAACAGAGAGCGACTCACCTGCGAATGTAATACCACAATAACCTGTATTTTCGACAGTATTAAACTCAATGGAGTTACCTGAGCCTTCAACCAGGATACCATTATATTGTTGATTACCGCTTTGTCCCATACCCAACATAAGACCTGTATTTTTAATGACATTGTTTCTTACTGCTGTATTAGAACAAGCGTTACAATCTATAGCATCATTACTTGTATTAGTAATGTAATTACCTTCAAGGCTAAGATTGTTAAGGTTTTGACCGGAAACAGCTTCAGTACCGGAAAGGTCAACATTGCAATATTGAACGCGAACATTCTGAGAGTACTCTACTCTAACACCATAGTCATCGCCTCCAACAAAAGAAATATTGTCCATTATAATGTTAGACTTGTTTGAAACTAAGGCAACGGTATTTACAGTGCTAGCCTTAACATCATAAGAGTTGGGATTATTAGAACCAAAATACATTTTTAAAACCTTATAGTTTTGATCATAATACCATTCTCCCAGTTGGTCAAGTGTTTGCGCGCTGTTCTGAATGAAATATCCGTATCCGTCCGCCGGTTCGTGACCTGTAGGTGAAGAGTAATAAATATTATTACCTGAATGATTGGTAATAGTACATCTGTCAAGTACCCAATTATTTTTTCTTATAACCACCTCTGCACCTGTGAAATTCGTAGAACCTGAAAGTTGGTAATCAGTAATAAGATAGGTGCCAGCGTGAGCATCTAAAGTAAGATATCCTCTGTTTGGCTCGGTAATATTCGGATAACGGCCCATAGCCTGGGCAACACCATTCATTGTTACCATGTTTACTTTATCCGGCGAAGGGCAGTTGGTCTGCCATACTCCGTTACCAATATTTGACCAGTTTGATAAAGTGTATAATCCGTTGATAACAGGTTTATTACCATTTCCGTATGCTGAAAATATAATAGGGACGTTTGTTCCGCCAGATACTGATACATTGATTGAGCCGTCAAAAACATCACCCCTGTTAAATAACACCGCATCACCCGACTGAAGGCTCGACATAACTGAATTTAATTTATTCAGTGATTTCCAGGGAGTGGATGAGTTTCTTGCCTGGGCGCTCGAACGTGAATCATCACCATATGTAGTTGAAAAGTAATAATTGTTTACTCCTTTAAGTCCGTCCGATCCGGAAGTATTGGTTGGAGGTAAAGGTATAGGTACCGGAGTTGGAGTGGGCGTAGGTGTTTCAAAAGCTGGTGGAGTTATTGTTGTTGGAGTTAAAGCATTATCAGGAACTTTTTGACGGCTAAGCCCGCTTGTTGATGACCAGTATAACTCCATAACCTGTCCCGCTCCCTGCTGAAAGTATGTTATGGTTATTGGATTCAGCCCTGCATTTAAATTAAGAGACCCCGTTTTTATCTGGTTTCCATGCAGGCCATCGTTATTAACCAATGCTATGGTAGATGAACCTATATAAACTTTGCTACCATCATCAGAATTAGTTTCAAATGTATAAGTGCCTGAAGCCGGAACATTAATATTTCCCTGCCAAACAAAAGCATAATTTGTTTCCCTATTTCTCGGGCTAATATCGATGTTAGCAGTTATTCCTGATTTTACCGGACTTAATGTGCTGAAATCCGGTAGGTTTGACCAGTTTCCTTCATAATAATTATAGCTGATCCCGTTGGAAGAATTGGGCGGCGTTACATTAGAACTTCCATTAGTACTTAAAACATTATCAGGAATTATTTGTCTTGATATGCCCGTATTTGAAGACCAATAAGCTTCCCAGGTCTGGTTTCCACCATTCTGTAAAAAAGACATGGTTATCGGGTAAACACCCGCTGTAAGTGCAATAGTGCCACTTCGTAACTGATCTCCATGCAAACCATCATTATTAACCAATGCAGTTGATTGATAACTATAGTTGCCAATATATAATTTACTTCCATCATCCGAAAGCGTTTCAAAGGTGTAGTTGCCATTTGAAGGAATAGTAATAAAGCCCTGCCATAAGAAAGCATACTGCTTTTCATTTTTGCGGGCAGATAAATTTGCATTTGAAGCTGTTCCGGTTACTACAGGGGTAAGTTGACTAAAGTCAGGAAGTAAGTTCCAATTGCCTTCATAGTATTTGAAATTAATACCAGCAGTTCCCGTAGGGTTTGAGCTAGATGCTTCAGAAGTACTTAACACATTATCAGGAAGTTTCTGACGGGAAATACCTGAAGTAGAGGACCAGTAAATTTCCCAGTTTTGGTTACCATTATTCTGGAAGTAGGTGAATGCTATTGGATATACTCCTGCATTAAGTGAAATAGTACCGGTTTTTACCTGGTTGCCATGTAAGCCGTCATTATTAACCAATGCCGGAGTATTATAATCGTAAGTACCTATATATAACTTACTGCCATCATCAGACAATGTTTCAAAAGTATAATTACCTGTTGCGGGTATGGTGATATAACCCTGATAAAGAAAAGCGTATTGAACCTCCCTGGTACGCGGATCAATATTAACTGTAGTTGCAGTTCCTGATTTTGTTGGAGTAAGAGAATTGAAATCAGGTAGTAAGCTCCATGTGCCCAGGTAATATTTATAATTTAAACCTTGTGCGCTTTGTACTGTAGAAATGCCAATTAAAAATGTAGAGATGACTGCAAGTAAGAATAATTTCATAAAAATCTTGAATTTAATTTCCTGTAATTGAGTTTATGTATTGTGATCAAATTAATAGTATCTATAACCTGCTGTAATTTTTAGCAGGTGGAGTTTTTTAAACTTATTTTTTGGACTAAAGCAAAGTCATAAAATCTTACAATTGACTATTGCTTCAATTATATTCAAATCTCAAATTGTTCTGCAACTCTAACTGATTAAATCAATTAAGTGCTTTTGTTGGTATGTTCCGCATTAAGCAGAAAGAAAATAATAAATTTTTGATTCTTAAATGGGATCGGTTTATTAGTGATTTCCCGGTATGGTTTTTTATTAGGAGAACTTCCAAACTTATCAATTACTATACCAATTACACTTCTGTATAGGGGAAATAGATTGACTAGAGTCAATAAATGTATATTTTACATTTATTTCTTTATGTGCGCCAGGCATGTGTATCAGCTATAAGGTGGAAGTCCTGAAGACACTTTACAGTAGGGAGTCTTAGCCAAGAGCAAGGGTGTCCACTGCGAGGTGGAATCTGAAGGAAGCTGGCGGCAAACGTTTGAGCCTACGAACTGAAATTGCATATAGGCATGGTTGTATGGGTGATGTTGCATAAGAAACAAAAACCCGATACTGTACAGGATACAATTATGTAGATGAAGAGGCTGCATGAACGGAAAGCGGATATACTTACCCTGGGAGGTCTGCAAGCCGGTTTCGTTCCGGCATAAAGCAGCAGTCAGCAGAAGCCATTGTAGGAAGAAACGAACCATTGCAAGGATGGAAGTCTCACAAACAACCGAAAGGCGGAATGTTGGAATGGGCCAGGAAATCAGGACGTCTGTAGCGAAGCCAAGACAACCACGTAAGAGAACTACCTGCATGAGGATAAGCCGGAAGCTGAAAGTAAAATGCAGGAGGAGTTGAGCGGAGTTATACGACCAGAGAGGACAAAGCCCGGTGTAATTTTTTTTTAGTAGTATGCTGGAAGAAATACTTAATATCAGGAACGTACAAAAAGCCTTGAATCAGGTAATAAGCAACAAGGGAGCCGGAGGCGTGGATGGTATGCAGAACGATGAACTTGGCGACTACCTGAACGTCAACTGGCCGTTGCTGAAACAAAGTATTTTGGAAAGCAGTTATCGTCCGAGCGCGGTACGCATTACTATTGGAAGACAGAGCACCAGATGAAATTATTCTAACAAACCGCCGTATACGAGAACCGTACGTACGGTGGTGTGAGAGGACAGGTAGCGAACTAATCGCTACCTTCCTACTCGATTAAAGGGGATATCCGCAATAATGTGAATTTATAATTCAGACATGGGTAGTTTTTTAGTAATGATTTAAAGTAAAAATCCTGATATGAGGATAAAAAATCATAAAGAACAAGAAGTACAACTACGAGTTATTAAAATCTTATGAAAATGAAACCTTGAAGCGGGGGAATAAACAAACATATTGCTAAACAGCCGTAGAGGGAAAATGAAAAATTAGATAAATAAAGTGATTATTGTCTACAAATGCAGTAATATTTTTAAAAATTTATCTGTTATTGTTAGTTGCCCGACCTGGATTCGAACCAAGACAAACAGCACCAAAAACTGTCGTACTACCATTATACTATCGGGCAAACTGTACTGAATTTTTCAGAACGATGTAAAACTAACGATTGAAAAAACTATTTCCAAAAATAACTGCTTAGTAATTATCTAGTCAATCTTCTTTGTGTTATAATTATATAATTTGAAAGTATGTATTAACAGCTATTAGCAGAGTGCTATTTCATATTATCTTCGTCTTCCTTTAATTTTTTTATAAGCTCAAGTGCTTCTGCAACAACATCACACATAATGGTTATAAGGGAGCCGGGTTTAGCATTATTATATGCATACATGATAGCTTCTTTTTCATTCAGTATTATTTTTAAAGGAATGTCCCTGGTTTTGGCATCGTTGATTCCTTCCACAAGTAACCCGACAATATTATCGGCTGTCCGTCCACGAAGGTGTTTATCTTGCCTGATAATAATTTCATCAAAGCATCCTGCGGAAATGCGCCCAAGTTCACGGATGTCATCATCTCTTCTGTCACCGGTACCACTGATAATACCAATCTTCGGGTACGCATCCAGTTTACTTAAAAAATCCCCTAATAATGTTAGTCCGGCGGGATTATGCGCAAAATCTATCAGGAACTGAAATTTTTTAAATTGAAAGAAATTAAGGCGGCCGGGAGTTTGTGCAGGTGAAGGTACAAATGTCTGCAAAGCGAGTTTGATGTCTTCAATTTTTATATTACGGTATAGATATGTTGAAAGCACTGCCGGTAGTGTGTTCATTATGTTATGAATGGCTTTTCCACTGAAAGTTATCGGGATATCAGTAACTTTTTCAATCCTGATTTTCCAGGTGCCTTTCAAAACAGAAATATATCCGTTTTCATAAACGGCAGCAAATCCGCCATTGATGCAGTGTTTCTTTATACGCTCATTATTTTCATCCATGCTAAAAAGAGCAACATTGCAATCCAGGTTTTTACGCATTGCATACACCAGGTCGTCATCTGCATTGAGAATGGTAAAGCCGTGCGGAAAAACGGTTTCGGGTAATATTGCCTTCACCTTTGCCATTTGTTCAATAGTATCTATTCCCCCTAATCCCAGGTGATCTGCTGTAACATTGGTAACTATAGCGATATCACAATTCCGAAAAGCAAGTCCGGATTTCAGTATTCCTCCTCTTGCAGATTCAAGCACTGCAAAATCAACAGTTGGGTCTTTTAATACAAACTGAGCACTTACCGGACCGGTGCAATCCCCCTTCATCATAAGCTGATTTTGAATATACACACCATCAGATGTAGTAAACCCAACTTTGTAACCGGCAATTTTACAGATGTGAGCAATAAGCCTGGTAGTAGTTGTTTTGCCATTTGTGCCGGTAATAGCTATAATCGGAATTCTTCCTGCACTGCCTTTTGGAAACAGCATTTCAATTACAGGTTCAGCTACGTTGCGTGCAAGGCCTTTTGCCGGCTCGATATGCATCCTGAAACCGGGCGCAGCATTAACTTCAAGCACTGCTCCGCCATTTTCAAATAAAGGTGTTTTGAGATCCGGTGCCATAATATCTATCCCACAGATATCAAGGCCAATGATCTGCGCAATTCTTTCAGCCATAAAAACATTTACCGGATGAACTTCATCGGTAACATCTTCAGAAGTTCCACCGGTACTAAGGTTAGCCGTAGGTTTTAGTAGTACCAATTCATCTTTTACAGGAACGGTTTGTAATGTATAACCTTTATCAACCAGCATTTTATGCGAGAAGTCATCAATTTTAATTTGTGTTAAAACTTTTTCATGGCCATAGCCACGTTTCGGATCTTTATTGGTTTCATCAACCAGCCATTGAATAGAATGTTCTCCATCGCCTGTAACACTTGCCGGAGTGCGTAAGGCGGCACAAATAAATTTATAATTGATTACTAATAAACGAAAATCAAAACCGGTAATAAATTTTTCACAGATAACACTCCGGCTGTACACCTGCGCTGCATGTAATGCAATAATTGCCTGCTGCCAGTTTGTAATATTTGTTGTGGCGCCTTTGCCATGATTACCATCTACCGGCTTTAAAACAAGTGGATATCCTACCTCTTCAACAGCATCTTTAAGGTCTTCTTCAGTATATACAATAGTGCCGGTGGGAACAGGTATTTCCGCCGCGTCTAATAAATTCTTTGTTTCTTCTTTATCTCCTGCTATATCCACAGCAATGGAAGAGGTAGTACTGGCAATGGTTGCACGAATTCGTTTTTGGTTTACACCATACCCCAATTGTACCAGGCTGTGTTTATTAAGCCTTATGTAAGGAATACCTCTTTTTACTGCTTCCTCTACGATACATCCTGTGGATGGGCCTAAACGGGTATTTTCCCTTATCTCTCTTAATAATTGAATATCCTTTTCCAGGTCATATACCGCTCCATCTGCCAGTGCCTGTGCAATAGCTACAGAAGCCCTTGCTGCATAAACACCGGCATCTTCTTCAATATAGCTGAATACTACAAAATATTCTCCTTCTTTATTGGTGCTTCGGGTTCTGCCGAAACCCGTATCCATATGGGCAAGTGTTTGTATTTCGAGTGCTATATGTTCAATAACATGTCCCATCCAGGTACCTTCTTCCACTCTTTTGAAAAAGCCGCCGGCTGAGTCTTCACTACAGCGGTGTTCATACATTCCCGGTAACATGGTTTCCAGTCTTTCTTTGAAACCTGGAATTGTATTAGTGGGTCGCTGCTCCATCTCTTCCAGATCAAGTTTCATCTGAATAAGTTTTGGACGCCGCACACTCCAGTAATTTGGGCCTTTTAACACCTTTATTTCAACAATCTTCATAAGCAGTATCAGGTTAAATTATAAATGTTATTGTGAAGTAATGTGGTTCTTTCTTTGGCTTGAACAATTTTCTCTAAGCTACAGGTTAATTCCATTATTTATTAAAATTCGTCTTGTTTAGTTAACTTGTTAAACAAAGAATTAAAATCAATATATGAAAAGAAAAGTAACATCTTAAATGTATAAGTATCTTTTTATAAGTGTTATGTTTACTCCTGATTGACGTATTTGCTATCAGCCGTCAGCTATCAGCTCTCAGGAGGAAGCGTATCACACATTGATCTGCTAATAGCTGATAGCTGAAAGCTGATAGCAACTCGACACGTGATTTCATGATTAACAGACACCAGATGCCAAATGACTTTTTAAAATTAATTATATAATATTTCATGGCATTAACCCCGACTCTAAAACGTGAGATCAGTTTGCTGCAGGCTTCAGCGATCAACATGATCGATATGGTGGGAATTGGCCCTTTTGTAGTAATGCCTTTAGTGATAAGTATGATGGGTAGTAACCTCTTCTTATGGGCATGGATACTCGGAGCCTTTATTGCTTTAATTGATGGAATGGTCTGGAGTGAACTGGGCGCATCTTACCCATTGGCAGGAGGCAGCTACAATTTTTTGAAAGAAGCCTATGGAAGTAAATGGGGTAGAATGATGTCATTCCTTTTTGTGTGGCAAACCTGCATACAGGCGCCACTGGTAGTAGCTTCCGGAGCAATAGGTTTTTCCCAGTATTTTACTTACCTCGTGCCATTGGGTTTTATCATGAAAAAAGTTCTTTCCGGAGCAGTGGTAATTCTTATAACAATACTGTTGTATCGCAACATCAAAACCATTGGTAAAATGGCTGTCTTTTTATGGGCGGGAGTAATTGTAACATTATTGTGGATCATCATCGGGGGATTTACTCATAAGCAAATTGATTACTCGCCTATGCCCGAAAACAGCAGTGAATTTTTATCGGGTGTTTTCTGGATCGCCTTGGGACATGCTTCTGTAAATACAATTTACAGTTACCTGGGATATTATAATGTTTGCCATTTAGGTAGCGAAATAATAAACCCCCGGCGTAATATTCCAAGAAGCATTTTCATTTCAGTATTTGGAATAGCCGCATTATATCTATGCATGAACATCAGCATAGTAAGTGTAATACCCTGGCAGGAAGCGCAACATTCCGTTTTTATTGTCAGCACATTTATCGAAAAAATTTACGGGTCAAAAGCGGCTATGATAGCTACAGGACTGGTACTATGGATTGCATTTGCTTCTTTGTTTGCTGTTATGCTGGGTTACTCAAGGGTTCCATACGCAGCAGCGGCCGATGGTAATTTCTTTTCATTGTTTGCCAAGTTACATCCGGAAAAGAATTTCCCTTACATCTCTTTATTATTTATTGGCGGGTTGGGTTTTTTGTTCAGCCTGCTGTTCAAATTATCAGACGTTATTAAAGCCATCCTGGCAATGCGCATACTGGTGCAGTTTATAGCCCAGGCTATCGGGGTTATATTGTTGCGACGCAAAAAATCAATTGAAGAGATACCATTTAAAATGTGGCTTTATCCATTACCTATCATCGTTTCTATTGCAATCTGGCTATTTGTATTTTTTTCTACTGGCTGGTATGCACTTGGGGGAGCACTTATTGCTTTGGCAGGAGTAGGAATATATTTTTTAAGAAAAAGAATAAAAACATAGCCATCCCTATGATCAGCAGAAGGAATTGTTACAAATCTTAAAGCAATTTTACCTTCAGTTACTCCGTTGTTTCTTTTATAAATAACAATCAATGTCGTGACTTAAGGATTTCGTTTTTAGCAGACATCCCTTGTGTCCTTTGTGGAATACCTATGTGTTCCTTGTGGTTAAAAGACTCCTGGATTCATAGACCCTATTTAACCACAATGGGCCACAAAGGTAATCCACAAAGGGCGCTAAGACTTCTAACCAAATTGTAATTCAAATACGAAAGAAACTACTGTTATGTCAACTAGCAATTGATACGACATTTTATGGTTGACACGATACTACTAACTTCTTAAGGTCAACGACATTGAAATAACAATTATTATTACTCACCTTAAACAATACTCATACAGGAATTAGCACTATAAATCCTTACATTTCCGTTATTTTGCTTTTTCTAATTTTTTTTCATGTTAGTACCTAAAGGAAAACTTATTGCTGTTGGCGGTGCAGAAGATAAAGGCATCGATCTGGAAACAGGAGAGCTTTACCGGAATAACCTCAATTTTTTTGAACTGGGTATTCTGCGCCGTATTGTAAAAGAATCCGGCGGGCCAACAGATAGAATAGAAGTAATTACTACTGCATCAATGATTCCTCATGAAGTAGGTAATAATTATTTAAATGCATTCGGTAAGATTGGATGTACCAATATTGGTGTACTGCATATCCGTAACAGGGAAGATGCGATCAATAAAGATTATATTGAAAGATTGAAGCAGGCTGATTGTATAATGTTTAGCGGTGGTAATCAATTAAGATTAAGCTCTGTATTTGGTGGAACTGATTTCTTACAGATTTTACATAACCGTTACCAGGATGAAAATTTTGTAATCGCCGGCACCTCTGCCGGTGCAATGGCTATGAGCAATACGATGATCTATGAAGGAAATGCTACACGGGCACATTTGAAAGGTGAAGTAAAGATGACAACCGGTCTTGGTTTTATGGATGATGTAATCATTGATAGTCACTTTGAAAAGAGAGGGCGATTTGGAAGATTGGCCCAGGCTGTTGCAAGCAATCCATCCTGCCTGGGAATTGGTTTGGGAGAAGATACCGGAATGCTGGTAACAGGTGGCAACCAACTGGAAGCCATCGGAAGCGGAATGGTTATGATCATTGACGGACATGAGATCCGCCATAGTAATATCGCTGATATTCCCGAAGGAAACCCAATAAGCGTGGAAAAACTTATTGTTCATTTATGTGCAAAAGGCAACGGCTTTTATTTAAAGGAAAGAAAATTTATAGAGTCTGTAACTGAAACGCTTCCATATTATTCAGGATTCTAAGAACGTAGCTTTTGAAATAAGCCGTTTAAATATACTTATATGAAACGTCGTCACTTTATACAACAGGCATCTTCAGTGGCTGCCGGAATTGCTTTATCACCATACTCATTCGCGGCAGTTGAACAGCAGTTCCCAACTGTAAGAACTTCGGAGCCGCAACGCAAATTTAAAAGTGCTGCCATAGAAGAAACCATCCGCAACTTGAAATCTTCCATCAGCAATAAAGAACTGGGCTGGTTGTTTGAAAATTGTTTCCCTAATACATTGGATACCACAGTTGATTTTGAAATGATCAATGGTAAACCGGATACCTATGTGATAACCGGTGATATAGATGCCATGTGGCTAAGAGATAGTTCTGCCCAGGTATGGCCCTACCTGCCTTTGATGAAATCTGATAAGAACCTGCAACAACTGATTGCCGGTGTGATCAACAGGCAAACAAAATGTATTTTAAAAGATCCTTATGCGAACGCTTTTTATAAGGATGAGAATAAAGTAAGTGAATGGAAGGCATCCGATATTACCACTATGAAACCGGGTATCCATGAACGTAAGTGGGAGATAGACAGCTTGTGTTATCCTATTCGTCTGGCTCATGGTTATTGGAAAACAACGGGAGATACCGGATCATTTGATAAGGATTGGATTGCAGCCATGAAACTGGTGATACAAACATTCAGGGAACAGCAGCGGCTTGAAGGAAAAGGGCCTTATACTTTTCAACGCAAAACAGCCTGGGCAACGGATGGTGTTCCATTAGGCGGATATGGTTATCCTACAAAAAAGGTGGGGTTAATCCATTCCATGTTCAGGCCAAGTGATGATGCAACGGTGTTTCCATTCCTGATACCTTCTAATTTCTTTGCTTACGAATCATTACTGCATTTGCAGGAGCTGGCAAAGGCGCTTCACGAAGATGCTTTAGGCAATGATGCATTTGCACTGGCGACTACTGTTAAAAACGCCCTTGATCAATATGCCAAAGTTTCTTCTGCTCCTTTTGGCCAGATATATGCTTATGAAGTAAATGGCTTTGGCAGTTATAATCTGATGGATGATGCTAACATACCCTCATTGCTTTCTCTTCCTTACCTTGATGCGATAAAAGCTACTGATCCGGTTTACCAGTCAACAAGAAAATTCTTGTTAAGTGATTCCAATCCTTTTTTCTTTAAAGGAAGAGCCGGGGAGGGCATTGGCGGCCCGCATATCGGTATAGATTTTATCTGGCCCATGAGCATTACTATGCGAGGATTAACGAGTATCAATGATGATGAAATAAAAACCTGTTTGAACATGCTGATTAAATCTCATGGAGGTACAGGTTTTATGCATGAAAGTTTTTTCAAAGATGATGCTGCTAAGTTTACACGGAAATGGTTTGCATGGGCGAATACACTTTTCGGTGAGTTTGTTTTAAAACTCTACCATGAAAAGCCGCAATTGTTGAAATAATAAATGGAGCCGCCTACCTATAAGGTTTTCAAAACCTTATAGGTTAGCGGCTCCATTCATTACCTTATTCCAGTATTATCTGCCGAAGCAATTTAGAAATAATTGCTCCCTCAGTCAGCACCATCAGGTGCTCTCCTCCTTCAACACTATAATCCGCATGTACATACCTGTGAGGTAGTAAAATATCTGCTGTGCCATGGATATGTATTGCATTTGAAAGAACATGATTGTTTCGCCAGTTAGCAATCTGGTTGATCGCCCATTTAATAAATCGATCATCGGAACTATATAACATCTCTTCAAAAATAATCTTGTCATTCCTTTTCTCAATACCCATAAAACGGTACGCAGTATGATTAGCTTTCCTTAAAAATGAGATGGATGTTGTTTTATGAAGTGGAATATATCTCAGCCACTTTATATAATAAGGAATTTCTTTTTCTGATTTGGCACTGGAAAGAAGAATTAGTTTTTTCACCGGGAATTGCCTAGCAATTTCCGCTCCTATCATTCCGCCAAAAGACAAGCCAACAATAATAGGTTCCTTATCTGTGATCTGTTCATTAATCCGGATTGCATAATCGCTGATATGCTCGCCGGGTAAGGGTTCTATCCAATCAACAAAAACCGGATTGCAAAAACTAAGGTCAAGAAATTGAAAAGCTCTTTTATCAGCGCCTAATCCACTGATAAAATATACTGTAGGAGTTCTGTCCAAGATTGATGGTTTAATTTGTACTCGACTCGTTACAACGCCTTAACCAGGTAATAATTCCTTTTTCCTTTTTGAACCAGTAAATATTGCTGATGTAATAACAGGCCTTCTTCCAGGATCATAGACGCATTAGTAACTTTATTCCGGTTGATACTTAAGCCGCCATTCTGAATCATCTTCCTTGCTTCTCCCTTGCTGGAAAAAATACCTGTTTCCGCAAGAAAGCTAATCACATCAATACCGGCTTTAATCTTACTTAGAGCATAATAAATGGTTACCACGCCTTCTAAGGATTCAAGATCTTCAAGTGTATAAGATGAATCCTGCAATGTGTCCTGAAAGAATAATTTTTCAGTGGTAGTAATAGCTTTTTGCAGTTCATCTTCACCGTGCACAAACAATGTTACTTCCCTGGCCAGTCTCTTTTGCAATTCACGGGCAGCCATGTTTTTTTCATGTGTTTCAATCAGGGATGCAATTTCATCTTTAGATAAAAAAGTAAAGAGCCTGATCCATTTTTTAGCGTCCTCATCACTGGCATTTAACCAAAATTGATAGAACTGGTAAGCAGAAGTTTTATTTACATCCAGCCAGACATTTCCCTTTTCAGTTTTGCCAAACTTACCCCCATCCGCTTTTGTCACCAGCGGACAAGTAAATGCAAACGCTTCCCCACCCGTTTTGCGGCGGATCAATTCAGTGCCGGTAACAATATTACCCCACTGGTCGCTTCCTCCCATCTGTAGTTTAGCATTTTTATTTTTGTACAACCAGTAAAAATCATAGCCCTGCACCAACTGATAGGTAAATTCGGTAAAGCTCATGCCGTTTTCACTATCAAGCCTTTTCTTCACACTATCCTTGGCCATCATATAATTTACCGTGATATGCTTACCGACATCGCGGATAAAATCAAGAAAAGATAGATTTTTAAACCAGTCGTAATTGTTAACTATTTCAGCATTGTTGGATTTAGAAGCATCGAAATCCAGATATTTTTCCAGTTGTTTCTGAACACCTGCCAGGTTAACAGTCAATATTTCTTCACTCAACAGGTTTCTTTCTTCACTTTTACCAGACGGATCACCTACCATACCTGTTGCGCCTCCTACCAAAGCAATCGGTTTATGACCCGCCTTTTGCAGGTGAACAAGTATTATTATCGGAATAAGGCTGCCAATATGAAGGCTATCCGCAGTAGGGTCAAAGCCAATATAAGCTGTGGTAGATTCTTTTTGAAGTTGTTCCTCTGTTCCCGGCATAATATCCTGGATCATACCCCTCCAGCGTAATTCTTCTATCAGGTTCATAAAAAAAATTCAATTTGGGCAAAAGTAAATGAATATATGATGCTGATTAAACGCAATAATAATAGAGTTAACCCGTTACAAAAGCCCCGCACCATCTATGAAAATGTGAAAGGTTGTTTTTGTGATGCAGCTAATAAATAGGAGATTTGATGTGATTTATCACTTGTAGGAGAGGTTAGTAAAAATCAGCGGCTGTAGCAATAACGACTTATTTAGCAGCTTAGTAATTACAGCTTAGCTTACAGTTCATTGCCTACAAATTAATTTGATGAGAAAGTTATATCCTATTTTGCTTGCGGTCCTAATTGAATGTCTCATCGGATACGATACTTATGCTCAGTTCAGGAAATATTCCAACGAATTTTTAAACATCGGTGCCGGGGCCCGCGGGCTTGCAATGGGTGGGGCGCAGGTAGCATCAGTAAAAGATGGGAGTGCCGGGTACTGGAATCCTGCCGGGCTTGTTGAAGTAAAAGACTATCCTCAACTAAACCTGATGCATGCAGAATACTTTGCCGGTATTGGCAAGTATGATTATGGCAGTTTGGCTGTGCCTGTAAGCGGAGGTAAAAGAACGCTGGGTCTTTCCATACTCCGTTTTGCGGTAGATGATATTCCTAATACCGTTTTCCTGGTAGAGCCAGACGGTACCATCAACTTTAGTAACATTACCACTTTTTCATCTGCCGATTACGCTTTTCTTTTCTCACTGGCACAGGAGGTTACCTTCAGAAAAACAAAAAAGTTAAACATAGGATTTAGCGCAAAAATCATTCATCGTAAAGCTGGCGAATTTGCAACTTCCTGGGGCTTTGGTTTCGATGCAGGATTACAATACGCTGACAAGAGGTTAAAAATCGGTATCGTTGCCAGGGACGTAACCACTACTTTTAATGCCTGGTCATTTAATATCAATGAGAAGATGCGTGAGGTATTTTATGTAACCGATAATGAAATCCCGGTAAAGTCAACTGAGCTAACCGCTCCCCGGTTAATAGCCGGAGGTTCTTACAATTTTAAGATCAGCAATAAAATGAATTTGTTAGCCGAAGCCGACCTGGACTTGACTTTTGATGGAAGAAGGAATACAGTAATAAGTTTTAATCCTGTAAGCATAGATCCTAAATTAGGACTGGAAGGTTCTTATAATGAAGTGTTTTTTATCAGGGCCGGCATCAATAATTTTCAGAAAGCATTGGACGATGCTGACATTACCAACAAGAAAAAAGTATGGATTTATCAGCCAGCTATAGGCGCAGGCTTTAAAATTTCAACTGTACAGATTGATTATGCATTTACAAATCTTGCCAATCAATCTAACCCATTATATACGCATATATTTTCTTTAAAGCTCGATTTAAAAAAGAAACAGAGTAAATAGTAACCCAACATAAACAGCCTTAGGAAAAAGCGTATGAAAAAATTATTTATCCTGTTAATGCTCATGATCAGTGCGGGTGCTTTTGCCCAACAGTATAATAATGAATGGATAGATTTCAGTAAGGGTTATTATAAATTTAAAATTGCAGATTCCGGTTTGTATCGTATCAGTCAGGCTACACTTAATGGCGCCGGCTTGGGCAATACTCCGGCTGAACAGTTTAAGTTATTTCGAAATGGCATAGAGGTTCCTTTGTATACATCAGTGTCGGCCGGAACACTGCCGGCCAGCGGATACTTACAATTTTTTGGAGAGCCTAATGATGGAAAAGCAGATAAGGTTCTCTACCGTAATCCAGCATATCAGCATACAGATAAGGTGAGCTTACAGAGTGATACGGCAATTTATTTTTTAACTGCAGCTCCTGTTAATAACCTGAGAATAGTAAATGTTGCCAATAATGTTGCTAACAATACCTTGCCTGTTACACCTTATTTTATGTACACCGCCGGCAAGTATTATAAAGAGAATATAAATCCTGGTTATGCTGAAGTGGTTGGTGAGTATGTTTATTCATCGTCTTATGATAAAGGAGAATTCTGGTCCACTCCTGACATCGCTCCGGGTAATCCCCGTACCAACATCATGAATAATCTTTTCGCATATCCTGGCGGGCCTGCCGGTACTTTAAAATTTGGTGCGGCGGGCAATGCTCAAAATACAAGAGCGGTAAGGGTTACTGTAAACGGTTCACCGGTGCGGGAATCGCAAATGGATTTTTTTAATGATACCGTAACGCAGGCTTCTTTTCCTGTAAGCCTTATAAGCTCTAATACAGCAAATGTTCAGTTTATTAATACCTCTGCAACAGCTTTAGATAGAATGGTAATATCATTTTATGAAATCACTTATCCACGGCTTTTTAACTTTGGTGGTGTTAAACAGTTTGCTTTTGAACTGCCTCCCAAAAATGATGGATACTATCTTGAAATATCAAATTTTAATGCCGGGGCACAGCCACCGGTTTTATATGATCTTTCCTATCAGCAAAGATATACAGGTGAGGTTTCAGGAACTGTAGTGAGGTTTGCTATTCCTGCTAACAGTACTACCCGCAAGCTGGTGCTGGTAAATGAAGAAGCTTCGAATATTAAAAATGTTACTACGCTAACGCCTAAAACATTTCTTAATTTTAAAGATGCGGTAAATCAGGGTGATTACCTTATAATATCCAACTCATTATTATTTACCGGAACCAATGGCAATCCTGTTGAACAATATAGAAATTATCGTACTACGGTTGCAGGTGGTAGTTTCAAGGCACATATTTATAATATAGATGAGCTGGTGGATCAGTTTGCTTATGGTATTAAGAAACATCCTTTGTCAATAAAGAATTTCCTTCGTTTTGCAAGAGCTAATTTTGCAACGATACCTAAATATACTTTCCTGATTGGTAAAGGGGTATCGTATAATGAATACAGATTAAACCAGGTTGATCCCTTAGCCGAAAGATTAAACCTGGTTCCTTCATTTGGTAACCCGGCTTCAGATAACATGTTAAGTTCACCTGATATGATATCTAATGCAGCACTTACACTGATTGGCAGATTGTCTGTCGTAAGTACAAAAGAACTGGAAGATTACCTGGAGAAAGTAAAAGAATATGAAAATGTGCAGCAGACTGCTTCTAACACCATTAAGGATCGTTTGTGGATGAAGAATATTATTCACGTAACCGGCGCAAGCGATAGTTACCTGGGAACAGTACTTTGCAATTATATGGAGGGTTATAAGCGGATTGCTGAAGATACACTGCTGGGAAGTAATGTAAATGTTTTCTGCAAAACCTCCACCAATCCCGTTGAACAATTGTCTAACGACAGGATCTCGGATCTGTTTAAAGAAGGACTGAGCCTTGTAACTTATTTTGGTCATTCCTCTTCTACCACGCTGGAATTTAATCTTGATAATCCACAGAATTACAGCAACCAGGGAAAATATCCGGTGTTCTCAGTGAACGGATGTAACGCAGGCAATTTTTTTAAATTCGATCCGCAACGATTTACTTTTAATGAAACATTATCTGAAAAGTTTGTTCTTGCAAAACAGCGAGGCGGTATTGCTTTTATTGCCAGCACTCACCTGGGCATTGTAAATTATTTAAATATTTACCTGGATGCTTTTTATCATGACATCGGAGGTAAAAACTATGGTGCTACACTGGGTCAATTAAACAGAGACGCTTTGCAAAAAGTAATAACAGTTTCTAATCCTTCCGATTTCTTTGCCCGCATTCAGGCAGAAGAAGTAACACTACATGGTGATCCGGCTCTTAAAATGAATTTTGAACCACTGCCTGATTATATTGTAGAAGAGCCACAGGTAAAAATTTCTCCTGCCTTTATTTCTATTGCTGAAAATAAATTTGATCTCGGCGTTAAATTATTTAACCTGGGCAGATCCGTTAAAGATTCTATAACAATAGAAATCAAACGCCAGTATCCTGATGGCACTACTGACATTTTATTTCGAAAAAAAATAAAGGGAATATATTATAGTGATTCTGTAAACCTTGTTATTCCGGTTGTGGCTACCCGTGATAAAGGACAAAATAAAATAATAGTAACGGTGGATGCAGACAATAATGTGGCCGAAGTTTCAGAAAGCAATAACACGGTGACTAAAGACTTCTTTATTTTTGAAGACGAAGCGAAAACTGCTTTCCCTTACGATTTTGCTATAGTAAATAATGCCAGTCAGAAATTATATGCTTCCACTGCAAACCCATTCAGCAACCTGAAGCAGTATGTAATGGAAATTGATACAACAGAGTTATATAATTCACCTGCAAAGGTGGTTAAAAATTTAAGTTCAGTCGGTGGTATACTGGAGTTTGATCCGGCAATTGCATTCAGAGACAGTACGGTTTACTACTGGCGGGTTTCGTTGGTGCCATCCAATGGTACCGGGTATCGTTGGAATAGCGCTTCCTTTATATATTTAAAAGGAAATTCAGTTGGTTTTAACCAGTCACATTACTTTCAGCATCGAAAGTCGGATGTAGAAAGAATTACATTGGAAGCAGACAGGGACTGGAAATATGGTAACCGGATTAATAATTTATTTATAAGGAATACGGTGTATAACCCAGCAGGAGGAACGGCGGAGAGCGACTTTGCCATTACAGTAAACGGCGATACCTATATAAAAAGTGCCTGTGTAGGAAGGTCTTTATTATTTAATGTCTTTGACCAGGTAACTTTTAAACCCTGGAAAAATGTTGACGAAAATGGTAGGAACCTTAATCGCTATAATAGTGGAAGTGCAAACTGTGCGGTGGGACGTCAAAATAATTTTGAGTTTTCTTACATGACTCCTGCAAGTAGAAAGAATATAATGGATTTCATGGATTCTATACCTGCCGGAGCTTTCGTTGTAATCAGGAGTATTGATTATAATGTTAGTAATTCCTTTTCCAATACCTGGCGGGCAGATACAGCATTATACGGTTCAAATAATTCACTATATCATAAATTATTAAAAGCAGGATTATCTTCCATAGATTCATTAAATATTGAAAAATCATGGCTGATGATTTATAAAAAAGATGATCCTTCATTTGATCCGAAATTTCAATTAAGTGCAAGTATATATGACCGGATAGCATTGCCGATTGATTGCCCTACGCCAGATACTGTAGGATTTATTACATCGCCTTTATTTGGCCCAGCAAAAGCATGGAAGGAATTTCATTGGAGGGGCACATCAAAAGAAAAAGCATCTGCTGATTTTCCTGCCGTTGATATTATAGGTAGTGATTTGCAGGGCAATCACTCAACTTTGTTTTCTTTAAATCTTAATACTCAGGACTTAGATATCTCATCTATTAATGCAAACAAATATCCGTACCTGCAATTAAAAATGCGCAATGTAGATTCAATTAATTTAACGCCCTATCAACTGAATTATTGGAGACTTAATTACGATCCTGTGCCCGAAGGATCTCTTGCACCCAATCTTTTATTTACCTCAAAAGATAGTCTTGAAATAGGAGAAAAACTTCAATTTGCCATTGCTTTTAAAAATATCAGTCAGGCAAAATTTGATAGCCTTAAAATTAAAGTAGTTATTATAGACAAGGATAACGTATCTCATCCATTGAGCTTAGCCAGGAAGAAACCGTTGATAAGCGGAGATACCTTATCATTTTCATACACTATTGATACAAAAGATTATGCTGGTATGAATACTTTATATGTTGATTTTAATCCAGACAATGATCAACCCGAGCAATACCATTATAACAATTTCCTGTACCGTAATTTTTATGTGAAGCCTGATAAAATAAATCCGTTACTGGATGTGACCTTTGATGGGTTGCATATTTTAAACAGGGACATCATATCGGCAAAACCTCGCATACAGATCAAGCTAAAAGATGAGGCAAAGTACCTGTTATTAAACGATACATCACTGTTTACAGTACAGGTCCGTTTTCCAGATCCTAACAGAACCCTTCGCACGTATGCTATAGATAATGATACGCTTAAATTCATACCTGCCCAAAGTGGAACTGATAATACGGCTACTATTGAGTTTATGCCATACTTCAACCAGCAATACAATGCTGATGGAGATGATTATGAACTGATAGTAACAGGAAAGGATAAAAGTGGTAATAAGGCAGGACAAATTGAATACCGCGTATCGTTCAGGATCATTAATAAACCCATGATCAGTAACCTGTTGAATTATCCAAATCCTTTCACTACTTCAACGGCTTTTGTGTTTACAATTACCGGTTTTGAAATTCCTCAGAATATGAAGATTCAGGTACTAACAGTTACCGGGAAAATAGTAAGGGAAATTACAAAAGATGAATTGGGCACTTTACACATAGGAAGAAACATTACGGAGTTTAAATGGGATGGAACGGACCAGTTTGGCCAGCGGCTGGCTAATGGTGTTTATATTTACCGGGTAGTAACAACAATTAATGGAAGGCAGATGGATAAGTATAAATCGAAAGAAGACGACACAGATAGATATTTTAACCGGGGATATGGCAAAATGTACCTGATGCGTTGATATAATTAGAATTATGCTATCAGCCGTCAGCTATCAGGAGATCAATGTGTATTAAGTTTCCTCCTGATAGCTGACGGCTGATAGCAACATTTACAGTCATTTTATGGGTGACATAACACTAGTTTCCTAATACACATGAATAGTAAAACTTCCAAGGCGTTCGGGATTAAGTTTACATATCTTCTGTTTTATTCCATTGCAGCTATTATTTTATTTTTACCGGTTCTTAATAAAAATTTTGTTTCTGATGATTTTGTGGTGTTGAAACGTGTTTGCCTGCAAAGAACCATCTACATACAAGGCTTTTTTCGTCCGTTATCTGATTGTAGTATATATCTGAATTACCTACTAATTGGTCTTAAGCCTATAGGCTTTAATCTCGTAAACATATTTATTCATTCTATCAACAGTTTTCTTTTATTTGAATTTTGCCTGAAATGGAAATGGACCACAGATATAGTGATGCAGCGCAGGTATGCGTTAATAGCCAGCATCTTATTTCTAACTTATCCCTTTCATAATGAAGCGATCGTTTGGTTATTGGGCCGTGGATCGTCCTTAGCAGCTACGTTTGGAATTGCTGCATTATTAATATTCTTATCCGGCTGGAATGATAAAGCAAAATTCTTTGGAGTTTGCCTGTCTTATTTTACAGGTTTGATGGCATATGAGTCAATAATCATTTTACCTATATTAATTTGTTTATTATTAATAGAAAAGAAAGTTTCATCCATAACTTATTTTAAGTGGGCTATCGCATTTGCAATTACCGGTATCATGCATATTCTTTTTCGCTACAATTTTTCAGGAGCACTATTTGGAAGTTATGGTGAAAAAATATTAAAACTTCACTGGTTAAGTTATCCTGGAAATATTTTAAAAGTAATGAGCCGGTTAATAATTCCTCCTATAAAAAACTCATTTTTATTTTTAATGATATCGATTACTATAGTGTTAGCATCCAGCCTTACTGTTTTTTTTACCTTCTTCAGATTAAAAAAGCAAATACTTCATAAGCATTTCGTGTTTATACTCATTAGTATTATTGGTTGTACGCTTATGGTGCCGTTCCTCCTAGCTGTTAGTACAAGAACATCAGAAAGTGACAGGTTACTTTATCTTCCATCATTATTTGTATGCTGTTTTATTTCTTTTTTAATATGCAGCTGGATTCAAACCAGATCAGCCAGGCAATTAGTTGTTGTTTTATTATGTATTTACAATATCATATTTCTTGAACTGAACAATTATAATTGGTTCAAAGCAGGAAGCGCTATCCATTCTATTTTAAAATTGTTACAATCAGATACAGGCAGTAATAGGATATTTATAGCGAATGTGCCTAATGAAGTAAATGGTGCATATATTTTCAGGGAAGGTTTTAAGGACGCATTAATAATTAATAAGATTGATACCTCAAGAGTCTCAGTAATTAACAAGCTTTCGAAGGAACTGGTAACAAATCCAGATGAAACATGGAAACCTGTTTTTTATAAAACAAAAATTTTTATACCGCCATTACTTCAAATTAAAACAGGTCTGCAAGCTGATACGGGTCTTAAAAGTTCTGATACTATACATTATACATTACCTGCTAACAGTAAATTATATTACTGGGATCAACATAACTTTATTTTGCTTAAACAACATGCCATTTTTTTTAACGCAGAGAGCGCAGAGTAAGCATCGCAAAGAACACAGAGACAATAGCCTAATCTTCGGTTGTTTGATTCTCATTGATTTCTCTGCGATGCTTACTCTGCGCTCTCTGCGTTAAAAAGAATTAAAGCATTTCCGTACCCAGCTTTTTTTGAATCTAATGTTAACTTTGGGTGTTGCGGCTCACCAAATAACGGTTTATATATTTACCGATCATATCGAATTCAATATTTACAGTATTACCGTTAATGATATTTTGAAGATTTGTATGTGTATAGGTAAATGGGATCAGTGCTACGCTGAAATTATTATTGATAGCATTAAATACGGTTAAACTAATCCCGTTTATGGCGATAGAGCCTTTTTCAATCACTAACTCTTTAAAGTTGTCCGGATACGAAAAGGTAAAGATCCAGCTGCCATTTAAATCGGTTTTTTCTATCAGGGTTGCAGTACAATCAACATGTCCCTGAACAATGTGCCCATCCAGTCTTCCATTGATAGCCAGGCATCTTTCAAGATTAATGACATCACCTTGTTTCCAGGAACCAAGATCACTTTTATTCAGCGTTTCTTCTACTGCAGTAACCCGGTGGGTATCTGCGGTCACTTCTTCAACGGTCAGGCAAACGCCATTATGAGAAAGGCTTTGATCAACTTTTAGGTTGCTTGAAATGCCGGAACTAATCCAAAATGTTTTGTTGGTTCCTTCTTTTTCTATTGAGTTTACAATTCCGAGTGCTTCAATAATACCGGTAAACATACATTATGATTTCGGCTAATTTCGTATTTCCTTTCTACATTCTATATTTTTTAAAGCTTGGTATTTATTTTGAATATTTCTCTTATCTTTGCCCACCTAAAATTACCAAGGGAGATATATTATGTTAATAATTGATTCTAAAGATTGCGAAAATATAGATAAGGCACTTAAAAAATATAAGAAAAAATTTGAAAAAGCTAAAGTTTTGGTTCAGTTAAGAGAGCGTCAGGCTTTTGTTAAACCATCTGTAAGGCGTAGGGGAGAAGTGTTAAAAGCTGTATACAAACAGCAGGTAGCTGCAGGAAAATTCGAGGATTAATTTTTAGAAGATATGTTGATAGCTGCAAAGTTCTTTAGCTTTGTGGCTATTCTATTTTATGCCCTACCAAACTGAAATTAGTATCCGGCCTTTCCTGGATTCACTTAAATTTGAGAAGCGTTATTCAATTCATACCATCCGCTCCTACCAGGATGACCTCATCCAGTTTTTTGATTATCTCCAGCAACAGTTTAGTCATACTGAAATTACAGCTATCTCTTCTTCCTTTGTTAGAAGCTGGCTGGCTTCTCTAAAAGATTCGGGACTCAGCGCTAAAAGTATTAGTCGCAAGCTTTCTACATTGAAGTCATTTTTTAAATACCAGATGCGAATGGGCGTTATGGAAACAACGCCTGTAGCCAATATTAACGCACCTAAAATTGCTAAAAGGCTTCCCTCTTATATCGAACAAAAAGAAATTAAAATCTTATTAAACGATGTTGACTTTCCTGAAACATGGAATGGGAAAACAGATAAATTAATAGTTAATATATTCTATAACACAGGTATGCGTTTGAGTGAACTGGTAAATTTGAAAGAAAAGCATATTGATTGCTACAATAAAACAGTAAAGGTATTAGGCAAAGGAAACAAAGAAAGGATTATTCCCGTGAGCCTTGAATTAATAAAGAAAATACAAACTTATCGGGAAGATAAACTGAGAGAGATAACGAATGCTGACCAGCAGTATTTATTTATAAATAAAATGGGGAGAAAACTTTATAGTAAATATGTTTACCTGGCTGTTAATAAATATTTAAAACAGGTTACAACTATCAATAAGAAAAGTCCGCATGTGCTGCGCCATACTTTTGCCACACATTTAATGAATAATGGTGCAGATATGAATTCTGTAAAAGAACTGTTAGGTCATTCAAGCCTTGCCGCTACGCAGGTATACACACACAATACCATAGAAAAGTTAAAAGATATTCATAAAAAGGCACACCCTAAATCTTGATCTAAGGGTAAACATATAAGTGTTTTAAGTTGATTTTGTGGGGTTAAATATATTTGGATAAACAATGGTGAAAGAGTAATTTCATTGTCGAATTACCCCTTGAAATTATGTGGAAAATATACTTAACTATTTATAAGCTCTTTTATTTATTGTTCACTTAAAATGCGATTGATATGAACGTTAACATTCAGACGGTGCACTTTGATGCAGACAACAAACTAGTAGATTATGTAAACAAAAAACTGGGCAAGTTAAACACCTTTCATGATCGGATAATTAAGGTGGATGTTTACTTAAAACTAGACAACATTGTTCACACTATTAAGGACAAAATCGCAGAAATCCGAGTTCATGTACCCCGGCATGATTTTTTCGTCAAGGCAAGTAGCAAATCTTTTGAGGAATCATTTGATACCGCTTTAGAGTCGCTGGTAAATCAAATCAAACGAAAGAAAGACAGGCAAGCCGCTTAAATTACAAACTTATTTAAGACCTCCCAGGAGGTCTTTTTTTTTAATAGTACAGGAATATAAATTTCAATATAAACAAGCTGATAATGTTTAACTAAAGTTGATCTTAGAAGAAAAGTACGAAACATACATATATAATTAAATAGATTTTAATCTTAAAAAACTTAATAATTGACCATTTTAAGGGGTAGGAAAAAGTTTTATACAAAATTTTTGAATTTAAAGTTTTCGCTTACCTTTGCCTTCCCAAAAAACACCCCTTTAAAATTGTGTTTGCGGAAAAGTTCTTTAATAGTTGATTCAGATTACGAATAGCAAATTAAAAATGTAGTATTTCTTTTAGCAGTAGATATTTTTCAGATTCATAATAATATACAACAGCATAGTTTGCCAAAGTAGCTCAGTTGGTAGAGCAGCTGATTTGTAATCAGCAGGTCGGGGGTTCGACTCCCTTCTTTGGCTCAGTTCAAAGTAATAATTAGTATGATCATATTTGTTGTTTAACACTTTATAATTCGTAATTAGTACCGGGCAGGTTCCAGAGCGGCCAAATGGAGCGGACTGTAAATCCGCTGTCTTTCGACTTCAGTGGTTCGAATCCACTCCTGCCCACTTGCATTGACTGAATTAATTAATAGGACATATAACAATATGGTTCTTTGATTTGGATTTAAATGATAATTGCGGAAGTAGCTCAATTGGTAGAGCGATAGCCTTCCAAGCTATAGGTTGCGAGTTCGAGACTCGTCTTCCGCTCATTTGGTTTGCAGTTGTAGTTATGGTTCAATGCATTTTATAGAATGCTTTGATTCAAGAATTTAAACTGTAAACTCCTGAACTAATAAGCCGTTGTAGCTCAGGGGTAGAGCACTTCCTTGGTAAGGAAGAGGTCGTGAGTTCAATTCTCATCAACGGCTCAGATTGAAATTAACTCATGACAATGTGGATATTGCATTTCAAAGTTAAAGATTTTAAAGCCTGCTAGTAGGCTTTAAATAAATGTTTTGCAATATTGGTGAAATATTGCCAATATAAGAAGCCGATAAATAAAAATAAAAAAAGTAACAACTAAAAACAAATAAAATGGCAAAAGAGACTTTTAAGAGGGATAAACCTCACGTTAACGTTGGTACCATTGGTCACGTTGACCATGGCAAAACCACTTTGACAGCCGCTATAACCGATATTTTGTCAAAAAAAGGTTTGGCGGTAAAAAAGAATTATGATGAAATTGATGGAGCACCTGAGGAAAAGGAAAGAGGTATTACCATCAATACAGCTCACGTTGAATATCAGACGTTAAATCGTCACTACGCACACGTTGACTGTCCTGGTCATGCTGACTATGTTAAAAATATGATTACTGGTGCAGCACAAATGGATGGGGCTATATTGGTTGTTGCTGCTACAGACGGTCCTATGCCACAAACACGTGAACATATTCTGTTGGCTCGTCAGGTAGGTGTACCACGTATGGTAGTTTTTATGAATAAAGTAGACCTGGTGGATGATCCTGAATTGATAGAACTGGTTGAAATGGAGATCCGTGAATTGCTTACCAAGAATGGTTTTGACGGTGATAACACTCCGGTTATTCAAGGTTCTGCAACCGGTGCATTAGCTGGTGATGCAAAATGGGTTAAAGCAATTGATGAATTAATGGATGCAGTGGATAGCTATATTCCGTTGCCTCCTCGCCCGGTTGATCTTCCATTCCTTATGTCTGTTGAAGATGTATTTTCTATTACTGGCCGTGGTACTGTTGCTACCGGTAGAATTGAAAGAGGCAGGATTAAAGTGAGTGAAGCCGTTGAAATTGTAGGTTTAATGGAAACTCCTCTAAACTCTGTTGTAACAGGTGTGGAAATGTTCAAGAAATTGTTAGATGAAGGGGAAGCCGGTGATAATGCAGGTTTATTGCTTCGTGGCATTGAAAAGAACCAGATTAGAAGAGGTATGGTGCTTTGCAAACCAGGATCTATTACTCCACATACAGAATTTAAAGGTGAAGTTTATGTGTTGAGTAAGGATGAAGGTGGTCGTCACACACCATTTTTTAATAAATACCGTCCTCAGTTTTATTTCCGTACTACAGACGTTACAGGAGAGGTTGAATTACCGGGAGGAACAGAAATGGTTATGCCCGGTGACAACACTTCTTTAACTGTTAAGCTGATTCAGCCGATCGCAATGGAAAAAGGTTTAAAATTTGCGATTCGCGAAGGTGGCCGTACAGTAGGGGCTGGTCAGGTTACAGAAATCCTGAAATAAACATTGAATATAGTAGTACATTTAATTACTACTATTAATAAAATAGTAATAAAGTGCCTGTATAAGATGCGGGCACTTTTTTAGCAACTGAAATAAAACTTGTACGAGAACTTAGTACTTCTAACTTTGTAATCTAACAATTTTTATACGGGCATAGTTCAATGGTAGAATAGAGGTCTCCAAAACCTTTGATCTGGGTTCGAATCCTAGTGCCCGTGCCAACTTAATTTATGAATAAAATAAGTGTATATTTCAGCGAATCGTACAAAGAGTTGATGGAGAAGGTGACCTGGCCTACATGGTTACAGTTACAACAATCAACCGTTATTGTTCTGGTGGCCACTATTTTGATTACCGCAATTGTTTTTGTAATGGACCTTGCTACAAAAGGACTGCTTGATTTTATTTACAAGTTGTTTAAAAGTTAAATATGGAAGCAGTAAGTAAAGAAGATACTAAATGGTATGTGCTTAGGGTTGTGAGCGGCAAAGAACGTAAGGTGAAGGAATATCTTGACAAAGAAATTTCACGTAGTGGTTGGAGCGAAATTGTAAAGCAGGTTTTCTTACCTGTTGAAAAGGTATACAAAGTACAGAATGGCAAAAAAGTAATGCGTGAAAGAAATTATTACCCTGGCTATGTAATGATAGAAATATTAGAAGGTAAATTAGGAGATGATATCAGGGAAACTATCAAGAACACTTCTAATGTGATACATTTCCTTGGCAAAGAAAATCCTATTGCATTAAGAAAGGCTGAAGTGAATAAGATGTTGGGTAAGATGGATGAAATGGCCGAAGCAGGTGGTGTTAGTATGATTGAACCATTTATTGTAGGAGAAACTATAAAAATTATAGAAGGTCCATTCAACGATTTTAATGGGATTATTGAAGAGGTAAATGATGAAAAGAAAAAACTAAAAGTAACAGTAAAGATATTTGGAAGGTCAACTCCTGTGGAATTGAACTATATGCAGGTAGAGAAACTAAATTGATTTTAGTTGTCAAGGATAATAACAATCATTTATGCATTGCCTAAATGATTTTTTGTTTTAAGGATCCTGGGCAATGTCGTTTATTAAGAAACTATGAGGCATTGATATTCAATAATACTTAATTGTATAAGTTAATAAGGGCGACCCATTAAACCACGGAGACAAGGAGAACACAGAGTAGTTGTCATATTAAAACCGTGTTCCTTTGTGTCTTACTGCCTCCGTGGTTCCATTACTAACTACACCTATTATGTAGGCTGTTCAAAAGTGGATAGTAGTTTTCGTACAGTTTTTGTAAACCGTGAAGCAGCCCCATCCCCTCCATTGGAGCAGGGCTGTTGTGTTCTAAATTATCATGTTGTATAAGCAGTCGATATCGTTTGCTACCAGCCGCATTGCTTGGGCAAGGTTTGAATAATTGTGTTTTCTAAAAATATTGATACCTATATTT